>Ga0255780_10000178_pt1 | contig 61380 bp, 56 predicted proteins | sample 071ome_32_FD_179978 | JGI IMG/M metagenome (GOLD analysis project Ga0255780, IMG submission 179978) | Coastal salt marsh microbial communities from the Groves Creek Marsh, Skidaway Island, Georgia - 071405AT metaG (version 2) | ecosystem: Environmental > Aquatic > Marine > Intertidal zone >... | reverse complement strand
ATCGAGTCGGGTACCGCCACCGGTTGGACCTTCACCGACTGGGTTGAGGACATGATGCTTCGCCGTCACAGCGGCGAGACCTACGACGCCTGGACCTCAGGCGAACTCCTTTTCGCCAGTGACGAAGTCTCGGGCGTTATGCAGGAAGTCCTCGATGTGTGGAACACCCCGGGCATGGTCTACGCCCAGGGCGGCACCATCGCCTCGACCTCGTTCCGTGACAACGGCGAGCCGCTCGTCAACGGTGAGTGCATGATGCACCGCCAGGCCTCCTTCTTCTCGGCCTTCTTCCCCGACGGCACCCCCGTCCAGGACGGCTCTGAGGGTGCCGTCGACGTGTTCCAGTTCCCCGCTGGCGACATCGATCCTCCGATCGTGCTCACCGCCGGCACCCTGGTCGGTGCGTTCAACGACAAGCCCGAGGTCATGGCCGTGATGGAGTACTTCGGTTCGCCGGAGTTCGCCAACCTTCGTCAGGCAGCGCAGAAGGAAGCCAAGGGTGGCGGCGACGTCCTCTCGGGCTTCAACACTGCCAACCTGAACGTCGACCGGTCGCTGTGGAACCCGCTGGAGCAGAGCTTCCTCGAGATCATGGCGAACAACGACGTGCGCTTCGACGGCTCGGACCTCATGCCGGCCGACGTCGGCGCCGGCTCGTTCTGGACCGAGGGCACGGCGCTCGTCAACGGTGAGAAGACCGTTGCCGAGGCTGCCGCCGCCATCGACGCCACCTGGCCGGAGTGATCCGCTGCGGCCCATGAGGTCGCAGCTGGTGGGCAACGCCCACACATGCAAATCTGAATGATGTGCAGTTGGGGGCGGTGGTCGATGCGGCCGCCGCCCTCAGCACCTTTTGAACGACACCGGGGGGATCGGACATGACGGCAGTTGCCGAAGAGTCGGCGACCGACGAACACAGCGACGGCACAGGCCGACGATTCTCGCTCAATGGGAGCGTGCGCGGCGTCGTTCTGACCTCGCTGCTGCTGCTTTTGCTCTACGCCTCCGCACAGAGCGACCAACTCGGCCGCCTGTATTCGATCTCGTGGAAGATCGTCCTCGTGGTCGGTCTCAGCGCCGCCGTCTTTGTCGGCGCCAACCTTTTGATCTCGCAGGGCCGTCGGAACTGGGCCCGGTACCGTGCCCTCGCTGGCGGTCTGCTCGGCGCTTCGGGTTTCGGACTGCTGCGAGGCAATCGTTCCGTCTCGACGCTCGTCGCCGACAGCGAGTTCGTCTTCACCCGCGACGAGGGTGAGCCCTTCGTTGTCGTCGATCCGGCACAGATCGACGCCATCAGCAAGGTCGCCGAACTTCGCTCGGGTCTCGCCGAGTACGCCACCGGCGACTTCGCGAGTCTCGGCACATTCGAGTGGCCACTGGTCGGACTCGTGCTCGGTCTCGTCGCTGGCTACGCAACCGGTCACGCCAACCGGATCATCCGTCTCGCCGTGCCGACCGCCGTCGGCGCCTTCGCCGGCTGGCTCATCGGAACCAGCCTGCTGTTCCGCAATCGACCCGACGCGTCGATCGTCGAAATCGTGCTCTTTGCGATCGTTGGCGCCGCCGTCCTGGCGGGCATCTCCTTGCTCTTCGGGAAACGCCACGTGCTTGTCGAACGGGCATTGTTCGGTGCAGCGATCGGGGCCACCGTCGGCGGCTGGTTGCTTCCCGACCTTGGCTCCGGCTCGGGTTCCACGGCGATCATCGCCGCCGTCATCCCGCTTGCGCTGCTCGGTCTGCGATTCGGCTGGCCGAGCGACCGCGACGCGAATGGGCTCGCCTCATTCGACCGGCGGTCGCGTGCGGTGATCTTCCTCGCCCCTGCGCTCACCTTCTTGTCGATCAACCTGGTGGTGCCGGCGGTCCGCACCATCCTCACCTCGTTCCTCGACCGAGACAGTGAGGAGTTCGTCGGGCTCGACAACTACGAGCACCTGATCACCTCCGAGACCTTCCTCGACTGGCGATCCTGGAGCGGCGAAGACGGCACCTGGAACATCCTCACGAGCCGACTCACATGGTTCGGTCTGTTCCTGATCATTGCCGGCATCGGCATCGCCTACTCGATCAACTGGACTCGCAACCGCACATCGGGCCTCGACCACTCCCCGACCTCTCGGGGCACGATGGCGGTCGGCTTCTTCCTTTTGGCGTTCGCCTTCTTCTCGGTGATCCGAGGCACGTTCTCCAACACGATCTGGTGGATGTTCACTGTCACGATCGGTGCCACGGTGCTCGGACTCATGATGGCGGTGCTCTCACAGCGAGCCGGCCGATGGGAGAACATCGCCAAGTCGCTGGTCTTCATGCCGATGGCCATCTCGATGGTCGGCGCATCGGTCATCTGGCGACTCCAGTACGCCCCGAAGAACATCAGCGGTGAACAAACGGGTGCGCCGAACGCCGCCTGGATTGCGCTCGGCAAGCTGAGCAACGCCGGACTCGACGGCAACACCTACCCGGCGTGGAGCCGTTGGCTCCTGCTCCTGGTACTCGCCGCCCTGCTCGTCCGTCTCGGCTTCAGAATCTACGGATCGTGGCAACGCGGTGAAGGCTTCGCTGGCGCAACCGTCGCGCTCGTCGTCGTCGGCTGGCTCTTCGTCGAATTCCTCACCCGGAGCATGGGTGGCTTCACCGTTCTCGAGGACGGGTCGATCCAACCCCAGACTGTCGCCTTCCGCGAAGAAGTGCGGCCGTTCAACAACGTCTACTTGATGTTCATCCTCATCTGGATCCAGACCGGCTTCGCGATGGTGATCCTGTCCGCTGCGATCAAGGCTGTGCCGGAGGAACTCCTCGAGGCAGCCCGCATCGACGGCGCCAGCGAGAGTGAGCAGTTCTTCAACGTGACGCTTCCGCAGATCCTGCCGACCGTTGGCGTGGTGCTCACCACGATCCTGGTGGCGGTGGCGAAGGTGTTCGACATCGTCCGGGTCAGTACCGGTGGCAACTTCGGCACGAACGTGCTTGCCACCGACTTCTTCGACGAGGCGTTCAGCTTCCTCAATCGTGGTGTCGGGTCCGCCATCGCCGTGACGATCCTGCTGATCGTTGCGCCCGTGCTGATCTTCAACGTGTACAACATGCAGAAGGCGGAAGCGTGATGCACGACAACAACTCGCTCATCGACCGCATCTACCGCCGGCTCAGCAATGTCCCCATGTGGGTCATGTGGGGCATCGTCGTCGTCTGGACCATCCCGTCCATGTCACTGTTCATCAACTCGTTCCGGAGCCGGACCCGGCAGCGCGACTCGGGCTTCTGGGAGTTCGTGCGCGACGGCGACCGCGACTATCGGCTCGGCTGCCCCGAGGACTACAACGCTCCCGACCTGTTCCACATGATCGAGAACTATTGCGTGGTCCTCAGCAACGATCAGGCGAGCGGCATGCTCAGCTCGGTGATCTCCTCGCTCGCCATCGCCGTACCCTCGACGATCATCCCGATCGCGATCGCCTCGTTCGCGGCCTACGCCTTCGCCTGGATTGACTTCAAGGGCCGCAAGCCGCTGTTCATCGGCACGGTCGCGCTGCTGTCGATCCCACTGCAGGTGGCCCTGATCCCCCTGCTGATCATGTACAGCGGTGGTGCCCACTTCACCATCCCGTTCACCGAGCGGACCTTGACGATGGTGCCGGACTTCGCACTGGCAGGCGGGCCGTGGGCAGTCGTGTTGACCCACACCGGTTTCGCGATGCCGTTCGCGATCTTCTTGCTGCACAACTACATGTCGAGCCTGCCGGGCGAACTCATCGAGTCCGCCCGAGTCGACGGCGCCGATCACTTCAGCACCTTCGTGCGGCTCGTCTTGCCGTTGTCGGTGCCGGCGATCGCCGCCTTCGCGATCTTCCAGTTCCTCTGGACCTGGAACGACTACCTGATCGCGGTCGTCATGTTGAACGGCGGCACCCCCGAGGTCTTCCCCACCACACAGCGAATCGCCAACCTCGCAGGCGACTTCGGCGAGACCGAGCATCTGCTGACCGCCGGTGCCTTTGTGCAGGCGTTCGTGCCGCTCGTGGTGTTCTTCAGCCTCCAGCGCTACTTCGTGCGAGGCCTTCTGGCCGGCTCGGTCAAGGGCTAATCGACCCCAGTCAGCGGCTGGCCGTCGTATCCTCAGCTCTCGTGAGTTCGATCGACCCCAGCGGAACCATCGGCTATCTCGGGCCGCGCGGCACCTTCACCGAGCAGGCCCTGTGCAGCCAGGCCGACCTGGCCGCGCTTGATCTTCAGCCCCACGGGTCGATCGTCGAGGTCCTCCGTGCCGCTGAGCGCGGCGATGTCACCTACGGGTTCGCAGCGATCGAGAACATGATCGAGGGGTCAGTCAACGCCACGCTCGACACCTTGGCGTTCGATGCCGAGGAGTTGCTGATCCAGCGCGAGGTGGTGATGAACATCAGCCTCAACCTGCTGGTGCATCCGGGCGTGGCGCTTAGTGATATCGCTCACGTGCGGTCGTACCCGGTCGCCTACGCCCAGTGTCGTCGCTATCTCGCCGACCAGCTCGGCCATGCGGCGATCGAGGCCACCAACTCGACAGCCGATGCCGCACGCGAGTTGGCCGAGAGCGGGCGCCGCGACACCGCAGCGATCGCGCCGAAACGGGCCGGTGAGGTCTACGGCCTAGAGGTGCTCGCCACCGACATCGAGGATCATCCCGAGAACCAGACGCGCTTCGTGCTGGTCGGCCGCGATGGCATCACCGCCCCGTCAGGCCATGACAAGACCTCGATCCTCATTTATCAGCGGGAGGACGCCCCGGGTTCACTGGTCGGGATCCTGCAGGAGTTCGCAGCGCGATCGATCAACCTCACCCGTCTGGAGTCGCGTCCGACCCGAAAGGGGTTGGGCGACTACTGCTTCTTGATCGATTGCGAGGGTCACATCAGCGACGAGGTCGTCGGCGATGCCCTGCGCAACATCCACATGAAGCAGGGCAATGTGAAGTTCCTCGGTTCGTACCCGTCGGCCTACGGCTCCGCCGAGATCCAGGAGGCCAACCGGGACGGCATGTCGTCGGCCGATACCTGGTTGGCCGACATCCGCAGCCGGATTCGCTGACTCGAGCCTCGGGCCGCGTGGGTTGACGAGTCGAGCGCGCCCGACTCAGCGCCAGCCGCCGTATCCGGCGCGGCTCGTCCATGGCCGGCCGGCAAAGCGCCAGCGAGACGGCGGCTCGGGCTCGGTGGCCGCTGACGGGCGAGGCCACAGGGCCTCGTAGGCCACCAAGATGGCGGCCATCTCCTCGTCGGTCGGCTGCGGGTCGATGTCGAGTGCCATGGCTACAGCGGGACGTTCCCGTGCTTGCGCTCCGGGATCTCTTCGCGCTTCGACTCGAGGAGTCGCATGCCGGCAATCAGCTTGCGTCGGGTCTGTGAGGGCTCGATGACGTCGTCGACATACCCCCGCTCTGCTGCCAGGTACGGGTTGGCGAGACGCTGGGTGTAGTCCTCGACGAGCTCTGCTCGACGCGCCTCAGGATCGGCAGCGTCGGCGAGTTCGCGTCGGTAGACGATCTCGACTGCGCCCTGTGGTCCCATCACCGCGATCTCCGCCGATGGCCACGCCAGCGAGATGTCGCAGCCGACCCCTTTGGAATCCATGACGACATAGGCGCCGCCGTAGGCCTTGCGAGTGATGACCTGCATGCGCGGCACGGTGGCCTCGCAGTAGGCGTAGAGGAGTTTCGCGCCGTGACGGATGATGCCGCCGTACTCCTGGTCGACACCGGGAAGGAAGCCGGGCACGTCGACAAAGGTGATCAGCGGGATGTTGAACGCATCGCAGGTCCGAACGAACCGGGCGGCCTTCTCCGACGACTCGATGTCGAGTACACCGGCCAGCATCATCGGCTGGTTGCCCACCACGCCGACAGCACGGCCGTCGAGGCGAGCAAAGCCACACACGATGCTCTTGCCCCACGAGGCGTGGTACTCCATGAAGTCGCCGTCGTCGACGACATGGCCGATCACGGCCTTCATGTCGTAGGGGACGTTGGGGCTGTCAGGAAGGACCGTGTCGAGTTCGGGACACAGGCGATCGGGGTCGTCACCCGATTCGAGCTGAGGCGCAACCTCGAGGTTGTTGGACGGCAGGAAGGACAGCAGGTCCTTGACCTGATCAAGGACTTCTTCCTCGCTGTTGGCGACATAGGTGGCCACGCCCGACTTCGAGCTGTGCGAACCGGCACCGCCGAGTTCCTCGAGGGTGACCTCTTCGCCCGTCACCGTCTTCACGACGTCGGGGCCGGTGATGAACATGTGCGACTTCTCTCGCACCATGAAGATGAAGTCGGTCATCGCCGGGCTGTAGACGGCGCCGCCGGCGCACGGGCCGAGGATCACCGAGATCTGCGGAATGACACCCGACGCCTGCACATTTCGATAGAAGATGCCGCCGTAGCCGTCGAGGCTGACGACGCCTTCCTGGATCCTTGCGCCGGCGCCGTCATTGAGCCCGATCATGGGCGCGCCGGTTGCGAGGGCGAGATCCATCACCTTGTGGAGCTTCTCGGCGAACACCTCGCCGAGGGCACCGCCCATGACGGTGAAATCCTGTGAGAAGACGAAAACCTTGCGTCCGTCGACCGTGCCCCAACCGGTGATCACACCGTCGGTGTAGGGCCGCTCGTCGAGACCGGCCTCATGGGCCCGGTGGCGGGCGAGCATGTCGAGTTCGTGGAACGAACCCGGGTCGAGCAGATACTCGATCCGCTCACGGGCGAGCATCTTGCCCTTGTCGTGCTGGCGCTGGACGGAGCGCTCGGAGCCGGCACGGAGCGCGGACTCCTTGCGGGCTCGCAGATCGTCGACCTTGGCTTGCATGGAGGAATCAACCACGACGCGACCCTAGTCCGGAGGCCCGGTGGTGACGATCTCGACGACGGCATCGGGGTCCGGCATTGCGGGCCACGCGTGGATCGCCCAGGTCGCCGTCTCCCGGGCGTAGTCGGCGACCGGTTCGCCCGGGGTCGTGGACAGTGGGATGTCGAAGCCATCGAGGCCGCCACGCTCCGCGACAACGGTCTCGATGAGCCGGCCGTAGCGGTCGGCGTCCATGTCGAGCGGGAAGATCCCCTCGTAACGACTCGCCCTTCGGAGCGGCTTGCGAGCGTCGCCGCGGGCCGCGAACCAGAAGGGTGGGCGGTCGCCCTGTGGCGATCGAGGTCCGAGGAGCACGTTGTCAACGACAACGTGCTCGCCGCGGTGCTGCACCGTCTCCCCGGTGAGAAGCGCGGCGAGCACCGGGACGCCCTCGTCGAGCATCTCGCCTCGGACGCGGGGATCGACGACTTCGTCGAACTTCGACAACTCGCCGCTGGTGTCGACGCCGAGCCCGAACCCGAGGGTGAGACGGCCCTTCGACATGACGTCGACGGTCACGATCTCGCGAGCAAGTTTGATCAGCCGACGCCGCGCGATCGGGGTGATCATCGGTCCGAGCCGCAGCCGTTCGGTCGCGGCAGCGAGCGCGCCGAGCATCACCCACGGGTCGAGAACCTCCGCTGTCTCTCGGCGCAGGGTGTGATCCCACAGGAAGAGTCCGTCCCATCCGTGCGCCTCGGCAGCCCGGGCGACGTCGAGAAGCCGCTCGGGGTCGGCGAATCGACCGACCGGGGCGAGGAACACGGCATGGCGCATGCCGCACAGTAACTAGGGTCGGCGCATGACCTCCGAACTCCGCCGCGTGTGCGTCTTTTGCGCCTCCTCCCCCGGCACCGACCCTGCCATCACCGAGGCCACGGTCGTCCTCGGCCGAATACTTGCCGAGCGCGAGATCGAGCTCGTCTACGGCGGTGGCGCCGTCGGCTTGATGGGACTCGTCGCCGACACCGTCCTCGAGGCGGGGGGAACCGTCACGGGCGTGATCCCGACCGGACTCTTCTCCGAGGAGGTCGGCCATCAGGGGCTCACCACGCTGGAGGAAGTCGGCACGATGCACGAGCGGAAGTCACGGATGTACGACCACGCCGATGCCTTCATTGCTTTACCGGGTGGGTTCGGCACGCTCGAGGAGCTTGCCGAGGTCCTGACCTGGAACCAGATCGGGCTCCTTGCGAAGCCGGTCGGTGTCCTCGACGTCGGCGGCTTCTGGCAGCCGCTCCTCCACCTCCTCGACACCATGGTCGACAAGACGATCCTGAAGGCGCAGAACCGGGGGCTGCTTCTCGACGATCCCGACCCGGGATCGCTGCTCGACCGGCTGGAAGCGACGACCATCGTGAACGAACCCAAGTGGATCGGCGAAGAGCTCACATGAGCGATGCTGCGGCGCCGATCACCCGATCCGAACGGATCACCAATCTCGACACCGTTCGTGGCATCGCCACGCTCGGCATCCTCGTGATGAACGCCGTGTCGTTCGGTTTGCCGCAACCGGCGTACTTCAACCTCGATTACGCCGGCTCCGACAGCGCCCTCGACTGGAGTGTGGGGGTCCTCGGCGAGGTGTTCGTTGATCAGAAGACGATGGCGATGTTCTCGATGCTGTTCGGCGCCGGCATCGTCGTCTTCGCCGACCGGGCTGCGGCCAAAGGTCGCCGGGCGAACTGGCTCAGCCTGTGGCGCAACACCCTCCTGCTCGGAATCGGTCTCGTGCATGCCGCCTTCTGGTTCGGCGACGTGCTCATGCTCTACGCGATCTGCTCCCCCGTGTTGTTGCTGCTGCGCACTCGTTCAGCCCGGACCCTCTTCATCATCGGTGGCGTCTGTCTCGCGCTTTCCGCCTTGACGATGGCTGCAGTCCAAGCCGAGATCGAGGCAGGTGACCTCGGCGACTACTGGACTGACGAAAACGTCGCACAGAGCGAGGACGTCCAGTTCGCCTTCATCGCCGACTTCGGCATGCGGGCCCTCGGCGCGATGTTGATCGGCGTCGGCCTCTTCCGGGCCGACATCATCCAGGGTCGACGACCAGCCGAGTTCTATCGGCGCCTCGCTGCGTGGTCGCTCGGGATCGGCGTGCCGCTCTCGGTCCTGGGTGTCGCGATCCACCTCGCCAACGACTGGAATCCCGATGTCGCCCTCATCGGCGCCGTACCAAACATCCTCGCCACTATGCCGATGGCGATCGGCTACATCGCGCTGATCACCCTTTGGAACCAGCGAGACGACACCCGGCTGCATGAACGAGTACGAGCCGTCGGACGCATGGCACTCACCAACTACCTCACCCAGACGATGATGGGTCTGACGATCCTCGGCGCCATGATCGGCGTCGGTGAGCTCGGCCGAACCGAGATCTTCGTCTTCATCCTCATCGTGTGGACCGTGCAGCTCGCCTGGTCCGAGCCGTGGCTCGAACGCTTCCGCTTCGGTCCCTTCGAGTGGCTGTGGCGGGTGGCGACCTACCGGAAGCTGCAGCCGATCCGCCGCTGACAGGCGGCGCGTCGTTGCGAAGAGTGGCAGCGGCTGGGCGACCGTGCCACGATCGCCGCCATGGCCGCCACCGACACCTATCTTGCCGGCAACTACGCCCCGGTCTCCGAGGAGATCACGGCAACCGAGCTCGCCGTTACCGGCACGATCCCCGCCGAGCTCGACGGGCGCCTGATCCGCAACGGCCCCAACCCGATCGACGGTGGTCACCCCAATGCTCACTGGTTCACGGGCACCGGCATGGTGCACGGCGTGCGGCTGCGCGATGGGAGGGCCGACTGGTATCGCAACCGCTACGTCGTCTCGGACCGAGTCGCCGAAGCGACCGGCAGGCCGATCACGCCAGGCCCGCGTTTCCACGACTCCGAGGGCACCGCCAACACCAACGTCATCGGCCACGCCGGCATGACCCTCGCCGTCGTCGAAGCCGGCGGACCAGTGATGTCGCTCACCGACGATCTGGAAACGGTCGAGAGCATCGACTTCAACGGCACGCTCGACGGATCGTTCTCCGCCCATCCCAAGGTTGATCCCGTCACCGGGGAGCTCCACGTCGCCGCCTACCACTGGACGTGGGACTTCATCCGCTATCTCGTCGTCAACGCCGAGGGCACCGCCGTCACCAGGAAGGTCGACGTCCCGGTCGGCTACAGCCCGATGGTGCACGACATCCACATCACCGAGTCGTCGGTGCTGCTGCTCGACTTCCCGTGCCGATTCAACCTCGAGCGGGCGATGGAGGGCCACCAACTGCCCTACGTGTGGGTCGACGATGCTCCCGGGCGCGTTGGCGTTCTCCCCCTCGACAGCACCGCCGACGATGTGCGGTGGTGCGAGGTCGACCCCTGCTACGTCTTTCATCCGCTCAACGCCTTCGACCTGCCCGACGGGCGGATCCAAATGGAAGTGGCACGCCACCCCGCAGTGTTCCGTACCATCACCAACGGCCCGGCCGAGGGCGAGCCGACCCTCGACCGTTGGACACTTGATCCCGCCGCCGGCCGCACCGTCGAAGAGCGCCTCGACGACCGCAGCCACGAGTTCCCTCGGCATGACGAGCGACGTCTCGGCCGAGCAGCGCGCTACGGCTACACCATCGGCTTCGTCGGTGATGAGGGCCCCGGCTACAAGCACGACCTGATCGACGGCACGATCGAAGTGCACGACTTCGGGCCCGGCTGCGCGACCCAGGAAATGGTGTTCGTCCCCCGCGACCCCAACGCCTCGATCGATGACCCGTCGAACGAGGACGACGGCTGGATCATGAGCTACGTGCACGACGCCACGACCAACACTGCCAACGTCGTGATCCTCGACGCACAGAACTTCAGCGGCGAACCGATCGCCACCGTCCACCTCCCCCAGCGGGTGCCGTTCGGCTTTCATGGCAACTGGGTACCCACTGCGGAGTAATCGCCGCACCGGCCCCGCTCGACGATCTACGGTCGCCCGAAATGACTGATCCAACGATCTCTGATGCTCCCTCACCGCGCACAACGGTGCGTCGGGGCGCGAATCGAGCCGACTATGCACTTGCCACGGTCCACAGCATCCTCGACGCCGGACTGATCGCCCACGTCGGGGTTCAGACACCCGACGGCCCCCTCGTGTTGCCCATGGCCTACGGACGGGACGACAGGATGCTCTATCTCCACGGCGCGGCCGCCAACCACCTCCTCGGCACCGGCGCGGGCCAGCAGATCTGTGCGACGGTGACCCATGTCGACGGACTCGTGATGGCCCGCACCCCCTTCCACAACTCGATGAACTACCGCTCCGTCGTTGTGCGCGGACTCGCCACCAAAATCACCGATGACGCTGCCAAGCTTCGAGCCCTCAAACTCATCACCGATCATGTCGTCGCCAACTGGGACGAAGGCCGGCCCGTCTCGGAGATCGACAACAAGAGAACGCTCGTGCTGGAGATGCCGCTGACTGAGGCGTCGGCGAAGGTCCGGACGGGCGACCCGGTCGACGATGAGGACGATCTGGCGGGTCCATGGTGGGCCGGCGTCGTGCCGATCGAGACCCGCTTCGGCACGCCGTACCCCGCAGCCGACTTCACCGGTACCAACCCAATGCCCACTCAATTCAGCAGCCTTGCCGGGACAACCCCTGACGACCGCCAGGATCGGTCCGCCGAGGGCTGACGCCCACGAAACACAGGGTTCACACAGCGAAGACCGGTTGTTCTCGCACCGCTTCTAGCCTTCGCTCATGGCTCCCTGCGCCAACCAGGAACCACCAAACACGAGCGTTCCTGAACGTGTTGCCGCCCCTGCGTCCACACGCTGAGCACGGCGGCCAAGTTTCCAGTTTCCTCTGGAAAACGGCATCACGTCGGAAGGTCGCTGCTGGGGCGACCTTCCGGCGTGCTGTCACCTCGGGCCATGCTGCGATACCCGGCGAGCTCCGGCCCTGAACGCCTCGTCCTAGAGGATCCGGAAGGCGGCTCGGACCTCGTTCACGAAGACCTCGGGTTGTTCCCACGCAGCGAAGTGACCGCCTGCGTCAAGCTCGTTCCAGTACCCGATGTTCGTGTAGCGCTTCTCGGCCCAGCGGCGTGAGCACCGAATGATCTCCTTCGGGAAGATCGAGCACCCGGTAGGGACCTCGACCGTTCCGCCGCCGAAGTCGGCGAAGCTCTCCCAGTAGAGGCGAGCCGACGACGCTCCCGAACCGGTGAACCAATAGATCGAGATGTTGTCGAGCATCTGATCTTTGGTGAGCGCATCCTCGGGGTGGCCGTCATTGTCGGTCCACGCCCACATCTTCTCGGCAATCCACGCAGCCTGACCGGCCGCCGAGTCGACCAGGCCGTAGCCGAGGGTCTGGGGCCGAGTCGACTGTTGTTTCGAGTAACCCGAGTCCCACTTGTCGTAGTGACCGAGCGCCTCGAGCGCCCCTACCTCCTGCTCGGTCGGATTCTCAAGCGATTCGGGGGTCGGGCCAGCGACCGGCATGTTGGTGTGGATTGCTCGAGCGTTCCCCAGGTTCTGCATGCCGATGTAGGTCGTCACGGCGCCACCCCAGTCGCCGCCCTGAGCGACGTAGGAGTCGTACCCGAGGCGGACCATGAGTGTGTTCCAGGCCTCCGCGATCCAGCCCACGCCCTTCCCGGTCGCAGCCGGCTTCCCGCTCCAGCCATAACCGGGCAGGGACGGGATCACGAGATGGAATGCATCGTCGGCCGAGCCGCCGTGTGCGGTCGGGTTGGTGAGCGGGTCGATCACCCCCATGAACTCGGCGACGGAACCCGGCCAGCCGTGCGTCAACACCATCGGCGTCGCGTCGTCGTGCGGCGAGCGGATGTGCATGGCGTGAATGTCGACGCCGTCGATCTCAGTGAGGAGATGGTCGTAGGCATTGAGCTCAGCCTCGAAGCGTCGCCAGTCGTAGCTCTCGGCCCAATAGGCGCAGAGTTCCCGGGTGTAGGCGAGTGGGATGCCCTGGCTCCAATCGTCGACCGGTTCCGGATCAGCCCAGCGGGTACGGGCGAGACGATCGCGGAGATCGGCGATCTCGTCGTCGGAGACACTGATGGTGAAGGGGCGGATGGCGTCGCTCATCGGGCCATGCTCGCGGCGAGGTGGCCTCACCGCAATCTCAGCAGGCGTAGGCTCCGCTCCACCATGACGCTCGACAGCACCTTCGTGTCGGTCCTCGACTACCTCGGCGTCTTTGTCTTCGCACTGTCCGGCGCCTGGCTTGCCATCCGACGAGACCTCGATCTGGTCGGCGTCGTCACCCTCGGGCTCGTCACCGGACTGGCGGGCGGAGTCGTGCGCGATGTTCTCGTCGCCGACCTTCCACCGGTTGCCGTGCGGGAAGGCTGGTTGCTCGCCATCGCCGGAGGTGCGGCGATCGCCGCACTGCTTGTACCTCAACCCGACGCAGCGCTCGAACGCCTCGTTGTCGGACTCGACGCCGTGGGCCTCGGCTTGTTCGCGGTCGTCGGGGCAACAAAAGCGGCCGAGGCGGGTATCGGGATCGTCGGCGGAATGGTCGTCGGTACCGTCTCGGCGATCGGCGGCGGTCTCCTGCGCGACGTGCTGGCGGACGAGGTCCCCCAAGTGTTCCGCGCCGGCTCACGCCTGTACGTCATTCCCGCACTGCTCGGATCATTCATCGTCGGGCTGGCGTGGGAGTTCGATCTCGAAGGTCCGGTCACCGAGGCGGGCGGAGCCGTCACCGTCATCGCGCTCCGCCTGCTCGCCCTCCGGTACGGCTGGCACGCTCCCCTTCCCCAACGCCGCAGCGCCACCTGAACTCCGGGCGCGCCGACACGCACCCTCCCGCCGATGTCGGCCCGTGCGACGTCCGCGCCGCTCTGGCAGGATCTCGCCATGGCCGAATCGATCGCCTTCCGACCGACTTCCGACGTCTGTGACGACCACGACGACGCCCAGATCGTGACCGAACGCTTCGTGTCGCTCGGCGGGGTACCTCACGCGGCGGGACCGGCGTCGACCGTCAAAGCGCACGAGGACAACTCGAAGGTCAAAGAGGCGGTGGCCGAGCCCGGAGAGGGCCGAGTGCTCGTCGTCGATGGCGGTGGATCGATGCGGCGCTCCATGGTCGGCGGCAACGTCGCCGCCGAGGCAGCCGCCAACGGATGGGCCGCGATCATCGTCTACGGAGCCGTGCGCGACACGGTCGAACTGCGCGACACCGCCATCGCCGTGTTTGCGCTCGGCACGGTGCCCCGAAAGACCGAGAAGCTCGGCGAGGGACGTCGAGATGTCGTCGTCACCTTTGGCGGCGCGACGATCACACCGGGCGACACCGTCTACGCCGACCCCGACGGTGTCGTGGTGCTGACCCGCTAGGTCAGGCCGCCGGTGGCGGACGCAACTGGCCGTCGACCACGGCTTGATCGATGCAGCGCTCTGCGACCGCCCAGACTCGCGAGAGTCCATCGTCGATCGCGCCGTTGATCGCCTTGACCCGGTCGGCAGTCACGCCGTGGTGGCGCCAACTCCCGCCGCCGATCGCGACGTTGAGCAACAGCGGTTGGAGTCGATCACACGCATAGGCGAACCGGCCTTCGGGGGTCGATCGGTCCTCGTATTCGTCCCAGAGTGCCCGGAACTCCGCTCCCTGCTCGGCGGGAAGCAGACCGAAAATCCGATCGGCGGCCTCTTGTTCGGCCGCCTCGGCGGCCGCACGTTGGGCATCGTCATAGATGAAGACGTCGCCGGCGTCGATCTCGACAATGTCGTGAACCAGCAGGATCTTGATCGCCCGCTCGACATTGATGGGCTCATCGGCGAGCGGGGCGAGGGTCATCGCCGTCATCGCGAGGTGCCACGAGTGCTCGGCGGAGTTTTCCTGGCGCGAGCCGTCGGCGAGCATGCTCTGCCGCAGCACCGTCTTGAGTTGGTCGAGTTCGTACAGGAACTCGAGTCGGCTGGCGATGTCGTCGCCCGCCTCGGCGGCGATTGCAAGAGCAGCGTTCTTATCCATGGTTCTCCCAGAGCTTGTACGCCCGAGCTCGGTGACGGTCGGCACCGAGTGCTTCGCAACGCTCGTCGAAGCCGGGCTGCGGCCCGCGCCACGCCATCGCATCGACGCTGCTCACCGGCGCGTCGAGATCGACGGTGGCGATCCGCCGAAAGAGGAGCGCATCGTCGAGTTGTTCGTGGAGCGTCTGAGCGAGCTTTGCCGCGCCACGCACATTCACATCCCACTCGGCCACGTCGTGCGGTACGTGGTCGATATGGCCATAGCGGGTGAGGATCGCAGCCGCCGACTTCGCACCCCACCCGGGCAGGCCGGGGAATCCGTCGGCGGTGTCACCGACCACACCGAGATAGTCGGGGATCGACTCGGGCGGCACACCGAACTTCGCGATCACGCCATCGCGGTCGTAGACGATCTCTCGACGGCGATCGAACTGAATGACCCGTCCGTCGGCGGTGACACACTGGGCGAGATCCTTGTCGGGAGTGCAGATCACGACCTGCTCGACTCGCTCATCCGCTGCGGCCTGCGCCGCCGCTGCCGCCATTGCGTCGTCGGCCTCGTGTTCGATCTGGGGCCAGACCTCGAATCCGGCGAGCGCAAGCAGTTCTTCGACCTCGGGAAACTGGGCGAAGAGTTCGGGGTCGATCCCTGCGCCGTCCTTGTATCCCTCGTAGAGATCGTTTCGCCACGACTCGATGACATGGTCGGTCGCGATCCCGATGTGCGTGGCGCCATCGGCAACCAGATCGAGCACGGTGTTGAGCACCCCTCGCTGGGCTCCGTGCCGGGGATCGCGGTTCGATTTCGCGTAGTGGAAGCGGAACAGCTCATAGGTGCCGTCGACGAGGTGAACCTTCACGGACCTGACTCTCCCACATCGACACGCGGCAAGATGCACGGGATGACCGAACGGGTTCCGCTCACCGATCTGCCGATCGAGGACTGTGTCGACGACGTGCGCACTGCGCTCGCCGAGCGAGGGCGATGTGTCGTGACCGCCGAGCCGGGTGCGGGCAAGACGACGATCCTGCCGCTTCGCCTGCTCGATGAGCCGTGGCTCGACGGCCGCACAATCGTGCTACTCGAACCTCGCCGAATGGCAGCCCGAGCAGCGGCTCGCCGGTTGGCCCGACTCCTCGGCGAAGACGCAGGCGAAACCGTCGGGTGGATCACGCGCGACGACCGGGCGGTCGGGCCGGCAACCCGTCTGGTGGTCGTCACCGAGGGCGTCTTGACCGCTCGCTTGGTCGACGATCCCGCCCTCACCGACGTCGGACTCGTGATCTTCGACGAGTTCCACGAACGGTCGGTGCCGGGAGATGTCGGCCTCGCGCTGATGCTCGCCGGTGCGCAAACGGGCGAACACGACGCCCGACTCCTCCTGATGTCGGCAACCATCGATGCCGACGCCATCGCTGCACATCTCGACGGTGCGCCCGTCGTGTCGAGCCCCGGTCGCACCTACCCGATCGAGCTCGTCTGGCGGCCCAAGAAGCGCAGAGAGCCACTCGCGCCGGCCGTGGTGCGAGCAGTTCGCGAGGCGCTTCGCGGGCCTGGTGACGTGCTCGTCTTCCTGCCGGGGGTCGGTGAGATCCGCACGGTCGAACGGGAACTGACCGCCGCCCTCGGCCCCGACGGACCGGCCGTGCTCCCCCTTCACGGCAGCCTGCCGTCGATTGAGCAGGACGCCGCCCTCGTGGCCCGGGCCGAGCGCCGAGTCGTTCTAGCGACGAACATTGCCGAAACCTCCCTCACGGTCGACGGCATTACCGCCGTCGTCGATAGCGGGCTCGAACGCACGGCTCGACTCGACTCCCGAACCGGGATGAGTGGCCTGCATACGATCAACTGCAGTCGGGCGTCAGCTGACCAGCGGGCCGGGCGCGCCGGTCGTCTGGGACCCGGCGTTGCGATCCGACTCTGGTCGAAGGCCGAGCACGCGGCCCGACCACCCCACGCCCCACCCGCCATCACCGTGGACGACATGGCGCCGGTCGCCCTCGACCTCGCTCGCCGAGCAATCATCGATCCGACATCCCTACCCTTCCTCACCCCGCCCGACACCGCACGCTGGGCAAAGGCGGTCGAACTCCTGACGACCCTCGGTGCACTCGACGACACCGGTGCTGCTACCGATCTCGGCCGTCGTATGGCGAAGCTGCCGGTACACCCTCGTCTCGCCCGGATGATCGTCGACGCCCGCCACCCCTGGCTTGCGTGCGTGATCGCCGCTGTCCTGGACGAACGCGATGTGCTGCGAGGCCGTTCCGCCGATCTCCCCGTCGAACTCGCCGAACGAGTGCGCCTCGTGATCGATCCAGGCGCCCACCACGAGGCCGCCGACGGGCGGGCGTTGCGCACCGTGCGTGACCGGGCGAGGCAACTCGCCCACCGGGCTGATGTCGAGCCCGGCCTCGGCCCGAACGACGTCGACCTCAACGCCCTCGGCGCGACACTCGCACCTGGCTTCCCCGACCGCATCGCCCGACGGATCGGTGCGACACGAGGTGGGTTCGTCACCGCCAATGGCCAGACGTTGAGCATCGACCGAGGCGAAGCGATCCACGAAGCTGCCGGCATCGTGGCGGTCGACATCGACGCACGATCCAAGCGAGGTGCCGTGCATCGAGCCACCGCCCTTGAGGCGAAACTCGATCACCTCGTCTATGCCACCCCGGACCTGGCCGGTACGGTCGCCCGGATTCGCGATGAATGGGGGGTCACCCCCACCCCCGGCGGCAGCCACGACGACATGGGAACGGCGAACGCGCTGCTCGCGATCGGCAACGGCGCCTATCTCGAGATCATCGGGCCCGACCCCAGCCAGCCCGATCACGTCGGGCCCCGCCCGTTCGGGGTCGACGACGTCACCGAGCCGCGCCTCATCACCTGGGCCGCCGCCGTCCCCGATCTCGACCTGTGGCTGGCGTGGTGCACGGCTCGCAAGCTCGACCCCGGCCCTGCCTTCGCCATGCAGCGCACGACCCCCGCCGGGGACGTCCTTCACTGGCGGCTCACCCTTCCTCCCGGTGATGGCGACGGCGTCGTGCCCTTCCTCATCGAGTGGCCCGGCGCCACGCCGGCCACGACAGCTGCAGCGGGGGTCGAACTCGTTGGTTTCGAGCTCTCCCACCCCGACCTTGCCGTCGCTGGGCGGTTGCAGGAGTACGCACTCCCGTATCCCGTCACCCGGTCGGCTGCATCCCTCCGAGCGGTGTTGCTGACACCGGTGGGCATGGTGACGCTCGAGAGCTGACCGCGGCCCGTCGGGCACGACCGGCCCGAGGAAGACCAACCGGGTCAGGCCAGCAGCAGCCGAAATGTTGCCGTAGTACTTGTCACACGATCGTCAATGTCGTAAAGTAATTGCAACACAGACGGAAGCGCAGCTTCCAACTCTCCCCCTTATCTGTGTGGTCGAGGCGCCGTCCTGGGCCTGCCGGATTTTGTCCATACCGCCCGCGCTCCGGCAGGCACGAGATGGCGCCTCGCCCGTTTTCGTCGACACGCAGCGGACAATCCCTGCGACGGGTCGACCGCTGTACCTCAGGGCTGCGAGCCGTCGCCGGTATCGAGCACCGTGCGACCTTCAAGCGCCCGGCCGAGGGTGAGCTCGTCGGCGTACTCGAGATCGCCGCCGACCGGGAGACCGCTCGCGATCCGACTGACACGAACACCCATCGGCTTGAGGTACTTGACCAGCAACGCCGCGGTCGCCTCCCCCTCGAGATTGGGGTTCGTGGCGACGATGATCTCCTCGATGTCCTCATCAGCGACACGCGACATGAGTTCCTTCACACGGAGTTGCTCAACACCCACGCCATCAATCGGGCTGAACGCTCCCTGGAGCACGTGATAGCGGCCACGGAACTCCTGGGTTCGCTCGATCGCCACGATGTCCTGTGAATCCTCCACCACACAGACCATGCGGGTCTCCCGGCGCGGATCGAGGCAGATGACACATTCGTCGCCACCCTCACTCAAATTGAAACAACGCGAGCAGAACGAGACCCGCTCCTTGGCATCGACGATGGCCCGGCTGAGGCGGAGCGCATCCTCGCTCGGTGCCTTCAAAAGATGAAACGCCACACGCTGAGCAGACTTCGGGCCGATGCCCGGAAGCCGCCCGAGTTGATCGATGAGTTCCTGAACCGTCGAGGAGTAACTCACTCGCCCCCCAGCAGGCCGCCGAGCCCGCCGAGATCAAGGCCACCCATCGCTCCCGACTGACCGGCTTGCAGTTGCTCCGCCGCGTCACGCAGCGCGGCGAGCACGAGATCCTCGAGCAAGGAGACATCGTCGGGATCGATCGCCTTGGGATCGATCGACACGGATCGGAAATTGCTGTGCCCGTCGACTTCGACGGTGACGAGGCCGCCGCCAGCGCTGCCCTGAACCACCTCGTCGGCTGCGGCCTGCATGCCGGCCATCATCTGCTGGGCCGACTCGAGCAGGCCCCCGAGGTCCATACCGCCGAGCGGATTGCCGGCCGGGCCGTCGGACTGGTCGCTCATGGCTCCTCCGTGGATTCCTTGGTCTGAAGTTCGGCGCCGGGAAAGGCCTCGGTCAACCGTTCGATGATCTCATCGGTGTGTGACGGCGCGTCGACGAGATCGTGAAGGTCGACCTCCTCGTCAGCAGCCGGAACCGGCGGTGCCTCGGCGTTCACCGGCTCGACTGGATGGTCGTCGGGAGGCGTCGGACCAGGATCATTGGGGTCGGCGGCGGATGGGCTCGGAATCGGATCGTCGAGCACCGGTGACGGGGTGGGTGATGCTGCCGCAGGCGGGTGCACCTCGTCGACGAGAACATTCCAGAGCCGGGCGAGGTCGTCCTCGGAACGGGCGCCGGCGGCAGGACCGAGCACCTCGGTCGCGCGGCGGACCACCGTGTCGCGATCAAGGTCGAGATGTGTGCCGGCGAGTTGCACGACCTCGGACGGTGACCGAGGCCGAAGCGATCGCAGGCTCACCTCAGGGTCGGTGACGGGAGCTGGGTCATCAACGATCGGGCTGGGAGACGGCGGCGCAGACACTGCACTGCCGGGAACGGGCGGCGGCGCGGACGGAGTCGCGGGTGGCGGAGGCGGTGCCGGCGGTGGCGCGTCGCCACGCTTCTCCGCGAGCGCCCGGCGAGCGGCTGCCGCGACGCCCGTGCCACCGGCGGGAGCCGTAGTCGGTGGCGGGGTCGGTGCCGGTTCAGGCGTCGACGGAACCAGCGGCGCAACACTCGACGCCACCGGCTCAGCATCCGGTGCCGGACTTGGCGCAAGAACCACCGGCGGTGCCGACTCCGACGTCGGGGGGTTCGTCGGCGTGGTCGGCGCGCCGCCTGCGAGTTGATGCTCGAGCTGTTCGACCCGAGCACTCAGCGCATCGAGCGAACGGTCCGCATCAGGGCGACAGAGCCGGACGAGCGCAACCTCAAGATCGACACGGGGGTCCGGTGCCTGCCGCATCTCGACAAGCGAGACGCCGAGCGTCTCCATCGCCCGGGTCATGGCGGCGGGAGACATCAACGCCGCAAGTCGTTCGGCCCGGTCAGCCTGAGCCGGCGACAGGCGAGGAGGCGGCGCCCCCATCGTGGTGAGGAAGGCATCGCGCAGCACAGCGAGGACGTCCTCGCCGATCGTGCGCGGATCACGGCCACGGCCGGTGGCGTCGCCGACCGCCGCCAGTGCGGCGCCCACATCACGGCCGGCAATCGCCTGCGCAAGCGTGTCAGTGGTGGTGTCGGACTCGACCACCCCACCTGCAGCGACGACCCGGTCGAGGGCCGAGAGCGTGTCGCGGACCGAACCGCCGCCGGCCGTCACGACGTGCTCGACCGCCTCGTCGGAGACGTCGAGCCCGGCGTCCTGGCTCACCCAACGGACATGCTCAGCCATCTCATCGGCGCCAAGCAGGGTCAGCTGGAAGACCTGGCAGCGGCTGCGGATCGTCTCGACGACCTTGTGGGGCTCGGTGGTGGCGAGCACCCAGGTGACATGGTCGGGTGGCTCCTCGAGCGTCTTGAGCAGAGCGTTCTCCGCCTGGCTCGTGAGCATGTGGACCTCGTCGAGGATGTACACCTTGGCTCTACCCGGGGTACCGAGGTTGACCTTGGCGAGCAGGTCGCGCATGTCCTCGACCTTGTTGTTGCTCGCCGCATCGAGTTCGTGGAGATCGAACGAGCGTCCCTGTTCGATGGCGACACAACTCTCGCACTCACCACACGGCTCGCCGTCGGAACTCAGGTTCTCGCAGTTGAGCGCCTTGGCGAGCACCCGCGCCGAGGTGGTCTTGCCGGTGCCGCGGGGGCCATGGAAGAGATAGGCGTGGCCCACCTCGCCTTTGACAACGGCGTTCTGCAGAGCCGACACGACATGGCGCTGGCCACGGATTTCCCCGAACCGCTGGGGTCGGTAGCGACGGTAAAGCGACTGATAGGCCATGCGTCGCAGACTCTACTGGTCGGATCGGTCAGTCTCAGGGCCGACGGGTCGTCGCTGGAGGACAAAGGCCGTGACTCGGTCAGCGATGGGAGCGAAGCGGGACTGAGCGTCGACCGGCTTGGGCGCCCGGACCACGATGCGGATCGCCAGCAAGACTGCGAAGACGGCATGGAGCACCGCCAGGCTCACGAAGAGCCGCGACGGATCCCCGTCCATCGCGATCGACGCCACGATCGGTCCGATGATCGCCGCCACACCATTCACAATCATCAGCAACATTGAGGCAGCGGCGCGCTTCTCGTCGGGAATCCAGTCGTTCGTGAGTGCAACGCCAAGCCCGTACATCGGGTACGTGAAGCCACCCACGAGCCCGATAAGCACGATCGGCACCCAACCGGTGGCGGGCGCGGCTGCGAGGACCAGCAGCAGCACGGAGGCCCCAACGGAGACGCCCAGCACGACGAGTCGACGACGGATTCTGTCCGACAGCGACCCAATCGGGAGCTGGAACGCCGCTGCACCGACGATCAGTGAGCCGACAAAGAGCGATACCTGCCTGGTATCCATACCGACCCGAGTGGCGTAGACAGCGGACAGGCCCCCGAGAACCGCCGTGGTCCAGCCACTGACGAAGATGATGACTACGCCAGTCGGCGCAACCGAACGGAGCTCGGCGAATCGCATGCGCTCGGGAACGATGACCGGTGGCGCCGACGTGGCCGACATCATCATCGGCACAAGCGCCATAGAGACCATGACGCTCGACATCACAAAGAGATCGAACCCGCCGGGATCGCCGATGTTGAGGAGTGCCTGCCCGGCGGCTCGCCCACCGAGGACCGTGACCATGTAGGAGGACATCAACACGCCACGGGTCGCGTTGGTGGCTTGGACGTTGATCCAACTCTCGATGACGATGAACAGCCCCGCCAAGCAGAAACCGGTTGCGGCACGCATCAGCGACCAGCTGAGCGGGCTCACGAAAAGCGTGTGCAGCAGCACCGACGCGCTGCCGGTGGATGCCAACGCCGCGAAAACACGCAAGTGGCCCACTCGTCCGAGCGACCGATACGTGAAGACGGCTCCGGCAAGGAAGCCGACGTAGTACGACGCGGTCATCACGCCGATGGCGACGGAGTTGAACTCCTCGATCGTCGAGCGGACACCAACCGTGGTGAACTGCAGACCGTTCCCGGCGGTGAGCAAGAAGACGCCAACAAACAGCGCCCAGGTGGTGGAGAGAATCGCCCGACGGGGAGGCGGAGCACCCATCGTCGTCAGTCTGCCACGCGCTCTCGACGCCAGCCGGGAGGAAACGCGACAAACGCCCGTTCCCGGGAGTGGCGGCCAGGCGATCTGCGGCACACAGGCGGCTCCGCTGAGAGCTGCTGCCTTCCGGCCCTGACTCGGTTCACGGGTGCCTGTTGCACAGGACCCGACCGCCACACCCCGGAACGGGCGCTGCGTTTCTCACGCTACCCTTCTCCACCGGATCCCGCACCGCGGGGCCCAGTGCACTGCCTTCGGGCAGGCCGGGAGGGTTGCCAGAGCGGCCGAATGGGCACGCTTGGAAAGCGTGTGAGGTGCAAGCCTCCGTGGGTTCAAATCCCACACCCTCCGCCGGTCACGACACCCCCGGGCCCACCGGTTCGGGGGTGTCGCCGTTTTGGCCTGCAGAGTCAGCGCCCGAGGGCACTGACAGGGAAGCCAAGCCGAAGCGGTTCACGGATTCATCGACCGTTCTGCTGTGATGGAGCCGATGTCCACCCCACGCCACCGTTGGATCGTGTTCGGTGCGATGACCGGGGTCTACTTCAGCTTCGGCATCGCCGTCACCGCGATCGCCCCCATGTTGACGGTCGTCCGAGACGACCTCGGGGTCAGCCGCGGCGCCATGGGCTTTGCGTTGGGGGCATGGGCGTTGATCTACATCGTCACTGCACCGCTGGCGGGCCGGTTCATCGACCGGATCGGACTCGGATGGTCACTCGCGCTCGGCGGCCTCTCGGTCAGCGGCTCACTCGTGCTGCGGGCTGCAGCACAGGGACTGGGTTCTCTTTGGTTGGCGATCGCCTTCTTCGGCGTGTTCGGTCCGTTGGTGTCGGCGTCGGCTCCGAAGCTGATGGCGACCTGGTTCCCTGACGAGAACGAGCGCCGCCGCGGTGTCGGCTGGTACTCGGTCGCTCCGGCGATCGGCGGCACGATCACCCTCGCTGTCACAAACCCTGTGCTGCTCGAGTGGTTCGACTCGTGGCGGCAGGTGCTGGTCTTCGAGGCAACGATCGGGGCGGTGGCGACAATGGTCTGGGTCGTCGTCTGGAACCGGGTCGAACGACCAACCACGACGAGGGTCGAGCCGGCTGCGGCCGGATCGGACGACGGGTCGTTCCGGTATCTCCTGGGCTCGGCGGAGATCCGGTTGATCCTTGTCGTCGCCTTCGCCCTCTTCTTCCTGAGTCACGGAACCAGCAACTGGATGCCGACGATCCTGGAGGAGTTCAGCGGTATGAGCCCGAGCACCGCCGGCGCATGGCTGGCGGTCGGCGGACTCGTCTCGATCGTCGCCGGCGCCACCATTCCCGCCTACGCCACACCGGAACGCATGCATCTCCTAATGGCGGGGCTCTTCGGTGCGGCGGTCCTCGTGATGGCGGGACTGTTGCTCGCCCCGACCTCACTTCATGGACCCATCGCCGTGATCGGTGGCGTGCGCGGTGCCTTGGTCCCACTTGCGATCGTCACCCTCCTCGCCGCCGACAGGGTCAGCGTGACGAACACGGGCATCGCAAACGGACTCTGGTTCTCCATCGCCGAGATCGGCGGGGTGAGCGGGCCGCTCGTCACCGGCGCCCTAGCGGATACCGACGCCGGCTACGAGGCGGCACTCCTCACGATCGCCGCGATCGCCTCACTCGGTGGTCTCGTCGCCCTGCGATCACACCGACACCGCATCTCGACCTGAGACGGCACGCCGCTCAAGTGAGGAGTGCATGTCGCCGGCGAGGAGGGCGTCGCCGCGCGGTCTACGGTTCATCCCGTGAATCGGCGCTCCCTCATTCAACGTTCCCTGGTGATCGTGATGGCTGCGGTGGCGCTCGACCAAGTCACCAAGTGGTGGGCGAAGTCTGCACTCGACAACGGGCGGGTGATCAAGGTCCTCCCGACCCTCGAGTTCGACCTTTCCTACAACAGTGGCTTCAGCTTCGGCACCGGGTCGGGGTTTGGGCCATGGATTGGTCTGATCGTCATCGCCATGTGCGGCTTTCTCGGATGGTTGATCGTCACCGCAGAAACGCGCCTGCGCGCGGCCATTGCCGCGACGATCCTCGGTGGCGCGATCAGCAACCTGCTCGACCGGATCTTCCGTGCCGACGACGGTGTGCTCAGCGGCGACGTCGTCGACTTCATCGACGTCACCTGGTACGCGGTGTTCAACGTCGCCGACATCTTCGTCGTGTGTGGCGCGATTGCCTTCGGCGCGAATGAGATCTGGCTGAACCGTCAGGTCACCGACGAGACCGACGACGCCGAAACGAGCGGCGACCGTCGGGCCTAGCGCTTCCTCACGATGACGTTGCCAGCCGAGTAGCCGGCACCGAACGAACAGATCACCGCAAGATCACCGGACTCGAGGCCGTCCTGATGGTGAGAGAACGCGATGATCGATCCCGCCGATGACGTGTTCGCGTAGTCCTGCAGGATGTTGGGTTGCTCATCGGGCTCGGGCACCCGGCCCATCACCTTCTTGCCGATGAAGTCGTTCATCGACTTGTTGGCCTGGTGCAACCACAGCCGTTTGAGGCCGGTCGGGTCGATCCCCTCGTCCATGCAGTGGTCAACGATGAGGTCGCTGACCATCGGCACGACCTGCTTGAAGACCTGCCGGCCGTTCTGCATGAACTGCATGTCGCGACGATCGTCGAGTCCGTCCGGCCGGGTGCGGCGCAAGAACCCGTTGTTGTTGCGAATGTTGTTCGAGAAGGTGGTGATCAACCGGGTGCCGAGCACCTCGAACTGGTGATCGGACGTTGCGGCCTCCATGGCCTCGACGACCAATGCCGTGCAGACATCGCCGAAGATGAAGTGGCAGTCGCGGTCGCGCCACTCGAGATGTCCGGAGCAGATCTCCGGGTTGACGATCAGCACCGTGTTCGCCGAACCCGAGCGGATCATGTCGGCTGCATTCTGTAGGGCGAAGGTGGCCGACGAGCAGGCGACGTTCATGTCGTAGGCGAATCCCTCGATGCCGAGCGCCTCCTGCACCTCGATCGCGATCGCCGGATAGGCGCGCTCATGGTTCGATGCAGCACAGATGACGGCATCGATCTGCTCGGGGGTGCGGCCCGCCTGAGCCATTGCCTGGCGGGCTGCGTCGACCGCCATCTCGGTCATGATCCCCGGCTCGTCGTCTTCTCGCTGACGAAGCAACGGATGCATGACGTCAGGATCAAGGACACCGGATTTGTCCATCACATGGCGGCGCTCGATGCCCGATGCCTTGACGATGAAGTCGACATCGGAGTGCGGGATCGCCTCCCGCTCCCCAGCTGCGATTGTGTCGGCGTAGAGGGCGTTGTGCTTGTCGGCGAAGGCATTGAACGCGGCAACCAACTCCTCGTTGGTGATCACCTCGGGCGGGGTAAAGACCCCGGAGCCGCTGATGACCACCTCACGCATGTTTCCCATGGCCGGGAGCGTAGATCGCACGACTCGGCGGCAAAGAGCACCAACTCCCCGGTGGACGCCCTACCGGCCCACGGCACCAACGCCGCTGGCGGCGTTCAACGATGCCGTGACCCGGCAAGGGTGGGTCCCTTCTTGCGTGACCGCTAGCCTCGTCGCCGGAAGGTTGCCAGAGCGGACGAATGGGGCGGCCTCGAAAGCCGTTGTGGCCTCCGGGTCACCATGGGTTCGAATCCCATACCTTCCGCCACCCAACGCCGGCCTCTCGGGGCCGGCGTTGCCGCGTTCGGCGGGGCGAGCAGCCTCGCCGACGGATTGTCGTCGTTGATCAACGCGCAGACCACGGTTGTCAGTTTGATGGATGTCGTACGATCGGCCCATGAGCGACACGCCACCGCCGCCGCCACATCCGGGCCAGGGTCAGCAGGTACACAGCCCACGTGGCAGCACCGATGTCTGGGGTGACGACACCCATGGCCGGGTCGGTTTCAGGAACCGGCTCGGGTGGGAACTCTTCGCATGGATCGTCTCCGCCAGCATCCTGTGCATCGGCTATCTGTGGATGATCTGGGACGACGACCGCCAAACCTGGCACGACAAAGTCGCCGGCACGAGCGTGGTGCGCTCGCGCTGACCACGCAGCCCCGTGGAGATCGTGCTCGTCCATCCCGAGATCGCTCCGAACACCGGGGCGATCATCCGGCTGGCCGCGAACACGGGTGCAGGCCTCCATCTGGTCGAACCCCTGGGCTTCGAACTCGACGACCGGCTCTACTCCCGGGGCGGACTCGACTACCACGAGCTCGCCACGGTCACCGTCCACCCCGACCTCGCTGCGCTTGACGCTGCACTCCCGGGAACCTGGTGGGGGTTCTCAGCCCACGGCTCAACCCGGTTCACCGACGCGCCGATCGACGCCGACGACGTCCTGGTGTTCGGCGCAGAGCGCGCTGGTCTCACCGACGCCGCTCAAGCCCGAATCGGGAACGACCAGCTCCTGAGCATTCCCATGGTCGAAGGCAGCCGCAGCCTCAATCTCGCCAACGCTGTTGCCGTGGTCGTGTACAACACCTGGCGACGGCATGGCTACCCCGGAGCAGCCGGTGGCGGCACCGTCGCCGAGGCGCCGCTGCAGCCACCATTCTGAGGTCGACGAGCTACACGGATCCCAACGGTCGCCGGTGACCAGGATCCACACCCGGTCACGAATCAGGCGCGCCTGACGTTCGCTGCCAGACTGGCGCCGTGCAGATCCGGATGATCGCCACCGACCTCGACGGCACCTTCTTCGGGGCCGACCACCGGCCCGAGGCTCGATCGGTTGCCGCCATGAACGCCGCTCAAGCTGCCGGCATCGTCTGTGTCGCCGTCACCGGCCGCAGCCACATGGGCGGGATCCCACTCGCGACATCCACCGGTGCCGAACTGGATTGGTTCATCGGCTCGAACGGTGGCCACCGGGTCAATCTCCGCACTCGCGAGATCGAGGAGCGGTTGTGTTTTGCCGACGCCGAGGTGGCCGAGCTTCGCCAGCGTCTTGAGGCGGAGGACGACGGCTTCGCGTTCGGATGGGAAGCCGGCGATCAACTGCACTGGGAAGCGCCGTTTCTCGAGCTGTACCCGAACCGGCTGACCGGCAACGCGCTTCGAGACGAGGACCGCCTGAGTGATGGCACCACGCCGACCGAAGTCGGGAAGATGTTCGTCGCCCACCCCGACCTCGGACACAGCCGACTGATCGAACGGCTACAGCCTCATGTCGGCCATCACCACGCGACCTCTTCGGGGATCAACTTTGCCGAAGTCACTCCTCACGGAGCGGACAAGGGCACCGCCCTCGCCCGCCTCTGCGCCCAACTCGACATCGTGGCGGAGGAGGTCGTGGCGTTCGGCGACAACCTGAACGACCTCACCATGCTCGAATGGGCTGGACGGGGCGTTGCGATGGGCAATGCTCTCGACGAGGTCAAGGCCGTCGCCGACGAAACCACGTCGACCAATATCGACTTCGGGGTCGCCCGAATCCTCGAGGAGCTCGTCTGATCGTGGCGGTGCGGATCTTTCCCGGCTGGTGGGTCGTCGCTGCGGTCTTCATCGTCCTGTCGGCGGCCTCGGGGCTGATCTTCTATGGGCTCGCCGTCTACCTCGACGCCCTCACCGACGAGCAGCCGTTCTCGACCACGAGCGTCTCGCTCGCCACCTCCGTCTTTTTCATCGTCGCCGGTGTGGCCGGCCGGGTCATCGCGCCGATCATCGAGACGCGCGACATCCGAGCGGTGATCGCACTCGGCGCCGTACTCGGCGGCGCGAGCCTGGCCTACCTCGGCACGGTGGACTCACTCATCGAGCTCTACATGGTCTACGTCGCGCTCGCGCTCGGCTTCGCGATGGCAGGTCTTCTCCCCGCCACCACTCTCGTGACTCGCTGGTTTCACGGTCGCCGGGCACTTGCCCTTGCCATCGCCTCGACCGGGCTGTCCGTCGGCGGCCTCACCTACACCCAGTTCGCCGCCTGGCTGATCGGCAATCGCGGTCTCGCCGACGCATCGCCCGTGCTCGGCCTCGTCTTCCTCGTGTCGATCCTTGCCACGCTGCCGTTACTGATCCCATCACCGGCCCACCGGGGCCTCGAGCCAGAAGGCGCTGAGAACGCTGCGAACGACGGCGCGGTCGACGGCATCGAGTACGACATCGCGATCCGCACCCGTTTCTTCGTCGTCGTGCTCATCGGCTTCATCTTGGCAATGGGTGCCCAGGTCGGTGGTCTCTCCCAGATTGCGAATCTCGGCTCCGAACGCGTCGACTCCTCGACCGGCGCCCTCGCGGTTTCGGCAATCGCCGTCGGAAGTGTGATCGGGCGGCTCGTCGGGGGCTCCTTTGCCGACCGACTCCCGTTGGTGACGTTCACCATCGTGCTCGCCCTCGTGCAGGGGGTCACGCTGATCGGTATTGCATTCGCCGACGGTCGTATCGCCCTCGTGATCGTCGCCTTCTGCTTTGGCACCACGATCGGCAACCTCTTGATGCTCCAACCGCTGCTGATCGCCAGCGCATTCGGCGTTAAGGCGTACCCGCGCATCTTCGCGTTCCAGCAACTCGTCGTCACCGTCGGGATCGCCGGCGGGCCACTGCTGCTCGGTGCGCTGCGCGACGCCTCGTCGTATCGCGCGAGCTATGTGATGTCCGGATTGTTGTCGATGGCCGCCGCAGCAGTGATGGCGGTGAGCGGGACACGACGTCCGTCGCCTGCGTCGGTCGTCTAGCGGAGTTCGGGGTAGGCGAACAGCGCCGGTATTCCTCCGGTGTGAATGAAGACGACCTGATCGTCGCTCGACCATCGCCCAGTCCGGACATGATGCATGAGACCGGCCATGCCCTTGCCGGTGTACACCGGGTCGAGGAGCACCCCCTCGAGCGTGGCGCACATCTCGACGGCCTCGTGCATCGCATCGGTCGGAACCCCGTAGGCGTCACCCACGTGGGTGTCGTCAATTACAACGGCGGCGGGGCCGAAGGTGCGGTCGAGGCCGAGTTGCTCGATGACCCCTTCGGCAAGCGAGCGAACGATCGGTGCGAGGTACTCGTCAGAACCACCCGCACTCACGCCCAGAACCGGCACCGCCGACCGCTTGATCGCGAGCCCGGCGATGAGCCCGGCCTGCGTGCCGCCGGAGCTGGTGGCATGGACGATCTCGGCCGGGGTGAAACCCACGGCCTCGGCCTGTCGGAGGATCTCCACCGCGGCGGTGCGGTAACCGAACGCCCCGACGACCGAGGATCCGCCGAGCGGGATGGCATACGGCCTGCGACCGGCTGCCAGGAGTTCATCGACCCGAGCGGCGAGCGCAGCGTTCATGTCGGTGCCGACCGGATAATCGAGCACAGTGGCGCCGAGCAGCGCATCGAGTTGGAGGTTGCCGCCCCGGTTGTAGGCGTCGGGCCACTCGGGGAATCGATGCTCGAGCAGGAGTTCGCACTCGATGCCGAGGCGGGCGGCGGCAGCAGCGGTCTGCCGGCAGTGATTGCTCTGCGTCGCACCAATCGTGAGCACGACGTCGGCACCCTGCTCCAGCGCATCGGCCAAGAGGTACTCGAGCTTGCGAACCTTGTTACCGCCGATCGCAAGGCCGGTTGCGTCATCGCGTTTCATCCAGATCCGTGGACCCCCGAGTGCAGCCGACAGGCGATCGAGTGGTTCGAGCGGGGTCGGCAGGTGGGCGAGGCTGACGTGCGGGATCGCAGACGGCATGGCCGCAAGGTACCGCCCGGTTACGCTCCGGTCATGGCCGTGATGACCCGTCAGCCCGCCGACTGGACCGACCGTGCACCGCTCAAGATCCGAGCTGTGCGCGAGATCCGCGCTACCCCCCAGGAGGTGTGGGACGTGCTGTGCGATCACGAACGGTGGCCGGAGTGGTTCAGCGCGCTCGACAAGGCGGAGGCGACCGGCGGTACCGGCCTCGGATCGACCCGCACCGTCTGGGTTGCGAAGAAACCCATTCACGAGGAGTTCATCGTCTGGGACGAGCCTCGTTCCTGGGGCTTCTCCGTCGTTGAAGCCGAGGGGCCGCTCGGTCTCGTCACCGAGACGCTCAACGAGCGGGTCGACATCCAGGTTCTCTCCGATGACCGGGTTCGGGTCACCTACCTGATGGCACTCCAGCCGAAGCCCCGCACCGGGCTGCTCTTTCGCGTGCTCAAGCGGCAGCTGACGAAGACCCTCCGCCAGTCACTCGCCGGGCTCGAGCGCCGCCTCGAAGCGCAACGCGCCTGACGGAGCGATGTCGGGTCAGCTGACCCAGCTCTTCACCTTCTCGATATCGGCCATCGGATTCGGGCCGGTCGGTGAGATCTGCAGGTGCGTCACCCCGGCGGCCCGGTAGGCCTCCACCCGCTCGCGAACGAAGCCTTCGTCGCCGACGAGCGCCGTGGCGTCGAGATAGTCCTGGGGAACGAGCGCCATCGCCTCGTCCTTCTTACCGTCGAGGTACAAGTCCTGGATCTGCTCGGCTTCCTGCTCGTAGCCGTACTTGCGGAAGATGTTGTTGTAGAAGTTCTTGCCTTTCGCGCCCATGCCACCGACGTACAGCGCCGTCATGAAGCGACCGGCATCGCGGATCTTGCGGGCCATTTCGTCGTCGTCGGTGATGCACAGCGCGCCACCAGTCGAGACCTGGAGTGGGCCGAGGGCAGGATCGCGCTTGGCGAGACCGGCATCGAGATCGGCCTTCCACACACCGTCAGCCTTGTCGGGATGGAAGAAGGCGGGCAGCCAACCGTCGGCGACCTCGGCGGTGAGTTCGACGTTCTTCGGGCCGAGCGAGGCGAGATAGATCGGGATGTCCTCGCGCACCGGATGGTTGATCAGCTTCAGGGGTTTGCCGAGCCCCGTGCCCTGATCCTCCGGAAGCGGGAGCTGGTAGTTCGGGCCGTCGTGCACGACGACCTCTCGCCGCCAGATCGCACGACAGATCTCCATGATCTCGCGCTGACGGCCGAGGGGCTTGTCGTACTTCACGCCGTGGAACCCCTCGATGACCTGCGGGCCGGACGCACCGAGGCCGAGGATGAAGCGCCCGCTCGAGACTGCGTCGAGCCCGGCAGCGGTCATCGCGATCGTGCTGGGGGTGCGGCCATAGATGTTGAAGATGCCCGAACCGAGCTCCATGGTGTCAGTCTTCGCAGCGAGGTAACCGAGGATCGACACGGCGTCGAAGCCGTAAAGCTCCGGCACCCAGCCGACATCGATGCCAGCCTTCTCCAGATCGGCGGCTTCGGCCGCAGCCAGCCTCGGGTCGCCGGAGTACGTGAGCATCATCGACAGCTTCATGGCGCAGAGCGTACGCAGGCCACCGTATGAAGAGAAACTGGCAGTACGCGTGCCAAAACATCTACCCTCGCAGTATGGCGACCTACGGGGACTGGAACGGCACGATCGGGCGAACCATCGATGACTCGATACCGGACTGGCCCGAACCACGCCATCCCGGCGAAGACGCCCCCAACGTCGTCGTCGTGCTCTTCGACGATCTCGGCTTTTCGCAGCTCGGGTGTTACGGCTCGTCGATCGACACGCCGAACATCGACGCCCTCGCCGCCGATGGCCTGCGCTACACGAACTTCCATGCGACGCCGCTGTGCTCTCCCACTCGTGCGGCCCTCCTCACTGGCCGAAACCACCACGCCGTCGGCATGCGGGGCGTGTCGAACATGAACAGCGGCTTCCCCAACCTCACCGGGCAGATCTCCGACCACGCCGCGACGATGGCCGAGGTGCTGCACGACGAGGGCTACTCGACGTTCGCCGTCGGCAAGTGGCACCTCGCCCCTATGGAGCAGTGCTCAGCGGCCGGCCCCTACGACCAGTGGCCACTGCAACGGGGCTTTGACCGCTTCTACGGCTTCCTCGACGGCGAGACCGACCAGTTCAGCCCGTCGCTGACCTACGACAACCACCACATCGACCCGCCAAGGGGGCCCGATGAGGGCTACCACGTCAGCGAGGACATCATCGACAAGGCGATCCAGTTCATGCACGACTCCGTGTCGGTGCGCCCCGATCGTCCGTTCTTCCTCTACGCCGCCTTCGGTGCCACCCACGCACCACACCAGGCACCGCAGTCCTACCTCGACAAGTACCGCGGGGCATTCGACCAAGGCTGGGACGACGTCCGCGCCGAATGGTTCGCCCGTCAGCAGGAGTTGGGCCTGCACATCGAAGGCACCCAACTCGCGCCCCGCAACCCCGGAGTCGAGGCATGGGACGACATGCCCGAGGTGCACCAGCGCCTCGCAGCCCGCCTCCAGGAGGCATTTGCCGCATTCCTTGAGCACACCGACGCCCAGGTCGGGCGCCTGATCGACTCGCTGCGCAACCTTGGGCAACTCGACAACACCATCGTGATGGTGCTGGCCGACAACGGCGCCTCCCAGGAAGGCGGTCCGTTCGGTGTCATGCACGAGATGAAGTTCTTCAACGGCATTCTCGAAACGCCGGAGCAGGCCATCGACCACCTCGACGAAATCGGTGGTCCGCACAGCCACACCAACTACCCGTGGGGCTGGGCCCAAGCCGGAAACACGCCATTCAAGTGGTACAAGCAGAACACCCACGAAGGTGGCGTGCATGTGCCGCTCGTCGTGCACTGGCCCGAGGGCCTTGGCGATGTCGGTGGCGAACTCCGCCACCAGTTCCACCACGTCAACGACATCGCACCGACCATCTACGAGGTGTGCGGCATCACACCCAAGGACTCCTACCGCGGGCGCGAACAGATGCCGATCAGCGGCACCTCGCTCGGCTACACGTTCACCGGGACCGACGAGCCGAGCCGCAAGGACGTCCAGTACTTCGAGATGGGCGGCCACCGGGGCATCTGGCTCGACGGCTGGAAAGCGGTCACCCGGCACGAAGCCGGCACCTCGTTCGACGACGACACATGGGAGCTGTACCACGTTGCGGTCGACCCATCGGAGTGCACCGATCTCGCCGCATCAAACCCCGAGAAGCTCGCCGAACTCATCGACCGTTGGTGGGAAGAGGCCGAACTCCACGGTGTGCTCCCTCTCGACGACCGCATGCTCCAACTCTTCGGCACCCGCCACCGCGACCGATCCCCCCACCCGGCCAGCAGGCGCTATGTCTACCGACCGCCGATCGCCCCCCTCCCGGCGCAGGCCGGTGCGTCGCTGGGCGGCCGTAGCTTCGACGCGATCGCCACCGTGCGCCGCGAAGCTGGTCAAGACGGCGTGCTCTTCGCGACCGGCACGGAGAATTCCGGCATCGCCTTCTTCGTGAAAGACGATCACCTCGTGTTCGACTACAACGCGTTCGACCACCACACGATCATCCGTTCCGACGCACCGATCCCCGACGGTGCCACCACCCTGCGTGCGCAGTTCCTCCGGGGGCCGAAGCGCACCGCCGAGGTCACGCTCACCGTCGACGGCAACATCGTCGGGTCGGGCGAGATCCCGTGGATGATGAGCACGATCTCCTCCGTCGGCATGTCGGTCGCGCTCGACGCAGGATCGCCGGTGAGCCGCGAGTACGCGGCCCCGTTCGCCTTCGAGGGCGACCTTCAGACGATGGAGTTCCAGCTGATCAGCCGACAGGACGCCGATGCACGCAAGGCCGAGTTGGCTGCCGAGATGGGTCGGCAGTAGCGCTCAATCGAGCGGCACTAATTCGACCAACGTCGCCATCGAGTCGATCCACTCTTCGGCAGTGCGTCGCCACGGAGCCGCGACGACATGGTGGACGCCCGCCTCGGCGTACGCCTCGGCCTCTTCGACGATCTGGCGATGGTCCATCCCATTCGGGTCCCAGCCGGTGCGATAGCTCACGACGAAATCGTCGCTGGCGCCTGCCTCACGCAAGCGATCGACGAGCGCCGAAATCTCGTCGGGCGACATCGAGATGCCCTGGTAGCCGTCGGCCCGACCCGCTCGGGCAATCGCAGCGTCCGATGTGCCACCGATCCAGATCGGGATCGACCCGACCGGCTTCGGCTGGATCTTGAACTCCTCCAACGTGAAGAAGTCACCTCGATACGTGGTCGGGTCGGTGGTCCAGGCGAGTCGCATGAGTTCGAGCGCCTCGTCCATCCGGCGACCACGGGTGTGAAAGTCCTGATCCAGCGCCTTGAACTCGGCCTTGGACCAACCGACGCCGGCACCGAGTGTCACCCTGCCTCCACTCAGCCGATCGAGGCTCGCAAGCTGATTGGCGAGCTGGAGCGGGTGATGTTGGGGCACCACCATGACACTCGTGCCGAGCCGGATCCGGCTCGTGACAGCGGCAGCCCAACCAAGCGTGAGCACGGGATCGAACAGGTACGGCGACGGATAGCCCTGGGATGCCGGGATCGCAACATGGTCCGAGACCCACACGTCGGCAAAGCCGAGCTCCTCGGCCCGAACAGCCACCGAGACGATCGCTTCCGGCGACGCCGCCCGTCCGTACTGCGGTAGGTGAACTCCCAATCGCATGGTCGGACGGTAGCGGGTGATACGGCGCGGAGGATCTTCTCCATCAGTCCAACCTCGACCGGGCGTTGCGCAGCCCTTCCCCGATGGGCCAACGTTGCTCATGAGCCTCGCTGAACTCGGACCCGATCTCGCCACCGCTGCAGAAGCCCTCGACGCCGACACGGTCGAGTTGCGGCGGGCGATCCACCACGACCCCGAACTCGGCCTGCACCTCCCGGAGACGCAGACGAAGATCACTGAGGCGCTCACCGGCCTCGGTCTCGACATCACGCTCGGCGAGTCGACCACGTCGGTCGTCGCCGATCTCGATTCAGGAAAGCCCGGCCCCACCGTGCTGCTGCGCGGCGATATGGATGCCCTTCCGCTGCAAGAGGACTACCCCTCCGACTTCAAGAGCAAGCACGACGGACGGATGCACGCCTGCGGGCACGACACCCACGTCGCCATGCTGGTCAGCGCCGCAAAGCTTCTCGCCGACAGCAAGGACTCCTTCACCGGGAAGATCCGTTTCATGTTCCAACCCGGTGAGGAAGGCTTCCACGGCGCAAAGTTCATGATCGAGGAAGGCGTGCTCGACGGTGTCGACCGAGCGTTCGCGATCCATGCCTTCACCAACATGCCCTCGGGCATGATCACCACCAAAGACGGCGCGATCATGGCCTCAGCCGACCGATTCGAGATCACGATCCATGGCGAAGGTGGCCACGCCTCGGCCCCGCACCAGTGCGCCGACCCGATCCCGGCCATGGCCTCGACCATCACCGGGCTACACACGATGGTCGGTCGTTCCATCGAGGCAACCCAGTCCGGGCTCGTCACCGTCGCCCATGTCGAGGCGGGAACGACCAACAACATCATCCCGCATCAGGCATGGATGGAAGGCACGATCCGCGCCCACGACGAGCACACCCGCGAGACCCTCCAGAACAACATCAGCCGAGTCGCCGAAGGCAACGCCGCCGCCCATGGCTGTACCTGCACCACCAACGTCACACCTGGCTACCCGGTGACGATCAATCACCCAGGTCAACAGGAACTCGTCGCCCAGGTCACCAACGAGATCATGGGCAGCGGCACGTTCGTTGCGATGCCCCGACCCGTGATGGGCGCCGAGGACTTCAGCTACGTCCTCCAGCACGTGCCGGGCTCGATGGCCTTCCTCGGTGTGTGCCCCGACGACGAACACTGGTCGACGGCGGCGCCGAACCACTCGAACCTCATGCGAGTGAACGAGGACGCAATGCGCAACGGCGTGGCCCTCTACGCCGGAATGGCGCTCGCTGGCTGAGCCCTACATCGTGAAGCGGAGGTTGCGGGCGGCCTTCTCGCCCCATTCGGGATCGCCCGTCCAGGAGATCCGGCCGGCATCGATGCGCGCTTGTGGGTCGACTCGGCCACACGCCAGCATCACGAACGTCTCCGTGTCGGCGGTAAGGGTGAACGTCGGCTCGTCGAGCGAATCGACCAGGCCGGCACGCCCGTCGACGGCGACATGCATCGTGCGAGGTGCGCCACCCGTGACCTCGACAGTCATCGACATCCCGTCCTCAAGGCCGATCTTCTTGCCAGCGATGTACCCCATCGAACGGTGGACTTCGTTCAGTGCCTGCTCAGCGGTTGGGCCGCCGTCGGGCAGCTCGACACCGAGCGGAATGGCGATGTCACGGTTGTGAACCCACAGATCGAAGACGCGGATCTGCAAGAAGTTGCCGTACGCCTGCGGTCCGACCGGTGTCATCGACGGTTCGTCGACAATCGACGGGGCGAGCGACTCGAGATCGGCGACGCGGGCGTCGGCGATGGCAGCGAGCGCCGAGGCGAACTCGGCCGGCGGCATCGACGCCGCTTCCTCCATGAACCGGGCGGCGATGGTGAAGTCGAAAAGGTTCTCGGTGTCGGGCACCCACCCCGTGAGCGCTTTGTCGATCCCGATGGCATGCGCAGCGCACGCACGGACATCCCAATCCGGACACAACGATTGCGTGGCAAGTTGGTCGTCATCAAGGCCAGCGATCACCGATGCGAGTTCGTCGTAGGCGATGCGGTGGGCGGCGGCATAGTCAGCAAGCGACGTCATGGGCGTCGACCGTAGTGGCCGACAGCCGATACCGCCGAGTGGCTCGCGACGTGATGTGTCAGCCAGACTGTCAGCTATGAGCGACGCTGAACTCCAGAGAGTCGAGGCCGCCCTCGACGCCCTCCTCGCCGACAACGATCCCTCGACCCAGCGCTACGAGGAATTCCGAGGCCATCAGTTCGACCACGGCCTCGCCTGGGTCATGTACCCCGAGGGTCATGGCGGCCTCGGCGTGCGGCCCCAGTTGCAGAAGGTCGTCAACCAGCGCCTGCACGAGGCAGGAGCACCCCCGATGGACGCGTCGATGTTCTTTATCGCTTTGGCGGGCCCGACGATCCTCACCCACGGCTCCGAGGAGGTGAAGCAGCGCTTCCTCCGTCCGATGTTCACCGGCGAGGAGAAGTGGTGCCAGTTGTTCTCCGAACCCGGCGCCGGCTCCGACTTTGCCGGTCTCGGCACCAAGGCGATCAAGGACGGTGACGAATGGATCGTCAACGGCCAAAAGGTGTGGAACACGCTCGCCCATATCGCCGACTTCGGCATGCTCGTAACCCGCACCGATCCGAACGTGCCCAAGCATCGCGGCATGACCTATTTCGCCCTCGACATGAAGGCCCCTGGTGTTGAGGTTCGTCCGCTGCGGCAGATCACCGGCGAGGCCGAGTTCAACGAGGTCTACATGACCGACGTGCGCGTGCACGACGACTACCGCATCGGCGCCGAAGGCGAGGGCTGGCGCGCTGCGCTCACCACCCTCATGAACGAACGCACTGCGATCGGCGGGAGCGGAGGCGGATCGGGTGGCCCGAAGCGTGGCGGCGGCGCAATCGCCGGCCTCACCGCCATCTGGGAGAAGGCCCCGGAGTGGGTTCGCACGCCACAGAATCGCGACGACGTCATGAAGCTCTGGATCAAGGCCGAGGCGCTGCGTCTCACCAACATGCGGGCATCGCAGGCGGCGAAGGCTGGCAACCCAGGCCCTGAGGGCTCCGTCGGCAAGTCGATGATGGCCACACTCAACCAGGCCATCTACGAAAAGGCCATCGACCTGCAGGGCATGGAAGGCCAGATCGAGTTCGACTACACCTTCCGTCGACCCGGCGAGGTTGACCTCACCGGCTCTGGTGCCGGTGTCGGCTACGCCTTCCTGCGAGCCCGGGCCAACTCCATCGAAGGCGGCACCACCGAGGTCATGAAGAACATTCTCGGCGAGCAGGTGCTCGGCCTTCCGGGTGAGCCTCGGGTCGACAAGGAGATCCCCTGGATCGACGTCCCTCGGGGCTGATCCAGAGAAACCCGAACCGGCGCTCAGGCGTCGGCGAGTTCGGCGATCAGCGGATAGAGCTGACGCTTGATCGTCGTCAGATTGTCGCCGGCCGTGCCCGCGAGTGGCGCAACACGGGCGATTGCAGCGTCGGTCAGTCCGTCCAGCGGCAACGCCTCGTCGACGATTCCTGCGGCCGCAGCGTCAGGACCGGAGTAGCGGTGACCGACAACGACGGCACGGGCAAGTTCCGGCACCGCGATCCGGGAGCGCACCACGTTCATCAGCCCAGGCGGAAAGTTCATCGCGAGGTGCACCTCGGGCAAATTCCAGAAGCCGCGATCCTCTCGCATCACAGCCTGATCGTGTGCGAGCACGATGAACGCGCCGAGCCCGAAGGCATGGCCGGTCACGGCAGCAGCGGTCGGCGCGCCGAGCAGCATCATTCGGTGCACCAGCCGGAAGCACGAATCGACGTAGGCGACGACATCACCACTCTCGGCCGTCGCCATCCACGGCGTATCGAGACCATTGGAAAAGTGCTTCGGTGCCGACGAGGTAGTGACGAGTGCCTTCGGCCCTTCAGCCGCATCGACGTCGTCGAGCAATTCGTTCATCGCCGCCACCCAGGCGACGGACGTCATGTTCTCGTCGTCGCCGACATCGATCACGAAGACGTCACCGGTACGGCTCATCGAAGGGGTTCCCATGCGGACGATGGTAATAACCGTTCACAGCTCGTCAACGTGCGGGCGGTGGGTCCCGGTCGTACGCTGCCGCCCATGACTGCCATCGCTTTCGACGACATCGACGCCATTAACGCTCAAGCCTCCGAGGAGTTCGGGGAGTGGGGCGACGAACTTGTCGTCACACAGGAGATGATCAACCAGTTCGCCGACCTGACCGGCGACCACCAGTGGATTCACGTCGACGTCGAGCGCTGCGAGAAGGAAAGCCCCTTCGGTGGCCCGATCGCCCACGGTTTCCTGACCCTCAGTCTCATGCCGAGCCTGATCTCCATGCCGGTCCAACTCACCGGCATGAAGAACGTCGTGAACTTCGGCTCCGGCGGCCTGCAGTTCCGCCGCCCGGTCCCGGCCGGGGCCACCCTGCACGCCCGCTCCCGCGTCGTGAGCGCCGAGAAGCACAAGCTCGGCACACTGCTCACCTTCGAGTCGGCGATCCATGTAAAGGACAGCCCGAAGCCGTCACTGACCTACCTGTCGATGATCCTCTTCCAGGGCTGACGATGACCGGCGGGAACATCGCCGCCGAATTCCACGCCGCCGCGATCGGCCGTCTCGACGCGCCGTTCCTTCTCGACGGCCAACGCTGCTGGACCTACGGCGAGTTCTTCGACCAGGTCCGGGTCTACGCGGCCGTCCTCATCGACGCAGGTGCACAACCCGGCGATCGCGTGCTCGTGCACGTGGAGAAATCGCCCGAAGCGGTCGCGCTCTACCTCGCGTGCCTGTGGGCGGGCGCCGTGCACGTGCCGCTCAACCCCGCATTCACCACCGACGAACGTCGCTACTTCATCGACGACGCCGAACCGGCGGTCATCGTCGTCGATCCGTCGGTAGCCGAGGAGCCGACCTGGCTGACGCTCGACCCCGACGGTGCCGGAAGCCTCACCCGTCGGGCGACGGCGGTCGCTCCCGTCACCGAACCGGTTGAGCGAAGCGACGACGACCTCGCGGCGATCCTCTACACGTCAGGAACCACAGGCCGACCCAAAGGCGCCGCCCTCACCCACGAGGGACTCCGAGCCAACGCCCACGCCCTCCACGACACGTGGCACTTCACCCCTGACGATCATCTCATTCACGGCCTGCCGATCTTCCATGTCCACGGCCTCTTCGTGGCACTCCACTGCGCGCTCCTGTCCGCCATTCCCGTCACCTTCCTGCGGCGCTTCGACGTCGATGCCGTACTCGATGGGTTTGCGGAGGGCACCGTCTTCATGGGCGTGCCGACCCACTACGCCCGGCTCTGCGCATCACCGCGCCTCACCGCCGAGCGATGTGCGTCAATGCGGTTGTTCACCTGCGGGTCAGCACCGCTCACGGAACCAGCCTTCGCTGCGTTCACCGACCGTACCGGCCATCGGATCTGTGAGCGCTACGGCATGTCCGAAACGGGTATCACGACATCGAACCCCTACGACGGTGACCGCATCGCCGGCACCGTCGGCTACGCCCTCCCAGGCGTCGAAGCCCGCATCGTCGACACCAACGGCGCTGAACTCGCCGCCGGTGAGGCCGGAGTCATCGCCATCCGAAGCCGTCAGGTCATGCGCGAATACTGGCGGCAGCCCGATGCGACGGCCGACGCGTACACCGACGACGGCTGGTTCATCACCGGCGACATCGCCACCATGGCAACCGACGGCCGGATCACCCTGCAAGGCCGGGCGAGCGACATGATCATCAGCGGTGGCGAGAACATCTACCCCAAGGAAATCGAGCTCGTCCTCGACGAAATCGACGGAGTCACCGAGTCCGCCGTCATCGGCGTTCCCGACCCCGACTTCGGCGAACAGGTGGTGGCCGTACTCGTCTGCGAGGGGGCGCCGCTCGGCGACGACGACATCCGACCCGCGCTCGACACCGCCTTAGCGCGGTTCAAACACCCGCGTCGGATCGAGGTGATCGACGAGCTCCCGCGCAACGCAATGGGCAAGGTCCAAAAAGGCGTGCTGCGCACGCGCTATGCGTCGGCCGACGCTGGCTGACTCCACCGAGCGAGCAGCTGCCGCACCATCGCCATGACCACGACAAGGGCGGCGAGAGGCCCCAGAAGGCGAAGGGTGCCCCGGCCCACCGAGGACTCATAGTCTTCAATCAGGTGGTCGGCCGCCGCTGCCGCTTCCGTGAACGCACCCTCGACCCAGAGGTCCTGCATCCGCGCCAGTTGGGCGTCGGCATCGCGGCCAGCCATACCGAGGGTGGAAAGCAGCCCCCGGTCACCGGTATCGAGCCGCAACGCCTCAGCAACATGGTCGAGCGCCTCCCGCTGCGCTTCGAAGCGCGCCCGGGTGGCGTCCATCGAGGTGGAGGCCGTCTCGAAATGTTCCTGAACATGCGGACCGATCTCGAGTTCGACGGTCGCCGCTGACGCGACCATCTCGTCGCGAGCCACGACCAAGTCCGAGACCTCCTCCTGGATCGCTGCGACATCGTCGAAACGCCACGTCGCCATCGCATCACGGAGCAGCGGCGGCAGCGACCACGGCGCCGCACCCATCTCAAGTGCCCGGTATACCTCCAGCGCCTCGGCGCGGCGATCGAGTTCGGTCCGCTGGTCATCGTCGGCCGAGAGCCGCATGGCATCGCTGGTCGACTCGATGCCGCCGAGCACTTCGTACACGTCGGTGAAGCGACGCCAGTCGATGACGTCGGCGACGAATGTGTCGCCGGTCCCTCCGTAGGCGGTCACCCCACCCTCGAGCGAGGTCAACACTGTGGCGGTGATGTCAGCGTCGCTCACCGACGCCAGGGCGGTCACGGCGATGACCCACCGACCGAAGCGAGGCGACACCGCCACACCCTGGGACGTCGAAACCCGGTCGGCCAGGGCAGCGGCGTAATCGGCGCGAAGGGCGGGGTCGTCGAACGGCAGCGGATCGAGCCAGGCGATCGCGATCGCCCGCAACGCAACCGCCGGCGAGGCGTCGAGTGGCAGGACGAAGGCCCCCTCTTCGGCTCGACGGAGGTCGGCACCACCCGTGTAGCCCTGACGGAACTCGATCGCCTCGGGACGATCGATCGGCACCCAGCGCGCCAGTTCCTCCACAAGAAAGCCGAGGTCGTCCCCCAACCAGTCGCTCGGGCCTTCGGGCGTTGCGACCGTCACGTCGATCGGCCCGTCGATCGACCGGCGAACGTACTGATCGGGCGCTTCGACGACGACTGGCAGGGCCACGTACTGCTCCTCGATCGAACGATGAGCGCGGAGCTCGAGTCCGGTGTCGGTTGTCGTGAGGTCATAGCCATCGGCGACGAGGACGTCGTAGTCGCCGGGAATCTCGACGATGAGTTCGGCCTCGGCTCCCCGGCCAACGGCATACGGCGCGATCGACACCACTCCTTCGCTGACCCGGTCGAACGCATTGGGATCGCCCGTCAGACCCGACGCCCGCCAACGCACCATCACGTCGACCGGGCTCGAGCCGGGCGTCAACGCTTCAGGAAAGGGCACGAACCACTCGGCAAACCCGGCGCTGACCGGCACGCTCACGGCCGTGATGGACACGCCACCGACGGACGCCGTCACATCGCGCGCCGTGGGAGGGAAGATCTCGTAGAAGCCGGTGAACGTCTGATCACTCGCCGTATTCGACAAGCGGTACGTGTGCTGAACGGTGAACGACGCCATTGCCGGATCGACCGTCACGGTCGTAACCGCCTCGGTAGCGACAAGCCCCGGAGCACGCGACTCCGCCTCCTGCGCGCTCGCCGAGGTCGAACCGAGTGACAACACGAACGCAGCGACCATGACCCAACGAGCAAGACGAGCGAAACGACGAGGGTGCACGGCGTGTCACGGTACCGCTCCGATCGCTCTGCGAGTTCGCATGTTCTACGGTCTGGGCATGTCCCTCCCCGACTCCGGACTCAGCCACGACGAGGTACTCGAGCGACTCCGTTCGTTGCGCGGCGACGACGCCCGCTGGCAGGACGGGCGTACTTTCGGTCTCGTCTACGACGGTGGGCCCGAGGTGCACGCAATCGCCGAGGACGCAGCGGCGATGTACCTCCATGAGAACGCGCTCAATACCCTCGCCATCCCGTCGCTCGGCCAGATCCAGCGAGAGGTGGTCGGCACGATGGCCACCTTGCTCCATGGTGATAACGCCACCGGCTTCATGACTTCGGGCGGCACCGAATCGATCCTGATGGCCGTCAAAACCGCCCGGGAACGGGCCCGGGCCGAGCGGGGCATCGAGCGCGGTGAGATCGTCCTCGCCGACACCGCCCACGCCGCCTTTCACAAAGCCGCCCACTACTTCGGGCTCGATGTCGTCCTTGTCTCGTGCGCCGACGACTACCGCTGCGACATCGATGCCACAGCCGACGCGATCACGGATCGCACGGTTCTCGTCGTCGGTTCCGCTCCGCAATACCCCCATGGGGTGATCGACCCGATTGAGGATCTCGCCCGCATCGGGGCCGAGGCGTCCGCCAATGTCCACGTCGACGCCTGCATGGGTGGCTTCGTTCTCCCGTTCATGGAACGACTCGGCGAGGATCTCCCACTCTGGGACTTCCGGGTCCCTGGCGTCACGACGATCAGCCTCGACGTGCACAAGCTCGGATATGCGCCCAAGGGCGCGTCGATCATCCTTCATCGCGACAAGGCCTCGAGACGGTTTCAGACCTACACCTTCGACGCCTGGCGCGGCGGGTTCTACGCCTCACCCAGCATGCAAGGCACGAGGTCGGGCGCACCGATGGCCGCTGCCTGGGCCGTCATGCACCGACTCGGCCTCGAGGGCTACGAGCAACTCACCCGAACGGCCATCGACACCGCCCGCAAGATTCAGGCGGGCGTTCGGTTGATCGACGGCATCACGATCGTCGGCGAACCGCAGGCGCAGATCCTGGCCATCCGGGTCGACGACGGCTGGGACGCGCGGCTCGACATCTTCGCGGTCAGTGAAGCGCTTGCTCGGCGGGGCTGGTATCTCGACCGGCAGAACAATCCCGATGCCCTGCACGCCACTGTCAGCAACGGCAATGCGCCGGTCGCCGACGAATTCCTTACCGATCTTGCCGATGCCGTCACGGAGACCCTCGGAACCACCACCGACGACCGCGACACCGCCTACGCCACGGTCGACTAGTGGACCTCAAGACCACCCGCTGGGATGTCGGTACCGGCAGGGACACCGGCATTGCGACCATCACCCTTAGCCGGCCCGAACGCCGCAACTCCTGGACGGGGCGTATGCACACCGAGTTGCGGCACCTCCTCCAGATCGCCGAGGACCACCCTGACGTTCGCGTCGTGATCATCACCGGCGATCCCGAAGGCCGAACCTTCTGCCCGGGGGCCGACAGCAAGGCGCTCGAGAGCCATGTCGAACGGGGTGGCTACGACGCCGGCACTCCGGACGACATCGCTACCCCCGGCCACGGCGTCGATCCGGCCTTCGACGCCGACTTCGCCGCCTTTTTCGGGCTCGACGTCGTCACCATCGCTGCCGTCAACGGCGCCGCTGCTGGTGTCGGTCTCGCCCTTGCCTGCTGGTGCGATCTCCGGGTTGCGGTCAGCGGCGCCACTTGGACGACGGCCCACGGCAAGCTCAACCTCCCGGCCGAGTACGGCCTTTCCTGGCTGCTCCCACGTCTCATCGGTCACGGCCGCGCCAGCGACCTGCTCTTGTCGAGCCGCCGCTTCACCAGCGACGAAGCCGAACGCATGGGTCTGGTCACCCGACTGGTCGACGACCACTGTCATGACGCCGCCCTCGACCTCGCCCGCTCACTCGTCACCGACGTCAGCCCCCACAGCCTCCGGGCCACAAAGCGCCAGATGGCGATCGACGCCACCCATGACGACCCTGGCCGCTCGGTACGCGCCGCCCAGGCCCGTCTCGAGCAGATGTCAACCGAGCCCGACTACCACGAAGCGATCGCTGCCTTTACCGAACGGCGTCCGCCCCGCTGGAACCGCTAGCGCTCCTGGTCTGACATTTGCAGGCCGCCACTACGCAAGGAGCGTTGCGAGGCCCCATACGGCGGCGATGGCACCGACCACGATGTAGGCGATCGCCCGGCCCTTCGGCGCCTGAGCTAGATCGTCATCGTTGCGCTTCGTTTCCGGTGGCCGGATCAGCGCAAGCGCGTTGCCAACGGCAAGCGCGGCACCGATGGCGAGTACCAGCCAGGCGAGCAGGTCTTCTCCCAGGAACACCGATGCATCATCGCCCGGGCAATGGTCCTGAGCCAAGCGGGCCGCCCTCGCCGGGCACGGGGTCTAGACGTCTCGGCGGGTGAGATTGCGGAACGATGTGAACCGGGGAACGAACCCGAGGTTGATCGTGCCGGTGGGGCCGGAACGATGCTTGGCGACGATGACTTCGGCCATGCCCTCGGACTCGCCGCCCGGGTTGTAGACCTCGTCGCGGTACAGGAACATCACGACGTCGGCGTCCTGCTCGATCGCGCCCGACTCTCGAAGGTCGGCGAGCATGGGACGCTTGTCCTGCCGCATCTCCAGCGTTCGCGACAGCTGGGACAGGCCGATGACCGGACACTCGAGTTCACGGGCGAGGATCTTGAGTCCACGGGAGATCTCCGACACTTCGACCTGGCGGTTTTCTGCCCCCGCCCGGCCCGACATCAACTGCAGATAGTCGACGATGATCAAGCCGAGACCACCGGCTTGGCTTTTCAGTCGGCGGGCCTTGGCCCGGATCTCCATGATCGTCAGGTTCGGATTGTCATCGATCCACATGGGTGCATCAGCGAGACGGCCGATGCCGTTGGAGATGCGGGTCCAGTCGTCTTCGTTAAGCTTGCCGTCGCGCATGTTCTTCGCGTCGACGTTGGCTTCGCTGCACAGCATCCGCTGCGTGAGTTCGAGATGGCCCATCTCCAGGCTGAAGATGAGCGTCGGCTTCTGCTCTCGCACGGCTGCGTGCGCTGCGACGTTGAGCGCAAAAGCCGTCTTTCCCATCGCCGGACGCGCACCGACGATGATCAAGGCGCTCGGCTGCAGACCGGACAGGAGTTCGTCGAGGTCGATGAAGCCGGTCGGCGTGCCGGTGATGCCCTCGCCCGCCTCGTAGAGCTGTTCGAGCCGATCGAGCGTCTCGTCGAGCAGATCGTGGATCTTGCCCATCGTGTCGGCAACGCGTCCCTGCGCTACCTGGAACATCATGTTCTCGGCCTCGTCGACCGCCCGGAGCACGTCGTCGGGGCGGGAGTAGCCGAGGTCGGCGATCTCGTTCGCTGTTTCGATCAGACGCCGTAGCAGGTACCGCTCGGCGACGATCTGGGCGTATTTTCCGGCGTTCGATGTCGCCGGGGTGTTGACCTGAAGACTGATCAGTCCGTCGAGCCCGCCGACCATCTCGAGCACGCCCATGCGTTCGAGTTCGGCAGCAACGGTGACCGGGTCAGCCGGATCGCCGCTCGCGTACAGGCCAGAAATCGCATCGAACACGTGGGCATTCGCCGGCCGATAGAAGTGGACCGTCTCGGCGTGCTCAACGGCGTCCGCAATGGCGTCGCGAGACAGCAACATGGCGCCGAGCAGGGATTCCTCGGCCTCCAGATTGTGGGGCGGGACACGCTGAGCGGCTGACTGTTCGAACTCGCTCATGACCATGGGGTGATCGTGCCCTCTCCCGGTTGTGGGTCGCCAGTGGACCCAAGGCAAAACCCTGGGGATTGGCTGTGGGAAACCGCCCACAGCCAATCCCGCACGGGATTACTCCTCGATGACCTCGACCGTGACCGGGAAGGCCACCTCGGCGTGGAGCTTGCACATCACCACGTGCTCACCCAGGTCCTTGATCGGCGCATCGAGATCGAGCGTGCGGGACTCAAGCTCAACGCCCGCCTCCGACTCGACCACTGCGACGATGTCGGTCGCGGAAACCGAACCGAACAACCGACCGCCATCGCCGGCCTTGGCTGCAATGGTGAACCGCATCGGCACGAGCTTCGTCGCAACCTCTTCGGCATCCGCTCGAGTGGCGGCGTCCTTCAACGAGGCGGCACGACGCATCGCGTCGGCCTGCTGTTCGGCACCGGCGGTGGCCTTCAGAGCCAGACCCTTCGGGCTGAGGAAGTTCCGGAAGTAGCCGTCGGCCACCTCCATGATCTCGCCCTTGCGGCCAAGACCATCGACGTCGCTACGAAGAATGACCTTCATCATTCGGTCCCTTCGTCAGCGGCGTTCATCGTGACACCCTCAACCTCGGCGATGGCCTCCTCGTTGGAGATGACCTCGTCGCCGGTGTCCTCATCGGCGCCAGGCGGCGGGCCGCTCGGACGCGGGGCCGGACCCTCGGCACGCGGCCCGCGATCTCCACGATCACCGCGCTCGCCGTCGCGTCCACGGTTGTTGCGCTGGGAGGTGACGCGGGTGGCGTAGGGAATCAACGCCATCTCGCGAGCCACCTTCACAGCATCGGCGACCAACTTCTGCTGCTGGGTGCTGTTGCCGTTGACGCGCCGGGCCCGGATCTTCGAACGCTCGGACACGAACCGGCGGAGCAGGTTCACATCCTTCCAGTCGACGTACTCGATCTTCTCCGAGGAGAGGACACTGACCTTCTTCTTGCGGCCCCGGTCGTTGTTCTTCTGACCGGGCTTGCCGCGCTTCTTGACTTTCGCCATCGTTCTTTCTTTTCTTCAGTTCTGTTTCGTTGGTTACGGATCTTCCAGCGCGGGCTAGAAGGGCTCTTCGTCCATGTCGTAGGCCGGAGGCTCCCCGTTCGGCACGGCACGGCCACCGCCGCCACCCGCCGGCGCTCCACCGCCACCCTTGAATTCGTTGCGGCGGATGTCGGCCGACGCCCAGCGAAGGCTCGGCGCAACCTCGTCGGCGACGATCTCGACCTTGGAACGCTTGTCGCCGTCTTGGGTCTCCCAACTGCGCTGCGACAGTGTGCCGGCGACCACGACGCGGGTGCCCTTGGTGATGGACTCTGCGACGTTCTCCGCCAGGGAGCGGAAGCACGTGACGTCGAAGAAGCTGACTTCTTCCTCGCCGTCCTGCTTGCGCTTGTTCCAGGCCAGCCCGAAGGTGGCGACGGCCATGCCGCCCTGCGTGAACCGAAGCTCAGGATCGCGAGTCACGTTGCCCGTGACGCTCACGTTGTTGTCGATACCCATGATGGAACCTCCCGGTCAGCCGGCGTCGGCCGGCGCTGCCTCCCCGAGGAGACCCCGACGGGCCGCTTCCTTCTCGGGCAGACGGAACAGTTTGTGGCGGACGATGTCGTCTGCGAGACGCAGCTGGCGCTCAGTGTTGGGCAGACCGGCCGACTCGGTCACGATCTCCCACACCACATAGGTGCCTTCGCTCTTGTGGTTGATCTCGTACGCGAACTTGCGACGACCCCAGTTGTCGGTCGACGCGATGCGGCCGCCCTCTTCGGTGATCAGCGCTTCGGTACGGGAGATCACCTTCGGAATCTCGATGTCGACGACATCGGAGTCGATGATGATCATCAGTTCGTAGGCCCGTGTGATCACAGGCACTCACCTCCTACGGACCCGACCTCGTCGGGGCCCCTTCCCGGGGCAGGGGTTTGGATGGATTGTCCCGGCCGCAATGGCCGGGTAATGACAGACCTCTGACGAGGACCCTCCCAGGCTACCGGTCGAGTGATCGGCTGACGACGGAACATGTCAAGAGTGTGCTGGCGGGGTGTGACAGTCCCTGCGCTCACGATCGACCACCCGGCTCCGGCCGTCGCCGAACTACGGTCACACCATGGCTGCACTCACCCCCAACGACGTCCCTGGGATCGACGACTGGAACCAACTGCTCGACGGTCGCACCGCCGTCGTCACCGGTGGCGGAGCGGGGATCGGACGAGCGACGGTCGAGTTGTTCGTCGCCCACGGTGCCGAAGTCCACGTCGCCGAACTCGACCCGGACCTCGTGGTCGAGGTCGGGGCCATCGACGGCGTGATCGCCCACCACGTTGACGTCCGAGACCCTGATCGAATCACCGCATTCGCCGCAGCGGTCCCGACCCCTGATGTCATCGTCAACAATGTCGGTGACTACCGACCATCCGTCCGCTTCTCTGAAAGCGGACCCGACTCATGGCAGGCGATGTACGAGGTCAACCTGCTGCATCTCTTCGCCGTGACCCACGCGTTCTTGCCCCGCATGATCGACGCAGGACGAGGAAGCATCGTCAACCTCCACTCGGTCGAAGGCATGCGGGGCTACCCGGGCGAGCCGGTCTACGCCGCAATGAAAGCCGGTGCGGCGCACTTCACGACCTCGCTCGCCGCAGGGGTCGGCCGACACGGCATCCGGGTCAACGGCGTCGGCCCCGACCTCACCCAGACCCCGCAAGTCGACTATCTCCGACGGCCCGAGGACACCGACCCGAGCGCCTGGCGCGACTGGGCGCCCGTCGGCCGGGTCGGGTGGCCAGCGGAGACCGCCCGCACCATCCTGTTCCTTGCGTCGGACCTGAGCTCGTTCATCACCGGCCACAACATCCCGGTCGACGGCGGCAGCCTCGCCCAGTCCGGCTGGACCTGGAGCCCGCGCGCTGGACGGTTCGTCAACCGGCCGACCACGCAGTAGCGCACTCAGGCGACGACCCGCACCGCACCCACTTCGAGGCCGGCGTGATTGCGAACGGGACCAAACTCGACGTCGACGGCGAAGCCGAGGTCACGCATCAGCCACAGCACCGCCGCCTCGGCCGCTCGCGTTGCGCCATCACGAGCCTTCAACGACCACGCCAGGCCTGACTCGACATGGACACCGGAGAACACGCCCTCGGCTCCCGTCTTTACGGCGAGACCGGCCGAAGCCTCCATGATCCGGGTGCACATCCGTCCGGTTCCGGCGACCAGGAACGGCTCCGCCTGCATCGCTGCGAAGAGACGTCGGCCTTCGTCGGTCGTGGCGAGGGTCGCCCACCCCTGGGCCAGGTTGGCGAGTGGCATGCCCCAGATCGGAATCCCGCAACCGTCGATCACGGGCGACTGGTCGCTGAGATCGACACCACACGCAGCCTCCGTTGCCTTGGTGACATGGTGGGCCTGCACCGGATGCTCGGGATGCAGGTAGCTGGCAGGGTTGATGTCGAGGTGGCGACACACCGTGAGAAAGCCGGCGTGCTTTCCTGAACAATTGTTGTGACGACGGTCGGGTGCGATCTCGTCGTGCACCAAGGCGTGCGCCGACGCCTCGTGAAGCGGGAGATGGGCACCACATTCGAGGGTGTCGGAGTCGAACCCGAGTCGGTGGAGCCACTCGGCGACCGAGTCGACGTGCCGAGGCTCACCGTTGTGACTCGCACACGAAAGCGCCAGGTGCCCCTGATCGAGATCGAACGCATCCGCCGCGCCTGTGGCGACCAACGGGAAGGCCTGGATCGGTTTCATCGACGAACGAGCCAGGGTCCAACGTTGGGGCTTGCCGAACCCGGATCGATGCCCATCAGCGCCGACGATGGCGACATCCACTTCGTGGTGGCTCTCCACCACTCCCCCACGAGTGACTTCGACGACGAGCGGCGGTGACATAGACGCCCAGCATGCCGGATCGGGGGCGATACGGTCGCGTGATGCCGATCGACGTCACCGCAGCACGAGCTGCGACACCGGGCTGTCAGGACCTGATCCACCTCAACAACGCCGGCGCAGCACTGCCGACGCACGCCGTCCTCGCCACCCAGATCGACTATCTGCAACTCGAGGCGCGGATCGGGGGTTACGAGGCGTTCACGCACGAACAGGCCCGTATCGACGAGATCCGCCCGACGATCGCCCGTCTGATCGGGGCCGACCCCAGCGGTGACGAGATCGCACTCACGGTCAACAACACGGCAGCTTTCGATCTCTTTCTCTACTCGTGGGCGATCTCACCGGCCCATGCGCCCAATCCCGGTGATCGCATCCTCACGACCGAGACCGAGTACGGCGCGAATTTCGTCGCCTACCTCCACCTCGGCCGGCGGTTCGGCATCGAGGTTGAGGTCGTTCCCTCCAACGACCACGGAGAACTTGATCTCGACGCACTCGAGGCCACCATCCGACGAACCGACGTCGGCCCCGTCACGCTGATCGCGCTCAACCACATCCCCACCAACGGCGGCCTGATCAATCCTGCCGCCGGCGTCGGTGCGATCGCCCGCGAGTACGGGATCACCTACCTCCTCGATGCCTGCCAGTCCGCCGGTCAGATCCCCCTCGATGTCGACGAGTTGGGCTGTGATGCCCTCACCGCCGCCGGTCGCAAGTTCCTCCGGGGGCCGCGGGGCACCGGCTTTCTCTATGTTCGTTCGTCGATCCTGCCGTCGATCGAGCCGATCATGCTCGACCATTCCACGGCCGAGTGGCTGGAGCCGGATCACTACGAGATCGACCCGACGGCCCGGCGGTTCGAGCAGTGGGAGCGCAACCATGCGGCACTGCTCGGCCTCGGCCACGCCGTCCAGGAGGCGCTCGACCATGGGCTCGACGCCATCGCCGCTCGGGTTCAGGGTCTCGCCGAGACACTTCGCGGCCGCCTCACCGACGACGTGGCGCAGGCCACGGTGCGCGATCTCGGTCGGGAGCGGTGCGGGATCGTCACGTTCTCCCTCGACGGAGCCGACCTCGCCGCCGTGCACGCTGCACTGCGCGACGCAGGCATCAATGTCTCAATCGTTCCGCCTGCGAGTGCCCTCATCGACACCCGCACGCGCGACCTTCCTCCGATGATTCGGGCGTCGGGGCACTACTACAACACCGAGGACGAGATCGATCAGCTGATCACCGAACTCCTGCGCCTGCGATGACGCCGGCGGGGTGAGGCTGCGGGATCTCGTACCCGCCCGGACCGCCTACCCCTGCGAGCCGTACAGGCCAGCGAGTTCCTCGGCCTCGGACGTGGCCATGTGGTAGCTCTCCTCGTGGTTCGGGAACGCACCCGAACGCACATCATCGGCGAACGCCGTCATCGCCTCGACCGACTGGCCTTTGAGGTCGGCGTAGCGGCGCACGAACTTCGGCACGAAACGATCTTCGATGCCGAGCAGGTCGTGATAAACGAGCACCTGCCCGTCGGTGTGCATACCGGCCCCGACGCCGATGGTCGGGATCGTGATCGCCTCTGTGACCATCTCGGCCACTCGCACCGGGACACCCTCCAGCACGACGGAGAAACAGCCAGCGTGCTCAAGCGACTTGGCGGCCTGGACGAGCTTGCGGGCGTGCTCGGGTTCGGTGCCCTGCACCTTGAAACCACCCATCGTGTGGATCGACTGGGGGGTCAGACCGATATGGCCCATCACCGGGATCTCGGCGCCGAGGATCTTCTCGATCATCGGGAGTCGCTTGCGGCCGCCCTCGAGCTTCACCGAGTGCGCGCCAGCCCGCATCAGCCGAGCGGCATTGCGCACCGTCTCCTCCGGCGAGACGTGGTAGCTCATCCAGGGCAGGTCGCCGACGATGTGGCAGTCGGGCTTGGCCCGGGCGACCGCCGCCGTGTGGTGCACCATGTCGTCGACCGTCACCTGCAAGGTGTCGTCGTACCCGAGCACGACCATGGCCACGGAGTCGCCGACGAGAATGAGGTCGGCACCGGCCTCGCTCGCGATACGAGCACCAGGTGCGTCGTACGCCGTGACCATCACGAGCGGCTCACCACCATCACGCACCTTGCGCGAAGCGATTGCAGGGGCAGAGAGGCCCATGACTGACTCCTTTGACTCGTCCAGCGCCCTTCGGCTGCCGGCGACAACATCACGATACCGACCCCGCAGTCCCCGACACAAGGGGCTGCGGCGCGAACTCAGGTGCCCCCGATGGCGCGGCTCTCGGTGAGGTGATTCCACCGACAGGCCGGGCAGACCTCGACCACATAGCCCGTGCTGACCGACTTGCGGCTCGCAATCCGATCCATCTCGCGATCCGATGTGACACAGCGTCCGTGCTTGGGCAACCGAGGCCCGAAGACATACGTGACCTCGACGAGGGTCGGCTGCTCGCACATCGGACAGTCTCGGCTGGCGGGTGTGCCGCAGAACTCCGCATTGCGGACGAGTTCGCGTTGCGCATCGCACAGCTGTTCTCGACTCAGATCACCATCGCGGAACGCCGCCAGTGTCGCCTCGCGCGCCAACCGGTAGTCGATCCCGCCGGAGGTGGCGACGTGCTGGAGGCCCAGCTTGGTGCGCGCCGTCATGCCTGGCGAGGGTACCCCTCCCCCGCTCCCCCTGTCGCTGCGGCCTACCGTGTCGGCCATGTCGAGCTACGACCCGCGGACACCGAGCCGACGTCCACTCGACTATGTCGAATTCGGCCCCGGACTCGTCGACGACATCGACCGCCGCGTGATCGGCGACACTCGCCGCCGCAAGGTCCTTGACCTCGGCTGCGGTGCGGGCCACACGGCGGTCGGGCTCGCTCGCCGCGGCGCCCGCGTGATCGCGACCGACAGCGACCCCGAGCAAGTTGCCGCGGCTCGCGCTCTGGCGGCCGAACACGACGTTGCGATCGAATTTCACGAGGCCGGACCGGCCGAGCTTGCCTTCGTTCGAGCCGATCAGATCGATCTCGCCGTGTCGGTGTGGGCATTGAGCCTCGTCGAGGATCTCGATCGAGTCTTCCGCCAGGTCCACCGGTGCGTTCGTGCTGGCGGACATGTCGTCGTCTCGCTCCCCCACCCGGCCCTCCTGACCGCTGATCCCGACGATCCGACCTGTGTGGTGCGGTCGTGGACGACCGACGATCCGATCGGCGAACGCCACGTGCACACCGCCGAGGATCTCGTCACCGCCTTCACCCGCACGAACTTCGCCGTCGACGTTCTCCTCGAACGTCACCATGGCGGCCCTACACCGGTCACGTTGCTCGCCCGAGCCCGGCGACTCGGCGCCTGATCAGGCCGACGTCTCGGCCCACCACCGTCGCACGACGTCGATCGCCTCATCACGCTGCAGGGGGCCGTGCACGAACCGGTGCTCGAGAAGGGCGGCGTGGGCCTGCCCGATCACGGGTCCGAACTCGATGTCGAGCACCGCAGCGACCTCGGTGCCCGACAGCGGTGCGACGGGTTTGTCGAGATCGGGTTCCGCCTGACGCAACCGACCGAGTTCGGCCATCGCCGTCTCGAGATCGGTCGTGTCGGCGCCGACCCGCAGGGCCGTCACGAACGACAGGCGCGCCTCAAGGGTGAGACCGTCCGGGGCCGCTGCCGCCGCCCGCCGCAGCGCCTCCGGTGTCGTCGGCACCGTGCCCGCCTCAAGCCATGGTGCGGCATCAGTGAGCCACGCCACCGACCGGGCGAGTTCCCCGCTGGGCTTCAGGCGACGGAGTTCGCCGTCACGGTCGGCAGTCGGGGCGTCGAGCAGCAGGGCGGCCCAGCGGTCGACTGGTTCAGGCGCAACGGCGACCGTTCGATCCGCAACGCGATCCGCATCGAATCCCTGCGCCGCTATCGCCGGAAGCACATCGGCCAACAGGTCGGTGGACGACAAGAACACGAAGCCCGGACGAGGGTCCGGCAGCAGGAGCATCTTTTGCAGTTCGTCTCGCACGCGCTCGACCGACACGATCGCCATGCGTTCGCGCATGGCGCTCACGGCCGCCACGAGTTCGGGTTCAGGTGTGAGACCGAGGGTGGCGATGAAGCGCGCCGCTCGAAGCATCCGCAACGGATCATCGGAGAACGAGATCTCGGGATCGAGGGGCGTGCGCAACCGGCCGGCCTCGAGATCGGCGCCGCCGCCGAACGGGTCGACGAGCGTGCCGTCGGCGAGATCGATCGCCATGGCGTTGACGGTGAAGTCGCGCCGAGCAAGATCGTCGTGGACATTGTCGCCGAACTCGACGATCGGCTTGCGCGACGACTCGTCGTACGCATCGGCCCGGTGGGTCGTGATCTCGTAGACGACCCCGTCGATGCGGCAGGCGATCGTGCCGAATCGCTCACCAGCGGTCCATACCGCATCGGCGAACGGTTCGACGAGCGTCTTAATGGCCTCGGGACGGGCATCGGTAGTGAGGTCGTAGTCAACGTCGTCCCGGACGCGACCCAGAAGGTCGTCACGGACGAGCCCACCGACGAGATAGAGCCGGTACCTCGCCTCGGAGAAGGCGGTGGCGAGCGGTGCCACGGCCGCTCGAGCGGTGGCGACGGCGGATCCCGGCACGGAATTCATCGCTCCAGCCTCACGGGTCGCGATGCAAGTCGCGGGCGGCACGGACAACTTCAATGCCGGGCCCGCCGCTCGTGGGCGGTTCGGGCCGGATGCGTTCGCCGACGAGTTGCGCCGTGACCGCCGCAGATGAATCACGGACGGCGTCGAGGTCGTATCCACCTTCGAGCACGGCGACGACTCGCCCCGGCGCAACCGTGGCGGCGAGCGCCCCGACCAGGTCGGCCATGTCGGCCGACGAATAGCCGAGTTCAGTGATCGGGTCGGCCCGGTGGCCGTCAAAGCCGGCGGAGATCAGCAGCCACGATGCCTGATGGGCTTCGATGGCCGGGATGATGATGTCGTCGACCGCGGCCCGGGCGATATCGCCCGTCGCACCGGGCGGGAGCGGCACATTGATCGTGGTGCCGACCGCGACACCACTCCCCCGCTCGTCGAGCATTCCTGTGCCGGGGTAGAGGGGCGACTGGTGGATCGACGCGAACAACACCCGCGGATCGTCATAGAAAATGTCCTGCGTGCCGTTGCCGTGATGCGCGTCGATGTCGACGATCGCCACCCGCTCACCAGCGTCAGCGAGTGTCGCAGCGGCGATCGCGACCGAGTTGAAAAGACAGAACCCCATCGAATCGGTGGGGGTCGCATGGTGGCCCGGTGGGCGAACGACACAGAACGCGCTGCGGTACTGCTCGGATTCCTGCAAGCCCTCGACCGCCGTGAGCACCGACCCAGCGGCCAGACGGGCGGCGAGCAGACTCCCGGCGCTCATCACCGTGTCCGGGTCGAGTCGACCCCCGCCGTCGGCGTCGACGGCGACGACGTGATCGAGGAGCGCACGGTCGTGGACGAGACAGATCTCGTCGTCGGTCACGAGGCGCGGCAGCCGGGCGGTGACAGCATCGACGACCCCCGATTCGGCGACGCCGGCCATCGCCGCACGCAGCCGATCGGGACGTTCGGGGTGAGACGTCCCTGCCGTGTGCTCGAGGCACCGCTCGTCACTCACCAGCAACAGCACCCTGCCGAGCGTACCCCTCGGACCTGACGGCGTATCGTTGCTTCCGGCATGGGGATGAATGCATTGACGGTCGACTCGGCCCGAGTCCGGGCCGGGAGCTGGCGAGGACGTGACGACCTCGCCTATCTCGTGCCGCTTTCGGGTGCCTCGACGCTTACCCCCTCGACCCTCCGACGCATCCGGGCGCATCTCCGAGCGGACGGCTTCCGCTCCGTCGTCACCGCCGCCGTCGGCCCCTCCGAGCGCGACATGCTCGCTGCCGATGGCTTCACCGAGCACGAAGCCCTGCATCTCTTGAGCCACAACCTGCGAGGCCCGCTGCCTGAACGCCCGCGCCGGGCTCGAGGGCTCCGCCGAGGTCGTCGCCACGACATCGATGCGATCCTCGACGTCGACCGGCAGACCTTCGAGGCGTTCTGGCAACTCGACCGCGACGGGCTGTATGAAGCGATCAACGCCACGCCCGCCACCCGCCTTCGCGTCGTTCGCGATCCCGACGTCGTCGGTTACGCGGTCACCGGCCGGGCCGGCACCCAGGGCTACCTCCAGCGCCTGGCCGTGCACCCCGACCGACAGGGACTCGGACTCGGGATCGACCTCGTTGCGGACGCGCTCCACTGGCTCCGCCGCCGCGACGTCACCACGTGTTGGGTCAACACCCAAGAGGCGAACGCTGCGGCGCTCTCGCTCTACACGAGGCTGGGCTTCATCCCGGCTCGTCACCAGTTGACCGTCCTTCGGCGGGACTTGTGATCCGTCGCGGCGCACTCCTGCTCGCGGTCGTCGTCGCCGTGGTGCTCGGTATCACCGGCGGACCCGCCGGCGCCCAGCGCGGCAACGACCGCATCGACCTCGTATCCCAGACCACCTTTGTCGGCAACGAAGAGGTCACGATCAACGTCCGACTCCCGAACCTCGAGCCGGGACGTCAGATGCGGGTCCGGGTGTTCCGGCCGATCGAGGAGCCTGAACAGATCCTCGAAACGATCCAGAACCCGCCGACCAAGAACTCGGACCTCGCGAATTTCATCATCGCCGACCTCGACGAGATCACGGTCGGATCCGGTGACCTGTTCACGATCACCCTGCCCGACGACGAGATCGGCGAGATCCTGCGACGCGAGCCCGGCGCAATCCCGGTTCGTCTCGATCTGATCGACGACGACCAGGTCATCCTCAACACGCTCGTCACCTTTGTCATCGTCGAGGACACGACACTGTCGGCTCGGATCGACCTCGCCTTCGTGGCCGACGCCCGTTCGCCGCTCTCACACGGGGTCGACGCCATCGAGATCGATCCGGCAGCCTCGGTCGACCGGGTCGTGGCTGCCGTGTCCGACGCACCGGCGCCGGCGCTCGTCTCGTTTGCTCCCGAGACACTCACCGCGCTCGCCGACCCCACCACAGAACGGGGCCTGAGCGCCATCGACGACATCCGTCGGCTGCTCGACGGCCACCTCGTGCCGCTCTCACCGTGGGTGTCGATCGACGAGGAGGCCTGGCGACTCGCCGGCGAAACCGAACGTGTCTTCGGCCTCTTCGCCGAAGGCCAAGAGACGACTGAGTCCTTTCTTGGCCGCACACCCGTCCCGATCGTGCGCATGGATCCCGACACGACTGCCGAAACCGTCGGCTTGCTGCGTTCGATCGGCGTCACCGGCGGAGTCGTTGAACCCGACCAACTCGACGAACTCACGATTGAGCGGGCCGACCGGCGCCCGATCGACATACTCGACACCAACGGCATCACGATGCCCGTTCTCGTGATCGACCGCGCCTTCGAGGCCGGACTCGTCGGTGACGACCCCGAACTCATCGCCCAGCACCGCTTCACCGAACTGCTATTCGACGCCAAGCAGGTCGGCACCGACCGCGGCATCCTGCTCGACCTCACGACCGTCGACCGGGTACCGCTCACCTTGCTCCTCGACCTGATCGAGACCACCGATCGGCTTGGCCTGGCGTCCGTCGACGAACTCATCACCCGCCCCCCGGCCCGCAACGCCGATGGCGCGGTCCTCCGAGTTGAACTCCTCGCGGCCCCGCCCGGCGATGTCGGCGGCGCAGCGAGTGACCTGCGGCTGACCGAATCCGTGCTCGCGTCCTACGCCGCGATGGTGGCGCCCGCCGATGGGCCGATCGCACCGCTGCGCACCGTTCTCCAGGCGGCAATGTCGGACGAACTCACTACCGAGGTCCGCCGGACCTTCACCGACGCCGTGTTCGATCTCGTTGCAACCGGCACCGCCGACTTCGACGTGGTCGAGTCGAGCCGGATCACCCTGGCGACTCGCACGGCAACGCTTCCGATCTCCATCAGAAATAGCCAGACCCTCGCGATGAACGTCATCGTCCGGATCACGAGCGAGAAATTGCGTTTTCCCGATGGCGAGGAGCTGCGACTGACCCTTGAGCCGGGCTTGAACGAGTTGGAGGTCCCGGTCGAGACCGTCACGTCGGGCGACGCCCGCATCCTCATCACCGTCACCTCACCGGACGGACGCCTTGACCTCGCAGGAGGCTCGGTCAACGTGCGCTCGACCGCCATCTCTGGTCTTGGGCTCGTCGTGTCGCTGGTGTCGCTTGCCGTCCTGCTGACCTGGTGGCTCCGCACGATCACCCGTGTCCGCCGATCCCGGCGCGCTGCTACCGTGTCGTCCACCCCGTCGGCTGACGACGGGAATCCTGCTGTCTCTGTCAACGAGGAATCCACATCGTGACCGTTCGCATCGTCACCGACTCGTCCTGCGACCTCCGTGGTGATGAGGTCGCCGACCTCAACATCGAGGTGGTTCCGCTGTCGATCCGCTTCGGCGACGATGAATACACCGACCGAGAGCAGTTGTCGGTCGACCGGTTCTACGAACTTCTCGCCAGTTCCGACACGCTTCCGGAGACGGCGGCACCGTCGCCCGGACGTTTCGCTGAGTCGTTCCAGCGTCATCTCGATGCCGGTGCTACCGCCATCGTCTGCATCAACATCAGCGCCGCGCTGTCTGCCACGATGCAGTCGGCGGTCACCGCTGCCGATTCGATGGACGCCGATATCCGGGTCGTCGACTCCACATCGATCACTGTCGGTTTGGGCTCGATCGTGATCGCCGCCGCCGAAGCCGCCAAGAACGGTGCGTCGGCTGACGAGGTCGTGGCCATCGCCGAGTCGATGTCGGCCCGCACCCATGTTTTCGGCGCACTCGACACCCTCGAGAATCTCCAGAAGGGCGGTCGCATCGGCGGCGCCCAGGCGCTGCTCGGCTCGATGCTTTCGATCAAGCCGCTCATCGACATTTCCACCGGTGAGGTGCAGGAAGCCGGCAAACAACGCACCCGCAAGAAGTCGATGATCTGGTTGCGTGACAAACTTGCAGAGTTCGGTGAGATCGAGAACCTGGCGATCATGCACGGCGAAGCCCCCGACATCGACGACTTCGTTGCGCTCATCGGCGAGGTCGCCGACGTCAGCAACGCTCGCACGGAGGTCATCGGGCCGGTGGTCGGCACCCACGGTGGTCCTCGTGTCGTCGGCTACGCGTTCACTGTCCCGGAGTAGATGCACCGCTAGCGTCGCGGCATCGCACCCGATCCCGACGACCTCCGGCTGATCACCGCCGCGCAGCGCGGAGACCGTCGCGCCCTTGACACCCTTCTGCAGAAGCATCAGGCCCGCATCTACGCGATCTGTCGCCGGCTCGCCGGAAACGACGCCGACGCGCTCGACGCCACCCAGGAGGCGTTGCTCGCGATCGTCAAAGGACTCGAGCGCTTCGACGGCCGCGCGGCGTTCACGACCTGGTCGTACCGGGTCGCCACCAACGCCTGCCTCGACGAACTCCGGCGGCGGAGTCGCCGCCCGCAACCCGGCCTCCCTGATCACGAGGGTGTCGCAGATGAGGCCCTCGGCCGTCGCCCGTCGCTCGATCCCGGCGACGCCGTCACCGCCCGCATCGATATCGACGATGCCCTTGCGCAACTCCCCGAGGAATTCAAGGCACCGGTCGTACTCCGAGATCTCGCCGGGCTCGACTACGCCGAGATCGCCGAGGTGCTCGACCTCGCACCCGGAACAGTGCGGAGTCGTATCGCTCGTGGGCGAGGTCGGCTTGCCGACATCATGGCCGGGAACCACAGCCCCCCTGACGAACGTCAGAGGACATGACATGAACGACAACACCGACGCGCTCGACGAACTCGTGAGCCGGTATCTCGATGCCGAGGTCACCGCCGAAGAGGCCGCGCGCGTCGAATCGGATCCAGAACTCCTGGCGCGTGCCGACGCAATGCGGTCGGCAATCGAGGCCGTCGCCGCCCTGGTCGACATTCCGATGATCGATCTCGACCAGCGGCGCGCCATCGCAGTCGAGGCAAGCTCAACGTCGACCGGGGTCACCGATCTGTCGGCAGTCCGGGCCCGCACGATTGAGCGACGCAACCGGTTTGTCGCCGTGGCGGCAGCCGTCGTACTCCTCGCCGTTGCGCTCACCGCGATCCAACGAGTTGATCTCGCTGACGACGATCAGGGCGACGTCGCCACGGAATCCACCGACAGCGCCGGCGACAGCGACGCTGTGGCCGACGAGACGCTGGAGATGTTCGCCGACGACCTGGCGACCGAGGAGGCGGCAGACATGGCCGAATCAGCCGCCGCCGAGACCGCCGACTGGCCCGGCGAGGAGTTCGGAGACGACATCGCACTCGAGTCCAGCGGCAGTGATGCGGCGACAATCGAGGGGCCGAGTGCCGACGTCCTGCCGGACGAGTTGGCGCCGGTCGAGACGGTCGGCGACATCGTCGATCTCGTCGACACGGCCTACGCAGACGTGATCGGTATCCCCCATCGCAGCGAACCCTTCGACGGGGTCTGTCCTGAAGCAATCCGACTGATCACCGACGTCCAGGGCGACACAACGGTCAGCGTCGAGTCGACCATCGTGGAAATCGACGCCGAACGCGTCACCGTGTTGGTTGCCCTCGATGCGATCACCGGCACGGAGACGAGTGGCCGCGTCATCGTCGTCCACCCGATCGACGACTGTGCCGCGAGCTCGGTGGTCTCACCAGAATCGCCCTAGCCGCGAGGCGATAGGCTCGGCGTCCATGACGACCGAGCAGGAGACCGAGCCGGACTGGGCAGCGAAGCAGACCGACCGCGTCATCGACGTGATCGACAAGGTCAAGGCACAGACCACGGACCGTGCGGTCACCGTCCTGCG
>Ga0255780_10000176_pt1 | contig 61405 bp, 46 predicted proteins | sample 071ome_32_FD_179978 | JGI IMG/M metagenome (GOLD analysis project Ga0255780, IMG submission 179978) | Coastal salt marsh microbial communities from the Groves Creek Marsh, Skidaway Island, Georgia - 071405AT metaG (version 2) | ecosystem: Environmental > Aquatic > Marine > Intertidal zone >... | reverse complement strand
TCAAGAAGAAGAGGTACATGATGCTCAAAACGATCGGGCACACGGCACCAGCGACGAGGACAACCTTCCAACCCGTGGTGAAGTCGTCGATGTAGCGCTCGAGAGTGTCGAGCGGTCCAGTGAGCATGTCATCCACTTCCTTGCTGAGAGCCGCAACGGCGTCGTCGATGGTATCGGCGGTGAATGGTAAGGGCGACTGGTTATTCAGCCAGGTCATCGATTGCGACGCGCTTGAGCCGTAGTACGTGCACGTATGGAAAGTATTGATCGTCGGAATGATCACCGGGTAGCACGGACCTTTCATTCCAAGAGAAGTAGTCTTCTCGCTTGAGGTCAGCTGGCTGTAGTAATCGCCGTTGGCCGCGTCCCAGTCAGCCTCGGTGAACGTATCGCCGTTCGCGAGAGTGATACCATCGGCGCCCGGGTACTCGCACACCCAGGCAGGACCGTTGTTGACATCATCTTTGAAAGTCGGACAATCCGGCAAGCAGATGCTCTTTGCGTCGCGAAGGTTGTAGCCGCCCGTGTTCACCTTGGGGGGGGTGCTCCCCGTGATGTCGAGACCCGCCGCGAACGCAACCTCAGCCGGGTTGACAAAGTATCGCGCCTTTCGGTTGGCGTTCACGCCATCACCGCACATCGAACCGGTGTAATCCGTACCAAAGACCAAAATCTTCGGGTTACCGGTGCCGACGCCGTAAAAACCGAGCGACAGCATACCGATCCAGAAACCGACGAAGATGAGCAGGAACAAAAAGTCCGTACATCTTCGCGGCTTTTTCAAGTGCGCATCGATTCCGCTGTACGAAAGAAAGAAGAAGAAAATTATCATCGTCATCGTCAGTCAGTCTCCTCACACCACCGCTCCGCGATGAAGAAAAAACCATCCACCCGCCGCGCGAGGCGACTCTCCGTTCGTTTCTCGCCACCTGGCGACTCTCCCCGAACGATCGACGTCTTCCACTCGACCGCGTCCTCGCCACCGACGCCGCCCCCGCGCGAAGTCCATCCCATCGCCTCGATCCCGACGGAACCTTCCCCGTTCCCACCCATCCGCGTCCGCCCGCCGGAATCGCGGGTCCCCGAACGCCGACTCGAAATCATTCGCAACCAATCAATCAATTCAACGCAATTCCACGCCAGCGCAGAGCCGCGGGAACGAACGAACGATGCGGAATTCCCGCGCATCGAAAGAGATCCCCTCGAAGCAAACTAATCATCCGCGCGTCCGGTCCGTCCGCGATCGCATCCGCACGCACCTCATGACTGACTGTCCTATCCGTCGTCCTCGGAGTGCCGTCGCGTCGTTCCGTCGTCGTCGTCGTACCGTCCAACCGTCCCTCGGTCTCGGGCGAACGGAACCCATCGCGTCGTCCGCGCCCCCCTGCTTGACTCGGACTTATGGAAACAGATTTATCGACGGTTCACGATTCGAGTTTTCGACCCGACCCCACCGCACCCGCACCCCATTTTTCTTTCCCTCATATGGTCTGCGCGTGCCGATGCAGATTCGGGTGGACGCGCGTTTATGTATATTTTACATTGGTGTTTCCCAATTATGGGACGTAGTACTTTTGTCGTGTTTTGTTAACGCGAGTCTTGACTCGTCGTTTCGTCCCTAAGAAGCGTGAGACTCGTATTGAAGACGGGTAAAGGGTATGTACCGGTAGTTTTGAATTTAAAAACCAGACCGAAGACGTCGGTTCGACCGAAGACGTCGACGCCCGGGCGACGGAGTCGGGTCTCGAACCGGTTCGACATGGCGACGGCGACGACGACGAAGACGGGGGGTGGAGGGGGAAGCGCGCGCGTGCGGTCGGATGGACGACGCATCGTGAGGTACGACGACGACGACGACGACGGAACGATCGGATCGGATCGATCGGATGAGATTCGAGAGTTGGACGACGCGTGGCACTTTTTAGCGTGGATTGTAGACGACTGACGACTCGCCTCGAACGGAACGGAACGGAACGGGGACCCCGCGAAGGGTTTGTGAAGGAAGATGACGAGTGACTGACGAGAAGACGCCGCGATGACGAACGACGCAGACGAAGCGAACAGTTCCGGGCGCTGGTGCGGAAAAACTACCTGTTGAAAACAAAGGGACTGTTGCGATGCGCGACGCTGTGCGAGATTTTGGTCCCGGTGATTTTTTTGGCGTTGATGTGCCTGCCCAAGGCGCTGGTGCCGGATCAGAGGACGAACGATGAGCTGTCGAGGCCGTATTCGTTGGCGGGTGGGATCGAGGCGATCGGGACGAGGGAGTTGAGAGGGTTTAGGTTTGTGGTGAGTCCGGCGACGGCGGAGACAGAGACGCTCGGGAGACTGGCGTACGTGCACGCGTCGTGTTTGAGTGAGTTGTCGACGGCGTCGGATAAGGCGGATGCGGACGATACAGAGAGCGATAGGAAGGCGTTTTTCAACTTGATGTGGGATCAAGTCGTCAATGGAACCGCGGTGGCGGTTGGGGTCAAGTCAAAGTTTGAGTATTTGGCGTACAATTCGACAAGGTTGGCCGACGCGTGTTCGACGACCAATCTGAGAAACGCAGGAACGTTTACGACAAACTGGGACGCCATTCTCGACGAGGTTGTCGTCACGGTGGCGGACGAGGCGGCGGCGTTGGAGTACATAAACGAACATCCGGGTGAAGTTTTGGCGTACGTGGGTCTGAGCTCTGGCGACGTCTCGCAGACGACGAATTTCGAGTACACGCTGAGAGTCAACTCGACCAACATGAATGACAAAGAGAAACGATTATCTGAGTACATGGAGGACGACTTTACGAGTCGTTGGGATAGCTCTTACAACACAAAGGATTGGAGCGACTACAAGGCGGTAGCGTACACCCAAAACGCGTTTGACGCCGCCATCATAGACATGAAGGATTCGGGATTGGATTATTCTGTCGTGTTGGATGCGTCGCTGAAACCGTATCCGTGGTTGGGCTTTGATTACAACATCGGTGGTGTCATCGCCGCGGCATTTTACGGCTTTGTCGGTGCGTTGGCGTTTCAAACAAACGTCGTGCTCGTGATGAAATCCATCGTCGTGGAAAAGGAGCTACGACTACGAGAAGGGATGAAGATGATGGGAATGTCGAATTCGATGTTTTGGTCGTCGTGGTTCATCACGCACTGGTCTTCTGCGATGATTTCCGTCGCGCTGGTGACGCTGATCGGCATTTATCCCTTCTCGTACACTGATCAATTTATACAATTTTTGTTCTACTCGTTTTGGGTCGCGTCCCTCACCTTATGGAACTTTTGGCTCTCCACATTTTTTTCAAAATCAATCACCGCCACAATCGTTGGTTGTTTCGCGTACAGCATCACAATGGTACCGGCAATCGCGGTGCGCATCACCGTTCCCGGGGGGTCGCCCGGGTGGATTCTCTCTTGTGTGTTCCCGTCCGGTGCGATGAACATGTGGGGCGCGGCGCTCGCCATTTTAGAGGTGAATAAAAAGGGCATTACCTGGAGCACGTTTACAGAGGACGTAACGTTGGATGGTGGCGTTTCGTGCGCGAGAATTTTTGGCATGGTGATTTTCGATTGCATCTTGTACTCTTTTCTAACATTTTACTTTGACGCGGTTTGGAAAAACGAGTACGGTACGACGCAACGTCCTTGGTTTTTGTTCACGCGCAACTACTGGTTTGGTGACAAGACTTTGCACCACGACGACGTCGAGCAGAACATGCTCGAGCAAGAGTCGGGAGACGCGGTGGAAAAGTTGAGCGACGAGCAAATGAAGAATGCGAGCATCGTGGTAAGAGGCTTGACAAAAAAGTTTGGTGAAACCGTCACCGCCGTAAACGACCTCAGCATGACGTTCGTTCCGGGGCAAGTCAGCGGTCTTTTGGGTCACAACGGAGCCGGTAAGACGACGACGATTAGCATTCTCACCGGAATGATCAATCGAACGTCTGGGCAAGCCATGATTGACGGCTACGATACCGCGACTCAAATGCAAGAAATTCGCTCTGGTCTTGGCATCTGTCCTCAATTTGACGTCTTGTGGCCGAATCTCACCGTGAGAGAGCACTTGCAGCTGTACGCCGCCTTTTCTGGAATGTCAAAGGAGGACGCCGCCAGGCAAATCGACCAAGTCGTCGCCGAGGTGGCATTGACGGAAAAGGTGGATGTCAAGTCATCAGAGCTCTCTGGTGGTATGAAGCGAAAATTGTCGCTCGCCATCGCATTCATCGGCAACCCATCCGTCGTTTTCCTCGACGAGCCTACTTCGGGTATGGATCCTTACTCGAGGAGATTTACGTGGGACGTCATTCGAAAGCGCGCCGCGAATTGCACCGTCTTGCTCACCACCCACTTTTTGGATGAGGCAGACTTGTTGTGTGATCGCGTCGCCATCATGAGCTCTGGACATCTGTCGTGTATCGGGTCACCCCTGTTTTTGAAGTCCAAGTTTGGTACCGGATATTTGCTGACATTTGCGCGCGTGGGAAGCGGCTCCTCAAAGCACCTTCCGGCGTTGGCGCAACACAACACCAACAACACGTTGAGATTAATTCAGAATTACGTGCCTAAAGCTGTCGTGCACAGCGATGTCGGCGCCGAACTCTCGTTTTCGCTTCCATTCGAGTCTACTAGCCAGTTTTCGGCGTTGTTCAAGGCGCTCGACGACCAGTTGAACTCGCTCGGGTACACCTCCTACGGTATTTCGTGTACAACGTTGGAAGAAGTTTTCCTTTCCCTCGCTCACGGCGTGCAAAAGTCTGCAAAGACGCCTGTGGTGGAACTCGAGTCCCCCGTCACCGTACCGAACGACGATGAGACGGCTGACGCGCGCATGCTCTCGATGAAGAGAAAGGAAACTCGCACGACGTTCGCCAAGGGGAAGGCGCTGCTCAAGGTGCAGCTCAAGCGGCTGCTTTGGAAGAGATGGCTCAACTACAGACGAACCGTTAAATCCGTCTTCATGCAACTCTTGGTGCCGTGTCTCATGGTTGTTTTGGCGTTGTATATGACGACGCTGAATTTTGAGCCGACCGGCGATCTGTTGCCCAAGGTGATTGATAGAAGTTTGCTTGCCGGCAAGCAGTCGTTGGTGTCGTATGCTACGTCCGACACGGATGCCGCCTCGACGGTGACCAAGTTGGACGCGGATTCTTACACTTTGTACGGACAACATCAACCAGAAATATCTTGTCTTTGCAATTGCTTGGCGGATAAGCAAGAGATCACAATGTCCGCGGCGACGTGCTGCTCTTTCAACAGAACGACTGAGTACCTTTGCTACGCCGCCGCGATAGCTCGTCCGCAAGGTGAATGCGTCAAGTCTACCAACGGATTCGACGTGCAACCGGATATTTTGCAATTTTCGTGCTCGAATTCCATTGATTCCAGCATTGATGGTCACTTGCTTGGTTTGCAGGAGGCTTCTGCGCCTTGCGATATTCAACCCAAGTTGCCTTGCGACGTGTTGTACGTCGATTCTTACGACACGGCCAGTGGACATTACAGCCACACGCTCTTTTCACATCAAACAGCCAAGCACGCCGTGCCAGCTGTGATTAACAGTGTGAATGAAGCAATTTTACGCGAACGCACGTCGAATGCTGACGCTAGTATCAAGATGACGCTGCACTTTTACCCGAGCGAGTTGAAAAACTACAAGGATGGCGACGTCGAACAGGACGCCAACGCCAACACCTCCTTCATCGTGTGCATGTTCGTCGTCATGGGTCTCGCAGTATTGAGCGCTGGTGTCTCTATTTTCCCCGTGTACGAACGCTGTAACAATTCAAAGCACTTGCAGCTCGTCAGTGGTATCGATAAGCGCATGTACTGGCTCGCACATTTCAGTGCCGACGTCGCTCAGCTGACTTTACCGTTCTTGCTCATCATCGCCATCTTCGCTGGGTACAACGCGTCGTACTTCCAAGGTCAGCTCGGCGCCATTGTCGTACTTTTGTTCTTCTTCTTGGTGACGTCCATTCCGCACGCTCACTTCCAGGGTTTCTGGTACACGAGCGAGTACTACACCTTTGTTGGACAGATTGCATCAAACACTTTCCTAGGCGTCATCACCACCATTGCTGGGATCGTCACCGACGCGCTGAAAGACTTGAACAAGGAGACTCTCCTCGTCAGTCGGATTTTTAACTACGCTTTCCCGTTCATCATTCCTCATTTCAGCTTTGGCAAGGGCCTGTACGACATTGCTCAAAATGGTCTCGATAAGACGAGAAGGGTGTACGACGAGGATTGCATGTGTTTGAAGGATGTCATCCCGAAGGGTTCCTTCAACGTGATTGCCGACGATTTGGGTTATCTCGCCGGCACTTTCTTCATGTGGACCGCACTTTTGTTCTATAGAGAATATCAGGAAAATTTGGCGACGTGGAGAAAGAGTGGAGACGTTGGAATTCCGCCTAATCCAGATGAGGACGAAGACGTCAAGGCGGAGCGAGGGCGCGTCACCTCTGGTGAGACAGCCAACGACGGGGTCGTGATCAACCGCCTTTCGAAGCTTTACAAGAGCATCATCGATAAGACGGAAAAGTTAGCAGTCAAGGATCTTTCGGTTGGCTTGCCTCGAGATCAATGTTTCGGTTTGTTGGGTATCAATGGCGCTGGTAAGACAACAACGTTCAAAATGCTCACCGGAGAGTTCCCGCCGACTGCGGGTGATGCAATCATTCAGGCGCGGGATGGTAGCTCGCACAGTATAAGCGAAGATTTGAACGGAGCTAGACGATTGATGGGATACTGCCCGCAGTTTAACGGCTTGCAACCAAACTTTACGGCTCGCGAACATATTGAGTTTTACGCCGCGATTCGCGGCATGCCACTGGAGATCATTCCGTCAGTCACGGAGGATCTTTTGAAGCGCATGGATCTGAAGAAATACGCCGATCGACAGGCGGGTACGTACAGTGGTGGTAATAAGCGAAAGTTGTCCGTCGCCTTATCTCTCGTCGGCGAGCCAGAGGTGGTGTTCCTAGACGAACCCTCCACCGGCATGGATCCCGAGGCTCGGCGCTTCATGTGGGACGTGATTTCATCAATGACGCTCGGCCGCACGATTGTTCTCACATCGCACTCCATGGAAGAGTGTGAAGCGCTTTGCAACCGCATTGGTATCATGGTGAGCGGTGAGTTCAAGTGCTTGGGATCGCTTCAGCATTTGAAGTCCCGTTTCAGCGAAGGTTACTCTGTCGACTTGCGGTTTGCAGAAGGTAAAGGCTTGCACGTCATGAATGCTTTGAACACGCGCCACGCAGATCTAGGCGCTGAAGTGATCGAAACTCACGCGACAGAAATCAAGCTACGCATCGTAAACGCACAAATGCCGCTCTGGCGCATTTTTGACGCCGTTGAAGATTTGAAAACGACAGAAGAGGAGGCTACTCGCATTGACGATTACTCTGTGAGTCAGACGACGCTCGAGCAAGTCTTTTTGCGATTTGCAAAAACACAAAATGAGGAGACGCACGCGGCTCCGGGATTGCACCAGCAGCGATGATGTACCACTTAAGTACCATTAAATTACAGGGATTTGCTAGAAGACTTTTAGATTAGTTCGGTAAATACTTGTCAACACAAAATTCTCTCAAGCAGTTTTTTCAGACGACGGCGATTCGAGGCAGACACCTCGCGCCTCGAGCTTTCGCGCCTTCGTCATGGATGCCGGTTGCAACAGCTTTCTGACTTCTTCTTCAGGGGCGTAGCGTGCCGCGATTTCAGCCACGGGGCGACCTGTTTCGAGCGCTTCCTTTGCGACGGCGGACGAACACTTGTAGCCAATGAGTGGCAGCAACGCGGTGACAATCCCGATTGAATTTTCAACCGACTTTTTACACTGTTCCGCGTTCGCTGTGATGCCGTCGATGCACTTTGTACGCAGCGTCGTCAATCCACGCTCCATCATGTCCATATTATTCAATAAATTGTAAATGATGAGCGGTTCAAAGACGTTGAGCTGCAACTGAGCTGCCTCGCTGGCGTGTGCAATGCTCGAATCCGTTCCCATAATTTGAAAGCAGACTTGATTCATCGTCTCCGGAATCACGGGGTTGATCTTGCCCGGCATAATGCTCGATCCCGGGGCAACCGCAGGGAGATTGATCTCGTTGAAGCCACACCTCGGCCCACTCGAAAGCAACCGCAGATCGTTGCAAATCTTTGACACTTTTACCGCGATGCGACGGAGAATGTTGCTAAAGAGTAGGAATGACGCCGTTGAACTCGAAGCTTCGATGAAATCGTTCGGCGGACGAAGAGGAAGGTTTGTCAACTCGGAAAGCGCGGCGATAGCTTCTTCTGAAAAGGATTCATCGGCGCAGATGCTCGTTCCGATGGCTGTGCCGCCGAGATTGAGCTCGTACATGGAATCGACGTTTCTTTCCAAAAACGTGAGATCAGTCTCGAGCGTCGCCGCAAAGGAGTGAAACTCTTGACCAAGCGTCATAGGCACTGCATCTTGCAGTTGCGTTCGTCCCATCTTGAGTATATCCTTAAACTCGTCACCTTTTGCTCGCAAAGATGCAATCATCTTTTTCAGCGCGTCGACGACGATGCCGTGCTTGAGCACCACTGCCAATTTCGCCGCGCTCGGGTACGCGCAATTCGTGCTCTGACACAAATTCACGTGATCATTCGGATTAACCACGCTGTAATCCCCGACGGGAACCCCCAAATGCATCGCCGCCAAATTCGCAATCACTTCGTTCGCGTTCATATTGGTCGAAGTTCCCGCTCCGCCTTGAATCATATCCACCGTGAAGTGTTCGTGATGCTCCTCATCATCAATCAACGCATCGCACGCGTGCGTGATCCCCCGATACACATCCTCCGATAACAATCCAAGCTTTCGATTCGCCATCGCGCACGCCCTCTTCGTCAGCGCCAACGCGCGAATAAACTCTGGGTATCTCGACAACGTCACTCCAGTGATGCCATAGTTCTCCATCGCTCTCGCCGTGGCGATCCCATACAACGCTCGATTCGGGATCGACATCCCACCGAGCAAATCTGATTCTTCCCGAAAATCTCCCCCTTTTTTCTCTTCCGCTCGCATCGCGTCCGACGCCATCGCCCGTCGCGTCATCGTTCGCGTCGTCGTCAACCGATGACTCAGCGGTCCATTGGTCGTTACGTTCTCCACACACGATCCCACCGTCGTGCGCATCGACGCGCACGCGTGCGCCCCAATGCGAGACGCAATGGATGTAAATAATTTTTGCGCATTTAACACCGCCGAGCGGCGCATGTTTCGTCGCGTCGCTCTCCCGTCGCGGTCTGTCGAATCTGAGTTCCAACAGTGCCCTTCACGTCGCGCTGACGTGTCCAGAGGTACTTTTCGATCGATCCGCGCTTTTTCGAAACGTCAGTGCGCGACGACGCCGGTTGGGTTCACCGAACGGGTTCACCGAGCGACTTTAAAGAAGAATACCTGGTGAAATTTTGAACGCACCGAAGACGCGCGAGCACATCGACGACGCGCGCGACGAGAGGAGAGCGACGCGAACGAGGGTGATCGAAGCATCATGTTTCAGACGGCGTTTAAATGTCGCGTGACGACTGCGACGACGACGAAGACGGCGACGAACGGGCGGCGACGAGGACACCGGAGTGGTGGTGTCGATACGCGGGTTCGCGCGGTGATGCGGAATCGTGATGGCGACGCGGGTTGTGGGAAGGGTGAAGACGCGGGCGGTTTGGCTTCAACGTTTGGACGCGCGGCGTCTGCGGTAGCGTTGGCGGTCGTCATGTCCGTCGGCGCGCCGCCTTTAGCGGCGGAGGCGAGATTGGAAGGGGTGAATAACCCGAATTTGCTCCCGCCCGGGCCGCCGGTGCCGGTGTTGGATGTCGCCGGGTACCTCACGCCGGGGGACGTGAAGCGGCTCACGGCGGAAGTGGAGTCTTTGCAGCGAGACACTGGGGTGAAGCTTCGAGTGTTGGCGCAGGCGTACCCGCAGACCCCGGGTTTGGCGGTGAAGGATTATTGGAACGTCGACGACGACACGGTTGTGTTCGTCGCCGATCCGGGTTTAGGTAACATTCTCAACTTTAGCGTCGGCGGGAACATCGATCTCGACGTTCCGCCGAGTTTCTGGACCCGATTGGCCAACAAATACGGCACCAAGTTTTACTGGAGCGACAAGGGTGAACAGGCGAGCATCTCCGCCGCCGTGAGCGCCATCGATCAGTGCTTACGAGAGGAACCCGGTCGGTTAAAGTGTTCCAAGATTGCCGATTACGACGACGGGTCCGACTTCAAGTCGGCGGACGTCAAATCCTCCTCTGGCGGCGGTTTCTTTGGTTTTTAATTCCCACGCGGCGTCGACGACGACGACGACGACGCGAGTAGGATACACATCATCGTTTTGATTTTTGTATTGTCACCCCGAATATCGCGATTAAGACGACGACGACGACGACGACGACCGCTCTATTCTGGGTCTAATCCCAATGAGCCATCCGTGAGTGGCGCAGAGTCCAAAACCCTCAAACTCATCTACCCCCCTCATCCACGTCGTCACACCCACGCTCGCGCGACACTCGCACGGCGTCAACGCACGCGAACGCTAAACGGAGACTTTTTTCGTCCCGTCGTTTCACCGCTCTTCACGCACTCGAGGACGCGCACACGTCCCGCCGCACGCTCGCGCACGCCAATCAGTCATGTTCGCGACCACCAAGCTTTCTGTCACCGCCCCGCGCGTCGCGCGTCGCGCGTCGACGTCCCGCCGCGCCGTCTCCGTCTCCGCGGGCATGCGCGCGGATTCCGTCCAAGCCATGGGTGACCGCGTGCTCGTCCTCGCCGACGCGGCCGAGTCGCAAACCAAGGGTGGGCTCTTCCTCGCATCCTCGGGCGGCGCCGGGGGCCCGGGGAGCAGCGTCACGGGTAAGGTGGCTTCGGTGGGCGCCGACGTCAAGGGTATCAGCGTCGGCGACGCCGTGTTGGTGAATGGATTCGCGGGAACCGAGGTTGAGTTTGAAGACGGTGCCAAGGGGAAGTTTATCAACTCTTCCGATGTGCTCGCCGTGTTGAGCAAGTAAGCGCGCGAGAGAGACGAAAAGACGCCGAAGACGGTTTCGCAGAGTTTTCGGCGGGCGCGGCGTCGAGGAGGTTTATATAGTTTCGATGGCTTTGGATGACCCGCACGCACGTTTGTGGGGCTTCGTCGAGGTCGGAGATGAGATTGTTATAAGATGACTATATTTTTTTCTTTAACGACGCGGTGCGAGTGATCGCTCGCGGTGCAACGCGAGCTCGCGCGGCGCGCTCTTGTGTAAAGCGTTTTCTTTAAATGTTACAAGGCGCGTCACCTTTTTCCTACTTGTTGAATGTCTGTCGGTTTCGAAACCGAGCGTGTGGTTGAACAAAAAACTAGTGCGCGTCTTCCGAGGCTGGGTTGTGGAAGTGGAACTTCTCCGCGCCGAGGGCGCCCATGACAATGTCGAAAATACCAAACTGACCGGCGGTGAGGGTGCCAATCATGACGCAACGCGCCATCAAACCTTGCGTGCAAAGCTTGACGATGCCCGTCTCCGCGGCGATGCGTCCGAGACGAGTCATGATGGAACCGGTACCACCAGCACCAGCCTTGTTAACCTTGGACAAGAGGGTATCGGCGGGGTGAGAGATGATGGCGGCGACAACCCCAGCGATGACGCCAGAGCTGAGAGAGACGGAGACGTTTTCAGAGCTCGTGCACTCCTTTGGCGTCTTGCCCATGGATTCGTAGATGGATTCAGCGGCGCGACCTTGGACGGCAAACTTAGCCATGGTATACGGCACTTGCTTGGCCAAAATCGGACCGAAACCAGAGTAGAAACCGGCGATGATACCTTCCTCGGACGCCATCTTCGCCATGGCGCTGAGCGTGGACGGAGCGTACGTCGGGTTGGACACCAAACGAATACGCGTCGCCTCGAGCGGACACAAAAAGCAGTCGGCGATGAATTCAGCCGCGGCAGCGGAACCGAGGTAAATGACGTTACGGTTGTTCCACGCCTCTTCGGCAGTCATGCTTTGCGCGGCTTGAATCTTGAAGAATTCAACGCCGCCAAACTTGAACCAACCTTGGATGAAGTAGCCGACAGCCGTCGGACCGAGACCAGTGAGCAAAGCGCCGGCACCCTCTTCGGCGACAACCTTACGGAAACCAGAGAGCATGCCGCCGTACTTGGCCGGATCCAATTGCATGCGCGTCTAGAAATTTCAAACAACAATCGTCAGTCTCCTTCGTTTTCTTCGCGACGACGCGCTCGTCGCAAACCTCGAGAGAAAATCGAAACCGAGCTCGCGAACACGCACCTTGACCACGTCCACCGGCGTCACCGCGCCGTGCGTGAAACCGCAACAGATACCACCCGCGAGCGCAGAACGCAAGTAATAATCGAGTCCAAACTCCCGTTGAGACGCCGCCGCGAACGCCGGGTTCGCGTTCATCGCGCCGCCGTTACGAAGCGCCCCGAGCGTCGCCGTGGGCTTGTACGCATCCGCCGGCATCGCTCGCTTGACGAAATCCATCAAAGCCATCTCGAAACCTTTCCTAGTAACTCCTACACCGCGTCACAGCGATTACGAGTCGGTCACCCGTCGTCAGTCGCGTCGTTCTCGAGCGTCACCCGGGCGACGACGAATCCACTCGGGGCGAAACGATCGATATCCAGATCGATCGAAACGATCGAAGAACCGCCGCGGTCGCGCGTCATTCGTTCCGCGCCCCGACCGCGAACGTCGCCCTCGCCGCGAACGTCGATCGATCGACGCGCCACCTAGTCGACGCGCACGAACCTTTGAGTCGTTCACGACGCGCGCGTCCGTGGAGAAGTGCCGCCAGCGCGTCCGTTCGCGATCTTCGCAGAGGGGCGAGGGGGGGTCGTTTGACGGTTCGTGATTCGACATTGAGGTTGAATCGGAGAATCGTTAGGAGTGTTCGTATGCGTATTTAGTATGGAGAAACGTCAGAACGCGACCCCCGGTGCGCGCAGACATGCCGCCGACGGACGAGTGGACGCACGTCTTCGACCTCGACGGCACGCTCTACCCGATCGAGAACGGGTACGAAAGCGCGTGCAGACGGCGGGTGTTCGCGTACATGGCGTCCGGGGCGTGTCCGGGAATCACGGATGAAGTTGAGGCGAAGAAAATTTGGAGCGAGGCGTTTCCGCTGTATAACCAGACGTTGAGAAGCCTTCGGGCGCGTGGGTACGACGGTTTCGACGAGGAGGAGTACTGGGCGTACACGCGAGGGGACCCGCGGACGCACTTGAGGGAGGATCGAGAGACGAGGGCGATGGTGGAGGCGCTGCGTGGGCGGAAGGTGGTGTTTACGAACTGTCACGAAAAGCAAGCGAGAGAGGCGTTGGACGCGTTGGGGCTGAGCGATTGTTTCGACGGTGTTTTCGGCGCCGGGGGGATGGGTGAGGTGTGTAAACCCGAGGAGGAGGCGTTTAGACGGTTGTTTGCGGCGCACGGGATCGATGATCCGACCAAGTGCGTGTTTTACGAGGATTCGTTGAAAAACTTGCGCGCCGCGAGCTCGCTCGGCATGGTCACCGTCCTCGTCGCCGGGGAGACGCTCGAAGAGGAGCTTCGCGCCGGGAACGCAGATGTTGATTTCGTCGACGTCATCGTCCATGGAGGTCGTCTCAACGCCGCGAGCGTCGCCGCGGCGTCCCCGTTCGCGTCTCGCGCGCGCGCGCCGCTTCGCGTCCTCCTCGGCAAAGACGACGCCGACGCCGAAGAATAGGTCGTCTCGCACCCGTCGCGCGCGGTACGCGTGTGCGTCTGTACGTATTGAATCGTTGAACGTTGTTTGTCATTGTCACCGTGTATCATCAATCGCGCGACGCGTCGTCGTCGTTCGTCGCCCCTCAGCCTTCCCGCGTCGCGTTCGCCACCACCCACAGTTCGGACATTTGGCAAGATTTATGTCTCTCTTATCCGAGTTTCTATCGTATACAACTTGTACTAACAATCGATATAGAAACACGCAAAGCACACCCCACAAGTCAACGCATCTCAAAGGAATATTCCATCTACACTACGTACACCCATCGCCCACCGTACACACGGGGACGAACGAACGGACGGGCCATTTCGGGCGGCACACGGCGACGACGATGCCGACGGCGACGACGATGTCGACGCGCGTCGCGTCGACGACGACGGCGAATCGCGCCAGTAAAATTTCTCGCATCCGCGGAACCGATCGGTCCGTCGCCGCGCGCGTCGCGCGACGAACGGCGACGACGCGATGCGTCGGGCATCGAAGCCTCGGAGGACGCTTCGCGACGTGGACGACGACGACGACGCGTCGCGCGACGAAGCCGACGACGACGACGCGCGCGCGGGCGGCGGACGGCGGCGGCGGCGGTTCGAACGCCGGCGACGGGTCGTCGGATGAAGAATGGGTCGAGCGAAACGCCGGACGCGGAGGACGCGGGCGACGCGCGACGGAGGACGAGGCGTCGTCGAGCGCGAGCGCGAGCGGTGCGGGGGCGTCGGCGGCGGCCGAACACGCATCGGAGAAGCTGACGACGAGTGATGAACCGTCAAAAGTGAAGGGGGTGTCGGCATCCGCCACTGGGGGCTCAGAGGACGAAGACGCGTCGGACGGGGATTTGGACGTGTCCGAGCTGAGTGAAAAGGAGGAAAAGACGACGACGAGCGAAGGGTCAACGGGTGGGAAGGATGCGTCGTCCAAGATCGAGGCGCGGGTGGAGTTGGATGCGAATATCGATCCGTTTGCGTCCGCCGGGGAGCTGTCGACGGGACGTCTGCGAACGAGGTTGGCGCGCGCGAGGGATTCGGCAGCGGTGAGCGCGGCGGTGAGCGCGGCGGCGGCGGCTGGGGAGTCTACGAGTGCCGCAGCGGCGGCAGCTGCGGCGGCGTTGGCGGGAGGAGTGATGGATGCGGTGAAGAGGTTTGACGAGTTGGAGATTGAGGTGTCGGCTCTGGACGCGTTGGAGTGTCAACTGGAGGATGCCGTTTCGAGCGAGGATTATTCAAACGCCGCGTCGTTGAAGCGCGCGATAGATGCTCTCAAAGATAGCGACTCGACTGGGAAGTGCTGCGATGACTTTATCAAGGCTATCGCAGAGGATAGGTTTGAAGATGCGGCACGGCTGCGCGACGCCGGCGTCGGCTTGTGTGGATGGTGGGCGGGCGTGGAGGATGTGGGTGACGATGAAATGTCGTCGATCGATGATTCCAGCGATGATTCAGACGATTTTGACAATATTTCGCCCGAAGAGGCGTCTTCGACGTCTTCTCCGCCCAAGAAGCACCCCATTGGAGTCATTATGCGAATTTCCAGAGAGCACGGAAGACTGGTGGGTTCTACGTTTTCGTCGAGAGATTTGGCGGATATTGTCGAGCTGAACAAGGCGTACCCCAAAGGATACGACTACGACGCCGGTCAACCCGTCATGGAAATCATATTGCAGGAGGACGCGTCTCAACAGAGCGGATATAGAAGAGATATCGTGCGTCTCAACTACATTCCCGCGACGATTCCGCTCGATGCAAGCGAAGAGGAGATTGAAGACAACGAAGATGTTCCCGCCGTGGGCTTCTCCCCGTCGAACAAATCCAGTGTTATCGATCAACTTGAAGCTGCCGTCGACGAGATCGAAGATGAACTCCGAGGCGCCCACCGCGAAGACATTGAGAGTGTCAAGGATGAAATCAAGGCGAAGCTCGCCGGTATGCAAAACGACGTCACCAGCGAGGGGGTGAGCGCGCTCGAAGAGATTGGAGGCATGCTCGACAAGTTCAACGACCTTGCGCTCGATGACGACGACGATGAAGATGACGACGACGAAATGTTGTACGACATTAAACGTAGCCCGGCAGCTCTCAACCAGGAGAGTCTACATGCATTCATCCTCACGAGCGACAACGAAATGTTACCACTCGATGAGGACGATGAAGACCTCATCGGCGCGAGACCGTACTCTCACGCGCTCGACAAGGAGATTGAAGGTTTCCTCGCGAGTAAGTGGGAGAGCATGGTGAGCGACTCTGATGCACCGACAACCAACCATGCCTTTGGCGCGGGTTCTCACTCTGACTTGGTCAACGCCGTCAAGGAGGCTGCGCAAGAAATGTTTGCCAGCCAAGACGAGGACGATTACCTCGAAGACGGCGAAGATGACGAAGACGCAGATGAGGTGAGCGCCGAGGAACTCCTCGCGCTCCTCGGCCAGGATAGCATTCTCCACCGCCCGCTTCCAAATCGTGTGCGCTTTCAGCGCATAGACCCGTCTCTCGCGTCTGGTTCTCGTAAGGATCTCTTCGACGGTCTCTACATTGGAGCCTTTGGTCCGCATGGACCCGAAGTGCTTCGCATGGTTAGAGGTCGTTGGGGTGATGAACCCTCTGAGGAATGCGATGCCGTCACCGCGGTGAAACTCACCGGCGATGAAAATGTGCCATGCGGCGCTGCGAGCTTTAGAGCCAAGGTGAACAAGGCCAACTTGATCACCGAAGGAGGGTCGTACCCCGACGAACTCGGCGTTCTCGCTCGCTACAAAGGTGAAGGCCGCGTCGCCAAGCCTGGGTTCACCGATTCCCACTGGGTGGAGGGCGAACTTCTCGTCTTGAATGGCAAGGGTGGCTCTCTGACGGGCGGCGCCGAGTTAGGCTTTGTCTGGGCCGTTCCGGGCGAGAGACGTTTGTTAATCCTCTTCTCTTCCCTCGTCTTGCCCGAAGTTAACGTCGCACAGATTGCGCGCTAATGAATGGAGGCAAGTTGACGCGTCGAAGAGGTGACAATTCTTTTCAATTTTTTAATACGCTTGCGCAAAATTTTCCTGTGTTGTTTTGTATGTTTGTAACAAGTATTCACTGAAACACGCTGTAAAACCTTCATCGACCTTTCGTTTTGAGTTTTCACATTACAATCCCGCGTCCACCGTGCGCGGGGTGACGCGTTCCGTCCGTTTTCTCCATCTCCTAAATTAAACTTCTTTCTCCTCTAGCGTGAAACGACGACGGTTTCGCGCGTCTACTTCGCGTTCGGGTTCGCGCTCAAGTACGCCACCGCCTCCGGAATACTTTGGATCTTATCCGCCTCAGCATCCGGAATCTCAACCGCGAATTCTTCCTCCATCGCCATGACCACTTCCACCGTGTCGAGCGAATCCAATCCGAGGTCCGCGCCGAACGCGCTCGTCGGGCTCACCTTGCTCGCGTCCACCTTGGCGAAATTCTTCACCACCGCAACCACGCGGTCCGTGACCTCATCCTTGTTCAAAAATCCCGCGCCATAGGCTCGGCAGGTAACCTACGCACGATTCGTTCGCGGTTCGTTCGCGCGCGGTTCGTCAGTCTTCCGTCTTTCGCGTTACAGTCAAATCAATCTCTCGAAAAAATCAGGGTTCTCCCTCGCGACGCGCGCGGGCTGCCTGGCTCCTACTGTGTATATATACGTACCGCAGTCGCACCGATCGCGGTCCATCCGACGCGCGTCGCGCGCGTCGTCGTCATCAATCCTCGGCGAAGCATCTTGCGTGGTCGAGCGGCGTTCTGACGCGCGTCGCCGGGCGGGGCGCGCGAGCGACGAACTTGGATTTTCGGATCGATCAGAGGTGCGTGGGTGGGTGGTTTGTATGTGTATACAGTGTGCGTCGTGTAGTTTTACATTGGTGGTGTCGTCGTAGAAAATACATTTGATCGTGTTTTTGTATGTTTACTATGAAGGAAGAGGGGTACAGCGTTGACGACGACGCCGACGACGACGCGCGCGCGCGCGTCAGAGGACGACGAGGACGAGGGATCGATGCCGCGTCGAACATCCGCACGGCGGTCCCGCGCGGGCGCAGTCGTTCGGTGCCTCGCCTGCGTCGCCGCGTCGAGGACCGCGCTCGGCACCTGCGGGTGGTTATCCCCAACTTCCTCTGCATCTTCTGCGTCGTCGACGTTCGACGACGCGACGGCGAGCGGGGAGGTGTTGGTGGCGATCGGGGACGTTCATGGGGACCCCGATGCGGGGTTCCGCGCGCTCGCGCTCGCGGGCGTCGTGGATGGGAGGTCTTGGTGGCGGTCTGACGCGAGCGGTTCGAAGCCAGAGTCTGCTTCGGCGGCGCGAGCGACGCTGGTGCAAACCGGGGATCTCGTCGATCGAGGCGATCGGTCGATCGAGGCGGTGGACGAGTTTGAGAGGCTGAAGAGTGAAGCGGCGGCGGTCGGGGATGAGGTGGTTACGCTACTGGGGAACCACGAGCTGATGACGCTGCAGCACGACTTGCGGTTCGTGTCGCGAGACGAGCTCGCGGCGTTGGGTAAACAGAGCTTGGATGAGAGTCGGGTGGCGGATGCGTCGGACGATTCCCTTGGTTTAGGATTGCGGGCATACTTTTACGCCGGCCAGTTGGCGTGGAAGAAGACTTTCGGTGCCGGGCAACGGCGCGGTGTGGCACTTCGCGAAAAGCCGTTTGCGGCGGTGCGAGGCAAAGGAAAGTGCGCGACGGTATTCGCGCACGCTGGATTGCTCCCCGGGCACTTGTTCGGCAAAGATACGGTGGATGTGTTGAATGAGAGAGGACGCGAGCTCTTACGCGACGACGTCGTGGAACGCGGCGACGATTTGCTTCACAATGAGGGGCCGGTGTGGACGAGAGTCTTGTCCATGGGTAGCGAAGAGGAGGCGTGTCAAGCCGCAGAAGAGGTGATCGAGCGACTCGGCGTGCAAAGGATCGTCATCGGTCACACCGTCACGAAGAGTGGTTCAATCGAGACTCGTTGCGATGGACTAATCCACATGATTGACGTGGGCATGTCTGCGCTGTATGGTGGCGAACCGAGCGCTTGGATGTGCACAGAGGCGGAAGGTCCGGTTGCGATTTCTAGCGATGGTCGCAGGACTGTGCTCGAATAATTTTGCGGCAATATTCATCGTTTCATTAAACTAGGTGCTCTAGCTAGCGTTGTATCTAATTCTAGAAGATTTGTATGATTTGTCTCACTCAAGGCGCTTCTTCAATCGAGCCGCGCGCCACGACTACGTTTTTTCGTAAATCAAAGATGCGTTTCAAATTTTGGAGAGTGTGTCGAGGTCCGACCGAGTTCTCACCGTGCGCGTTGAGTAACTGCGCGAGATTCTTGTTGAGCAGAAAGACTCCGTACGTATAGCGCGCTCGATCACCCTCTCTCAGATTATCCATGAAGAGGGGAAATTCTATTCTCGCCAATCTTGTCGCTCTGCGATCGCTTCTCTCCGACGCTCGCCCTGGTTTCACCGGAATTTGCTGAAAATCACAGATATAAGATCGACTCAAGCTAGGACATACTGGGTATCGAAGCCTGACATCGAGAATCGCGGCGAGCTGCACGCATATCTGGGCGACATGCCCGTAGGCAGCAGCGTCATTCTCCAAGTCTTCAGTGCGCATCGACTTGAGCTCGGTCGGTCCCGGCCCGAGGTCGAGCGCGAGCTCACCGATTTGTAGCTTTTGGTTGCTCTGCGATCCATTTCCGACGCCGTCGACGCTCGAGATTGGGAAAATCTTTGCGAGGTCACCCACAAGACGCCAACGTCGAGCCACCAAGGCGCGCTGTTTTTGGTACAACCTTCCCATTCCATCTGGTCCGTCGAGCTGACGCTCAGACTCCTCAAGCTGCGTGATAGCTTGGTCTAATTTTTCCCCAGCTTGTCTGAGACCTCTCACGCGACGCGCAATGTCAGCCTTCATGAGAGAGTAACTCTCGCGTTCCTCAGCCAGCTCGCTCGTGAGCATGGTCATCTGCTCATCAAGCGTGAGTCCGTCCACTTTGACCTGTTCTTCCCGAGCATCGATCGCGCCTTGCGCCGTTGTTCTATTTCCCCATATCGTGTCCACCCCCTTGAGACTTTTGAGCTGCATTTCGAGACGAAGCGCGAGTTCGTCTCTGAGTTCTCGAACGTCTCTGTGACGAGCGTTCGCCTCAATCAACGCCTCGACTCTCGACACCGCGGGTTTCAGCTCTAACCGCTTCACGTCCACGTGCTTCTCCGCTATAGACCACTGCTGCGATGCCGTCATCGACACGCCTGAAATCGGACTCACGCTCGCGCTCTCTCGACGAGACGCGAGCTTCACAGACCCGTCCTCGTCGTCCATCACAACGCGGTCAATCACCATTTTGGACACCGAGTTCAGCTCCACCTTCTCGCGCGCGTTGCTCTCCAAAACCTCATCTATGAACCCCTGTATTTCCCGCCCTTGCATATCCGTCGACACGGGCTCGGGGGCGTACACGCCATCCTCCAACCACACAAAGATGCAATTCGATGGAAGGGCGACGCCACTCGGAATGGAATCACCAAGACGCACCATTCGATTCAAATCCACCACGGCGCGACAAATGAGCTCATCCGACGCGTTGCTCCCATCTGCCATCATGGTCCTCGTCCCGATACCTTCCCCGCGTTTCCATCGTGTCCCACCCACCGCGCGTCCTCCTTCATCAAAACCACCGACGACGTCGGCGGCGCTTTGCGTTCCGTACACGCACAACTCCAACTTAAACGTCCGATCCACCTCCACCGCCGGTCCATCTCTCCACGTCATCCTCGACGCCCCGCGTCCACTCAACGCCCGCACGAGCGCCCCTTCGTCGTCGTCATCCTCGTCGCCCTCGTCGTTCGGGCGCCGCGCGCCGTCGCGACCGCGATCGAACCAACGCCAATCCGGATTCAACGCGCGTCCGTCTCGAACCGTCTCGCTCTGAAACACCCTCGTCGACCCGTCGTCATCCACGCACACCTCCCCGTACGGCGTCGGCGCATACACCGCCCCGCGCGTTCGCGCCGATCGGAGCGTGTAATACGTCCCGTACGACGTCGTCGCGGCGTCCGCGTCGGCGACATTCGTCGATCCGTGCATTGAATTCTGTTGTCGTCCACGCGTCATCATCGTCGTCGTCGTCGTCGATTTCGGACGAAGATTCCGACACGAAACCCCGCGAACGTGTCTCGCCGATATCGGCGGGCGGTACCGCCGTCGTTCGTCGTCGTCGCGCGTCGTCGTCATCGTTCGTCCATCGTGAATGAAATGATGAATGAAATCAACGCCGCGCGCGAAGTAATGAAGCGTCGGCGTCACAACGCGCGCGCGCCTCGTGAACGACGGACATGTCCCGACCGACGACGCCGAACGCGTCGGAAACGCGCGCGATCATCGATCTTCTCGCGCGATCGCGTCAACTCAAGCTCACGAAACGCGCGGGGTGGGTGCAACGCGACGTGAAACGTCCAGAGTCTGTCGCCGAGCACTCGTTTCGGGTGGCGCTCATGGCGCTTCTGGCGGCGCCGCAGTCGGACGAACGCGTCGATGCGGACCGGTGCGTGCGCATGGCGCTCGTGCATGATCTCGCGGAGTGCGTCGTGGGGGATATCACCCCCAACGATGGGGTTTCGGACGAGGATAAGCACGCGATGGAGGCGAAAGCGATGGGGGAGTTGTGCGCGTTGGCGGGCGACAAAGCGGGCGCGGACGTGGAGGCTTTGTGGAGAGAGTACGAAGCGGGTGAGACGGCAGAGGCGAGGTTGGTGAAGGATATGGATAAGTTGGAGATGATTCTTCAGGCGCAAGAGTACGAGAGCGAGGGGGATGCGGGGGTAAATGGGAATTTGGAGGAGTTTTTTGCGAGCACGCGCGGGAGGTTTAAGACGGCGACGGGCGAGCGATGGAGCGCGGAAATCGAAGCGAGAAGACCATCGACGACGACGAAGACGACGAGCGATTGATTGCCGCGGCGGAATGATGATGATAGTTTTATGATATATCGATACAAACAAAAGCCTACATATTGTATTCATCACGCGAGGTGAATTTTGCTCCACGCGCCCCCTCGCCAAATTCTAGCGTAGACGACGCCTTGGAAGAATCGATACGTGACGTACAACGCCCAAACCGTAGTGAGATTCGAGTTGAACACGGTCACTGCGAGCCAAGCAGAGGGTAAAAATAACGCCCATTGGCTGAGGATGCTCACGAGGGCGACGCGTTTGGCGTCACCGACTCCCAAGAGGGCGTTTTGCATGGTGAGGCTGACGGCGTCGCCGCAAACCGTCAAACCCGTCATTCGTAACGGCGTCACAGCCACTTCAACGGCGGACGGATCGGTTAAGAACACGGATAGCACCACGCGCGGCGATAGGGCGAGAACAACTCCCAGGGCTGACATCAACACGGCGGTAATCTTGGCCACATCCCACGGCCACTGTCGCGCGTCCTCGATGTCGCCTCGTCCGAGCGCTCTTCCGCTGAGCGCCCCGGCGGCGAGACCCATGCCCATGCACGGTAAAATCAAAAACAGCATGAGATTGATGAGCACATTCACCGCCGCCACCTCTGTTGTGCCAAGCTTACCCACGATGGAGTACAGCGCCATCATTCCCGACGCATACAGGAGATTGGTCACAGACGTCGGGAGCGCCTGCGTGGCTAAAACCTTGAGATCCGTCAGCGTCGGTCTCGCTTGTAAAAATCCCAAAGTCGACGCTCGTTTCACCCCTTGATAGGCGTACATGGCGGTGCCGCACCAAATGCTAAAACTCGTCCCTAGTCCGGCGCCTAGCGCACCGAGCGGCGGGATCCCGAGCGCGGGCACGCCGAAAAATGTTAAAATCAGCGACAACGAAAAGTTGATCGTATGCATGACGATGAGCGTATTCATGTACACTTGCGGCTGTTGAATCGCATTCCAAAACCCGCGAAACGCGAAATTCATCCCCACCGCGGGCACGGCGAGCACGCGCGCCCTCAAATACGGCACCGCCTCCGCGATGACGCTCGCATCGCTCGTGTATAACGGCACCAAGACATCGGCGTATCGAAAAGCTAAAATCGCCAGCGGGAGCCCCATGACGCACACCAAAATCAACGCGGCGTTGAGCGGACTCGCCACCTCCTTCATCCGTCCCTCACCCATTCTTCTCGCCGCCATGGCTTGCACGCCGCTCGCGACGCCTTGTAACGCCGCCTGACACTGAAAATTCATCGTGCTTCCCAATCCGACGGCGGCGACGCTCGCGGTGCCCAGACGTCCGACCATGGCGGCGTCCGCCAGGTTTAACACGTTTTGCGAAGCCATACCGCCCATGACGGGAAGCGCCTGGTTTAACACTTTATCCACGCGATCCGAAGGAACACCGACGAGGTTAGAGATGACTTTCATCCGACGCTCGACGATGCCGTCGTTCACGACGACGACGGCCGGGATGGGCGTCGTCGGGGCTTCTTCGCTCGACGCCAGCGGAGCGAACGCCGAAGCCGAAGCCGAAGCCGAAGTCGACGCTCCCGCGGACTCGTCCGTTCGCCGGTTCTCCCCTCCGTCACCGCCCCCGTCGCGTTCCGGCGTCACCGTCACCGTCGACGATCGCGCGCGCACGCCGTCGCGGGCGTTCGAACGACGAGTCGCGGATGCGGATTCGAAACGACGCGTCAACGCGGACGCGTCACGCGTGGTGCCTCGCTGTCGACGCGCATTCGCGCGCGCATTCGTCGACGCGCGATGACGCGCAGACGTGTTGGAGGTGGTGGAGGTGGCGACGACGACGACGACGGGCGTTTGCGGTGGCATCGTGCGCGTTCGTGCGTGCGCGCGTCGGCGTCTGGTGAGGAAGGAAAGTTGAGAGGGTTTACAGAGTCGCGTCGAAGCGCAAAGGTTGTTGACTGGTTTAATAACATTCTGCGCTAATAATCTATCGATCCGTCTAGAAGTTTGAGTCAGGCGCGCACGCGGTCGTCGTGGAAATCAACGTCGGTGCGTCGACGTCGGTTGGCGTTTCGGATCGGCCGTGCGCGACCGTTGGGAGGCGTCGATGCGAGCGCGACGGCGTCGGACGGGATCGCGTCCTCTAAACCGGCTAGTCTGTAATTCTGGTGATGACGGCGAGTGGAACCGCCCACGGCGGCGGTGAGGTCCTTTGCTAGCTTTGAAGAGTTGATTCTCGCTTGACGCCGGCGGTGGTGTTCGACGCTCGCGATGGCGTTGGAGTCCAAGAGATGGTTTTCGTATTGGTCAAAGAGCGCTTCAAAGGACAAGACGCTCGAGGCGCACGCTTCGCGGAGGTGACCGATTTGAGAGTCGACGCCGCCGGTGCGATGGGCGTTCCAGGCTCGGGAAACCTCAGGTGGGGTTAACGCGAGGGTGATCTCGGCGACGGGGACGGCAACGCCGCCGTGAGCGTCGGTATTGGTGACGACGACGTCCAGTCTTCTGTCCAGAGACGACAAGAGGTCAAGCAAGGTAAACTTGGCGTCACCAAGCATGCGCCCTTTGACGCTGTCGAGATCGTTCCTCTCCTCGAGTGCGCGTTTGACGTCGCTATCCTTCACCGCGGCGACCTGCGTCGACGACGGGAGTTCAGAAAGAACCAAATGAAACTTAGTCGACGACGCTTCGGTTCCATTCGGTACAGTCCATTTGGGAGCGCAAATCAAGCTTCTCGCCAACGCAACCTCTCGGAACTCCTCCTTACCCCACAGCGGTAAGAGATTTCCGTCTCGCTCACAACACGGCTCGCACGCGCGTCGTCCGAGACCGATCCATTTCGACGACTCGGTCACCGCTCGGCCACCGTCTGTTACTCGACCGCGTCCGTCCCCCTCACCACCAACACCACCGCGTCCGTCCCCCTCACCACCACCGCTCTGTCCCGCGTGTCTACAATATAAAGCGACCGCGAACCGCTCCTTCTCACCCTTCCTAAGCTCACTCGCCCGCGAATCCAACGCCTTCAGCCTCGCCTCGCCCGTCTCTCGCTCAAACGCGCGTCTCGCGTCTCTCTCCTCTTCTCGCATCACCCGCGCGCTTCGCAGTCTACACGCCGCTATCTCCACCGCGCCGCTATCGTAAGCATCCAGCGTCGACGTCGCGACGCTCTCGACGCGATCCACGACGCCCTCGCGTCGTCCACGCGACGACGAACTCGTCGTCCTTCTGGCAGCCCGGCGTCTCTCCTCGAGCGCCAAATACGCATCCAACGTCGCGAGCGCCGGGTCTTCGTCCTCGTTCACCGTCTCCGCCGATGGTTTCTCTTCTTCTTCCATAGTTTCGCGCGCGGGCACGCACGGGAGCGCCGAGACGAGCGCGCCCATGCGCGTCGAGCGTCGAAACGACGAAGACGAGTGGAAAAACGGTTCGCGAGGTGAGGACTGACGACGCGACCACCCCTCACACGTCGCCGCGTCGACGACGCGTCGCGGCAATCTTCGCGGATTCATAGAGTACGTTTTCCATCGTCGGTTTCTTCGTGAATAACGGGTCGCGACGCGTCGCCGACGACGGATGTTCGCTCGAGAGGATGGACTGTTCGTTGCGGAAGCACCACCGGCGGATTACGACGAAGACGGCGACGAGGAAGCGACGACGACGTCGGGGACGTTCGATCCGACGCCGTACGTCGATGGTGATGTAGATGAACTCGTTTCGCGCGAGACGCGCGCGGGTGGGACGACGTTAGAGCGTCGCGTGGTGCGAAGAGTCGATGGTGGTCACGGAGGCGGAAGCGCTGCCGACGTGCCGTACGTCTTGGTGCTTCGCGTCACGTCGGGGCAAGCGAACGACGACGAAGCTCGACGAGGGTTGGTGATGCACATGCACTCCACTGGGTCGAGCAAAGAGGCGGTGATCGAGCGGTTGTGCGAGTGGGCGAGGGCGGGGTACGACGCCGCGTCGTTTGACGCGCCCGGACACGGCGAGCGGGCGGCCAAAGGCGACGAAGATTCGTACGGTTCGGTGCTCAGGGAAGCGTACAGAGCGGCGATGGAGGATGAGAATCGTGGGGTGAAGTCGAATAGAGACGCGTACGGCAGACGACCTTTTGTCGTCGACGGTGGATTGGATTGTTTACGCATCGCGCGAGCGGCTTCGATGCGCGTCCAATGCGGTCGGGTGTTTCTCACCGGTGAGAGTTTGGGCGGCATGTACGCCGTGAGCGCCGCGTCTTCGTGGTGTCCGGGGTGGGGGATCACGGTATGCGCGTGTGCGCCGATGATTGGATTCTCAAGTTTTGATTACGGGGTTAAAAATGGGCAATGGTTCGCGCGAGCGATGTCGTTGCCAAGGAGCCTGTGGATGGAGGTGTCCAACAACGGTCGCGACGTCCCGGCGCTCGTGGACGTTGAGAACTTTTATGACAAAGTTTGCGATGGATTGTGTGGTGGCGCGAGAGACGGTGATCAGGCGTTGGAACGCATCAGAAGGAACGCGATTCATTTTTGCGCGGTCAACGGCGCGGACGACGCGCGCAATCCAATGCGCGGCATCGAGGATGCCTTCGCTCGTCAGAAACCTCTGGATCCGTACATTGTGCACCCACAGGTGACGATACTGGCTCAGAGAGGAATTGGTCATAAGGTAACGGACGAGATGCGTCGCGTGGTGGCGGACTTTTTCAATCGCGTGAGATTGAACGACTCGTTGCCAGAGAATCGGGAATTCGACGACGCAATGTGGGAGGTGACGGCGAACGTTCCAGCGACGAAGCAAACGATGCCGCCGCGCGTGAAGCTAGAGAAGTGGGTCTCTGAAGGGATTGACTTTGCATCCTACTTGGATGACGATGCGAAACGCTTCTTGTCGGCACCTCCTCTGAGTGGTGGTTTGATGACGGATGGCGTCAAGGCGGTTGACGAAGCGCTCGCCGCGGCGCGAAAGCGCGCGGCGGTCCCGTACGTTTCACCCTTGGTTGAGGAACGTAGAAGAAAAGAAGCGGAGAAAGCCAAAGCAAAACTCGCGTTCGAGAGAGCACAGAAAGAGTACTTGGAGCGCGTGGAACTCGAGAAGAAACAACGCATCGAAGAGGAGAGGCGCAAACGCGAAGAGATCGAGGAAGAGATGAAGAGACTTGCAGTCGCCGAAGTGGAACGTCGCCGAGTCGAGGCTGAAGAGCGACGCTTGGCTGAAGAAAAGGTAGAGCGAGAGCGACAAGAGCGCGAGGAACTGGCTCGAAAGCGTACCGAAGAAGAGGAGATCAGGCGAGCTCAAGAAGAGGAGGAACGCAAGCGCAGAGAGGAGGAAGAGCGCCGCCACGCAGAGGGCTTGTCGCGCGTGCGCACGCTTTTGGCTGCAAAGAAAGAGAAGCAGCAGTCGATGAGGATGAATTCGACGAGTCGGGTCGTGGATAAGCTGGTAACGCGTTCGATGTCTATCACTGAGAGGTTGAAGAAAGTCACCTCGAAGATTGAACAACGAAGAGCGGGCGACAGTCCTTGATGGAGATGTAAATTTATTAGAATGATCGGAGAAATATTGTTTTTCGAGTCACAATGTGTAATAGTACTGCAGAGCTAATTCCGACACTATCCAATTCTTTTGGTGCGGTAGAATTTAAGCGACAACACCCATCTTGGCGAGAAGCTTCTTCGATTCCGCGACGTAGTTGACCGGTCTGCACTTGACGGCGGTCATGCGGCGCTTCGATTCGCCGTTGTACTCCTCAGTGGCCACCTTGACGAAGAAAGACCAGTGCTTGCACGTCATGCTCGCAACGACGTTTTCGTACTCCTTGTAGTCGCTCTCTTTCAAGTCGTGGAGCTTGTCCGCCGTCATGCCGAACATGGATTCGGTTTCGTCGTTGAAGGCGTTCATCCAGGCAGAGCCAGAGCCATCCATTGCCTTGAAGCGCATGATGTAGCGACGCTGGCAACTGTCGTATGTCTCGCCGTTGGCCTCGCAATACCACTTACCATCCGTTTCAACCACCTTCTTATTGTTGCCTTCTTCTGGAGCCGAAGCATAGTACATCGCTTGGTCAGACTTGCACATGACGGTGTGCGCCGTGACCCAAGCAAAGGTTGGCTTGTCCGTCGCCGGTGCAATCTCTTCCGGTTGCAACTCAGCCAAAGTGCCGGCTTGAATATCGCCCTTCTTGGCACTTTGACTTGCCGCGAGACCTTCACCCGCAGACTTGGTCTCAGCGGCAGAACCGCCTTCAGACCACCACTTCTTAAGCTCTTGGACCCGTTCGACATTCTCCGGCTCGATTCGAATATCGGAGCGAGAAACCGTACCGATGGACACTCCTTCGTAGTCAGAGACGCGAACGGAGCGAATAGCCACAACTGGGTTTGTCATCGAGGCGAGCTCTTCGCCTTGCTCTGTCGCGAGCGTGTTCCAGAGCGTCAATCTGACAGTCTTGGCGGATTCATCAACGAGAGTGAGTTCTCTCTTGCTGAGCTCGGTGTTGTCGCTCTTGCGGCGAATGGTAGAGACTTCACCAACCTCCTTTACGATGGCGACGACGTCAACGTTGGCTCTAGTGCCAATCTTGCTCGCGAGACGGTCGATACCAACAAAGGCGTAGGCGCGTTGCATCTTTTGCGCGCTCGATTGGTCGACATCGTTGCAGAGCTCAATCTCCGCCTTGCCGTCGAGGTACATTTCGTAATCATTGTTTGAAGTCGAGTATTGCTTGTTCGCCGGCTTCAAAGAACCCTTGGAAACGTAGAAAACCTTGCCAACTTCGAGAACGGAGTCGTACTTGTCGATGGCTTCCTTCCAGAGCGTCGCCCCGATGGCGGTTCCCTCTTCGTCGACGAAATCCACAGAGCAAACCTTACCCGGACCACGCGCGCTTCGGTATTCGCGCACTTGGCCCTTGTTGGTAAGCTTCACCTTAACGGTCCACGGCGTGCGGTACGGGTTAAGCGCCGCGAGCGGAATCGCGTTACGATCAGCACTCGCCGGAGTCTTCGGCTCCGTCTTACCCCCTTTTGCCGCCGGCGTCTTAGCCTCGAACACCTCGCTCACCTCGGCGTCCACGACTTCAAATCCGTTGATTACGGCAAACGGCTCGCGTTCGCCCGATTTGGTCTCGTACTGCACATCCGTCAGCTTGAGCACCGATCGGTCCTTCACCGTATTCAAAGAATCCTTGCACGTCGTCGAAAACTTGGCGCCAATCTTATTCTCGCCGTCATTCAAAGTCGCGCTGCGCAAAACGAAACAAACAAAATCAAAAAAACGACACGCGTCAGTCGGTTTGATAGTCTTTTCACTCGTCACCCGATACCCGCGCATCGTCTCCACCGTGCGCTGCCTTGAAGCGCGTTCTTCGTGCCACCCATATCACCCATTCGTGCACGACGCGCCCGTCCGCGTTCGATTCATCCGCGATTCGTCCGTCAACCATCCACGCATCCAAACCAAAAAAATTTCAAAATTCAACGACAGCCAGCGCGCGCAGTCCAGCCAACCAATCAAACGAACGCACCTGTACGACTCATCCGCCGATTTAAAATCGAGCACCTAGAGAAAGGAAAAGTTTTTCTTCGTCAGTCGCGTCGTTCCATCGCATTTCCGCCTCGTCGCGTCCGTCACGCAGCCATCCATCCATCCGTCTCCACGGTGGTCGTTTTCAAACGCGATTCCCACTTCGAACGACCATCCGTCCAACTAACGCCGCGAATCGATCCGTTTCGTTCGTTCGCCGACGCACCTGGACGCGAACATCGCCGCGAACATTTTCATCGCGAATCTTCGCGACGCCTCCGGGGGTCGGGCTCGCGGACATGACGAGCGTCGGCGCGAGGTTGTGACGACCGAGCGACCGAGGCGCGCGTCTCTCTTCTCTGCGTGGCGTTCGATTTCGTTTTTTTGACGGTTCGTGACTCGCCATAGACGGGCACTCAAAGTCAAAGTACGGATACATCCTCTTAAAATATTTACAATAGGTAAAACAGTTGGACGCGCGCGCGTCAAATGCCGACGACGTCGTCGACGCGCGCCGCGACGCGCGCGACCGTCGACGTCCGCGGACGTCGACGGAGCGCGCGTAAAGAATTACGCGCGCTCCGTTCGCGAGACACCGCGCGACGGGACGGTGTGAGGAGCGCGGTGGAAGACGTTGAAGGGAACGATGTCGAACCGACGACGACGACGACACCGGTAGGACCGCAACGCCGACGGAAGAAGAATGCGGTTCGAGCGCCGACGGGGGATGATTACGCGATGATTCGCGCGGCGCGAGCGTGGTTTTTGTCTTCGTCCGAGGTGTCGCCGGTGGAGGTTGCGTTCGTGCGCGCGCCGTCGAAGAAGGCTGACGACGAGGATGCGCGGAAGGTGGTAGCCGTCGCCGCGAGACGAGGAGGACACTCGGCGACTCGGAATCTCATCGTCGGCGTGCGGGAGATGGAACGCGAACGCGTCGAGCGCTTTGGAGGGAGGAATTTCGCCGACGCGTGGCTTCGCGGGAGGATATTCGCGTCTGGGACGACGGAGGAATTTTCGGCGCTCGACAGAGCGACGGTTAAGGTGGCGGCGACGTCGCACACGCGCGTGGACGATTTTGTCGAAGAGCGGCGAGGCGAGTCCTCAGATGCGACGGAGACGGTTGATGGTTTAGAGCTCGTGGATGTCACGCCGCACGCGATGCGGGCGATGGAGCGGGGTGAGGTCGAGTCTCGTGCGTTGTGCGAGCGAGCGCTGCCGCCGACAAGCGACATGCGAGACGCGCGAGACTTTTTCGACGCCGCGGCACGAGCGCTCGAGCGAACGGAGACCACATCGTCGTCGAGACGGAGGAAACACCGGGAGGTTTTCGCAGCGCTCTATTCCGAGTCTCGGGGCGTGTACGCCGTCGCGGCAAACACTAACGGCGATAACAAGGCGCTGCATGCCGAATGCAACCTCCTCGCGCGCGCCGTTCGATCGACCGATGACGACGACGGCGATCCCGACCGAGTCGTCATCGAGCCGAAGTCAACCCTTCTCGTCAGTTTGCAGTGCTGTAGGATGTGCGCCGCGCTCGTGGATGAGTTTAGAGACGTCATCGACTCCGCCGTGTACCTCAAAGAGGACGACGGTCCGCTCGCTCGCGGCACCGCGTTACAAATCCCACAGCTTCGCGAATCGCGATACGTCGCGTGACAACACTTGACGTGTCATTCATCATTTATTTAGCGAGTTATACCATCGAAACGTGCGTAGTCGCGTCCAATTCGATTGCATTAGGAGAAACCTTACCATGCGTTCAATACTGAAACCCCTGCTCCTCACAGTGAGCCGCCATGGTCCACGCCCTCGGCTCCGTCGCCCGGCGACTCCGCCGCGTCGTCCCCTTACCCAACCTCCGTCTCCGTCTCCAACCCCCGCGAGGTCCCGACGCCGCCTCCGCGCACGCTAACGGCGTCGATGAGGTTGTTTTCGTCACCACCCCAGACGTCACAAAGCTCGAGGTTCGAGCCTACCTCGAGCGCGCCCTCGGCGTCGGCGTCGCGGACGTCCGGACCGCCAACTACGAAGGGAAGAAGAAACGCGATCGCGGCGGGTTTCACAAGCGCGCGGATTATAAAAAAGTGTACGTGACGCTGCAGGAGCGGTGGTTTCCACCCGAGGGGTTCGTCGTGAAGGAAGGCAACGCGGCAGCGACGAGCGGAGCGACGCCGACGAATCCGATGAACGACAATGGGCAGTCGTGAGCGCAGTCGTCAGTGATGGCAAAAAAAGAGAGAGATTTTAGTAGAAGAAGAGTTAGCGCGGAGCCGGTGGGGTCGTCGGGCGTCAACGAACGAACGCCGCGACGCATTGTAATTTAGCATCTAAACCCTAGAGTATATTTAGTATAACGTTCACCCTATCAAATCAATATCGAATTGCAAATGGAATCGACCGTTCGTCCGATTCGCACAACCGCACTAGGCGACGCACCGCGATGCGGTGGTGGCAACGCATCACCGCCCTCACCCGCGGTCGATCCCCGGCGACATCATCCAACGCGTCGTCCAACCCCTCGCGTCTACCCGAAGACATTCGCGTCGCCGTCGCGCGCGCATTGCAGCAACATTCGTCAGCATCACCCACAGATACAATAGATGGGCTTCATGACGCTACAGTATTTATTTGGACTCTCGACGATGCATTCGTTTTGGCCGCGGATGAATCCTCCGCGACGCTCGAAGCCGACGCGCACGCCGAACGCGGGGAGTGTGCGTACGCCGGTGGGTTTTACGCCCTCGCGTTGAGATCTCTGGCGAGTCGGGAAGAGGCGGAGGCGGTTCCGGGGGAGCGACGGCGAAGGAGAATCGCGTTGCGGTTGCGACTGGCGGACGCTGCGCACGGAGCAAAGGCGTGGAGAGAGAGCGCGGGGGCGTACGCGGCGGCGATGCGGGAGGTTGGGTTGATTGCGAAGAAAAAGAAGAGAGTGAGAGTGGATGACGACGATGAGGACTCGGAGGTGTCGGATTCGGAGGATGAGGAGAGACGACGGGAGAGCACCCGACCGCCGCCCGACGCGGCCGAAACGCCGGAAACGTACGAAGACGGAGGAGACGAAGAGCGAGCGACGGACGACATGGCGACGACGATTGCAGAGTTTATAAAGCGGTGCAATGATCCGAAGAGCAAGGCTTCGGTGAAGGGGTTGATCAATGCTGAGACGTTGTATAAGATGGGAGATGCGTGTCACCGGGCGGGGAGGTACAAGCGTTCGGTTTTGGCGTACATCGCCGCGATGCAGTTGGAACCAGACGGACCGAAGAGAAAGAGCGTGACGCAGGTGCACCTGGCGTGCGGTGAGATGTTTTTAGATTTGAAAATGCCTCAGCGCGCGTTGGAGTATTTTAGATTGGTTTTACACAAACCCTTGGAGGTTTCGATGAGCATCGGCGACGCGTTGATGGAAATTTCCGAGTGTTACGCGTTGATGGACATGGATGACGAAGCCAAGCGATGCATCAAACAAATACGTCTAGGCAATGAAAACGCACCGATTCGCACGAAAAACGTCGTGAAATTAGCGTGGAGGACGTTCGAGGAGGACAAGGATGGTGAAAAGGCTTTGAATACGCTCGAGGAGGCAAACGAGCTCAACGAAACGTCAGAGGGATTGTACACGCTCGGTCGAGTGCACATGCGACTTCGACAATTCGACGAGGCGGATGAGTGCTTTTTAAGAGCCTGCGAGATGGATCCAACCTCACCAAAAATTTGGCTCGAGATCGGGGTGTTGTATTTGAAGGGGCATCGCGTACCAGAAATCGCGCTCAAGGCGTTTACGCGCGCCAAGGAGCTCGCAAAGGTTTTGCAACTCAAAGAGGACGCGTTGCGCGCCGATCGAGGGTACGGTTTCGCGTCTGAAGGTAAAGCGACGTGTAACCCAGAGGAAGTGACCGTCGTTCGGGAAGAGGCGACGCTTGGACGTGGCGATACGTACAGCGATCTCGGCGCTCCGAGCAAGGCGTTGAGAGAATATGACGAGTTGCCGGAATCCAGCCGCGTTGCCATTCGTAAATTGCGAATCACGACGTGGGCTGTCATTTTGGTGCAACGCGCATATCGAAAACACGTCGAGAGAAAGATGGACGAAGCGATTCGTGGGCAAAGACGACCCGTTGTGCGATCACCGCTACAGTTTGTCGCTTCTGATGAACCCAAGCCGCAGATGGACAAGCTCAATTTTACCGCAAAGGATGGTAAAAAGAAGGAAGCCAAGGCGGCGAGAAAGTACGGCTTGCGCGGAAAGACGAAGGAGGAGTTTTCAGAACGTCCGGTGATGGATTTGCTCAAGGATTTCACGATTAAAGGAACGCACATGAAGCCTGAGATTCGCGAATCGCTCGCGAATCGCGCGAAAGGCGGTGATTTCTTTGGACAATCGCAGAAAAAGGAAAAGCGTTCAACTGCGTTTCCAACGGCGAAGAGTCTCATGCGGTAGCCGGCGTCGTCGGCAGGCATTCATTGTAATTACTAAGTTGTATCATCAATACCGCTGCTACATAGACTAAATCACCTAGCTAGAGTTGAGCTCGACAATTAGATACAGAAATCCGTCGACGCCGCGCAACGCTTCGTACGCCCGTTCTAAATGAAACGACACGTCCAATTCAATCCCCTGTGACACGATGCTCTTCACCGCACCGACATCGACGCCAAACGACGTCAAAGTCTCCCCGATTGTCGTCTCTACGTCCTCCACGCTCGCAGGAGCGCTCAAATACGTCGCATTCGCGAAATTACTATCGCTCGCGACGACGTACAATCGAACCGGCGCCACGGCTCGTTTCCGGCTCCCCATCCTCAACTCTTCGTTCGATATCGCCTCGGCGAGTCTGATCGCCCCGGCGTCCCCCGTCACCGCCGCATCATACAGCGCATCCATCGACTCGTTGGACATGCTCATGACTTTCGCGGCGGATGCGAACGCAGCGTACGTCGCTTCTTTCAGCGAATTGAAAAAATTCGCGCGACACTCGCGCGCGACGCCGTTCCAACCGCCGTCACCATCACCGCTCGAGTCTGCACCCTGCCGACGACGACGTCCCACCTCGACGTAGATCTCCAACGCATAGTCAACACCGGCTTTAAATCCATCGCTCAACGTCCCGCAATTCGTCGTCGATGCGATGACTCGACCGGTTTTACAGTGTCTAAAAACCAATCCGTCGAAATCGTCATCTTTGTCTTCGTCATCGCCGGGTAATCCCAACAACGTCGTCGCTCTCGATCGCGCGCGATCGTGTGAAAGAAACCCACCGAGCGATGCGCACCGAGGCGCCCGAACCGTCATCGACGTCGTCGGCGCATCGTCGGCGTCGTCGTCGCGTTTTATGATCAGTCTCAACGCCACCTGGTTCGTGTGTTCGTCGTGGATGCGTTGCGCGCGTCAGTTTTCATTCATCGATTTCGAGTTCGAGCGCGAGCGCGCGGTTAAGTCGATTCGTACCTTGCTCGCGAGAACGTCGACGCGGTCTTCGATGGATGCCGTCGGCATCGTATCGTTGCGGTACGCGCGTTGAAGAGTGAAGAGCGAAATACAGTTGAAGAGAATACCGCACTGCGCGACGACGTTTCTTTCGCACGAGTTCGCGCCGACGGACGCACGAACTCGACCGAAACGACACGAACCGGGGGAGGGATTCGCGATGCGGGGCTTGCGGAGGACGTCGCCGTCTATGGTGACGACGTCGTCGACGACTGGTGCGACGAGTGGGAAGGGTGAAGCGCAGACGGTTCGGTTTACACTTTTTGAATGCGAACGCACACCGATGACGACGCGGACGGAACGCGATCGGACGACGACGACGACGACGATTGAGAGCGATTACGTCGCGTACGTCGGTGGGTCGGTGTGGGCGATGGATTGGTTGGAGCGTGGGAACGGTGGGAAGGATGAGGAGACGCCGCGCGCCGACGCGAGCGAGTTGTTTCTCGCGCTCGAGGCGCGAACGGCGGCGCATCACGCGCACGTGATGCGAGACTTGGGGACTTGTGGCGGTGCGGGGACGATTCAGGTGTGGAAGGTGGACGCGAGCGGGGACACGGCGCCGAAGGTGCACGCGCTGTTGAAACACGAGGGCGGGTGCGCGTACGACGCCAAGTGGGCAAAGGGATCGACGCGAGACGCAGAGTATGAGAAATACCTCGAAAGGTTGGATGCGGTCGGGATTTTGGCGGTGGCGCTCGGGAACGGTCGGGTCGAGGTGTGGGCGGTACCGAATTCGGCGAATTCTTCCGTGGCGATCGACCCAAAGGCGCTGTTCTCAGGCTTGGCGCCAAAGAGACTCGGAGCACCACTGTGCCTGGATTGGAATCCCGTGAAGCGCGGTAAATTAGCCGCTGGGTTTAGCTCTGGAGAAGTCGTCGTGTGGAATTTCGAAATATCTGGCGAGTTGAACGCCGGGGTGAAGACTGAGGTGGTTCCGTGGGCGTGCGTGAAGACGTCCGCAGACGCCGGACCGTGCAGAGCCATCGCTTGGCCGCCGTGCGAGTACGCCTCGGATCATCAGACGTGCGCTTCGGTCATCGCTTACGGATCAGATTACTCGAGCAAACCTCACTTATTGGATTTGCGCGTGCCGTTCGCGCCCGTGGGTGATTCATACGACAGAGGCGCGCCCTGGATTTTAGACTTGGCGTGGTTGCCCCGAGGATCGCTCGTGGCGGGTATGGAAACGTCGGACCGCTCGAGCGCTAAAAGCATAGAGGCGGCGAAGAAAAAGGCCAAGACGACGGGAAGTAGCAAAGCCACGTCGACTACCAAGTCTCTCGTGCATCAGTTTGACATTGTTCCGAATCCGGGCGACGACGGCACGCAGCCAATATCGCAGTACTCCGTTCCCGGTCGAGGCGCGCCTTGGGGCATCGATACCCGTGCGTCCTCGGATCCGCAGTGCGCCGCAGCCATGGTTGCCTGCGCTTCTTCGAACGGTATCGTGGCGATATCGCCGATGCGTTACGTGAGTAAACGTCTTCGATCGCAGGCGAGACCAGAGTTTAAAGCGTGCGCGGGACTGCTCGCGTACGACGCGCAAAACGCAAAAGTCATGGAGACCAATCCGATCGCGCCTCCGGAGTGTTTCCAATTCATCGAGTCGGGCGAACAGGTGCAGAGTGGCGCAGATCTTTTCCCGGAGTTGGCTGCGGCTCGACCCGGGAGCTGTGAGACGCCGACGACGGCGCAGCACCGCGTCAAGTGGTCGAAAGAGCGAGGTGGAGGTTGGTGGCTCGCGAGCATCGGCGAAGCGGGCTTTCTGCGCTTGCAAAAGTTCAACGACGAATTCATAGAAAATCAGCTGCGCACGCTCGAGCGCGTGCACTGTGCGAAATAGGTAGATACAGAATCAATAGGTGTACACAAATCTAATCGCTAACTGCTAGTTGCACCCAAATCAAAGCCCGCCAAGAATCCCTCGCCTCCATTCACCGCGAAAGAGACGCAGTAGTGCGCCATGATCAATCTCCACTCTTCGAATTCGTCGAACCGCTCGATGCGCTCGATTCTCGCCCGCTCGCTCGCGTCAAGACGCGCGTAGACTTGGTTCATGTCGTACGCCGTGCCTCTCTTCCATCCATTCTCTACGTATCGCGCTATGGCACCCCGCACGTTCGGCGCGTCCCTGATCCCCGCGAACGCGCATCCGCGACTGCTGACATTTTTCATCATCTGTTGTCCGAACGCATCGTCAGGTTCGATTGGATCGTACGCCACAAAGGCGCCTCGCTCGACGCGAGCGCCGAAAAATCCAACCAACTCGCTCGATTTTCCCTCTGGTAGATACGCCAAAACGCACTCTGCCACGACCAACGTCGGAAGCGACCAATCGAACGCGACACCATCGCTCCCGAAAACATTTTCAACGGCTCCCAGGTCTCGAACATCGCACGCAACGGCTGCGTACGCTCCCGAAGTTGTCGCCGCCCACCACGCCTCACTTCGCTCACACTTCGCCCTCTTCCTCCCGATAACTTCCGCGTGATCCACCTCCACCACCCTCGCCCTCGCTCCGTGCGCATCCAAGACGTACATCGCCAGCGTGTCGTACCCACACCCGACGTTGACGACGTTGAACCGCTCCTCGCCGCATCCGCGCGCGAACGCGTCGCAAAGCGTCCGAGTCGCCGTCATCCTCGCCCAATACCCTCGATGCACGAGCGGCGGGTGCCTCGACGTCGACGCCGGCGGCTTGAAGAGCTCGGCGTACGCGTCGCGGACGTATCCGAGCGTCGTGATGTCCCTGTGATCTCCCGCCGTCATCGCCAGTCAGTCAGTCAATCAATCAATTCAATCTGAATCAAAACTCGTTCGTTGGAAAACAAACAACATTCGCGCTCGCGTCGTCTTCGTCGTCGTCGTCGCACTCACCACTTGGCCCGCGCCGCATCGCGCGCCGTTTCAATCACCCCGGCGTCGTCCCCATCGCTCGACGCGTTCGCGTCGAACCGAGGCGGCGGTGGACGCATCGGAAACGCCCCGTCGCAGTTTGGCGTCTTCGGCCGCAGTGTCTCGCGCGCAGCGACGCGAACGGTCGACGGTCGACGGTCGACGGTCGACGATCCCGATGACGGCGCGAACGATACCACCGAGCGTCGTTCTTGCGGTGCGATCGCGCGCGCGCGCGTCGCCTTCGTCGTCGTCGTCGTCGACGGCGACGACAGCGACGAACGCTCGTTGGAAGAGGTTGTCGTTCGAAGACCGCGCGAGGTTTGCGACGCGCGCGACGCGCGGTGGAGGCGACGACGACGTCGGTGAGACGACGACGACGAGGCGGAGCTCGGGCGTCGCGCGCGCGTCGCCGACGGAGGGGTACGCGTCCGAGGGTGCGTCTGGGTCGAGACGCGCGAGACGGGCGGAGACCAAGCCCCCGGTGGCGCAGCGAGCGTTGACAAAGTTTCTCGAGCTCCCGGCGGTGCCGATCGGATCCTTCGTGAGCTCGCCGACGTCGCCGTTACATCGGATGGATGCGCGGTTGAAACAGGCGTGGTTGGGGGCGCTGCTCGTGCTACCGGCGAGCGGGAGCCCGGAGGATAAGCTCGCGACGTGCGCGGCGTTGGTGTTGGTGAGCGCGGCGGCTTTGCCGCGTCGCGTGTGGCAGCCGCAGTTGAAATCGCTCGGGGCGGTGTGTTTGTTGTTTTTCGTCGCGGTTGCGATCGGGGCGGACTCGGTCGCGCCCGTGGTGTCGGCGAGGGAGCCGCCGGCAAGCTTGGAGGGACTGGAAGGTTTGCCAGAGCTCGCGACTTCGTATCGCTACGTGTTGTTTCATCTCGGTCCGTTGCAGCTGACGAGAAAAGGGATTAATCTGGCGGTAACATCGTCAGCGATGACGTTCACAGTGTTGCAGAGCGCACACTTGGCGCTGTGCGTGACGACGCCCGAGGCCATGGCTGCAGGTTTGCGATGGTATCTCTCGCCGCTTCGAGCACTCAAAGTGCCGGTGGAAGAGATCATTTTCACCCTGCTCCTGTCGCTCAGGTTTACCTCGATCGTTTTCGAAGAAGTTAGAAACCTGAGCTTGGGTTTGGCGGCCCGCGACGTGGACTGGCGCTCCCTGGGTTGGCGCGGTAGCGTGGACATTTTTAGCCGCTTGCTCACGCGACTGCTCGATTCAATGTTTGCGAATGCCGCCGCGATCAGCGATGCGGTGAATTCGCGAGGTTATAGGGATGCGAAAACTCATAGGTTAATTCTCAGCGGTAGGAAAGGTCCTGGGATGGTGGAGAACGTTGTGGGCATCGCGGGATTGGTACTCTTCGTCGGACACTTCAACCAAGAGTGGCTCGCCACCAGTCTTGACGCCTACAACACGTCGAGAGTGCACGCGCTGAGCCGAGGGTGATAGATAACGTTAGTCTTGCTAGATTGTAGATGAAGTTGAGCCGAACATTTTTGGCGTTAAAATTAAATATAAATACGTAGGTACAGCGCTGGCTCTTTTGTTTAGAATTTACGAGAGCCGACTGGCGTGTCTTCGCCATCATCCTCCGCTTCAGAGGAAGACTCCACCGGCATCGGGGAGGACGGCTCGATCTCTTCGCTCACAGCCGAAGGCGCTTCAACGGGTTCAGGAACGACGACTTCGGAAGAGTTGTTGGTAAGGTCTTGGCCATCGAAAGGCTTGGAGAAGACCATCGTCTTTGAGACCCACGCGTTGGCAGTGGCTTCGTGGCGCAAGCCGGCTTCCTCAAAGAGCTCCACTAAGTTGGTGACGGAGTAATCCTTGTAATACGGCTCGTGGTTGAACGCCGGGAATCGATCCATCGCCTGCACGTAGGCTTCCTCCATGCCAATCTCCTTGCCATCGCCAATCTGGACGCTGTCAACGAAGAACAATTTGCCACCCGGCTTGAGCACGCGCGCCATCTCCTTGGCCACCGTGACGCGAACGGCACGTGGAAGCTCGTGGAAGAGGTAGACGTTCGTGATCATGTCGAACTCATTGTCTTCGAGCGGCATTTGCTCGGCGTTAGCCTCGACGAGACGAAGGCTACCTCCCTTACCGGCAAAGCGCTGGTTGATCTTGCGCGTCGCCTCGAGGTAGTGTGGAGACAACTCAAGCGCCGTGCACTGAAGTTCTGGGTGGTTATCCCGCACAAAGGAGAGAAATCTTCCCGTGCCTGACGCAACGTCTAAGTGTTTGGTCGTCGACGCGTCGCGGTTGCGCATAAAGTCGGCAATGTACGGCAAGACACGACGACGCATGGCGTCGGCGCTACCGACAAAGAGCGTCTCAACTTGGAAATCGTACAACCGGGCGCTCTGCGCGCTCAACCAACCATCGGTTTGATAGTGGAAGTTTTGCAAATAGTAATCCGGGTAACGTTTTGGGTCCGCGAGGTAACTCTCACGAAGCTCTTGACCTTTCTTCTCCTTGCGACGTTCTGCGACAACCTTTTGGTCGCGCTGGTTAGCGCGCGCCAACGCCGTCACCGCCAACGGGTTCCACTGCGCCGCCGGCGCCGTGCTCGGATCCATATCGTACGGAAACTTATACACTCCGTTCTCCACGAACTCGAGCTCTTTTCTGAAGACATCAATGATGGCGGACATGTGTTGCTCGAGAAACTCAGTCACCTCTTGCGCCTGCGCCTCCGTCATATCCGTTCCATCCATCGTCTTTCTCACGATTGGCGCCACGGACGACGAAGAAGAAGAAGAAGAAGATTCGTCAAAAACCGTCCTTGCAACGGTCTGCGCGATCGCCGCGACGTCCAAATCCCGACCATCTGTGTTTCTTGAGCTCAACACGCCTTGGCTCAGGAAAAACGCGAAACGCAATCCAGCCGACGACGTGTACGCCGTTCTCACCGCCGCCTTTTTCGCCTCTTCCGGCAACACGTCGTTAATTCGCGCGCGAAGTTCCTCCAACGCGTTTCTCAACGCGTTCCGCGGGTCAGACGACGTCGGCGTCGACGTGTTCATCGCATTCGTCAACGTCATCTTCATCCTTCTTTGCGTCGTCATCTTCTTCGCGTTTCTTCTTCCGTGCGGCGTAGAAACCACCGGAGATCGCGTCTGCGGCGTCATCATCGGCGCGCGAACGCACGTCGTCGTCATTGTCGTCGTCGCCGTCGTCTCTTGCGCGCGGCGTCGTGTCACGGCGTCGTTTTCGGTGGGCACTGGCGGCGCGCGATCGAATTACATTTTTGGATTTTGGTGACGTCATTCGTATGGTTATACAGTGTTGAGCCTCAAATTTTGCAATGGTTCGCGACAGTCTGGATGAAGGATGGTTTGAGTTGAGCCTTTACCCGGCCGCCCCGACGCGCTCGCGCATCTCCCGCCTCCACCGCACGAGCGCGGGACCGGGTAAACGCACAGCCTCGACGAAATGCGTCGCGTCGGACCCGTCGAACGTCAACCCGGTCTCACACAAAGCCCGCGCGTGCTCCTCGCGCTCAAAGGTGACGAAGGCGAAATCGACGCCCTCCGGCGCGCGCGTCCGAATCACCCGCCCACCCGTCGCGAGCTCGCACCTCGCCGCGAGGTCGGCGCAGTTTCGCTCGGCGTGGGATAAATCGTACACGCACACTGGGTTTTTCGATCGCTCGTGCGCGCGCTGCGGATCGTCTTCGATGGTCCAGTCTTTTTGCCAACCGTGGTTGAGTTGTCGCCACTCGGGAGACGAGGCGTCGTCGACGCCGTAGCCAGAGCCGGCGATTCGGAAGAAGGGTCGCCAACGCGCCGGTGCGGCGTCGTCGTCGTTCGCGTCGTTCGCATCCATTTTTTTACCGTAGTTCGTCGCGTCGCGTCGGGGTGTAACAACGAACGAGGTTGCGGTGTGTCGTAGTAACGCTCGAGTGAAAAAAAACGCACAAACAAACCAAGTTGAAGACAAAATTGAATAGGGCAACGGTGTGGATTGGGAATTCTGTGATAACAAGCGTCGCTCATTACAAACATGGCGTATCGCGTCGGTGGCCTACTCGAGGCGAAGACGCGTTCGCCGGTGGAGCGGTCGCTGGAGTCAAAAAAGGATGTCTTTGGCGTAAAAAAGTGCCATGGAGAGCGACTGCGCGCGCTCGGCGCACGCGACGCGTACAGAAATCTACGTACAGACGGCTTGTTTGCCGTAGCTCTCCAGGCGAGCTACCGGTGGTCTGTCTGATCCGCTGCCGAGCTCTACCCATGGACCTTGGTTGCTCACTGTGGAGCCGTAGAGCGTCCACGAAGTTGGATCTCTCTTCGGACAATCGTTGGCGGTGAAGAACTCGTAGTGCGAAAACGTCGACGGCGTCGTTGCAGCAAAGACAAAGTTGAGACCACCTGTCGTCAAAACAGTATCGCGATCGCACATCTTAGTGGCCAAGTCACCGTCGGTCGCCGCGTTCGGTCCTTCATTTGTCTGGCAGGGATCGCCGCTGAGAACGGCGCTCTGCGAAGCATCGAGAGACATCAAAGTCGCACCGCCGTTCGAGTACAACTTGATTTCTGAAAACTGGGTAATCCCCGTGCCGCAACCAGTGGCCTGATAGTAAGGATCGCTCGGGTCGTTCTCGCGGATCGTTTTCACGTTGAAACGAAAGTACGAGTACGTAGACGCGCAGGGGTCGCAGCCTGACTCTTTGTTGTGAGCGTTGCAAACGCACACCGGGCACTGCTGGTACCTCCAAGATCGACTCGGGTAAGGTTTGATATGGCATAATCGACACGTTCCTCGGCATCCAAACCCACCGTGCGCGCAATGCGGATCGTTGTACGCATACGTGTGCGTGCTCGTTTCGTTCACCTTGGTACACGCCGCGGAGCACGTGTCAACACTCGGGCCGAGCACGCGTCCGCCCGGAGCGATGGGCCAATATACACCCAGTCCAGACCCGGACGTCGCGATGCCGACGCATCCAATGACCGCGCCCAGAACCAAGACGCGCGTCACCCACGTCCACGTCCGCGGATCAGCGGAATGGCGTCGGAATCCTTCCTTCCCAACACCCACCAGCGGGGACTCCTCGTCCGCGCCGTTCGCACCCGCGCCTCGTCGCATCGCGAACCAAAGCCGATCACCGGCGCGGAAACGCGAGTCGAAACGGCGGCGACGACGACGAACGCGCGCGCGCTTCTGCGTCGCGCGGGAACGCGCTTCAACCGCTCGAGGATCGGTCGGTCGGTCTGGTATGACAAGTCACGAACCGTCGTTTTCGTTTCTAGAGATACTTTGCGGTTCATGACTCAAAAAAGAGAGGGGGGTCTGAAAAGCACGCAATTCCATCCGTCGCGAGCTCGCACCTCGCCGCGAGGTCGGCGCAGTTTCGCTCGGCGTGGGATAAATCGTACACGCACACTGGGTTTTTCGATCGCTCGTGCGCGCGCTGCGGATCGTCTTCGATGGTCCAGTCTTTTTGCCAACCGTGGTTGAGTTGTCGCCACTCGGGAGACGAGGCGTCGTCGACGCCGTAGCCAGAGCCGGCGATTCGGAAGAAGGGTCGCCAACGCGCCGGTGCGGCGTCGTCGTCGTTCGCGTCGTTCGCATCCATTTTTTTACCGTAGTTCGTCGCGTCGCGTCGGGGTGTAACAACGAACGAGGTTGCGGTGTGTCGTAGTAACGCTCGAGTGAAAAAAAACGCACAAACAAACCAAGTTGAAGACAAAATTGAATAGGGCAACGGTGTGGATTGGGAATTCTGTGATAACAAGCGTCGCTCATTACAAACATGGCGTATCGCGTCGGTGGCCTACTCGAGGCGAAGACGCGTTCGCCGGTGGAGCGGTCGCTGGAGTCAAAAAAGGATGTCTTTGGCGTAAAAAAGTGCCATGGAGAGCGACTGCGCGCGCTCGGCGCACGCGACGCGTACAGAAATCTACGTACAGACGGCTTGTTTGCCGTAGCTCTCCAGGCGAGCTACCGGTGGTCTGTCTGATCCGCTGCCGAGCTCTACCCATGGACCTTGGTTGCTCACTGTGGAGCCGTAGAGCGTCCACGAAGTTGGATCTCTCTTCGGACAATCGTTGGCGGTGAAGAACTCGTAGTGCGAAAACGTCGACGGCGTCGTTGCAGCAAAGACAAAGTTGAGACCACCTGTCGTCAAAACAGTATCGCGATCGCACATCTTAGTGGCCAAGTCACCGTCGGTCGCCGCGTTCGGTCCTTCATTTGTCTGGCAGGGATCGCCGCTGAGAACGGCGCTCTGCGAAGCATCGAGAGACATCAAAGTCGCACCGCCGTTCGAGTACAACTTGATTTCTGAAAACTGGGTAATCCCCGTGCCGCAACCAGTGGCCTGATAGTAAGGATCGCTCGGGTCGTTCTCGCGGATCGTTTTCACGTTGAAACGAAAGTACGAGTACGTAGACGCGCAGGGGTCGCAGCCTGACTCTTTGTTGTGAGCGTTGCAAACGCACACCGGGCACTGCTGGTACCTCCAAGATCGACTCGGGTAAGGTTTGATATGGCATAATCGACACGTTCCTCGGCATCCAAACCCACCGTGCGCGCAATGCGGATCGTTGTACGCATACGTGTGCGTGCTCGTTTCGTTCACCTTGGTACACGCCGCGGAGCACGTGTCAACACTCGGGCCGAGCACGCGTCCGCCCGGAGCGATGGGCCAATATACACCCAGTCCAGACCCGGACGTCGCGATGCCGACGCATCCAATGACCGCGCCCAGAACCAAGACGCGCGTCGTCCACGTCCACGTCCGCGGATCAGCGGAATGGCGTCGGAATCCTTCCTTCCCAACACCCAGCTTCACCAGCGGGGACTCCTCATCCGCGCCGGTCGCACCCGCGCCTCGTCGCATCGCGAACCAAAGCCGATTGTTATACCGGCGTTTCAAACGCGAGTCGAAACGGCGGCGACGACGACGAACGCGCGCGCGCTTCTGCGTCCCGCGGGAACGCGCTTCAACCTCTCGAGGATCGGCTCGGAACGGCGGTCCAGCTCGGTCGGTCTGGTATGACGAGTCACGAACCGTCGTTTTCGTTTCTAGAGATATTTCGCGGTTCATGACTCAACAAAAGAGGGGGGGTCTGAAAAGCACGCAATTTTCCACTCGTTCGCTCGGCGCGGCGCGCGCACACCCCGACGGACGGACGGACGATGACGACGACGACGACGACGACGGCGATGGCGGCGGCGGCGACGGCGAGACGACGAGCCGGTGGTGGAACCCCGCGAGTGATCGCTTCGAGGGGTGCGCGCCGAAAACCGACGACGACGAGACGAATGCACGCGAAGGCAATGGAAAATGATTCGGACGACGACGACGACCGACGACGACGCATGATGATGATGCGAACGGCGACGACGGATGGAAAGGAGGGTGTGGACGTCGCGGTGTCGATACCGTCGGTGGACGGGCGGAGAGCGGGGAGAGAGCGAGCGTCGACGAGCGCGGTGAGCGCGACGCCCGGACGACGCGAGGCGCCGACGGCTGCGTCGAACGAGGGGTACGGACGAAGGAGAATGAGCGGTGGAGGACGCGGGGAGGCGATGCGTGTGAATAGACGGGGAGGCGGAGGAGGAGGGCGACGACGCGATGGGATGGATGGAGCCGGGACGAGAGTTGGGGACGCGCGGAGGCGTGGTTTGGACGAGAGGACGCGCGAGGTTTTGTTGACGCGCGGGTTGTTGTTGAATAAACTCATCGTGACGCGCACGAGTGGGTCGAGGTTGGGGGTGGCGACGAATTTGTGGGTGGATACTGATGTTTGGGAGGTTGTTGCGCTCGATGTACGCCAGAATGCGCTCGTTGGTAACGTGGATCACGTGCTGTTGGAGTCGCTTCGGCAAGTGGGCGACGTCATCCTCGTGCACGACGAATCCGCGGTGGAGCGACGGTGGAGCTCGTATGGATACTCTTTAGTGGTGGGCAAAGATGTCGTGACTGAAAGTGGTCAATTCATCGGTCGCGTGCGCGACTTTGAGTTTGATCCGGAGGATGGAGCCATTGCTAGGATTATTGTCGACGCGTGGGGCGTTCCCACGGTGCCAGAGGGCGTCGTGTCCACGTACGCCGTGGACATTGCCGAGATTATCACCTGCGGACAAGAGCGCATCATCGTCGCCGAAGACGCCGAAAGTCGCGTCGAGCAGCTCAGCATGAGCGTACTCCAGCGCCTGACGCTCACCGCGCCACCGTGGGAAGAGGAGGAAATGTACGGCGAAGAGTATTACGACTACGGCTACGCCGAGTACGACGCGAGACGAGGTCAACGCCGCGCCCAAGACGAGTACGCCGCCTATTCCGACCGTCGTCGCGAACGCGGCGCCCCGATGGAAGCTCGCGCTCCGTCAAGCCCAAGCCGACGCCGCGAGGGCATTCCTCTCGTTCGTCCGACGCAACCGTACGAACGCCGAGACGTCGACGGCGGCTACGGCGACCGCCCCGGTTTCGCCGACTGGATGGTTCGCGATAACCGCGAGCGCGACATGGAAACCGTGGACTCATACTGGGAACCCCCGGTCCGTCGCGCCGCCGCCGCCGCGTCCCGTCCCGACCCGTCCCCAGGCTCGGCGGGTTCGCCCCGACGCGGTCGACCGCCGCCGCGACGACAACAACCACAACCACCACCATCCTCCTCCTCGGCGTCCCGTACATTCGACGCCGACGAGGACATGCTGTGATCACCTGAACACCGTTTCGTGAATTCCAGCGGTAAACGCGCAGAACACGTCCTCGGTCTCGAGGCGTTTCCGTTCAGTCCCGGGTTGTATGTAACGCAAGCAAAAACACTGACGAGTCACGAACCGAGAAAACCCCACCCACCCCCCCGAAGGTGTGTACATAACCAAAATCCATAATCTTCCGTGACAAGATTGAATCGAGGGTAAAAAACGGTGACGTCATCACACTCACGAAAAAGATGCGATCCCGACCCATCGACGCGGCGCTCGCGGCACACGACGACGCGCACGTCCGGCCGGTACCGCGGATCGGATCGAAACGCGACTCGATCTTGATTTTATAACGAGCGTTTCGATGATGCAGCGAGCGACGATGCGAGGTGAACTGCGAGGGGTGAAGCTCACGACGACGACGACGACTGCGAAGTCTTCCGGTGGTGTCGTCGGACGAAGAGCGATGCCGCGCACGACGACGCGGTGTGAAGGCGGTGAAGCGGCGAACGCGGCGGTCGCGACGTCGGGAACGCCGGTGCGTAAAACGTCCATGCTCGTCATCGGGGCGACGGGAACGCTCGGAAGACAGGTGGTGCGAAGAGCCCTCGACGAGGGCTACGACGTGCGTTGTCTGGTGAGACCGAGACAGAACCCGGCGGATTTCTTGCGTGATTGGGGCGCTACGACGGTTTCTGCGGATCTTACCAAGCCGGAAACGCTGCCGCCGGCGTTCGTTGGCGTGCACACGGTGATTGACGCGTCTACGGCGAGACCGGAGGAGGACTCGTACGCCATCGACTGGGAAGCAAAGGTGGCGACGATTCAAACCGCGGCGGCGATGGGTATCTCTCGATACGTCTTCTTCTCCATCGATCAGTGCGAAAAGCACAGAGAAGTTCCGTTGATGAACATGAAGTACGCGACCGAGGAGTACCTCAAGGCGAGCGGCATGGACTTTACGGTGCTTCGCTTGTGCGGTTTCATGCAGCCGCTCATCGCGGGATACGCCGTGCCGGTGCTCGAGGAACAGTCTCTTTGGGGCACGGATGACGACACGAGAACGGCGTACTTGGATACTCAAGACGTCGCGAAGATGACTTTGGCGGCTGTTCGCAGAGACGAGGCGGCGAACAAGGTTATGACGCTCGCCGGTCCAAAGGCGTACAGCGTGCGAGAAGTTATCGGCTTGTGCGAAAAGCTCGGTGGTGCTGAGGCCAAGGTTACCAAGGTTCCGGTCGGTTTGTTGAAGTTCACTCGTGCGTTGACCCGCTTCTTCCAGTGGTCAAACTCTGCGAGCGACCGTCTTGCGTTCGCCGAAGTGTTGGCGAGCGGTATCAAGTTCGACGCCGACATGACCGAGACGTACAAGATTTTGGGGATGAGCGAGGACGAGGTGACGACCCTCGACGAGTACTTAGAGGAATACTTCTCCAAGATTTTGAAGAAGTTGAAGGAAGTCGGTGGCCAATCGCGTCAAAACGACTTCTATCTTTGAGTTAAGCTGCGCCTAAATTGTAATAGTCTTTCCCACACATTCTTCTATGTGTTCACAACAACTACCCTCGCGCGATTACTACATTTATGCCTCACGTTCTCTTTCTCATTCGCCCGGCTTATCTTCTCCGTGCGATTCCTCCTCTTGCGGCGGACATTCGTTCTGTTCGACGCTTGCCGAAGGCGGTGGCGCCGCCGCGGCAGCAGCGCTGCTCTGCTCAACTTCCGGTACATCTTCGACCGAAACTAAATCACTCGAGGTATCGACCAAAGACTTGACAGGAGATGGAAGCGGCAGAGATGGAGGCGGTGCGCTCGGCACGACTGGTTCCGCGACGATGGGAGCGACTTCCGGCGGAGGCGGGGGCGGCGCTGCCGCCGTCATCGGAGGAGGAGGCGGTTGTGTCTGCACTGGCGGAGGAGCGACCATGCTTTTCCTCGTCTCCTGCACCACCGGCGCCGGTGGAGGCGCGCTCATCACCTTGACCTCCGTTGGCGCCCGACCCAGCTGCAACGCTTGCGTCAAATCGAACGCTCTCCATTCCGCAAACTCTCGTCTCTGTCTCGCGTCCTCGTCTCTTCTTGCTCCGTTACCCAACCTCGGATGCTCCTCAAAGTGTTCCAACATTTGCAAAAACGTGCTCGCCGCGCTAAAAGCCTCAATCCGTCGTTTCAAATCCTCCTTCGACCGTTTATTTGCCCGATCGAGTCGATCCGCTCTGTCGTACACGTCGAGTGCAAACTTTTTCGCGTTGATGTAATCCACCTCAGTGTCCCCCGAAAGCGGCGTCGATCGCTTCGTCCGCTCCAAAATCTCCAGAACCGAGTTCAGCGCCTCCTTCGGTCGCGGTGTGAGCGTCATCCCAACCTCCACCGCGCGAAGGCGCAGGTAGTACGCGATCATCGGTGCGACCGCGTGCAATTCTTTCGCTCGCACCAGAAAATGCCGCATCTCTCGCGGCGCCGCTTCCCTAGGGCCCGCGCGCGCACCGCGCGCGACGTTGGACATGATGTTCTTCACGGCGTCGTTTTCCTGTTCCTTTCGTTCGGTTCGCTTTCCCGGCGGCGACGCTCGAGCCCCGCGCGGCGTTTAGTAAAGTTTGCAGTTTGCGTTTGGTCAACTGTCCAGGTGGTTAGAAGAGGAGAGGCGCGCGGAACCAAACAAATACGCGAAAATGATTGTCTGCAGGCGCCGAGAACGGGGTTTGTACATCGCTAATGCTATCGTAATATTACGAATATGAATGTTTTCGTCTATTGGACGTCGTCGTCGTCGTCGTCCTCGTCTTCGACTTTGTCTTCCTCTCCCGCGCACTGCTGAAAGAGCAAGTCGTGGTGGTGACAGACGGATTTTGGACAGAGGGAAAACGACGACGTTCTGAGCGCAGAACGAGTGACGCACATGCGACAAGAAGACTTACCGACGGCGATGCATCCAGAGTAATCGACATTTGCGTGACCGAGAGTGCGACAGGAGCGCTCAGAGTATTGGAACACGCCTCTCTTGGCGTCCTCGAGGTTTGGGAGGCAGCTTTCAATTTCCTCAGAGTCCTCCTCGGAATGCGAGACTCTCGCCGTCGGAACAGCTTTACGCTTGGCTTTTGAGAAAGTAACGTCGTGTTTTGGAGATTCAAGCGCCGTTTGCTCTTCGGCTTTCCGAGGATCGGCGAGGCATCCCTTGACGTTGTAAGTTTTGCATACATGATGCGAGCAGTGCGCATACGAGCCCTTCTGAGACGCCGCCGCTGAGTCGGCGAGGTAGCATTTTTGGCACCCCCCGACGGTGGGCTCGATACAGCCGATGAGATCCTTTTTGTGATAGCACGCCGAGTTGAATTGGTTGTAAATCCCGTGCTTCGAATCGCGATGCACGGGGGCACAACTCGACGTCGCGTAGATTTCCGGCTCAGTGTTCTTGGCGCCGAGTGAAGCTTCGATCGCCTTGGACTCCCCCTTCGAGTCGTCGTCGTCGTCGACGTCATTCTTTGTTTCATCGTCGTCGACGTCTTCGAGTGAGTCGTTCTCCTTCTTTTCCTTTTCAAGCACGTCGTCGTCGTCCTCGTCGCTCTTTGAAGGCGCAGACTTCGAAGACTTTGTAAAGTGTTTGAGATGGTGGAGAATTTTATCCGTCGTCGCCTTGAGCGGATGAAGAGAAGGATCAGCCGTGGTGAGTACACCATCGTCCGTCCCCCTAATTTCCACCGTCTTCGGGCTAGACGTCGGGGCGTACAAAATCACGCCGACGGCGCTAGCAATCACAGCTGAGGCTGCGACAACGGCTAATATCACGTTTCCAGCTCTGCTGCCCCTCGTGAAGAAGGATCGCTTTCGACGGTGGTTTTCTCTACCTTCGAGGAGCGAAACCGTCTCGCTATCCGTCTCCAAACGCGCTCGCTTCTCTCGCTCGTCTCTCTTTGCCTGTTTCTTCTCCGCCTTGCGTCTCGCCTTTTCGGCTCGACGTTCCTCCTCTTCGCGCTTCTTTCGCTCCATCTCCTCTTTCCTCTTCGAAACATCATCCTTTGAAACAAACCCAAAGCCTTGTTCGACGTCTGCGGGCGCACCGAGTCCTGGCTCGAACTCGTCGTCGTCCTCGTCGCTATCGATTCCGCCCAATCGCTCGGCGACGAGTCGCGCCGTCTTTCGCATCCTCCTATTCCTCTCACTATCTCGCCCGAACGTGCTGTGCGTCGGAGAAACATCTTCGCCACCATCAGAACCACCTTTTTCCATCGCGCGATCCCACGCGCTTCGTCGCCCACCGACGCCAACTTCAAAGTGGGAATCGCGCTCGGAACTCCCCGCTTCCAAATCATCAAAGTCGCCGTCGCCCGAACCTCCTCGTCGACTCCGCGCGTCATCTTTCGAACCATCGCCGCGTCGCTCGCGTCCAACGTGACGCACACCCCGCCGCTCCATCGTATCCGTCACGGTCGTCGTGCTCCCTTCATCATCCGAAGACGTCGGTGTTGCGCGTTGGTTTCTCAACACCTCGAAATCATCGCTCCCGCGTCGTCGGTCGTCTTTCGAGCAACACCGCATCTTCAGTTCGTCGACGCGACAGGTCACACGAATGAATCGATGTCAATCACTGAATCAGCGCGTACCCCGAACCCGGTCGCGAACGCGAACGCGAACCGCGGTGTGTCGCGCGCGCCATCCATCGCCCGGGGGTGTTGGACGTTCGTCGGGTCCTGGATGCATACATACAAAATCCATTTTGAACCCGGATGTACCAAAAATCATACATTCCACACCCATATTCGCCCGGTCTACTAGGTTTGTTTCATCTCTAAATATCCCTCAAAGATTCGTATCAAAGAGACAACAAGAACGGTCTTTTCATCCTCCTTTGCCACCCCGCGCCCGTCGTCGTCCCGGTCGTCGCCCCGTCGTCGGCGTCGGCGTCGTCGGCGCCCACGCGGCCCCGCGGCTCGCGACGACGACGATCGCGCCCGTCGTCCCACCGCCCGTCGTCGGCGTCGGCGTCGGCGGCATCACCCGTCGACGTCGGCGTCGGCGCCTGGACGGATGGATGGATAGATCGACGGACGACGACGACGGCGCTTTCGGTCCCTTTCCGTCCGCGCGTCGACGCCCGTCGACCGCTCCGCTCCGTTCCGTTCCGCCCGGTCGCGGTCGACGCCCCCGTCTCCGTCCGTCCGCCCGCGCGTCGTTTCGGGAAGACGAAGAGGGAAGATATTTTCATCGCCTTCTTCAACGACGCGAGGCGCGCGCGGACGGACGGACGAACGCGCGCGCACTCGGTCTCCATACGCGCGCTAAGGGCGCCCCGAGTGTTCGAACGCTTTTTCGCGCCAAATCGAACGGCGCGCTGACTCAGCTCTCGACTCGACGGGTGCCCGCGCGGTAAAAAATATCCACGCGGACGAGTACGCGCACGCACGCCCCGATCCCGATCCCGACCGAACGCGCCGGAGTCGAACCGATGGATCCGATGGATCGATCCGGACGAAAAAATCCCGTACCCTCGCCATAGACGACCGGTCCTGACTCGCGAAACACCCAAATCGCGATGCCCGTCCGTCCGCGATGTCCCGATCCCGATCCCGCGACCCGCGATACGAACAGTCGGACATGTGGCGTGGTGGATTTTTTTCAATTTTTACGTTCGCGTTCGTTCGTTCGCGCGGGAAGATTTTTAGGTCGATTCGGACGAGTCGTGAACGGTAAAAATGGATAGGGGTCGCGTCGCGATCGGTCCGATCGGTCCGATCGGAGACGTCCGATCGGAGACGTCCGATCGATCGATCGGTCGGTCCGATCGCGGTGCCGAGCGGGCACCACCCCCCCCTACGCGCGCGTGATTGTGATTGCGGTTAAATCCGCGAGTCGTGACTCTTCGTCGCGAGAGTGACAGAGGCTCCCTTCGCGCCCGAGGGAAACCACGGGTTCGCGCTCGGTTCGCGCGTTTTTCCGACGTTCGAACGATCGATCGATCGCGCGGTTGGTGTTGTCGTCCGACGCGACGACAGAACCGCGCGCGGGACACCACCGTCGCGGACGGTAGAGACGGACGGGCGGCGTCCGCGCGTTTTAAACAAACGGTCGGGAGCGCACCGCTCTCTCGTCCCTCGTTTTTTCGTCGGTCGGACGACGGACTCGTCGGGTCGCCCGCGAGGAAAACGCCCATCCGAACGCGCGATCGATCTCGGGCGCGACGACGTCGAGGCGAACAATCAATCAATCAACCATGTTGACGATCGCGCCGCTGGACGGAAGCTGCGTCGCGGTGTCGACGCGCGACGCGCATGAAATCGAACGACCGAAATCCGTCGACGGCGACGGCGTCGACGACGCGCGCGCGCGCTCCAACTCCTTCTCCACCGAACACAGCGACCGGAGCGACCGCGACGTTTTCGCCGCGCGTCTGGACGACGATCGCATCCGACCGCCCTCGGCGGTTCCGGCGCCGTACGACGCGCGCGCGGGCGATCTGACGCGATCGGGAAAAACGATTCAAAATTTTCCCGCGCGTCCTTCGCCCGCGCTCGCGGCTCTGTGCGCGTCGCGCGCCCGCGACGCCGCCCCGGACGGTCCCGAGCTCCACGCGTGCGCGTGCGCAGAGATGCTCGCCCGCGAGCGCGAGCTTTTCGGTCGCTTCGTCCTCGACGTCGCGAGGGCGCACCACGCGCCTTACCGCGGGCAACTCGTCGAGTGGATTCTCGACGTTTGCGCCGGGGAGAGGTTCGCGCCGACCACCGCCGACGTCGCCATCGCCTTCACGGTACGTCCGCGACGCGTCGACCGCTTCGCGCGATCCATCAGTCCATCCATCGAGCAGCGGACGCGCCCAAGGGACGGGTGCCACCAACCGTCGGACCGATGGGTGGATGGACTCGATGCGCTTTTTTTTCTCGTATGCGTATACACTGAGTATGGCGTTTTCCAATGTCCGTCGTCCCACCGGGCGTCGACGTGGACGACGACGACTCTCCATGTGTCCGAACTTTTTTTTATTCCGAGGCGAATGCAATTTTATTCCAGAGGCTCGACCCCCGCCCGCAGAGTGAATGGAGACTGACGAATCGTAATCGTCGTGCGAACGAACGCGCGATCGCAGGACCGAGTGCTGAGCAAGACTGTGGTGCCGAAGACGTCGCTTCATCTCGTCGCGCTGTGCTGCTTGCAGATTGCCGTCAAGTATGAAGAGATTGAAGAACGAGTGCCGACCATGGCGAAACTGCGGGCGTGGACGTCAAACATGTACTCGCCAGATATCATTCAAAAGATGGAACTCGCGGTGCTCATCGAGCTCGATTGGGAACTGGGTATTTTAACGCCGGCGCACTTTTTGGAGTCATTCTTGGCGTTGACGAATGGCGGGACGACGGAGGCGGACGAGGTTGAATACGGTAGGTGGACCCCGTCGCATAGAGAAGAGCTGAGACAGTTTGTGTGCCAAATGTACTCGCTCGTGGTGACGGATGCGAGTTTTATCAATGAGCTTCCGTCTCGAGTCGCGGCGGCGGTGATTGGCGCGTCGAGGTTGAACCTCGGGATTCGGCCAATGTGCCCGCCGGCGCTCCGCGTGGCGGCGGATATCGAACCCCAAGACGTGGTGCAGTTGGTGTCTCGCATGCTCAAGCTTTACGCTGACGCGTGCAAGGAGGATGCCATGTACGACGACGCGATGGAGCACGACGATGTTCACGGCGAATCGCTGAATATCCAAGTTCCGATGCCAATGTCCGACGCCGCGTACGAACGCGAGTTGAAGAACGCTTCTCCGACGTGTCCACTCGACATGCACTGGGACGAGTAAAGCTATTCATAACAGGCGAACGAGAGAGAGAGAGAGAGAGAGAGGGAGAGAGAGAGAGGGAGAGAGACAGATACAGAGGGAGAGAGAGAGAGGGTGAAAGTTCTCCTCGAGAGAAAGAAAAATGTACTAGAAAAAGAGGGTGAGAGACCAAAGATTCCAGCGCCAACGAGGATCTTTGTGTATTCATATTGTTACCTAGACTTTGACATCGTGTGGAGTCGTAGACGTGAAGTTTTGTCCTGTAATTTATCACGCCACGCGTTCTCCTCAAGACACACACGTTCCTTTGTTCGTTTGTTTCGTTCATTAAAACGTTCATTCGTCCTACGTTACTACCGCTACCATCAAAATCAATCGATCCAACTAACACTCTAACATCGCATGCCGCGCTCTGTGACGGTGAACGTCCCACCTGGTCTCCTCGGAGCGTCCCACGAGGCAACGCCGACGAATTCTCCGTACCCGGCCGCTTGCGAAGACGACGGCGTCAGTACGATGCGTTGCGTCACCGCGTTTGTCCATTCGACGGGAAGAAAATCCTTGTATTCACCCACGCGTCTCGCGTCCCCGCTCAGTGTGTTTTTCGTCACCAACACTGAGGCTCTGTGCGCACTCGCCAACCGTTTGAGCAACCTCGCCTCGTTGGCGAAGACGCGTTGTATATTGTACGGCGCCTCGTGATCCTTCCTCGACGCCCTATCGAGCCAATAAAACGCCGCGACGTTGTCGCAAATCACCAATCTCTGTGACGATTTTCCAACCCCACCGTTTCCTCCATGACGATTCGTCGTCGCCGTCGTCGTCGTCGTCGTCGTCGTCGTCTCCGCTTTCGATTCCCCAAAGCGTCCATCCGTAGCCGCGCGCGCGATTTTCCCGTCCCACGCCGCGTCCAACGCCGTGAGCGTCTTCAACACATCCAACGACGAATGCGCGCGAATGAGCGTAAACCTCGACATGGACTCCTCGTACACTTCATCAACCATGCTCTCTCGTTTATTTTCCGCCACGCTCGTCCCTAAACGATCCGTAATTTTTTGATTGAGCACGCGCAACAACCTCAACTGGTCAAACTTGCCGTCGCAGTCTATAAAGATGACCCTCGCCTCGCTCCCTCGATACCGCACCCCACGCCGTTCCGCGGGTAACACCGCATTCGTCGCGATCTCGAGCGCGATCTCCGTCTTCCCGGACCCGCCTTGGCCGACGATTTCGATGATTTCACCCGGTCGAAGCGCTGGCTCGGGCGCCCGCGCGTCCAACCACGGTATCCCACTCGCGAGAGGTTCCGTGAGCGCGCGCTCCAGGTACGCCCGCGCGGATTCGTCGGGACGAAGGAACCGCAGCGCTTTTTCCGTCGTGTCCATCCCTCTCTTCTCCGCGACCGAACGCGAGTCGGACACTGACGAGCGAATGAACGAAACGGTTGAGTTTTGAAAATGAAGCGACTGAAAACTGTGCGTCAGTCTTCGACGCCGCCGCACGACATGGATCGCACCGCCGGTGGAACGACGACGACATCGACGACATCGCGAAGCGCGTACGAACACCTGTGCGTCGAACTCGTTCGGTACGTCTTACACCGCTCGTCGTCAACCACAAAGGTTGCCGACGACGATGACGACGATGAAGGCGCGTTCGATGCCGACCGCGTCAAGGACGCGTGCCAGACGCTCGAACTCATCGGCGCGAGAATCGGCGAACGACTCGCCGAACTCGCGACGACGACGACGAAGATCGCGATGGACCCGTTCGGGGATCAACAAGAGGCGATCATGTGCGCGTGTAAAGAGTTTTGGTCGCTCGCGCACGGTAGACGCGTCGACAAGCTCAAAACGAACAACCGGGGAACCTTTGTGCTTCACGACGACGCCTTCACCGCGATGCGTTCGGTGACCCAGGTAGCCCGCGGCGCCGGCGCCGGCGGTGTCGACGCGATCGACGCGAACGAGGACCCACACGTGCGCTGCGCGCTCGCGTTTCACTCCGGGGCGACCCGCGGCGGTTTGCGCGCCCTGGGCGTGCGCGCGTCCGTCGCCGGCGAGGTCGTCGATCCGCGTCCCCGGCCGGCGTCCGGCGGCGTCAGCGCGAGCGGTGGCGGTGCCCCGGCGCCAGCCGTGGCGTTCACCGTCGTCGTCGACGGGGAACCGAAACCGTCGGGATAGACAGACATGTATGTAGCTCGTTAGAACCGGCGGAATAGACCGACACCCGGGTGTGGAACGTTTAGGCTGATGAAGAGATGCGTAGAAAGAAACACTATTTTTTGTGTTTGGGCCAAAACGCACCATTTTCAGAAATAGTTTGATGTAGGGATGGCGCAAAGACAAAACTATTTTAAGTGTTTGTGTTTTGCCTCGAACCGATGAAGAGATGGCTACACACAATACTTTTCCCGTCGACTTCTCAACGTTCTTCGCACACGACATCGGTTGCGAGTTTTGCTTTTACTTTCGCTTCGATGAAGAGATGAAAAACACTATTTTTTAGTATCAAATCGGCGACGAGTCGTGAACCATAGGCGAAAAAAAGAAATACTAACTTTAGGGCTTAGAGTTTAGTTAGTACTTTTTTTTGCGTGAAAAAAAAACACTATTTCGGGGTGAAATACCCGGTAGTGTTTTTTTGCCACCGATGTCACAAAAAAATCCATCCGGTGCCGACCGCGCCGGCTTAGTGGACTTTTATAAAACGTCAAATCTACCGCACGCATTCGTATTCCATGAATTTTTCTTCTGGGAGTGATGAATAAAACGCGTACGTTCCGAATGTCCGAACGCGCCGACGCCGAGATATGCAACCGGTGCCGACCGCGCCGACGTGGACGTCGACGTCCGTCCGTCCGTCCGTCGGCACACGACGTCGCGACGGACGCCCACGGAATCCGCGCGCGCGCGTCCGTTGTTAAACCCTCCCGCGGACGCGAACGCGAACGTCGACGTCGGCGCGCGCTCGATCGAACGAACGAAGTTCGGCGCGCCGATTCGGTGATAATTCTATCGGATCGGTTTCGAGCCGGATTCTTTAAAGCGAGCGAGCGAGCGAGCGAGCGAGCGAGACGGCGGCGGCGACGACGACGACGCGCGAGAGCGACGACGAGAGCGGGACGGTGTGCGTCGGGGTGAATCGCGGACGCGAACCGGGTCGGGCGTCGGGGGGTTGATTGAGACATCTGATACACTGGAGGCGAAGTGATATCGCGGCGAAGTGATATCGCGGCGACGATACGATTGAAGGGAAATAGGAATAATAATCAATCACTCAGTCAACCAGTCGTGCAGTCATGTTCGGGGTGACGTGTGGACCGCGAAAATCACAGGAGGCTTTGGAGCGCAAGAACAAGGAGGTTTCGTACGAGGAGGCTTTGCGAGCGCGAACGAGACGCTTGACGCGAGCGATGAATGGCGAAATAGCGAGTTCTTCTGGGTCGTCGTCGCCTGGGTCGTCGAATTCGTCGATGACGACGTCGCCTGTGAGGCCAGGACGGGTCCTCATGGTGGATGGAGTGGAGGATTCGTCGGATGAATTCGGGGCGGAGTCGTCGGAGTGGCCGACGTTTGAGGGGATGTCGTTGATTAATAGGGCGATTTTTCAGGCGCCTCCGCCGAGTTACGGGGAGCGGTCGCATCCGTGGTCTCCCGCACACTGTGCAATGTTAGACTCTGGAGCTGGGTATGAGTTTCCGTGCGTTTGGATTCCGTGTAGACGCACGAGGGCGGAGCGGGTTATCATTCACTGTCACGCCAACGCGTGCGACATTGGGCACATTTTTGCTTTGTGCGCGAGGGATGCCGAGTGTTGGCGGGCGGACGTCTTGCTCGTCGAGTACCCCGGGTATGGCACTTCGAAAGGGGTTGCGTACGAGAAGAGCGTGGACAGACACGTGGCGGCGGCGTACGTGTACGTGACGGAGGAAATCGGCGTCAATCCGCGAGACGTTTGGGTGCTCGGTCGATCCCTGGGTACGGGACCGGCAACCAAGCTCGCGTCGGCGGTAGAGAGACTGGATGGAAATCAACTCGGCGGGGTGATTTTGCACTCGCCATTCACGAGCATCAAAGAGGCGGGTCTCGCCTTGTTGGGAAACGTGGCGTCCATCATGACGGATCGGTGGGATAACAGGGTGTGGATGACGCGATACTCGGCTCGCACGCTCATCGTGCATGCGCTGGAGGACGAAGTGGTTCCTTACTGTCACGCCAAGACGTTGGATGAGATAAGACGATCGGCAGGTTTGCCGTGCACGATGCACACGACGCACGGGACGCACAATTACTTTTCGTACTATCGAGACTACCTCCAGCCTATTCTGAGTTTTATAGATGAGGGCGCAAAACCGGGCGTCTTGCCGCGCAAGATTGCCCCCTTACCAGATCCCATTCCTCGAGCGCCGTTTTCAAAGGCGCAGGTGCAGAACATCATGTCTCTCATCAAGGAACAACAACCCGACGAAACTCATTCGGAACATTCGCTCGGGATGCGATTTTACGGCATGGTGGACAGCGTCGGCGAAACCATACAAACCGACGCGAATTCTTCTTCGAAACGAAACGGTTTCTCGAGGTTTGGGTCGGGCAACGACGTCACAAACGTATCGACACCGTCTCGGTCTCGTTCCGACTCTCCGAGATCGGTCGCGGACACGAACGATTCCGCGGAGGATAACATGATTCTCACCCCGGGCGGCGCTCGGCCGAAATTCGTGTGAAGACGCGACGCAGATGGAAAAACACCACCTTTCTTTTACACAAAAGTCACTGCACAAGTACAATACCATCGAATGCTTTGTTGTAATAACAGTAGAGTACGCAATGCAAGCCAAATAAAAACCAGCGCGGTTGAAAAATGAAACGATTAAACGCTCGCTCGCGGTTGCTCAGTCGTTGTTTATTAAAATAAAATGTCTTCTTCTTTGGCGACTTGTGTCCTACGCAATCAACCGCAAAAGCTGCCCAGAGAGCTCGAACGACTTCCCAGTCTCCTCCAAACACCGGTCTTTCTCCTCTCTCGTCCATTTCTCCGCCGTGTCATTCAAAAGCCCCCGCACTCGCGTCAAAGATTCATCCAAGCCTCCGCGTTCGCGCCACTCGTAAAACTCCAACTCCTTCCCGTCGAGAATCATCTCGCTCACTTTTCTTCCAATCATCCGCCCACCCGCGCTATGCGCGAAATACACGTTGTAAAAGTGACAAATAAATTCCGGCGGCGCAGTCTTGGCCAATTCCGTCAAAAACACCGCGTATTCCTTACCCGGACCCTCTGCGTTTGGCGCCGTCAACCCAAACCGTTGGCACAAATACTCCACATCCTTCTTCAACGCCCCCGTCCGTTCCAACCCAGAATTCTTAAACCTCCCATAAACCTCCGCGTTCGCCTCATCATTCACAATCGTCTCCATCGCTTCGTACACCGCGAGAGACTCGACCAAAAACTTCAAGTACCCCTCCGGCGTCGGCGTCCAACGCGCCACCGGTCGCTGCTCCGCCCTCTGCGCGTCGGCGGGTTTCTCCCCTTCCCTCGGCGCTTGTTCCCGCGTGTGCAACCGCATCGCCACCTGACGCATCTCTTCAACGAACCCCTTCGTCGGCGCGACGGACGATCCGTGCCCGTGTCCGTGTCCGTGCCCGTGCCCCGCCCCGACGCGCACCCCGACGCGCGCGCCGCCGGAACCCTTCGTCCTCGCCGATGACGTTTTCGACGTCGTCGTCCTCCGCGTCGTCGCGACGCCGAGACGAAGCGCGGTGGGGACGACGGACGACATGACGACGCGCGATGCGACCGTCTTCCCGGTGGTCTTTCCCTCGCTCGAGAAGAAACCCGGCCGCGGGTCTGGTCCTCCTAATCCTAATCCTATTCCAATCGGAACCAGAATCGTAAGTTCGGCGGCGATGCGACGACGGACGGGGCTTTCGACCGTCTGACGAACGGGTCGGACGAACGGGTCGACAAAACTAAACCCGCGAGTCGCGCGCGCGCGTCGGTCGTCGTTCGACGAGTCGTTCGACGAGTCGGTGAGTGGTGCACTACGCGCGAGGTGACGTCGAACCGTCGAGCGTTGTGGATAATTAGGGTTTAGGGTTTAGGGTTTAGGGTGTGCGTGGAAACGACGGGTCGTGAACCGTGAAAATGGTGATGATGAGGACGTGTTGATATCACTCGCGAGAAATCGTCGCGAAGCGCGTCGCGACAAGTCGCAGTGAGTGGTAATGAATCCAAAGAATGTATTAAATAAATGAATAATAATGAATCGATCGCGTCGTCGAACGCACGGGTATTGATTGTGCGCGACGCGCGTGCTCGATGGCGCTCGGGCGCGTCTTGATGTCTTGATGTCGGAGGGAGGTGTCCCAGCGACCGATGAAAAGTGGTCCGTGACTGGCGCTTAGTACGCCGACAACGTGGTATCGGCGTCCGAGGAGAGCGCGTTGGAGACGAGATCGCGAGATTGGTGCGGGTGCGTGTCGGCGGACATGTCGTATTCCTCCTTCATCTTCTTGCACATGGCGTCGAAAGACTTGGCGGAGATCAAGCGGCACTTTTGGTCCACTTGCCAATTGATTTGGTACGGGGAGCAAGAATCGTCGTTGTTGTAGCTGCGACCCGTGGTGGAGCCAGCGTACACGGTGACGTCGCTCAAAGAGAGCGTGGTGGTAGAGCTCCCCGGGAAGCTTTGGAGCATGCCGTCCATGAGGTTGCTGCCACTCGGGAGATCGTACGTGGCGTCGTTGACGACGTGGAACACTTGTCCACGCACGACGACGGTCGGGTTGTTTTGAACAGCGAAAGCGCCGCCGAGGCCGTCACCAATTTTTTTACCGCCAGAGGAGTACACGTAGTGAAGCTCGTAAGTCTTACCGACTTCAGTTTCCTTGCAGTATTGCCAGTCGTACTCCGTCTTTTGCGCCGTCGTCAAGGCGGCGACAGCAGCAACGTTGTCGCAGTAGAAGCCGTACTCCGTTTCGCCGGAGAGAAGTTTGCGGCCAGTCGTCGTATGCAACTTATCGTATTGTCCGGAAGACTTGTGTTCCGCACCCAAGTGGTAGTGCGTGTTCACGTGCGTCAAGGCGCTCACGGAACCGTCATACGCGGCCGCTTTCGCCTTGAGGGTACCAGAGCTGTACGACGGACTGACATCCCTCGGAGACTGCGGCTGCGCATCGGCGCACGCGAGCGGCGCCGGGGCATCCGAAGACGTCCACTTATCCTTCAACGTCGGGTAAGCGACACCGATCGTGATCGCCATGCCGACCACCGCGCCGACGGCGACGCCCTTCAGGGTCTGGGTAATCTTGTTTGATCCGCGCTGCTTTTCAGCGTCGATCACAGCGATGGAGGTCATTTTTTCGGTCGTGTGCGTGCTTTCGAGTATACGAGCGGT
>Ga0255780_10000174_pt1 | contig 61667 bp, 44 predicted proteins | sample 071ome_32_FD_179978 | JGI IMG/M metagenome (GOLD analysis project Ga0255780, IMG submission 179978) | Coastal salt marsh microbial communities from the Groves Creek Marsh, Skidaway Island, Georgia - 071405AT metaG (version 2) | ecosystem: Environmental > Aquatic > Marine > Intertidal zone >... | reverse complement strand
GAAGATGATTAGAGCCTTTGCTGAAGCGATTCGATTGCCTGATTTTTTTGTCATTTTTTTTCCTTACATTAATATTGATCTGATTTGTTCACCCCTGATTCCCGTGTTGCTTATGGGTTTCCCCAAATCCTCTCAATATTCAGGCTCTTTCCGAAGGATCGCTTGAGGGGTGGCGGTTTTGGTTTTTGGTGACGTGCGGCGGGAAGTTTTGCTGCCACGCGAATCGGAAGAACCGTCCTGCTATCTCTCCGGGTTTTGTGTTGATGTGAAAAATCTAACCGGAAGGCGACAGGAAGACAAATGAGAAGTCCTGGAAGGGGTGCGATTTTTGCGGTACTTGGATGTCGTTTTTTGGTTATGCCTTTATCAATGTTGTTACTTCAACATGGGAGTGCTTTTTTTCTCACACAAAGGCACGACGACACAAAGGTTTATTGGAGTGAAACTTTTGGAATTAAGAAAAAACTTCGTGGCTTAGTGCCTTTGTGTGACATCAATTGGCAACTCGCCTGATGCCGTCTTTAAGTTTGGCCGCGCCGAAATTGATCAGTAACCCTAGTCTTATATCCATCAACTTCAAATAGGTTAAGAGCTGCTTGAAATGGACTGGGGCGAGTTCTTCAACTGATTTGAGTTCCACCAGAAAACAGCGGTTTACAATGAGGTCAGCACGGAACGCCAGATCAAATGTTATGCATTCAAAATTCAATGGCACACCCATTTCACGTTCCACTTCAAAACCGCGATCTTGAAGTTTCTTTTGCAGGAGAACTGTGTAAACAGATTCGAGCAATCCAGGTCCTAAGCTCATATGAATATTCATGGAGCAATCCACTACATGAGTAGCTATGTTTTCCAAGTGTTTGTTCATTTTGTTTTTTTCACACAAAGGCACCAAGCCACGAAGGGGGTAAAACTTTGTGTCCTGGTGTCTTTGTGTGAGAAAGATTTGGTGCTGGTTCAATCTGAAAGGCTACCCGACTACCTCACAGGGTTTCGTTCTGGTGCGATCATCATAATGTTCAAATAAAAAGGGGACAAACGTGGAGTTCTTCAGTTGATCATTTTTTCTGGTACTCAGATGTCGTGTTTTGGTATGTGACTTTGGGGGGGAGTATTTCCTTTTGTTCCGGTTCTTTCGTAGTTAGTTTGTCATGTAAGCAAGTATGAAAAGGACTCAAAGGATGGGAAGCGTGTGCCAGGAGATTACGCAGAGATTGTTTTGTGGGATTGTTGTGATTGGTTTTTCGGTGTCGGCAAAGGCCCAACAACAAAGTGACTGGGCCAACAAGGAGGGGCGTGAGGAGATGATTCTCATTTACGATCAGAAACCGGACGAGGCGATTCAGCTTTATGGTAAACGATTGGAGGGTGATCCGAATCGTCAGGAGGCTTTGTTCGGTTTGGCGGTGGCTCATGCTGCCAGGGGGGAAGGGGAACTGGCGATGGATTATGTCAGGCGTGGTCTGGATGCCGGATTGCCTTTCGAGAGGTTTCTGGTGGGGCCGCGCGAGATGTTGAAACCGCTGAATATGCTTTCGGCTTTTCGGTCTTTGGCAGCTGAGCAGCAGGCACTCCTGATTCATGGTCCGATGTTGGGCGCTGTGACGGATGATTCGGCCCGGTTTTGGGTGCGGACTCATCGTGAGGCTTCATTCGCGGTGGAGTTGTATCCAATACGGCAGGGACGTTCCAGCAAACCGATTCTTTCTGAGACGGCAAGCACTTCATCTGCGGACGATTTTACCGGGGTGGTCGAAGTAGACGGCCTGAAAGCGAATCAAGCTTATCGATACCGCCTCATTCTGGACGGCGAGAAACATCTGGATTATTACGATTTTAAAACCTTTCCCAAACGGAATCGATCCGCTGTGTTCAATGTGGCCTTTGGTGGTGGGGCGGCTTACACGCCGGAGTTTGAGCGTGTGTTCACGACCATCAAGAGTCACTTCCCTTTGGCCTTTCTGCAACTCGGGGACAATGTTTATGTGGACCAGCCTGAAAAACGTGCCATCCAGCGTTATTGCTATTATCGCCGTCAGTCTTCGGTGCCTTATCGATCGTTGGTGGCATCGGTGAACATTGCTTCGATTTGGGATGATCACGATTTTGGAGACAATGATTGTTGGTACGGAGATGATCCTGATTCACCTGCATGGAAGCGGACGGTGTTCAAGACCTTTCAGGAGAACTGGAATAATCACTATTATGGAAACGGAGATCGAATGCCCGGGTGTTTCCACGATTTTTACATAGGTGATGTCCATTTTATCATGCTGGATTGTCGTTATTATCGGACCAATCCGAAGGAAGAAAACGGTCGCACCATGTTGGGTGCTCAGCAAAAACAGTGGTTGTTTGACACGTTGAAAAGGTCGAAAGGCACCTTCAAGGTCATTGCGTCGTCCGTGCCCTTTGCGTCTGGCGTGAAACCGGGGAGTCGGGATCCTTGGGATGGGTATCCGGAAGAGCGTGCTGAGATTTTCGATTTCATACAAGAAGAGCGAGTGGAAGGGGTGGCATTGATTGCAGCAGACCGGCATCGGTCGGATATTTGGCGGATCGAACGCCCGGAAGCTTATCCGCTGTATGAATTCATGTCTTCCCGCCTGACCAATATCCATATTCACAAGGTGATGGAGAAAAGTGTGTTTGGGTACAACGACAAGCGGTCCTTCGGTTTGCTGAGTTTTGACACCACCGCCAGGGATCCCATGTTGACGTATCATATTATTTCCGTGGATGATGAACCTGTTTATCAGCATACCGTGCGTCTAAGCGAATTAAGGTTCTGAAAAGCTGAATCGGCTTCTTGACCTGAAGGCCGTGCATGCATTGAATGGGGGTGGCGTATGAACTCTGAACGCGCGCGATATGTTTTGGTCTAAGAAAAACAAGGAAGAGCATCGGTATTATCTGCTTCCCGGTATGGGACGCAGTAATCGCCGGCGTCATGCTCAGTTTGTACGATGGGCTGTCGGAGTGGGGATCATAGCGTCTGGTTTGTTTGGGTTTTTTATTTGGTATATGAACCAGATTTAGTTTCGAAAAAATGCCTGCTCTTTGCTGTCAATCAACCAAAAACATCACATGAACAACCGAAAAACAAATGAATCCAAATCGGATCGCCGTCAGTTTTTGACACAACTATCCGCCGTGCTGGGTTCAGCCTCGGTTGCCCCGCACCTGACGGCTCAAAGTGTTGGTAATCCGTTTACAACCGCTGTTCCGGCTGCAGCCAATCGTCCGATCTTTGATTCTGACATGGGGTCCATCTGGCCCTTGATTCGAAAACAAGCCAACCGCACCTATTATCCTTATTCATTCACCCGTGATCGTTATACCGATCTGAAGCTGTGGAAGCACCACACTCGCAACCGGCTTCTGGACTTGTTGCATCATGGTCCGGTAGCCTGGCCGGCCAATCCGACCAAAATCAAGGAAACCGACGTTGGGGAATTCATTGTTGAAGAAGTAGCTTTCAATACAACTCAACACATCAGAGTTCCTGCTTATGTGTTGGTGCCCAAAACAGCCAAGAAACGGGAAACGCCCGCCATTGTCCTGATGCATGACCACGGTGGGTTTTACATGTGGGGCAAGGAAAAGGTGGTGAAGCTGGACGGGGAGCATGATATTCTCGGGGAATATCGTCAGCGTTTTTATGATGGATCTTCCGTTGGAACAGAGCTTGCGCGTCAGGGCTATCTGGTGGTGGTGATCGACATGCTGTATTGGGGAAGTCGCCGGTATATGATGGACGGGGATTCCGATGCCTGGTGGAATCGATCGGCTGATTTGGCCCCCGAGCAGGTGAATGCTTTCAATGTCAGGGCATCCAACCACGAACATCTTCTGGACCGCACTTTGCTGGCAGCGGGAACGACCTGGGCCGGTATTGCCGCATGGGACGACATTCGTACGGTGGATTACCTCTGGTCGCGTGACGAGGTGGACCGCAATCGTATCGGATGTGTGGGGTTTTCAACCGGAGGCATGCGGGCTTTGATGCTGGCCGCATTGGATGAGCGGGTCACGGCAACGGTGAATGCCTGCTGGATGACTTCGATGCTTCATCAACTACAGAATGACATCAAATATTCGATCGGCTACTCGGTGTTGGTGCCTGGAATGACCCGGTATATGGATCTTCCGGATCTGGCCGCTTTGGCCATGCCGGGCGCCATGATGATCATGGGGGGAGGGAAAGACCATTTCTTCAATGCCGAGGGACCGAAACTTGCCTACGAGGAGGTCAAACAAGCATTCACGAAAGGGGAATGTGATGATCGCCTCTATATCCAGCAATACGACTCGGGGCACGTTTTCAGCAAAGACATGCAGAAAGCGGCCTGGGATTTTCTTAAGAAGCATTTGATGGATCAAGTTTGAGTTGGTTTCGTTCTCGTTCTATTGAAATACTATTCAATCATATCATTTCCGGTTGATTGAAATGGAGGGGGATCACTTTGACCTGCAGATTGCATACCTAGCTCTAAACCGTAGTTTGGTGATGGGGTTTCAACATGTTAATTTCAGGTTGGATGTAACAAAATTGTTGCAATTTTGCTGTTGGCGTTTCCGAAAAAAGGTCATTGGATCGGTGGCCATTACTTCTACTTCTAAACTATTACAACCCGGTGAGTGCCGGGTGAACAGGTCCGGTATAAGCCGGGCCTGTTCGTTTTTCAGGGAGAACTTTTGAGGGGCGAATGCAAGGTTTGAAGCATCCTTGTTTTGCAATTGAACGAAGGTAGCCGTAAAACAGTCAGATCATGTTCTCGTTTGATTCCAGATCCTTTCAAATATCAAGATGGGTAAGTGGTTTGATAGTTCTTATCATCGGCCAGTCTCCTGCTTTCTCTCAAACTTCCCAGCCTGTGCAGGTCAATGAGCTTTACTACGGACAAGATGCCGATCGGCTGATCAAGGCAGCTATGTCCAGTCAATACGGTTTCAATCGTCTGGCAAAAATGTGTGACACCTTTGGGCCGCGATTCACGGGGTCGGACAATCTGGAGCGCGCCATCGATTGGGCCCTGGAAGAAATGAGATCTGATGGATTTTCCAATGTTCGAGGAGAGAAGGTGGAAGTACCCCGTTGGGTGCGAGGGAATGAGTCACTCACCTTGCTAAGTCCGCGACAAAAAAGCTGCGCGATGCTTGGGCTGGGAGGAAGCGTGGGAACCGGGCCGGAGGGGATCACGGCTGAAGTGCTTATCGTGGACAGTTTTGAGGATTTGAAAGCAAAGGCTGATCAGGCCAAAGGTAAAATCGTTTTGTTCAATGCCCCTTACGTTGAATACGGCAAAACGGTGGTGTTTCGAGTCCGGGGCGCCACGGAAGCCGCCAAGGTGGGGGCGGTGGCCAGTTTGGTCCGGTCTGTCGGTCCGTTTTCCATGCAAACGCCGCACACAGGTATGATGGCGTATGGAGATGACTCTGTCGCAAAGATACCGCATGCTGCCATCACGGTTGAGGATTCCTTGATGTTCGAGCGGATGCAGAAGCGAGGGCACAGGGTTCAGGTACGTCTTCAGATGGAGGCCCAGAACCTTGAACCGGGCATCTCTCGCAATACGATCGCTGAGATTCCCGGTCGCGAGAGCCCCGAGGAAATCGTCCTGGTGAGTGGTCATATGGATTCCTGGGACGTAGGGCAGGGCGCCATGGATGATGGCGGAGGTTGCCTGGCCATGTGGGAGGCAGCGCGTTTGATCTTGAAATCCGGTTTGAAGCCGCGCCGGACGATACGGGTGGTCCTGTGGACTAATGAAGAGAACGGTATGGCGGGTGTTCGATCCTATCGGGATGCCCATTTGGAGGAACTTGATAACCATGTGTTGGCCATTGAATCCGACGCCGGAACGTTCAAACCATACGGTTTCAGCTTTACCGGCAGCGAACAGGCCATGCCTTATCTGGAATCCATTGGCAAGCTGTTGAAACCTCTGGAAGCCGACCGCCTCAAGTGGGGCGCCGCCGCTTCGGATATCATGCGACTGGTTCCGGACGGAGTGCCTGTCATGGGGCTGGATGTGGATCGGACACGGTATTTCTGGTATCACCACACCGATGCCGACACCATGGATAAGCTCGATCTCGATGAGTTCAATCGATGTGTCGCTGCTTCGGCGGTGATGATGTGGGTGGTGGCCGATATGCCGGTCAGATTGCCGCGGTAGTCTGCATTGGTTGAACTTATCTGACAGCTGGAGACCATTCCATGATCTGGCAAACGAACCGTAAAAGCTGGTCCTTCGACAATTGTCCCATGGTGATGGGAATCCTGAATGTGACCCCGGACTCCTTTTCGGATGGTGGCAAATTTACGAAGGTCGAGCTTGCTGTCGATCGGGCGATGCAGATGGTATCGGAGGGAGCTGAGATCATCGATATTGGTGGTGAATCCACACGTCCGAATGCCGATCCGGTTGGTTTGGAGGAGGAATTGCAGCGGGTGATCCCCGTGATCGAAGCACTGGCGTCCCGTTCGGATGTTTCCATCAGCATTGACTCGCGGAAAGTCGAAGTTGCGCGTCGGGCCGTGGATGCGGGCGCGACGATCATCAATGATGTGGAAGCGAACCGGCAGGATACTACCATGTGGGATCTGGTCGCTGAGAAAGGGGTGGGTTACGTGGCCATGCACATGCAGGGACAGCCTGGCACCATGCAGCAGAATCCGGTTTACGAAGATGTTGTTGGCGAGATTCGAACTTTTTTTGAAGATACCTTGAAGCAAATTCAACGCTGCGGTGTCAAAAAGGAACAGGTTATGCTGGATGTTGGCATTGGATTCGGTAAAACCTTGGATCATAATTTGGCGTTACTGCGATCTTTGGATGTTTTTGAGCAACTGGGCAGGCCCCTTTTGTTGGGGGTTTCCCGTAAATCCATGTTTGGCAAGTTGCTTGATGTGGAAGATCCCGGGGATCGCATGCCGGCAGGTTTGGCCTGTGCCTGTTGGGCTTTTGAGAAAAGGGTTGCTGTTGTCAGAACCCACGATGTGAGTGAAACCGTCCAGGCCTTGCGCATGTGGGATGCCCTGCGCCAGTCGTCGACAAAATGATTTTTGATGCCTCATGGGAAAACCTTTGGCGTCCAGTTGTGGAGATTTCCATTCTGGCGGTGGGAATCTATTACATTCTCATGTTTGTGCGCCGGACCCATGGTTGGGGGGTGTTGACCGGGATTCTGGTGCTGCTCGGCATGCTGGTGGTGACCGCTATTTTGGATCTCACCGTCCTGAATTGGATACTGGTGCAGGTCTTTGGATTTTCCGCTTATGCCGTTCTGATTCTCTTTCATCCCGAGATCCGGCGACTTCTGGCGCGTTTGGGGAACTTGCCCAACTTTGCTCAGATCCGTGAACAGCGTGAAACCATTGAGGTCATTGTTCAGGCCGTTGACCGTTTGTCGGATGTCAAGATCGGCGCCTTGATTGCCATTGAACAGAATCATGACCTTTCTCAAACTGTTGAAGTGGGGGTGCCCGTCGATTGCGACGCGACCCCTGAGATGTTGGAAACCATTTTTTTCCCCAATAACGCCATCCATGACGGAGGGGTGATCATAGAAGGTGACCGGATTTCCTATGCCGCCTGTATTTTCCCCTTAACCCGGCGTCAGGATTTGCAGAAATCTCTCGGCACCCGGCATCGGGCCGCCATTGGTTTGAGTGAAGAAACGGATGCGGTGGTGGTGTTGGTTTCAGAAGAGACCGGGATGATTTCGTATGCGCATCAAGGAAAGCTGGTGCGCGGTTTGTCCTGCGAGGAATTGAGATCCATCCTCAGCACCTTGATTGTCAAAGCCCCGAAATCAGTCAAGCGTGCCGCGCGGCAACAGGAACTCCAACGGGTGCTTAAAAAGAAAACAGTTGCCTGACGACAGCCCTGAACCATGAAGGATTATCTGAACCTGTTGTTTTCGAACCTGACCTGGAAGATCATTTCCCTGGTCATGGCGATTGGTTTGTGGGGCTTGATCCATTTGGCGGTGATTCAGGAAGATGCCGCCAGTCGGGCGGATGAAGGTCCGTTGGCCAGTCGTGAAATCCAGAATGTCCCCATCATTGTCCAAACATCCTCCACGGATACGAATCGATACACGATTTCTCCCCAGATCGTGAAAGTTAGCATTCAGGGGGAATCCACTTTGTTGAGCACCGTCGATGCCAGTCGGATTCGTGTGGTGGCGGATATGACGCAGCAGACTGGTGAGGATGCTTTCGCGGTTGCTTTGGAAGTCGTGGTGCCACCGGAATTCGAATTCCAGCGTTGCGTTCCCCAGAGCATCCGTGTAGAAAAATCGAACTAGGAGGCAGGGTTTTGATCCATTTCCAGGATCACCCGCATTTATTATTTCATCATGTCCAAGTCAGACAAAATCAAACGTATTTTCGGTACGGACGGCGTACGCGGTCGTGCCAATGTTGAACCTGTAACGGCTGAAACCGCCCTGCGTCTCGGACGTGCTGCCGGTCATGTTTTCAAGAACATGGAATCCAAGGCGCGCGGTCACGGAAAACATAAGATCGTTATTGGCAAAGATACACGCCTCTCTGGTTATATGCTGGAGAACGCCATTTCCTCGGGCATCCTTTCCATGGGTGTGGATGTCTTGTTTATCGGGCCGCTCCCGACGCCTGGTGTTGCCTATGTGACACGCAGTTTGCGTGCTGATGCGGGGCTTGTGATCACTGCTTCCCACAATCCTTTTGATGACAATGGTATCAAGTTCTTTCGAGCGGACGGTTTCAAACTCGACGACAATATTGAGAATGAAATCGAAGATCTTGTCTTCAGTGGGAACATCGAATCCATCGTGCCCAGCGCCCGCGAGATCGGCAAAGCGGTCCGTATCGACGATGCACTTGGCCGCTATATCGAATATGCGAAATCATCTTTTCCAAGAGGGCTGACGCTCGACGGGATGCGAATTGTGATTGATTGCGCAAACGGAGCCGCCTACAAAGCTGCTCCATGTATCTTGCGAGAACTGGGGGCGGAAGTCTTCGCCTACGGCGATAAACCGGATGGTTCCAACATCAATAAAGAATGCGGCTCCATGCACCCCGATCTGATCAGCCGCAAAGTATGGGAACATCGTGCTCATATTGGAATCGCCCATGACGGAGATGCCGATCGCGTGATGCTTTGTGACGAAAATGGCAAGTTGGTGGACGGCGACGATATCATGGCCATCGCTGGAATGCACATGCTCGAGAAAGGCAACTTGGCCAAGAAAACCCTTGTGGCCACCGTCATGAGTAATGCCGGATTGGACCAGGTGATTCAAAAGGCCGGAGGCAAAGTCATTCGCACCGCCGTTGGTGATAAAAACGTCATCGATGAGATGCTCAAGAAAGACTACAACTTTGGTGGGGAATCCAGTGGCCACCTTATCTTCCGCGATTACGCCACGACCGGAGACGGATTGATTGCCGCCCTTCAGATCCTTTCCATCATGAAGGAAAAAGATGCCTCCCTGCACCAACTTACAGGAAAATGGCAGCGATTCCCCCAGATCATCACCAACATTCGCGTCCGATCCAAACCACCTTTCGAAGAATTGGATGGAGTGTTGGATCTGGTCAAGGAAGCCGAAAAGGCCCTTCAACCGCAAGGAGGACGTGTGTTGCTCCGTTATTCCGGAACCGAACCAAAGGCACGATTGCTTCTGGAAGGTCCCGTGCTTTCGGATTTGGAGAAATGGAATCAGCCCATTGCTGATTCATTGAAGCAAAAGATCGGTGCCACGGGCTGATGTTGACGGCGTTGCTGAAAAATGGGTTTTGTAAGTTTCTGTACACCAATTTGTAGTGATGCTTGGGTTTGGTTCGGGAAAGAATTAGCCCTTGCACTCAGAGGCAGGTTTCCTATGGTGGATTCCCGAAGGGGTTGTTTCATTTTGATCATACTTCTTCATTAATACTCAGAGAATTCACCAACATTAATTCAAAGACACCAGGGGCTAGCTTATCTTTTTTCGAAACAATGGTTCGAAAAGTGCGTCCGGGAAAGTGCTGCGTGGAGCGTTAATATTTCTGAGCTTTTGGCTGTTCGCCAATGGTATTCAGAGCGTCGCGGAACTTCCCCAGCCGAGATGGGTGTCTCCCGCTGAAAGCCCGTTTCTGGCGGACGAAGGAAAATGCCTGCTTCGTTGGGAACTCCCTCAATCCGGGGACGCATCCCTCACCTTTCAAGTCGAACAGTCGGATGGTTCGGACTTCTCCAATGCCCGCATGCGTTATGATGGCCCCGACCAAGCCACCTATATTTCCGGATTACCTGAAGGCACGCACCGTTATCGAGTTCGGGCGGTTTCTAACGAAGAAACCGGTCCCTGGTCGGATAGCATGGAGATCAATGTCGAGTTCGTTTCACGTAACCTTGTGATCACCCTTTTTCTCCTGGGAACCATTGTCTTTGTGGCCACTGTGTGGGCCATTTGGAAGGGGCATTGCCAATATACCGAAAAAGATGATTCAGGCTTAACGAAGGGAGGAAGGGGATGAGCGAGGCAGATGCAAATACCATTTTGAATCCAACGGTTGGTTGGATCCTGTTGTTACTCTTCGGAGCTGCCTGGATTGGCCTGGGTATTTACTGGGGGCGTCGCGCGAAATCATTTGACGGATTCATGCTGGCCGGACGCAATGTTGGCATGGCTCTCGGTTCGGCGACCGCCATGGCGACCTGGGTGACTTCCAATACCGTCATGCTTGCGCCGGTGTTTGCTCTCGAAAAGGGGATTTGGGGCATGCTGGCTTATTCGACTGCCAGTTTCGGATTGTTGCTGTTTGCTCCGCTCAGCGCCCGCATCCGTCAATTGATTCCCAAAGGTTACACGAGTGGAGATTTCATGCGCCTGCGCTATGGCAAATTTGCATGGGTGTTGTTCCTGTTGATTACCGTGGTTTATTCCATGGCCTGGTTGGTCAGTATGGGAACTGCCGGTGGTAAATTGCTGGAAACCTTGTCCGGTATTCCATACGTCAACGGCATGACGATGATCCTGTTCGTCTGCGTGGTTTACACGCTATTTGGTGGGCTTTATGCCGTCATTGGAACCGACTTCATCCAAAGCATCATCATCCTCATCGGTGTGGTGCTCGTGGGAGCGCTGGTGTTGGTGAAGACCGACATGTCTCAGGTCTATCAGTCGATGGAGCTCAATCAACCTTCCTTGATCAATGTTCTCATGCCGGTGGCGTTGCTTTCATTGTTCAACAACATGTTTTTTGGATTCGGAGAAGTGTTTCACAACAACGTCTGGTGGAGCCGGGCTTATGCCATGCGAAAGGATGTGGCCCCCAGAGCATTCTTTGTTTCGGGGTTGCTCTGGTTCCCGATCCCGATTGCTGCCGGATTCATTGCGTTAAGTGCTTCAGCTCTCGGAATCAATGTCGTTGATCCCAACACCGTGGGCCCATTGGTGGCCAGTTCGGTGCTCGGGAAATCGGGTGCCATCCTCGTGTTTATCGTCGTGTTCTGTTCGCTGGCTTCCAGTATCGACAGTTTGTTGGCCGCCACTTCGGATCTCCTCGTCGAAGATGTCGGCAGGAAGATGTTGGGAGTCGGTCAGAATGAAGATCAATTGCGCATGGTTTCCAAACTTGTGATTTGCGGTCTGGGGATTTTGACCTGGATCCTGTGCGCTCGCGAAATGAATCTTTTGGAAATCCTGTTTTTGTCCGGACCACTGGTTGCCAGCGCTATTTGGCCGGTTCTGGGTGGTTTGTATTGGAAACGAGCCAGCAGCACAGGCGCCGTGTTTGCTATGATTCTAGGAAGTGTCGTTGGTTTGGTGGCCTATTATAAATTGGGGTGGTACACCGCATCGCTGATTAGCGCAGCCATCTCCATGGGGGTGATGCTGATCTTCACTTCCTTTCAAAAACAAGATTTCGACTGGAACACCATCTCCAATAATTCAAACTGATATAGGATCATGCATTTACCCATACCTGCATTCATCGTGACATTGATTGTTTATGGCTCGCTTCTGGGAGTTGGTGTTGGAGTCGTGGTTTTGTTGCGCATGTTTTGGAAAGACTGGAAAGAGGGGAAACTATGGTAAATGAATCTCAACAACAGGATGAGTTGAAACCAAATCAGGTCGCTCAATACACCGAGCCACCTGCCGATACCAACACGCTCAACCCGGAACCGGGGCCGCTTTTTGAATCCAATCCCATCCGGTTGAAAGTCCTGCGCGAACTCAAGGGAAAGTCCATTCTTTCCGCACGACAATTCACCAAGGAACAGGTCATCGAGCTGGCCAAGTTGGCAGCGTTTTTGGAAAAGGTGGAGATCGCTTCCTGTCATCCATTGGACGGTAAAATGGCGATCACTGCCTTTTTCGAAGCGAGCACCCGAACGCGTATTTCTTTTGAAAGCGCCGTCCTGCGGATGGATGGGAAAATTATCAGCATCCCGGAAGGGGGAACGACGGGCGCAAAGAAAGGGGAATCCCTTTCCGATATGGCCGAAATGTTCAACGCCTATGGTGACATGGTGATCATGCGGCACACGGAAACCGATTCGGTCGACCAAATCATGCGCAACCTGCGAGTCCCAATGATCAATGCCGGCAACGGCAGCGGGGAACATCCAACCCAGGCCCTGGCCGATTGGTATGCATTGTTGAAATGGAGACCCGATCTGATCGACCCCAAACCTTCGCGTGGAAAATCATTGAATATGGGAATCCTCGGAACCCCCGGCAGCATGCGGGCGGTCAAAAGCTTTCTGCTGATGTCCCTGTTGTTTCAAGCCAACATCGGGAAGGTAACCGTCATTTCTGAAATGGCCGATCCCTTCGGTGCGGAAGTGATCGATGACCTGAAGCAGGCGGATATCAACTATGAGGTGACGCATGATATTCAACAGCACCTGAACCAGTTGGACGTCATTTACATGAACAGTATCGCCTTCTTGGGGGACAGCTATCGTAAATTGGACGGGCGCTATAAGTTGAATCGGGAAAGTCCGCTCAAAAAGGAGTCGGTCATCCTGCATCCTCTTGCACGCGCCGACGAACTCGATCCTGACCTGGATGACACGCCTCACAACCTGTACTTCGCACAGGCACACGGCGCGGTGTTTATTCGGCAGGCCTTGTTGATTTCCATCTTTGGGCGACTCGATCGATTGCCCTCACAAATTCCATCGATCGAATCCTGATTCTTATATTATGTGTGGTATAGCGGGTATTTTCTCCGGACAAAGCCTTCCGGACGTCACCGGCGAGCATGTCGCCAAAATGTTGAAAGTCATCCGGCATCGTGGTCCGGACGGTGAACGCATGCACCTGGACCTGCGTAAAGGGGTCGCCATGGGGCATGCACGACTGTCGATCAACGATCTTCAGTATGGCCATCAACCGTTGGTATCAGCCGACAAGAAAATGGTCCTGACGGTGAACGGCGAGTTCTACGATTTCAAAAAATGCCGCTCCATGGCCATGGCCGAGGGCCATCGGTTTACCACGCATTCAGACAGTGAGATTGCCCTCTTTCTTTACAGGAAACACGGGCTCGATTTCATGAGCCGACTGCGGGGTGAGTTTGCTTTCTCGTTATTTGACGAAGACAAAGACCAGTTTCTCCTGGTGCGTGATCGATGGGGAATCCGGCCTCTGTTTTATACAATCGTCAAAGACACCCTTTACTACGCTTCCGAAGTCAAAGCCTTGCTCACACATCCGGAAGTCGAAGCTCGGCTTTGCCCGCAATCTGCTTTGAATCAGCTCATGCAGACCATGGTTCCCGGACGAACCGCGTTCAAGGATATCCATGCTCTGCATCCGGGCCGCATGCTGGCGGTGACCCGCAAGGACGGTCGTCTGCAGATCAACGAGCAAACTTACTGGGATGTCGATTTCCCAACACAGGAAGAGGGGCACAGCAATGCCGAACCACGGGAGTTGATCCAGCAGGTGCGTGAAAAGCTGGTGGAATCGATCGTGCTGCGGCTGGAGGCGGATGTGCCGGTGGGTTGTTACCTTTCAGGTGGTATCGACAGCTGCTCGATTCTCGGCCTGGCGACCGGTGCGATGCAAAGCGCTGTCAAAGCGTTCACAATCAGTTTTGATGATGACAAATTCGATGAATCCCACATTGCCCGCGAAATGGCAGAAAGTATGGAGGCCGACCAAGAGGTGATTCATCTCAAGGCGGATGACCTGTATGGGGATAATTTCATCAACACCGTCTGGCACGCGGAGCGAACCTTTTACAACACGCTGGGTGTGGCCAAAAACCTCATGAGTCGACGCGTACATGAGTGCGGCTATAAAACGGTGATCACCGGTGAGGGATCCGATGAGTTGTTTGCCGGTTATCCCTCATTCAAGCGGGATATGATCCTCCATGGTCTGGATGATGAACCGGAAGAAGTGCGCCGCGAGTATCAGGCTCAGATGCGGCAATCAAACAAGTTGTTCACGGGATCCATCCTCTCTGAAAATCCCGAAACACATCCGGCTTTCGAATCTTTGTGTGGATTCACTCCCTCATGGATCCAACCATGGATCGCTACCTTGCGTCATGCCCAGCCGTTGATGCATCCGGATTTGCCCGAGTTGAAATCTTACGATCCTATCGCTGCCATAGCGGATCAAATCCGACCAAATGGCATCGAACACCGGCATGCGGTGGACAAGGCACAATACACCTGGAGCAAGACACAATTGGAAGGACAGATCCTAAGTTGGGGAGGTGACCGTGTCGATATGGCCAACAGCATGGAATCCCGACCCGCTTTTCTGGACCATCACTTGGCCGAAGTGGCCTTTAAGATTCCGCCTCATTATCGTATTCGCAATAACATCGAGAAGTGGGTGCTGCGTGAAGCGGTACGTGGTGTGTTGCCGGAGGTGTTGTACAAACGCGAGAAGTTTGCCTTCATGGCTCCACCCGCCCACACGGATGAACATAAGGCACGCAAATTGAACGATCTGATCGAGACCTACCTGACACCAGACAACGTCAGCGATGCCGGTCTTTTTGACCCGTCCAAAGTCGGGCAGTTCCTCAAAGACTATCAGGAAGACAAAGACCCCGTATCGTTGACCCGGAAGGATACCTTGGTCAACCACCTGCTGTGTCTCCAAATCATGCACCACCTCTTTGTTAAAGGTCATGGATTCTGAAAAAAACTCCGAACCCAAACCACTTGCTTCCGACGGATTGAAGGTTGATTTGGAACGTATCAAACGTCATGTCCTGACCCTGTCTGAAATTGGGAAAAATACCCAGGATCACGGCATTTATCGGATGGCTTTCACCGATGCCGACATGGAAGCCAAACGGTGGTTGCTGGATCAAATTGACGCTGTCGGCCTTGAGTCACGTTCTGATGGAGCCGCCAATATTTTTGGAGTGCTCAAATCCGGTAAGGACCAGCCAAGTCTATTGGTGGGTTCCCACATTGATACCGTTCCTTGCGCGGGGACCTTGGATGGATCGTTGGGGGTGGTGGTGGGATTGGAATGCTTGAGGGTCATGCACGAGTCCGGCCTCTCCTTTGAGCGAGATGTGGAACTGGTCGCCTTCAGTGATGAAGAAGGGCGGTTTGGAGGTATGTTGGGTTCGGAATCCTTTTGTGGATTAACAACCCCCCAGACCGTTCAATCGGCTGTGGATTCCAATGGGACGCAGTTAAAGGATGCCATGCTGCAACAGGGACTGGATCCCATGAAGATCCTGGAAGCCCACCGTGATCCGAAAACGGTCGATCGTTACATCGAACTTCACATCGAGCAGGGACCGGTGCTCGATCGCAAGCAACTGCAAATTGGTGTTGTCGATGAAATCACCGGACTCTTTCGGTGGAACATGCGTATCCAGGGCGAATCGAATCATGCCGGCACCACCCCAATGGAAATGCGACGTGACGCCTTCATGGGTTTGGCTGATTTTGCGCATGAGATTCCACGGGTGCTTGAAGAGATTGGATCGGATCGAAGTCGTGCCACCATCGGCACAGCCGAGATCCTGCCCGGCGCCGCCAACACGGTCCCGGGTACGGTCGAATTTACGCTGGATGTGAGAGACACGAGTGAAGACATTTTATCAGCCTTGAAAGACGCATTGCGTCGAGCCCTTTCTGTCATTTGCCGTCGCCGATCCCTGACGTTTGATTTTGAAGAGCCCAGTTTCATTCATCCGGTAAAGTGCGACGGAGACATCGTAGGTTTGATCGAGCAACATGCCCGGTCGCTGGACTATTCCTATCTGACCGTGCCCAGCGGAGCTGCGCACGATGCACAGATCATGGGAAGGCATTGGCCGATAGGCATGATCTTTGTGCCGAGTCGAGGTGGAGTGAGTCACTCACCTGCCGAATGGACCGCATGGTCGGACATTGAAGCCGGCGCAAATGTTCTCCTCAAAACCTTGGTATCTCTGGCTCAATCTGCTTAGCTCCTTCCCGAAAATGAATCAATCAGCAACACCCGAGCGCCAGGATCCTCTGCGCGAAACCTACCGTGAGGGGTTTGTCACCAACCCGGCTCACTACGAATTCCTTCTGCAAAAGGACGTGGCCCTTCTGTGCATCGATATGCAATACCTTGACGCGGCGGAAGGGTATGGCGTTTTCAAGGAACCTGAAGATGGCAGCGAGCATCCCATTCCGGATGAAGCTAAACGCTACTATTTCGATGCGCTGCATACCCGGGTGATTCCCAACATGCATGTGCTTCAGAATTGTTTTCGTTCGCACAGGTTGGAAGTCATTCACACGCGGATCCAATCCCTGACCCAGGACGGACGAGATCGAGGCAAGGGGCATAAGAGACTCAAACTGCTCGCACGCCCTGGATCCGCTGAAGCTTGTTTTCTGGAAGAAGTGGCGCCCCTGGGAGACGAGATTGTGATCAACAAAACCGCCAGCGGAGTGTTTTCATCCACCAATTTACATTACGTGCTCAAGAATATTGGAATCCAGTCGCTGTATGTCTGTGGCGTTTACACCAATGAGTGCGTGGAAACGACCGTGCGCGATGCCTGCGACCTGGGATACCTGGTCACCATGATCGAAGATGCCTGCACCACCGTGACGCAGGAACTGCAGGATGCCAGTATCAAAACTTTGAAAGACCGTTACGCCCGCATCCTGAAAACCAGGGAGGTTATTGACGAAATTCATCAACTTGTAGGAGCCCAGCATCCTTGATTTTTTTAACACCCACCGCGGGAGCGAAACCTTCGGGATGAACAGGGTTTTGAATGATTTGTGATCACCTCCTGGCAAAGGCGGCTACATAAGGTAGAACGTGGCGTCCCGCCGCGCCCCTTGTGGCGTTCGACTTTCTTTTGCAGTCCGTTTTGGGAAGCCCAGGGATAGTCGATGCCCCATCATTTCATCAGGCTCACACCAAATGGATTGAGATCCCGAAGTTGTATTGGTTTAGAGCGCGCCGTGCCACCTTCTGGCGAAGGTAGTTAAGTGATCGCGCTGTAGCCGCGCTTGCCAAAGTGTGGCGGTTTCCCTCAGAATGAGGCTGTTCCATTTATAGAATCAGTGATGCAAGAAATCTTTGAAAAAAATCAGACAAACAGGTTGAGAGGTTTTGCTGCTACAGTGATCTTACTTCTGTCAGGCTTCGTTGTATGCATCGCGGATGATCGCCCAAACGTGGTGTTGATCATCAGTGATGATCAAGCCTGGACGGATTATGGATTCATGGGGCATGAGGTAGTTGCAACGCCGCATCTGGATCGATTGGCCGCTCGCAGTTTGGTTTTTGAGCATGGGTATGTGGCTTCTCCTTTATGTCGTCCGTCTCTGGCCACCATGGTTACGGGACGGTTCCCGCAGCATCACGGCGTGGTGGGTAATGATGTGGATGGCATGAACCAACGCGCTGCTTTGGATATACCCTTGCGCGAAGCGTTTCACCGTCAACCCGGTTTTGTCCGGCGATTGAGCGAAAGTGGCTATCTGACGCATCAATCCGGCAAGTGGTGGGAAGGTTCCTGGCAGGATGGCGGTTTCACGCATGGCATGACGCATGGTGACCCCAAACGCGGCGGACGACACGGGGACGAAGGCCTCAAGATTGGTCGGGATGGCATGCAGCCGGTGACTGAGTTCATCGATCTAGCCGTGTCGGAGCAGAAACCGTTTTTCATCTGGTATGCTCCCTTTCTGCCGCACACGCCTCACAATCCACCAAAGCGATTATTGAGCAAATATGCCGACCGTGGACTGGCCATGGATGTGGCGCTGTACTACGCCATGTGCGAATGGTTTGATGAGACCTGTGGCGCCTTGATGAATCATATCGAACAAAAGGGACAGCGCGAAAACACTCTTGTCCTTTATATCGCCGACAACGGTTGGGCGGCGACCAGCACCAACGCCGAGGATCCGAATCAGGATCAATGGAAAGGCTATGCGCTGCGTTCCAAAGGTTCTCCTTATGAAAAGGGAATCCGAACGCCGATCCTTGTTTCCTGGCAAGGAAAGGTTGAACCGGATCGAGTAGGCCATTTTGCGCATGCGATCGATTTGTTCCCTACCATTGCCGAAGCGACCGGTATCGACATGCCAGCCGATCTTCCCGGCTTAAATCTGTTGGACCCCATTGCGCGATCCGGTCGCGAGCGCGTTTTTGGTGTCACGCATTCCATCCATAACCTGACCATTGGGAATCCCGACGATACCCTGCAATACCTTTGGTGTGTCGAAGGCGACTGGAAACTGATATTGCGATACTCAGGCAAAGACACGACTCGTTATCGCAACGTGCACCTCTGGGACAAAGCGCCATTGCGATTATACAACCTGAAGAACGATCCCCACGAGACGACCGACCTTGCTTTGCAACACCCCGAGACAAGGGATCGTTTGCGCCGTGCAATCGAGGCTTGGTATTCGGTCAGCAAGGAGCACTGATCGGTGTTGCACCTTCTGGCGAAGGCACCCACATGAGGGAAGTAGCTGCGCTTGCGAAAGCGTGGTGGTGTGGATACTTACTTTTTGCTCAGATCCACAGCAAGGTGGATGGCGCTGTAGAGGCTGCTTGGGTTGGCTTTGCCTTGCCAGGCGATGTCCAGTGCAGTGCCGTGGTCGACGCTGGTTCGGATGATGGGGAGGCCGAGTGTGGTGTTGACCGCGCAATCGAACGCGAGTGCTTTGACCGGGATATGGCCCTGATCGTGATACATGCAGACGAAGACATCGGTTGCTTCTCGTTTCCAGGGGAGGAATGCCGTGTCAGGGGGGAGCGGACCTTCCACGTCGATCCCTTTTTCGCGTGCTGATTCGATGGCGGGGAGGATGATGTTTTCCTCTTCTCGATTGCCAAATAGTCCGTGCTCACCGGCATGTGGATTGAGTCCGCAAACGACGACTTTGGCTTTTCGTTTTCGAATACGTTCGAGGTTCTCCGCCGAGAGTTCAATGACCTCCAGGATGCGGTCCGTGGTTAAAAGGTTGGGCACTTCCGCGTAGCCGACGTGCACGGTGACAAAGGTGCATGTGATTTCCTTCGAATACTGCATCATGCACCATCGATCCGATCCGGCTCTGGCGGCAAACATCTCGGTATGGCCGGGGAAGGGGATCTTTGCCTGATGGAGCGCTTCCTTGTTAATAGGCGCCGTGGTGACTGCCGCAACCTTGCCGGCAAGGGCTGCATCGATGGCTTTCTGGATGTAATCGAAACTGGCCTTGCCCGTGTTGGCGTTGACGGTTCCTGGTTGAAAGTTTGAATGATCCAATGAGGAGACGTGGATGACTGAGGGGGAGTCAGGTTGATTTCCCGGTGACGCATCTTCCAAGGAAAGGATCGCGACGTCCTTGGGGAGACCTAGCTTTTCGGCGCACTTTCGCAGGACCTCAACATCTCCGAAAATCACCGGAATGCAACTTTCGAGCACGCCGGGCTCCCTCATAGCCCGCAAGCAAATCTCAGGGCCAACCCCGGCCGGATCTCCCATGGTAATGGCGATTACAGGTTTATTCATTTTTCGCGCTCCAAACTACGACGCGTATGTGTAGAAGCCAACGGAAATTTTATTAAGGGGAAATCAGCTGGTTTAAGTGTTCATTGATGGGAGTGATAACCTAAAGTTACCAAGCGATCATCCTGTCAATCCGGTTCATCTCGTTGATCCCGAGACTGCGGTGACTGTCTGAAAATCATTTCCACCTCAAATTTCGAAAGGTCGGTTCAGAACCAGCCCACTGTCCTCCTAGTGTTTTGGGCGGTGTGGTGGAGCCTCTTCTTGGTCGCAATACTTCTTTGGGGCTGATTTTTAAGCGCCCGATCCCGTCCCATCCTGGTAGAGGATTGTCTTCGACGTTCAGGAAATCGTCCGGATTCAGGGTTACTTCCTGCCACGTCTCGCCTCCTGGTAGTTTGATTTCTGCAGCATGGTCATCAATTAACACAACCAGGGTGTTGGGTTCGTCGGATTGAATCTTCAGGGTCAACCGTGCCTCATGTGGGGCTTTCCACATGGGATCGTAAATCTTGTGGGTGGTTCGAGCCCATTGTTCTGGTCGGTAGGAGAACCATTCCTTCTCCCAACCCTCCTCAAAGGACTCGATCAGAGACGATTGTTTGAGCGCTGGTTGAATATTGGCCTGTTTCAGCTCTTCGGAAGAGATCATCTGAAGAAGTGAGGAGACGTTGAAAGTCGATGCGGTGTAGGTTCCATAATAATATCCTGCTCCACTCACGGGTTGATCCAATCCGTAAGTGACATTTGCATACACCCACAAGGGATGATCGGTGTCGTGCACCGGGAGTTTGGCGATCCATTGCCCATCCGTTTTCACCGCCGTTGCATGATGCCAGAATCGATGCATGGTATGTTCGCGTTCCTGGGGGCGTTCGTCTGATTTGCCTTGCTGGGTGTAATAAACGTCTGCTGAGATGACTTTTCGCGAAGTGTCGGGTTGGACCGTGAAAGAGGGAATGCCATCCCGGTTGTTCAAGGTGAGGATTCCCTTAGGTGTTCGGGGGAAATGAAAGTTGCCTTTTAGATGCATGTCGAACCACAATAAGGTGACCGCTTCGTATTCCGGTGTATCCTGGTGGTTGTGATGGGGGGAACAGGTGACCCGCCATTCGTTTGTTTTGATTTCTTCGATGGCTGAAGGAAGGTTCCCGATGCGGCCATGAAAATCATTGGCAGGACTCAGAAAGATGATCGGACAGGCAATGTTCTTCAGGCTGACATCATCTCCCAAAGTGGATCGAAAAATCGCGCTATCGTTGTAGCGATCACTAATGCCACCGCAGGAAGGAGCCGCAGCCTTGACTCTGGAATCAATGGCGGTCATGACAGTTAATTTGCCGCCCATGGAATGGCCGTAAACACCCAAGCGCTCCGGATCCACTTCCGGTTGTTGTTCGAGAAAGGTCAGCGATCGACGTGCTGCCAGTGCGCACAAAAACCAGCCGCTGTTGCGGGGGGATTCGATGTCATCCAAAGTCCAGTCGGCCGGTTTGGCGCTGGGAAAGACGTTTCCAGGGTTTCGGCCGGGAGCGTGGTAACCGTCCACCGCGCCCCAGTCGGTAGTGATTTTGTATGCGGGATCATCTTGTTTGCCATCCCAGAATAACTTTACGGTTTCCGGACCAACGCGATAGTCCGGCGCCGAAATACGACCGGCCCATGCAATGGACAGGGTGGCATAACCCCGTTTGGCATTCATCAGGCAGGCGCGATGGTCGGCGTATTGACCGCCTCCGTGAATTTGTAACAACCCCGGCAGGCGTTCTTCGGGTGCGGTGATATGTTTAGGGAATCCATAAACACCTGCAAGCATTGCCCTCTCGCCTTTAAAAATCCCGATTCGAAACCGAACGATGCGCAGAATGACTTCATCTTCTTCCCATTGATGTAATACTTCCGTTTCGAGAGGTTCTTTTCTGGGATCAAATCCGGACCACATGGATTCAAAATCGTGTGGATTTTTTCCATTAACGATAGGGGGAAGGGTTTCCTGTGCTTGGCTTGCTGCGTGGTTGTATTGAAGGAATACAACAAACAGGCAAAAAGCGGAAGTAAGCCACTGAATTAAGGTTTGCATGGGGAATTTGCCTAAGCTTCCAGCAACCACGCGTCAAGGGTTTTTCGTCCAGCAATCCGGGTGCCACCGCGTGGATACCAAATTTATATGAGCATGGTTTCCGAATTGGGTATTGCGATAGGTAGTGTAATGTAATACCATTGAGCGGATGAAAACCATTTCACTCAAGCTTCCTGATCATTTGTTGGATTAGTTGGAATCGGAGGCGCGTGTGAGACGAACGAAGAAGTCCTTCATGGTGCGTGAGTGTCTAAAGAAAGCACTGATTCCGGGATCAGCAAAAGAGGGAAGCAACTGTTTCGAATTAGCGTGCGATCTGGCCGGAGTGGCTAAGGATCTCCCAAAAGATCTCGCTACCAATCCGGATTATATGGAGGATTTTGGCAAGTGAGTGGCGCCGTGGTGTTGGATACGGGGCCATTGATTTCATTTCTGGCCGAAGGCCTGCAACATCATCTATGGGTCTGCGAGCAATGGAAAAGGTTGCATCCACCACTGCTGACATGCGAGCCGGTGATTACCGAGGCGGCTTTGCTGCTTAAACGCGAAGGTCGGGATACCGATCCTATTTTCGCTCTTATCGAACGCGGTATTCTTCGGATGGGGATGGAGATTGAGAATCAATTGGCTGATGTTCGAGCTTTGATGCGGAAATACAGAAACAGACCGATGTCTCTTGCCGACGCGTGTCTCGTCCGCCTTTGCGAAATGCACTCCAATTCTATGGTGCTGACATTCGACAATGGTTTATATATATATCGGCAAAATGGGAACAGGATGATTCCCATTCTGATGCCAGAGGTATGAACTTGTACTCAGCAGCATTTTTATGGCAAAAGGGAAAACCAATCGTTCTCAAGATAGCTACGCACCCCCCTTTACGGTGTCTGCGAAGGCTATTTCTTTGGTTGCCGAGATTTCAGCGCTGGTTGAGCGTTATGCCATACGATTGGAGCAGCCTGACGCCTTACGTTTGCGCCGCGTAAATAAGATCAAAACCATTCATTCATCATTGGCCATCGAAGGAAATACCTTGAGCGAAAATCAGGTGTCAGAACTGCTCAATGGTAAACGTGTAGTCGCCCCGATTCGCCAGATCCAGGAAGTTAAAAATGCCATTGCCACATATGACTTGATAGAATTTTTGGATCCGTTTTCGATTCAAGATCTGCTGAAAGCCCATAAAACCCTGATGACAGCATTAGTAGGCAAACCCGGGACATTTAGACCTGGAGGTGTGGGTGTGTTTGCCGATAAAAAAATGGTTCACATGGCGCCTCCTGCTAATCGAGTTCCCACTTTGATGGCAGACCTGTTTGAATGGTTGGCCAACGCCGAAGATCATTTGCTGATACGCAGTTGCGTGTTTCATTATGAATTTGAATTTATTCACCCATTTTCAGATGGCAACGGCCGGATGGGACGACTTTGGCAATCATTGATTTTAGGTCGGCTTCACAAGGCTTTCCTTTCTCTTCCGGTGGAAACCATTATTCACCACAATCAGCAGGATTATTATGACGCCATCAACACCAGCAGCTCTAATGCTGATTGTGGGGCATTCATTGACTTCATGTTGGATGAAATTCTACAGGCGTTGAAGGCAAACCAGGATTCAAGCGAAATGCCTGGTGGCGGAGTAAATGGCGGAGTAAATGGCGGAGTAACCGCCGTGGTTGGCTACATTGAAAAACACCCCGGCCACCGTGCTAATGTCATTGCCACATCATTGGGTCTACCACTTCGCTCGGTTCAACGCTACCTTTCCCAGCTCAAGTCTTCAGGAAAAATTGAATTTCGTGGCGCACCACGCAAAGGAGGTTATTATTTCATTGGATCTCAATGATAACTTGCAAAAAGGGATATTATGTATGATCGCCCTGAAATAAACCACGCACACGGCAAACTCATTATTTGTCGGAGCAAGGGTGATTCCGCTAAACCGGATGTTTGGCGGCAGAAAATATTGCAACGATTCTTCCTTTTATGGGGTGTGGGATGCTGTCTGCTGATGCTAGGCGGTGAGAAAGTTGATGCGCTCAAAGCTCAGTCACACTGGTCACTGGTTCCAATACGGGATGTTTCTTTGCCAAAGGTGGATGATCCAAGGTGGAATGAACATCCTATCGATCTCTTGGTTTATCAACGACTGGATCAACGCCATTTGCAACCTTCTTCTGAAGCGGGCGCCCGGGCTTTGATACGTCGACTGAGTTTCGATCTGACGGGTCTGCCTCCCTCGAAAGAGGAGATGGACTTGTTCCTGGATGATGAGACTGACGGAGCCTACGAACGGCTGGTAGATCGCTTGATGGAGAGTCCGCATTACGGTGAACACATGGCCCGTTACTGGCTGGATCTGGTACGGTATGCGGACACGCATGGATTGCATGCGGATGATTATCGGGAGATGTTCAAATACAGGGATTGGGTGATCGACGCTTTCAATCGGAATCAATCTTTCGACTCTTTCATTTTGGAACAAGTTGCGGGGGATTTATTACCTAACCCAAGCAATGATCAATTGGTCGCCAGTGGATTCAATCGCCTGCATTTGTCCAATAGTGCCGGTTCGGCTCTGGAGGAGGAACTGTATTATAACAACGTGGTCGATCGGGTGAATGCTGTCGGGACCGTTTTCCTGGGTCTTACCTTGGGGTGTGCTCAGTGTCACGATCATAAGTCCGATCCGATCACCATGCGTGAGTATTACCAGATCTTCGCCTTCTTCAACAACCTCGATGGACTCTCCCACACGCAACGCAAGAAGAGTCCGCCTCCGTTCCTGAGTTTTCCTTCCAACGAGCAATCGGTTTTGATGTCGGAATTAAAAGCAAAGATGAAGGCGAATTCGACGGATAAAGATGCGGTGGGTAAACTGAAGAAAGAATTGGCTTCCATCGAAAAAACAATCCCGACCACGATGATCATGCGCGAGCGATCCGAGATGAGACCCGCATACGTTTATCGACGCGGGCTCTACGATCAGCCGGGTGAACCCGTTCAGCGTCGCACCCCACAGGCTTTACCTCCCATGAAAGCCGATCAACCACTCAATCGATTGGGCTTTGCCCAATGGTTGATCGATCGCGATCACCCATTGACCGCCCGGGTGGCGGTGAATCGGTTCTGGCAACAGTTGTTTGGCGTGGGTTTGGTCAAGACCTCCGAAGACTTTGGTGCGCTGGGTAGTTCTCCTTCTCATCCGGATTTGTTGGATCATTTGGCTTTTCGTTTTGTTGAGTCGGGTTGGGATGTCAAAGCACTGCTCAAATACATCGTGACCAGTCAAACCTATCGTCAGACTTCCAACGCCAGTGAAGAGGCTTACCAGCAGGATCCAGAGAATCGTTGGTTGAGTCGGGGCTCGCGCTTTCGACTGGATGCGGAAATGTTGCGTGACCAGGCCCTGGCAGTTTCCGGTTTGCTGGACCGGACCTTGTTCGGGCGAAGCGTCAAGCCACCTCAACCCGATGGGCTATGGAAATCGGTGGCGTTGGCCGTTTCCAATACGCGGGTTTACGAACCGGACCATGGACCGGACATTCGCCGACGAAGCATTTACACCTTTTGGAAACGATCCATCCCTCATCCCGTGATGACGATTTTTGATGCGCCCACGCGCGAAGTATGCACCGCTCGTCGCGAACGCACCAACACGCCTTTGCAAGCGTTGGTCCTGATGAACGAACCCCAATTCATTGAGTGTGCCATCGCTTTGGCCAGACGAACGATGGAAGAGGGGGGCGCCACAGACAGGGAACGTCTTCAGTTCCTGTGGGAGCTAACAACCACTCAGGTCATGGACGAGGGTGAATTGGATATGATGCTCACAGGATTGGACTCTTTTCGTGAAGTGTATCCGGAGCAAGTATCCATTCCATTCGGGGGAGCTGAACTCAATCAGGAAGAAGCCGCCTGGACGATGGTGGCGCACACGTTTTTGAATCTGGACATTGTGAAAACGCGACCATGAACCGAATGAAAATCGATCGTCGAACTTTTTTGGGGAGCCTGGCTTCAGGCATGGGTGGTTTGGGATCGCTGTCGCTCAGGGGGCAGTCTCCAGGACTGGATTATCAGATTCCGGCGACAGCCAAACGTGTGATCTACCTTTTTATGGCAGGAGGTCCGAGTCAGTTGGAGACATTTGACTACAAACCGGCGATGATGGATCGATTTGATCAGGATCTTCCGGATTCCATTCGCAGGGGACAACGCGTCACCAACATGACCGCGAAACAAACACGGTTTCCCATCGCCTCACCCTTCACCTCGTTCCGGCAATATGGTCAATCCGGCGCCTGGGTCAGTGAGTTGCTTCCTCATACCGCTCGCATGGTGGACGATCTCGCGATCATCAAAACGCTTCACACCGAGGCCATCAACCATGATCCTGCCAAAACGCTCCTATGTACGGGGAGTCAATTGCCGGGTCAGGCGAGTCTGGGCGCCTGGTTGAATTACGCATTGGGAAGCGGTAATCCGAATCTGCCGGATTTCGTGGTGCTGAATACTTCCCGTTGGACGGCTAATGTTTCCACTCAGGCTCTGTTTGCTCGCCTTTGGGGTTCCGGGTTTTTACCCTCCCGATACCAGGGAGTCACCTTTCAAAACAGCGGCGATCCGGTTCTGTACCTTTCCAATCCGGAGGGGATCGCTTCGGAAACCCGAGGGAAAATGATAAATCTGACACGGGCTTTGAATCGCAAGCATCTGAGGGAGATAGGGGATCCCGAAATACGCACTACCATCGCCCAACAGGAAATGGCTTTTCGCATGCAGGCATCCATCCCGGAACTGTCGGACATGTCCAGCGAACCTGCTTCCGTGAAAAAACTATATGGTCCGGACGTGGAAGTTCCCGGTACCTTTGCCTTCAACTGCCTCCTCGCCCGACGCATGGCCGAGCGAAATGTTCGATGCATTCAACTCTTCCACCGTGGTTGGGATCAGCACTCCGATCTGCCCAATCGCATTCAAGGTCAATGCCTCGACACCGACCAGGCCAGCTACGCTCTCATCACCGATTTGAAACAACGGGGCTTGCTCGACGACACCCTTGTGGTTTGGGCGGGCGAATTCGGTCGCACCATCTACTGCCAGGGCAAACTCACCCAAACCAACTTCGGCCGGGATCATCACCCACGTTGCTTCACGGTCTGGATGGCGGGTGGCGGAGTGAAAGGTGGCATCACGCACGGTGAAACCGACGAATTCAGCTACAACATTGTCCGCGACCCCGTCCACATCCACGACTTCAACGCCACCATCCTCCACTGCCTGGGGATTGATCACCGTAAACTGACCTTTCCATTCCGTGGCTTGGACGCGCGGTTAACGGGAGTAGAACCAGCCAGTGTTGTTCGGTCGGTGCTGGCGTAGACTTTGGGGCCGGTCAACGCCAAAAGGATCTCGGTAATCGCCTGCGTGTTCGTGTCTGCGCGGCAGCGCGGCCCTACCAAAACAACGTATCCGCATTCGCAAGAATGTCCCCCCTTATGGCCGCACAAAAACATCCGAATTGGGCTGAGCACTGACCCATTCGTACCATTCGGTGACGTAGCCTCGTCGTTGTTTCAGTTGAAGGGAGGTTTCCGAATTGGTTTCCGCCTGGCACTTGCCGTTTTCGTCCCAGAGTCTGCCTTCCTGATCGCGGATTCGAAGTGGTTCTTTGGATTCGAGTTGAAATGTCAAAACCGTTTCCTCCAGTGTTGCAGCATAGGCTCTCACTCCAAAATCCCCTGCGGGCAGAAGAATGATGGGGGTGTCTCCATGTGTTAACTCCATGGGGATGGTTGATTGAATGGCGTCCAGTTCAACTGCCAAGGGCTTGAGATCGTCATCTCCGAGTAAACCGAATACCAGTTTGTTGGCGGGAAGTCGTTCGTCCTCTTGATTGGCGCTGGCCCAAAAGACCGGGTGCATATGTTTGTGGCCCATCGAAGCTCCATGGGACAATCCGTGGGGACGATTTCGCATGCCCACTGATCCGAGCGCGACATCCGTATCCGGGTGTTGCTTCTTCCAACTTCCCCAACGGGTGATGATTGAGCTGATCTGGATCAATCGCTTCCCCTTCAGCGGACCTTCGGTTGCTTCGCCAGAAAACGGATGCCAACGACTGTGTGTTTGAAAATCGGCAATTTCGAAAGTGCCGTCATGGATCCCACAGATTTGAAATGTCAGGGGGCGTTCCGGGAGTTCCGGCAGGGTGGGGATGAATGCCGCCGATCCGCTGCATTGTTCGCACAAGGCAACCATCAATGGTATTTTGGATGTGGTTGAGATGACCAGGGTGTCATTCACCACATGAAAATTACTCATGATCCACCAGGGATACGCCCTGTGATGATCGAAGATGCTGACGCCGACCACCAGATCTTCGTCATTGACATGGTCCGCAGCAAACGACAGCACCGTGTCCGGGTTGTTCAATGGGAGGGCATATTCCCGATTACCTGGCATTGTTAAAGCTCGAGCTTCAGGGAGCCAGTTGTTTGGAATTGAATTGGTTTGTGTATGGGATGTTCCTTCCAGGGGCGTTGCAGTTCCTGTTTGGCCCGCTTCATTGGAAACCTGAGAATTCGACGAAGACCGATCCGCCCAGAACCAGACAGCTGCCAATGCCAAACCTCCAACCAAAAAACCACTGATAAAACGACGATCCATGATGTATTTAAGAAATCCAATCATGCCCGGAACGCCGAAGCTCATACAACGCTTAAATTTGTGCCTTGATAAGGCTTCGGATGTGGTCATAAATGCTACTGAACACTGTAATAAATGCATTTTACTCAGCTCAAACTCAAAAACTGGCGCAATTTTACGCGAGTGGAACTTCCGTTTGGTCACCGGATTTTCATTACGGGGCCGAATGCTAGTGGCAAATCCAATTTAATGGATGCCTTTCGGTTTCTTAGAGACATTGCAAAAACTGGAGGCGGTGCTTCCAATGACGGCTCCCGATTCAGTTTCTCAACTTACATTTTTTGATTGATGTCTCCGGTCCCCATACATTTGGCTGTCGAAGATGATCTAAGTGAGTGGGTCCTGCGTCGTATAGTCCGTCGAGATTCGGGAGGCAACTTGCGACAGGGGCCGGCTTACAACTCAACCCTGGCGGATTTTGTGAATAAGTATTGGGATCTGGAGATTGCGTGCTCCAAATGCCCCAGTTTACGCCGTATGCTCATTGCATTATCAACGTTCGAAGGCAAACTCTAACCAAACATCAGAGCATGATCACAAATGGAAAATGGATTCTGTGTCTGTTTATCTCTCTTCTATTGGGACAGTGGTTATGCCTTGGAGAATCGTTTCTATTTCCTTCGGATTGGCAGAAGACCGGTCCTCAACAAGCAACCGGCGCTTTGCACAACGCTCATTGGGAAAATGGTGTTTGGGTGGCTGTGGGGGATGATGGACAAGTTATGACGTCGGGCAATGGTTTGGCCTGGCAGATTTTGGAGGGAACAGGTTCCGGCAATCTTGAAATGGTTAGCTATGGCGGTGGTCAATGGCTCGCGGCTGGACCACAGATCGTGTTGATTTCGCAAGATGGCGTGAATTGGCAACAACACTCGAACGCGTTTCATTTCGAGTCGATCGATTATGGAAATGATATCTGGGTGGGAGTTGAATCAGGTCGCATTCTTTACTCCGCTGATGGTGTGAACTGGGAACCTGCTGAACATCCGGTTCCGGATGGAGATGAGGTGCATTTCCAAAAGGTGCTTTTCGGCAACGATGGGTTTGTTGTGATTGGGAGTTCCGGGGCTTGGTGGAGCGGTTTTCGCATGTTCATGATGTATTCTTCTGATGGCCAGACCTGGACTCAGACAAAAACAAGCGGTCGATTCGAAGTTGCGGGAGTGGACGGTGATTTCGGTGACGGGAGATGGGTGATTGTTGCCGGTAGCGGCGATGGTCGTTTCAGTGCCCGCATCTATGAAACATGGACTTCCACGAATGGCGTCGATTGGGTTCCCGTGCCAGAGACTGGTTTTATCAAAGTGCGACACGGCCCCGACGGTTGGCTCGCCATTTCTTACCACAATCAAACATTTATTGGTGAAACCCGATTACTATGGACCTCTCCCAATGGCGTTGCTTGGACCAACAACCATCAGTTATGGGGGGGCTGTGCGCTCATCGATGTGATCGGAGGACCTGAGACGTGGTTGGAATTGCGGGCGCGCCGTCAGTGGACGAGTGATAACTGGATTCATTCGGCAGGATTAGTCGGAAGCGCCACGTTGGTCGGACTCCACTGCGACGACAGCATATGGGATGAAGTGTGGTATAAGGGAGGAAGATGGATCGCCGCCAGTCAAGGCCGCATCATTTCTTCTGCGGACGCTCTTCAATGGACCGAGGCGTCCATCGAGATGGAATCAAGCTTTCAACCCTTGAGTCTTGCCTATGAGAACGGCACATGGTTGATCTCATGCATCCGGTCTGATGATGGGGCTTATGTTTATTTAGACTCTTCGGATACGATTTCCTGGAGGGTGACCAAATCCTTCACCGCACCTGAAGGATTACCTGACCGCTTTGCTCCCCTGTATCCAAGGTCGTTGATTGCGGTCGATGGAAAGTTTATCGCTTATACTTCCCGCGTCACGTCAGCAGGGCAACCTGACGGCAGTGTGATTTTAAGTGGACAGGCCCACATATTGACCAGTTCAGACGGTGTTGAATGGGATCAAAAATCGGTCGATGCATTAGGGGTAAGGATGTCATACCGCAATGGGAAATTCATTGTTAGCGGTGGGACCAGTCACGACATATTTGTTTCTGAAGATGCCCAATCGTGGACCAAGGTGTTGCTTGACGGACGTGGCGGCATTTTCAATTTGGAATGGGGGAGGGATCAATGGGTGGCCGTCGGGCAATCCACCTTTACTTCTGAGGATGGATATCAATGGGATAAGACCGACATTAAACTACCGTATTTTGGCGATCTCATGTTTGTCGACAATCAATGGGTGTTGGTCGGTGAATCGGGGAATCTGGCGTTTTCGAAGGATGCCAGTGAATGGTCGATTTATCAAAGCAATGATTCAACACTCCAATTTGGTAAACTTGCCTTTGGAAACGGAAAGGTCGTTTCAGCCAATCGTGATCCTTATCTCCTTGTCGGGGAAATCGCCAACGTTGAAATAGCGCTTCCACCGGACATTGTGTTGCGATTTAAACGTGTTGAAAATATTTTGGAAATCAGTTGGGGCTTGGAGAATGGTCAAATTGTTATGGAATCAGCGCCTACTCTCAATGGTCCATGGTGGACCTACAAACGGTTTCGCAATCAGGAAACCAGCACTCAGATTCGATTGGACTCCACTGAGTCAGGACGGTTTTCCCCTCGTTTTTTCAGAGCCAAATTGCAATAGTTGCAACGATAACGTTTGCCAAAAGAAAGTTCAGAAAAACTCAGCGTCACTGCGTCTCTAGCGCAGCGGGCGTGAGAATAAGAAGCATCGGCGGGCTCATATACGCAAATACTTTTGTCAATCAGTATAAACAAAGTGATATTGGTATTCCCCACAGATTGTGGAAAAGTTTGGGTCCAACATTGCGCCCTTTCGCGGGCCAGCTACAATGCAAACCAAGACTCAAAACCATTCTTATTACAAACAAGCGATTATGAAATCACCCAAAACTGATCGGCGCGACTTTCTACAGCAATCCGTTGTGGGGGCGGCAGCGGCCGGGTTGACGATTGCCTCGACTTCACATGTCACCGCGCAGGCGGTCACCGGTGCGACTGAGACGGAGATCACCAACGACGTGGATGTTCTTGTGGTCGGAGGCGGTACCGCCGGGCATGTTGCGGCGATTCAGTCCGGGCGTGCGGGGGCGAAGACCTTGATTGTTGAGCGCAATAGCCAACTTGGCGGCACCACAACCACCGGCGGTGTGGCTTTTCCGGGGCTTTTTGATGCCTGGGGCAAACAGGTGATCGCAGGCATTGGTTGGGAATTGGTGAAGGAGAGTGTCGAACTGGATGGGGGAGAGTTTCCAAACTTTGCCAAGGTGCCACAGCGTCATTGGCAAAACCAGGTATATACCAATCAATTTCTATATGCCGTTTTGGCAGAGGAAAAATGTGGCCAGGCAGGCGTGGAAATTGCGTATTATGAATTCCCTCAGACAGTGACCGAGACCGCCGACGGTTGGCAGGTGGATTGTGTGGGATTTGGTACCAAGCGAAGGGTGCGCTGCAAACAGATCATCGATTGCACGGGAGGCGCGGAAGTGGTCGGTATGCTTGGTTTGGCGCGATTGCGGGAGGAGGAGCGTCAACCGGGGTCCTATCTCTACATGATGGGGGAACAGCATGAACCCGGTCGGAACCAGATCCATCGCCTCTACGTGCATGGCGCTGACTCATCAAATTCCCGTACGGCGACCGAGGCCAACTTGACCGGACGTAAAACGATCCTGGCAAAAGTGCGTCAGCAAAAACAACGACTGATGCATCTGCAACCCGAGACGGGAGTTCGCGAGACCTATCGTATCCTGGGTGAAACCTTGATCACGGTGAATGACTACACCTCGGGCCGTGTGTTTGACGACGCGATCAGTTACGCATTTTATCCGGTCGATCTTCATACCAAGACCGGCGTCAAACCGAAACCATTGACGCGAGGCAAGGTTCCCACGATTCCTTTGCGGGCCTTGATTCCAAAAGGCAGCCGGAACATCATCGTCGCCGGTCGCTGTGTCAGTAGTGATCGTCTGGCGAACTCTGGACTGCGCGTCCAGGCATCGTGCATGGGGATGGGGCAAGCCGCCGGTGTGGCCGCCGCTTTGGCTGCCAAGGAGGGAACGACACCACTGAAGGTTCCCTTGGACGACATCCGCTCACTGCTACGCAAGCACGGTCAGATCATTCCAAACCGGACTTAGTGGATAAAGGAAGTCCTCTCTTTTCTGCTTCATTCGGTCTGGGGTCCTTGTGCCGGATATCTTGTTTCTCGATCTGATTGTTCATGAAAACCAGCAAACGCAGTTACATCTCGCTTCTCACCGCGTTGTGTTTCCTTGTGCTCGCGGTGAGCGGCATCCTGGCGTTCGCCCGCCCGTTTTCTATTCAGGTGGTCGGGCTTCATGCCTTGATGGGATTCGTGTTTGTCGGGTTGATTGCGCTGCATGTGATGAACAACGTCGATCATCTCAAACGTTATCTCCGCAGCAAGTCCATCTGGATAACGCTCGGTGTCACCTTCATGCTGAGTGGGCTGTTTCTTTGGCAACCGAAACCTGTTCGTCGAGTGTTGGAATTGAGTCAAAATCTGGGCCCCGCGCTGGACCAGTTTGATGTCACCAATGAAGGCCTGATCTATCACTACCATCCCGCTCCGCATTACCGGATGACGCTAAACGTTCGTGCCGGAAAGGAGTTCGACATCGACTCACCACCGCATGTTGCCATCTGGCTTGAGAACGCCTCGTTTTATCACATTGTAACGCTGCACGAACCGAAGGACACGGTCAAAGGTCGTGCCGCGTTGCCTTATTGGGATTTCAAGAGGCGAGGCTGGGAGGAAGCCAAACGTCAGGCCGAAGCCTCCGGCAAGGATCTGGGAGAAGAACTCGAAGTCGACGCCATTACCGGCGCGACTCAAAACAGTTCCTTTGATCCCGCGGACTACATACTTCCCTCCACCGATGACATTCCAATGCCCTATCGTCTATTGGTCGAAATAGACCAGCCCAACGACCATCAACCCTCACTCGTCTACGAGGTGAAAATCGACAACACCGATCCCCGCGCTTTTCAATTACTCGAACTGACGGGCTACCCCAAACGGGAAGAGAACGACCAGGACGACAAAGAAGTCTGGGCTCTCTACTATGTGGACGAAAGCTTTTCTTCCGCACTCAAGTTAATCGATAGCGGTCTTTTAACAATTGACCGGGAACCTTGATCGCAGGATTTTTTCACACTCTCGTTACAAGCAGGCAAATGAAAAGCAGCCCTGAAGATCCGGCTGCTTATTTTTGATCCATATGCAGAATGGCGCGTTGACCGGGGTGTGATTTGGCAAATGCGATGGCTTCCTCGGCATCGGTCATTTCGAACTCCGCCCCGATCAGTTCATTCCATGGTAAATCTTTTCCATGTTCGAGCATGAATCGGGTGGCATTCACCAGGTCTTCTGGCCAATAGTTGTGATTGCCACGAATCGTCAGGCATCGTCGCACGATCTGGTCGGGATCCATCGTTAAAGGCGGTGATGGAAAAACGGTTCCCCCTAAAATGAGGCGTCCGCCGGTGCGGAGCAGTTGTAGCCCCAGGGACGCGGCCTGCGTCGAACCCGCCAGTTCAAGAGCCGCATCAAACGAGCGTTGACTCAAGGTTTTGTCATCAGCGAGCATTCTGGAGAACGTATCCGGATGCCATACTTCATCCGCACCAAACGCAACAGCACGGGCATGGAAATCTTCATTGGGTTCGAAGACAATGACCTGCCCACACCCTTGGGATTTTGCCAACGCCACCGCACACAAACCGGCATAACCTCCCCCCATGACAACCAGCTTGGTTTGGAGATTAAAGTTTAAATCGGTTTCTCTGAGCATGGCCACGGCAGTGGACACGGCACAGTTAAGGGGCGTTGCAGGATGCGCTGGTATGGTGTCGGGTAGTTTCAGAACGGGAGTTCCGGGACGCAGGAGAATGTAATCGGCCATGCCGCCGCTGGATCCCTCTCCGGTCGGTGAGACGGGTTCATGGCCGTATTTGAATAAATGATCACACTTTTGTGGCAATCCCTGACGACAGAAAAAACATTCTCCGCAATGAGCATAAATGGCCCACGTGATTCGATCCCCAACGTTCAGGTTCTGGCTCCGGATATCCGTTCGTGAAGCATTCTCTCCAACGGCTACGATGTTCCCGATGATTTCATGTCCCAACACTGTTGGTGTCGCCACGTGCCTTCGACCACACATGGTGTGGACATCGCTGCGGCAAATCGCGCAATGGGATATTCGAACCAATATCTCTTCTCCGGTTGGATGTGGCCATGTGGTGGGTATCAACTCGACAGCGGCATCCGGTCCGTGAAACAAGGCGACTCGACCGGTAAATTTATGTTTAGGATTCTGATTCATGAAGTGGTTTGATTCGCTGGGACCTTAGCTTTTAATTTCAGATAAAAGTAGCATAAACCCAAAGCAAACGTGCTCACTCCCAGTATGCCAACGAGCCAGCAGAGCATCCGGAAGAAGGAGAGGGGATCTTCCGGTCCGGGGATTTTGTTTTTGAGCAACATCAATACGACATAACCCAGGTAGCCCATCGAATCAGCCAAATACATCAAGTAACCAATATTCCCTTTGTCGGGAGTGACCGCCATTATGCGTTCAAATAGCGTGGTATGCACCAGAACATAAGGCAGGTAAAGTCCAAGTCCGATCAACACCATGAACCAATACGGAGAGACCCATTGATATTTCAGTGCGAGCAAATTCGCAGGCAGCAGTCCCAATCCCAACATGCAGACCATCAATGCGTGAAACAGGGCCAGTCGATTGTTCCTATAGAGTGAAAAGAATCCGCTGCATACCATGATGCCCAAAGCGATCCACATTTCCGAGGTGGAGAAAATTTCCGGGGTCGTTTCGACACCCAATCCCTTCCAGATTTCAGGAGCAAAATCTCCTCTTAAGCTACGGATGAGTGTGATCAGGAGGTAGGCAAAGATAATGGCCAATAAGCCCGGTGCGTAGTGCATGAAATAACGGCGTCGATCAACGCCATTCATCAGGACCCGTTCCTGACGTTCTTTCTGATCTTCATGATCGGGCAAAGGGATGCGTTGCAGCATCCAGAGAAAACAAAGCAAGGGAGCCATGAACAGAGCACCGGCACAGAAGGGCATCAAGGTTTCCGTGACGCCCTTTGTAATGAGCCATGCTCCCACGGATTTGGTGACACCATCTGCCAGGATGAAACTGGCGCACAAGCCTGCCGCCAAGAGTTCCGTCATCCGGCGTCCCTCCAGAAAACCGAGCACCAAACCAAAAACCATGCCCAGCATCAGTCCATTCCCAAAAAGGAAAACAATGGAATAGGGGATGGGGACGATGGCAAAGCCAAGCAGGCACAGTAACGCAATCGAGGTGAGGAACAAGATGCCCCGCACTCGCTTCTGAGGCGGCATCTCGGCGATGACTTTAATTCCGATGAATTTGGACAGCATGTATCCAACGACCTGCACGATGACCAACACCGATTTAAGATCCATGCCAAACGCCTGCATGCCCTCATAGCTGGTCGAAGTAAAAGGCTTGCGGATTCCATACATACAGAAATACGCGCCGAAGGCAGCCACCATGCACCATATTGCAAAAGGCGTTCCATGCGGCGACCAGGATCCGGCGCCAGGGCGGGGTTTGGGTTGAGTTGTGTTCGATGAATGCATGTGATGATCTGATGTGTGTGAAACAGTGTGTTGGATGCGATAAGATCCAACCACTCTTTTCTGAACGCGAAACGTTACGATTCTGTGGCGGGATTTGTGAAATTAGATGAGGAATTTGATAAAATCTTCACATTTCAATCCTTGACCTGATGTCTCCGGGTTATTGAATAATAGGTTTATGCGATGGCAAATCTCCACCGGTGTTTTACTCTTCTTGGCATGTTCCTTTCAGCAACGTGCGCAGTCAGTTGAACGCATCGCGATTCTTGGTTGCCACAAGCAATTGGAGCCGGCCCCTGCCCTGGTGAGTTACGTTGAAAGTGAGCCTGATCTCTGTCTTTGGATCGGAGATAACATATACTCAGATACCACCGAGGACGTTTCTTTATTAACGAGGAACTACGAGGTGCTGGCAGCCAAACCTGCCTTTCAACAACTACGATCCATCGGGCTTCACATGGCGACCTGGGATGATCATGATTTTGGTCTGAACAATGCCGGTAAGGAGTATCCTCTCAAGGAATCCAGCCGGAGGATTTTTAGAAATTTTTGGGAACTGGAAAACGAAATACCGATGGAACGTGAAGGTGTTTATTATGCCAAACGATACGTGCATGAGGGGCATACACTTCAAGTCATTATGCTGGATCCACGCTACCATCGTGATCCTCCTGACACGGATGGAGACACTCTTGGAGAAGATCAATGGAAGTGGCTTGAGGAGCAACTGAAATTAAAAGCCGACCTGCGTTTGGTGGTGTCGGGTTTTCAAATACTTCTGGATGGTGATTCCAAATCCGAGACCTGGGGGAAGTTTCCCCAGGCCAAGGAACGGCTATTTGAAACCATACGCCGGACCGGAGCCGAAGGGGTGGTGTTCTTGACCGGAGATCAACATTACGGAGAAGTGGCACGCTTGCCTCGCGCTCTGCGATACGATGCCATCGAACTTCAATTTTCGGGCATCAACCAGATCGAAGATCCGGAATTCAACACCTGGCGCGTTTCCCCGGTGGCTGCCTCCGTTCACAGTTTGGCGTTGATCGATATCCAGTGGGAGGACGATTCTCATTCTCCGGCACACCTGATGTTTCAGGTTTGGAATGCTCTTAGCAAACAACTTGAATTGGCTTACCGGGTCAACCTTCACGAACTCAAGCCGACCATGAGCATTCAAGGCGACCAACACTTTCATCAGCAACAGAAAGTGCAAATTCAGCATGATGACACTCATTTGCATGTTCGCTACACCCTGGATGGATCCGAGCCAAATGCCTCCTCCCGATTGTATGATGGACCTCTCGATATTCAGAAATCATGCACACTCAAGGCCGCATTTTTTGAAGAAGACGAAACACGTTGGACAACCGTGTTTGAACGGCAATTTCAACAACTCACGTCCCTGCCAAGTCTTCAACCAAAGGCTTTGATGCCGGGATTGAGGGCTGTTTACCTTGAGGGGCATTTTGAAAAACTTCCTGACTTTTCAGCATATCCTCCCGAATGGTCCGGAATAGTTTCAAGCCCGTCACTGGAAGCAGTGCGGACACGAGAGGATCATTTTGCTATTCAATTTTCCGGTTTATTGAATGCACCCGTTGATGGCGTTTATGATTTTCGACTCATTTCGGATGATGGCAGCCGGTTGTGGATTGGAAACCAACTGGTGGCCGACAACGATGGTTCACACTCTGTTAAAACCGTTCGAGGAAAAGTGGCGCTGAAAGCTGGTTGGCATCCTTTTAAATTGCAGTACTTTGAGGATTACGAAGGCCAGAGTTTGGCCCTGCTTTGGGCTCCGCCAGGAAATCGAATGGTCCCTATTCCCGAATCTCACTTCTCACATCAACCATAGAAAATAAAACCATGCACCCAGCTATCGAACGTATTACCGAAATTTTCAATCAACGTGGATCGGATCAGTATGGAACCGAGGCCGTCACCCAATTGCAGCATGCCTTGCAGAGCGGTCTGCTCGCCCAGGAATCCGGCGCGCCTGAATCGTTGGTCGTGGCTGCCTTGTTGCATGACATCGGCCACATCTTTCAGGACGACGCGCTTCCTTTGTCCTGCGAAGAAAATCTGGATGACAAGCATGAGTTTGTTGCCAACGCCTGGTTGAAGGAGCATTTTGGAAAGGTCGTTGCCGATCCGATTCGCTTGCACGTTGTCGCCAAGCGATATCTTTGTACCAAATATCCTCACTACGAAGATGAACTCTCTCCGACCTCCCGAAAAAGCTATCATGATCAGGGAGGCCCGATGAGTGAGGAAGAATGGACGGCATTCGAACAAGAGCCTTTGTATCGCGAAGCGTTGGAACTTCGCAAATGGGATGACCTTGCCAAAGATCCGCAGAAGCAAACCCCACCCATTGAACATTTCATTCCAGCCATGCAGGCTTGTCTTGTGTAGCGGACATTTGTGGGGTGGGCAGATCAGTTCGTATCTCATTCAAACATATTTGAAACAGTTTCTCGCCCGAATCTTCATAAATGCCGATTCAGATGATCCATATACCGTGCACCAAATGCTCGCCCCTTGGACGGTTGAAAGCAATTATGGCACTGCAAGTGTTTCCATTGAAAACGGAGAAGCTTCTCCTGCTTTCGACGACTTTCTCGGCATGGGGGAAAACAGTCGGGCCATTGCTGATGTCACGAAGATTGTCAATAACAGGGCTTCCGGCGAACCTGAACATGGCTTCGTGGTCAACTGCAACGACTCGCCCCCTATTGTTCGTGCAGGTGTCGATCACCCATTCAATCGCTTGAGAATTCGACGATCAGCGGGTAGTGATCCGAGATGGTTTCCAGTTCCCTGGCGAGGGAAATGGTTCCTGATTTGGAATGTTTGGCGAGCGGTGCGTTTGCAAATACGAAATCAATGCGATAGCGCTTTTGGTTCAACTCTTCCATGTCCTTGCTCCATTTGGGGATGGTGATCGACGAGGGACAGGATATCTTGGCGGCGGGATCGTGTTTGTGGACGATGTCGATGAAGCCGCTGGATTCGACCAGATCGACGAATGTGTAGTCCCGTTCTCTGAGTTTTGCATGGGCAATGAGGAATGCCTCATCTTTTCGTGAACAACCGTTGAAGTCACCCAGAATGATCACTTTTTCTCCTTGTCTTTGGAGTGGTTCGATTCGCTTGAGAATACGTTCCACTTCGATGGCCTTCCCAGGCCAAAAGTGGACGACGAAGAAATGAATGCCGTAGGTTTTACAGTGCAGGAATCCGTGGTGATAAGCTTCGACTTCGCGTGCGATGACTTCGATGGGTTCCTTTGAAGTCAAGCCCACTGGAAAACCATTCTCCTTGTGCGTCACGGCATACGAGTGATTCCAATGACGGGCAAGCTCACCAAGTCCTTCCTCGGAGATTCCATTCAACTCTTGAAAAGCCACGACACCGGCGTGTTGCGTGGTCAACCAACGACTTGCCTCTTCCGTGGATTGATGGTGATTGAATCCGTAGAGAACATTCCAATTGATGATCTTCAGTGTGCCTGTCTCGGCTGCTGTTACCATTGGCATAGTGGTCATCCATGCAAGTGCCATGACCGCGATCACAATCAATGATCTGGTATGACATGATTGTAATGATTGAACCTTACACCCTGTGTTACTTGTTTCCATAAGTTGCCTTTGATTTTGTGATTTCACTGTTTTCTTAGGCTGTCGTCAAATCCCCAGAGGTAGATGTTGGGGCTGCTTCGACTGTCGGCGGTCCATTGGGAAACAAGGATGCCCTGGATGTTTTGCTCTCTGAGTTGTTGGAGCGTTTCCTGGGAAACGTCGGGGTCGAGATGGGGGACGAGCAAAAACACCTCGAGAAAGTTGTGGCGATTGGAATCGTAGGTGCGTGAAAAGGTGTTGTTGAGTTCAAATGGTTCCCGCGTCAGGCCTTCAATACGCGTGGGGCTGCTCCAGCGAACGAGAGGAAAACTTTTTCCGTCAAAGATGCCGATTCCGGGCGCCGGAAATTTGAAAAAACCAAGTTCATAGGTGGTGGTGACAGTGATCTCCTTCACTTTGAACTGGCGTCTGCGTGTCATAGTGCGGTCGATCACGTGGTCCAGCGGGATCATGCGGGTCGTTTCGGATCGGATTTTTTCAATGGTCGGTTCAAATGTAGATGTCAATCGTGGCTTGGGAGTGGCATATCGGGCGGATAGTTCGATCAGGATCGCCTGGTTGAGTGCGATGGGATTGTTTTGATTGATTCGGCCAGGAAAGTTGAATGTCAGGGTGTAGCTGTTCTTGCTCTCTTCTTGTCCCAAACTCCAAGTGTAGGTCAGTTTGTCTCCCGCGAAAGCAATGGTGGATTCCGGCAGATCACTCATCGAACCTTCAAAGGTCTGGATGGTTTGTCCGTCATGATACTGAAATCGTGTGACAAAATCGAAAGCATCGCCCAATGTTTCACCTTCGATCTGTAAAGCCTGGAAATCCCAGATAGATTTCAACCTGTAGTTGGCGAACAGATCCTTGCCATGATGTTGAAACACCTCAAGGCGCCCAATGTTGTTCAACACAAACGGAGCTTGATCGTTGGCATCAACGGGAAGGGGAATTTCCCTGATCTGTTTCACCACGAGTTCGCCGGGAGCCACTTTTTTGTATTCAAAGTCCAGTAGGAGTTCTCGGTGATCGGACTTTGATTCGAGGTAACCCTTCGTTGCTGATTCAAGCAGTCCGATCAGTGTTTGGTAGTCATCTTCCCAGTTCATGACAGTATCGCCTAAAGGAACCAGGCTTGAGGATTGGTCGATATGTAATTCAGCTTCCTGATCCATCTGTTTTTCCAGGGTAATGACTTCTGGTAGAGCGTTGCTGTCCGGATTTGCAATGGATGCTGCACCGGCCTGACTGACCAAGCTGCCGGCCAGCGTGTAAGTCGTCCCATTGTCGGATGAGACAACCCGTAGCGTGGCGACACCATTGGCCAATTCAATGTCATCGGGAAAAGAAGGATGCACCAGAACGGCCATGCCAACGGTATCCTCGTTCACTTCATATCGAAGTCGTTCCAGGTAGGCGTTGTCGTTGTAAAAACTGGCATACACTTTGCGTAAGGCTCGAAAGACGCCGCGTTCCTTGGTTTTTGTTGGATCGCAATGGCTGGGGCCGTTTTCATCCGCATCCAAATCATCCATTAAACAACCGCTGAAGGAATCATACAGACCAGCTCCGACAAAGACATCGCTGTCTTCCACATTGGTGGAACTTCTGAATCGAATCTTCTGATGCGGATCAAATGGTGCGAGTGCTTCCACAATGATGGATTTTTGCGATGTTGAAAAATCAGTTTTATTTTTGAACCAATCGCGGATCTCATTTAAATCCGATTTCAAAGCAGCGACATTCTCGGGAGGATATGAATATTGATCCAGTTTGGAGGCAATCGCTTCTCTCAATGTCAGACCTTCTTCCAAACCTTGATCCAGGTAAGCCGTCCAAAGATCAAATGTAAATGCTATGGCCGGGGTGGGACTGTGTTCGGGGATAGCGCGCCTCAAAATGCCCAAATGTGCGGCTTTGCCCCCCACATACGGAATATCGTCGGGAGTCAGCGTGTCGGTCGAAAGACTCCAATTCCCTGCCGCTTTTATGGGAGTCACACTCAGTGGTGGCGTTTGTTTTGCTTCGATCAGTCGTAAGCGTTGAGCTTCCGATAGACGTCCTTCCAGGTTGAACGTATTGACTAAACAACGATTGGAAAGTGTTTCCCCCATCAGCATGACTTCCTGGCCATCCCACGATCGCATCCGTTCCCGGGCGTCTTCTCTCGCCAAGTATACGAAAGGAATCCGGAAAGATTTGGATAGGATGGCAACATGCGAGTTGGGCGTAGCGGGTGTGGTGGTGATGACCCCGGCCACTGATGGGATTTCGGCTGGAACCGTATCGGTCATTAAAATATCAGTGTGAAGAAGGCGTCCCTCGGTATACGCGGCGTCGATTTCGTTCGAAGGAACAAAGACCAGACGTCCGAATGCCCAACCCTCACTATAACACTGATCGGATTCCAACCACCTGGCTGGGGAATCAACTTCAATCCGATGGTCTTGAAATCGCGACAGATTTTCCTGAGTGACGGCTGTTTGTTCAAAGGAAGGAAAATACAGGAAACGCGTATCCGCGGGGGCGGCAACCGATGATTGTACCCATTGAAACCATTCGATGATCCTGTCCACAGCAAAGGGATCATTGCCTGCAAACTGGATGCCGATTTCATTGATATCGGGTGTTGGTGGAAATATGAGAGCACCCAGGACTGCTTTTTGATCTGATGCGTGCAAGGTGAGTTGATCGAATTCGGCCGGATGGATTCCCTGGAATGTTTCGATCCGTTTGCTGGCAAAGTCGAAATGAAAAGGGTATTTGGTGCTGTCCTGGAAAAGCACGCGGTAAGGGGTATCCAATTCAATCAGGAACTTGATCCATCGTGATGCTTTCTGATCCTGAGGGGGAGGGGATAGAAAGGAATCATTGAGGGACTGAACCTGGTGTTTCCAATCATCATCGGATGCCCTGGGGCTGGTATGCAGTCGAAAAAAACGATTTCCACCATCAAAAGCTCTGGGATCTTGAAACGTATCGAGTTGATCATGGGCAATGATGAAGGGATGCCAGTTTTTTAAATCCTCCGTTTCATCGATATGGAATACGTGACCATCAAGTGAGTCCGCCGACAATCGAACAGATGGATCGATTTTCAGAGTTTGCCCCTCTTGAGCTAATGCGGAGTCTGTGTGTGTGATGAAAACGAGAAGAGGTAGGATGACCCAACATAGGTGTGTCCCCGTTTTTTGCGTGTAATCAGATTCAGTGATGTTCATAGCCCAAGGCAGTCTCTGACGACATTAATGCAGGGATGATACGCTCAGATCAACAGTCGAATAAAAGGGAGGGGATATGTTTCTTGTTTCTTCAGGAATGTTTACTTTCTTTGAGAAATGATTGAGTATTCCCCGGCAGGCACCTTGTTGGTGCAAACATCGGGTTATGCCGAACAAACACTATGAGCCAAAAAAATCTTTTTAACTCCATGCGCATACTGGGGCTGCTCTTTGGCGTCGGTTGCCTGTTGGGATTCGAGCAGTCGGTTTCGCAGGCGAGGGCTGCCGATTGGCCAACTTATCGAGGCGGTAGTGAACGACATGGGTTTGTGCCGGATAGTATTGCGGAACGTTATGTTCTCCTTTGGGTGCATACTCCCAGTGCTGTGCCACGTCCGGCATGGCCTGCTCCGGCTCGAAGGAGCTATTGGCAAGGTCTGGAAAACATTTTACCCCGGGTGAATGATGACGCGACCTTTCAACCTGTGATCGCCAACGGAAGGGTGTATTTTGGTTCTTCTGCGGATGACCATTTGTATTGCTTAAGTGCCACTTCAGGGAAACAAATCTGGTCCTTTTGTTCCGATGGCCCAATTCGATTTGCTCCTTTCGTTACGGATGAGGGCGTTTATTTCGGCAGTGATGACGGTAACCTTTATTGCTTGAATCCCAGGAATGGGAAGGTTCGTTGGAGTCGACGCATTGCTGGTGAGGATCGACGCATACCTGGCAATGGACGATTGATCTCCGCCTGGCCTGTTCGCACGGGGTGTGTTGTTCAAGATGGTTCGGTCTTCGTAACAGCGGGAATGTTCCCGCAACAGGGAGCCTGGGCCGCTTCGTTGAATGCGGCGTCCGGTGATTTGAATTGGAAACAGCCGCTGGATGTTTCGCCGCAGGGTTATTTGCTTGCCTCGAAAGAAATGCTGTATGTGCCGACTGGACGCGGTAACCCGGTTGCGTTGGATCTTGCAACAGGTGAGGTTCGAAAACAATTCAAAGGTGTTGGTGGGGCATTTGCTGTGGTGAGCGATGGCGCTTTGCTGGCCGGTCGCGGAAATGATGGAACATTGGAAGTTTCAGATGCCACGTCGGGTGAACGGATGGTTCAAATCAAAGGAACCCAACTCGCGATCACCGCACAAACTTCGGTGTTTTATGATGAACCAAATCTAACGGTCATTGATCGGAAGAAACACTTTCAATTAAACCGTGCGATTCAACGATTGAACACGGAAATGAGCTCGGTGAATCGTCAGTTAAAATCCCTCAAACCGGAAGACACGACATCTCACGCTCTGAGAACTCGTGCCGTTGAACTGGCACAACAACTGGATGCGACCAAAGGGCAGCTGCTGGATTGTCTTCTTTTGAAAACTGAAATGGGTCCCAGTACATCCATGCTGGCTTCCAACCAAAAGATCATTGTGGGGCGTTCGGGAGCCATCGATATTTACGATGTCAGCAACGGTTCCAGAATTTTTACACATGAGGTTGATGGAACGATATTGGGTTTGGCTTTTTCCTATGGACGCCTGTATGCAGTGGACGATCGAGGTCGAATACTCTGTTTTGGTGAACTAAGCGAACCCGTAACGCTCGAAGGTCCCACGCATGTGAACGAGCCGGTGGAAACAGTCCACTCGAAAAAATTCGGACTGATCCTTGGTATTCCATCGGAACAAGTGTTGGGGGAACTGGTTGAGCAAAAGGAAATACAATGGGTGGTGGTTGGTTCAGATGATGCGCTCATCCAACTTTTAAGACAATTATGCCAAAGTAAGGGGATCTACGGTTCCCGTATTGTGGCTCATCACATTCCGGCAGGCCCTTTTCCGTTCACTCATTTCATCTTCAATGAAATTAGGTGGATGGCAGGGAGTGAGACTCTTTATGCAAGGGAAGAACTCCGGCGCTTGCTTCGTCCGCATGGAGGGAAGTTTGTGTCTCATGATGGAGCGGTTCTCTATGAAAGAGGAGGCCTGTCAGGGGAGGGGGCATGGACTCATTTGTATGGCAATCCAGGTAACACGAGTCACAGCGGTGACGTCTGGACGGACGATGACCTGAAGCTTCAATGGTTCGGCGGTCCGGGGCCAAGGCGTATGGTGGACCGGCATTTGCGAGGGCCGGCTCCCCTGTTTGAGAATGGCGTGATGATCATTCCCGGCGAAAATGTTCTCATCGGGGTGGATCCCTATCATGGTGGGGAACTATGGCAATTGGATCTGCCTTCCTCACAACGTTATTCCATGCCTTATGACGCAGGGTATATGAGTTTGTCGAATGGTTCCCTGGCCATTGCAGTGAATGATGCGTGTTGGATGGTGGATGCTGACTCTGGTAAACGCATGAAGGTGTTACGCTTGCCAGGTAATCCCGACCGCAAACATTGGGGATATGTCGTTTTGCATGATGATCAGCTGATTGGTTCCGTTCAGAAAGATTCGGCATCCCGCACTTCGCCGGGGTATGCGCAGATCGATCAGGATTATCGAAACGGTCAACCGATCGTGACCAGTGAATCCCTGTTCCGCCTGAATCCGAAAATAGGACACATGGTTTGGAAATATGAAGGCGGTGAGATTCTGAATCCAACCTTGACCATGTCTGAATCGACACTCTTTTTCGTGGAAACTAAAAGCAGCCAGGCGATGGAAAATCCCACCGGTCGTATTCCGTTGGAAAACTGCCTGGTCGATGGAGGTGAAATCATTGCTCTATCCCTTGAAACCGGTGAAGTCATGTGGAAGCGACCCGTGCCGGATTCTTTGAAGCGGTCGCGTAATATTGTTTATCTTTCCACATGGAAAGATCGTTTGGTGATTTGTGGTTCCTTCTTGAACGAGCAATCTGATTCCACTTACCTGGTTGCCTGCCTTGATGCTGACGAAGGGCGTGTCGTCTGGGAGGCATCGCATGATAAAGGCAAACCCGGAGAATCCTTTCACGGCGAGCAATTACATCATCCGGTTATCATGGATCCCTATCTCATTACCGAGCCAGTTATCTATCAATTATCCGATGGGAAACCTGTGAATATGCTCGACGCATCCGAGCCATGGACGCTCCAGCGTCCCGGGCATAGTTGCGGAACTTTGTCCGCAGGCGGTGATTGCCTGTTTTTTCGCGCGACAAATCCCACAGCATTGGATCTCTCAGAGAATCTCCAAAACGGAAACTTACCCACCAAACTTTCTCCGAGTCGAACGGGGTGTTGGATCAATATCATCCCTGCCGGCGGCCTTGTTCTCATCCCCGAAGCCAGCGCCGGGTGTGTCTGTCATTTCTCGCTCCAGACATCAATGGGATTCTTGCCATCGAGTCATTGGAAGTGATCAGCATGATCAAAAGAGTTTCTTTGAATCACACAGGGAGGCCTCTCATTTAAGCCTATGGATGTAAGTATGAGTCGAGAGCTATATGGAGTGCGCGCGACTCGGCGCCGCTTTGGATGCCTCAGGTCAATGTCTGATCATACTTTTCTCACGTAACTGGGCTTTGTCCGCAGACCTCTACGGGGAAAATATGACGCGATGGGGGATGGGCGGATGTGTTTAAGTAAACCATATTTCAATCTGGCCTGTTCGTGCCTGCATAGATCTGGACAAGGATACTCATTGTGCCATACGGTCAAACGTGATTTTTGATCTCCAATATTCCAGGGTTGGTTTGCTGTGGGCTCTCGTTTCTTTGATAGCAATGAGTGTCAGCGCTGAAGGTGCAGACGCTCTTTCCAGGGTGCGGCCCCGGGTGCTGGTGTCTTCGGATATTGGCGGGACGGATCCGGATGATTTTCAGTCGATGGTCCATCTGTTGGTTTATGCCGATGTGCTGGATATCGAAGGTCTGGTGGCATCTCCTTATGGGGAGGGGCGCAAGGCTGATATTCTCAAGGTGATCGATTGTTATGAGCAGGATTACCCGTATCTCAAGACTTATTCAAATTCATATCCAAGCCCGGATGCATTGCGAAAGATAACCAGGCAGGGCGAAACCGACCGGGCACCTTACGCAGGTGTGAGTGATGCCACTGAAGGATCGGATTGGATCATCCGATGTGCCAAACAAAAGGATGAGCGCCCTCTGCATGTTCTCGTTTGGGGAGGTTTGGAAGATCTGGCACAGGCGCTTCACGATGCTCCGGAAATTCTGCCCGCTATGCGCGTTTACTGGATTGGTGGTCCCAATAAGAAATGGTCGCCTGATGCCTATCAATACATCGTGGAAAATCATCCAAGACTTTGGATGATCGAGTCCAACTCATCCTACCGTGGCTGGTTCACAGGGGGAGATCAATCGGGGGAATGGGGTAACCAAATGTTTGTTTCCAGGCATATTGCTGGAAAAGGAGCCTTGGGTGATTTCTTTGTCCATCAGAAAGATGATGTCAAAATGGGGGATACCCCTTCATTAGGAAGGTTGTTGAAAGGAGTTCCAGAAGATCCATCCCGACCGGGTTGGGGGGGGCGATATGTGCGGGCATGGGAACGACCGCATCAGGTGATGGATCGATTGCCCACCAAAAAGGATCGAATGGAGATTTTCGGAATCCTTGAACTGGTCCTGCCCCTGGGGGATTCTCTTCCCGAAAAGCCGGAGGGTTTCCTGATCGTGGATAACCAACGCTTACCGGGGCATGTGACTGACGACGGGAACATACGATTTCGGTTCTCTCCGAAAAGTCCGAAGGGATTTGATTTTGTCATTCAGAGTAATGACCCTGCATTGAATGGACAGAGAGGCGGCATCACCGCATACCTTCCGTCAGAGAACGTAGCGCGAGTCGTGGCAAATCGTCTTCCACATTGGTGGACGGATGATCTGTCTCAAGAGGCAGCCGAAGGATCACACAGTGGCGCCAGGACGGTCAATCGATGGCGGAAAGAATTCCTGAAAGATTTCGCACAACGCATGCTCCGTTGCGTATCGCCTGCATCCAATTAAGGCTTTGACTTATGCTGGAAAAAAATGTGCCGATCACACAAACCAATTTGCACCGTGAATGAAGATGACACTCATGTTTGTGATGAAAAACATTCGTCGATCCGGCCTATCCACCCAAGCAATGGAGCAAAAAGAAATTGAAAATTTAGGAAATTAACCATGAAAACAAGCATCCTCATTCTACTGTTCATCTGCATTAGTTCAACAAACCTATTGGGCCGGGAATTGAAGCTCACGGAAACACCCGAAGTGATTCGGGTGACCTTGCGCGGTCAACCCGTGCTGGAATACATCAAGACCGAGAAACCTGTGCCCGATGGTGTCGAACCTCACTTTAGTCGTAGTGGTTACATCCATCCTGTTTACACGCCTACCGGACAGGAACTCACCGGCGATTTTCCTGCCGATCATGCCCATCAACACGCGTTGTTCTTTGCTTGGACGAAGGCCGGATTCAATGGTCAGAGAGTTGATTTTTGGAATCAGGCGAAGGATCTCGGGAGCATCGAATTTCGCGAAGTGGTGCACTTGACTCGCGAGGAGCGCAAGGTGTCCTTCAGTGTGAAACACGCATTCAAGGTAAAGGTTGACGACAAGTGGATGGATGCCCTTCACGAGGTATGGACCGTTACCGTTCACCAGACACCTGCCGATCATTTTCTTTTCGACATTATCAGCGTTCAGCACTGTGCCTCCGACAAACCATTGAACCTCGCCGAATACCATTATGGCGGCATGGCGATTCGTGGCAATTATCAGTGGTTGAAGGAAAAAGAAGATCACAGTATCCATCCTGGTGATGTTCAGTATTTGACAAGCGAAGGGAAGGATCGTTGGGAAGGAAATCATTCCCGACCTAACTGGGTTGCTTTCACCGGCAAAATTGATAGTCAGGATGTTTCAGCGGCTGTGTTCTGTAGTCCAAAAAATTTCCGTGCGCCACAGCACGTTCGTATTCACCCAAACAAACCTTACTTCTGCTTTGCCCCCATGGTGGGTGGCTCTTTTCAGATCGCCCCTGGAGAGCCATACGTTTCCAGTTATCGCTACCTGGTGACTTCGGATGTGGCTGAAGTGGACATGATCGAGAAGCATTGGAAGCGGTACTCCAAATCGGAGAAGTAGTTTCACTGCCTGAATTCTCTTGTGGTTTGTTACCCAAAGAAATCTTTGCGCTCCTGGCGATCTTAGCGTCTTTGCGAGAAAAAGGGTTGAGGGGTGCTGATTCAATATCGACCATCAAATTCAGTAAAGAGGTTGGTCGCGTTGAAGGAAATAGAATCGAACCTTTAAGTGGCTATAAAGTTTACGCTGTGTGCCGACATTTTTTCGCCAAGACGCCAGGGCGCAAAGACGCGAATCAATGTGAAAGTAGACCGCTGCCGGTTGATTTTTGGGGAATCAAGCATATAAACATTCAGTTAAACTCCTCTTTGGAAAACAATGAGGATCTAGTCCCAAAAATCCAAACAATGCTTCGAGATGCAAATCGCCAGGCTTTCTTTTTGACGGATTTCCTTTCCTTTTTTTGCCCATAGCAACATATTCAGGTCCATAACACATTGGAACGACTATCTCATTCACCATCGAGGTGATCAGAATATTTATGACTCTTCTCCTAAAACTCCATTTTCAGTTCCGACGCAGGTTGTCGCGATGCCGGCGTATAACGCCGTTAGTGGTAGTAGCCCTCAGTTTAGAGGGCAGTCTCTTTGCGGAGGATTGGCCGGTATATCAGCATGATCCTTTTCGGAGTGCTAAAACTGCCGAGGAAATTTCGGCACCCTTGTTGGAACCATCCTGGACATGGCAATCGGCGCATCCGCCTCAACCGGCTTGGCCCGGTCCTGCCAAATGGGATGCCTATGCTGGGATTCGGGGGCTCAAGTCCATGAGGAATTACGATCCGGTCTTCCATGTCATCGCTGTGGGAGACAGCGTTTACTTTGGATCTACTGTTGATGATTCAGTCCGATGTCTGGATGCTTCAACAGGGGAGCAACGATGGATTTTTCATACGGATGGCCCCATACGAATCGCTCCGACTTTTTATAACAATAGGATCTATTTTGGTTCGGATGACGGCATGGTCCGGTGTCTCGACGCTGACAAGGGGGAGTTGATCTGGTCGTTTCGCCCGGTACCTCTGGAGAAATTGATTCTGAACAACGGGCGATTGATACCGTTTTGGCCCGTCCGCACGGGAGTTTTGATTCACGATGACACTGCTTATTTTGCAGCCAGCCTATTACCGTGGAAGGAATCTTACCTTTGCGCCATTGATGCTGATACCGGGGCTTTGACCGGAAAGAACCACTTCATCAAGAAAATTGACAACGCCACATTTGAAGGAGCTCTTCTGGCTTCGCATGAACATCTGGTAGCGCCTCAGGGAAGGGTTTCTCCGTTGATATACAACCGGACCAATGGATCATTGCTGGGCGGACTCAAAGGTGGTGGCGGATGTTTTGTGATGCTGACCCCAGATGCAGGTATCCTGCACGGCCCGGGTAATAAAACCGGATGGATCACCGACAGCAATCGCAGCAATCGAACCGCCTACGCCACTTATCCCAACGCCAATGCCATGATCGTTGATGGCGACGTAGCTTATCTATTAACCCAGAAAACTCTGACCGCGATGAACCGCGGCACCAAGGAATCTTTATGGAGCAGGGAGAACAGTTTTTCACATTCTCTCATCAAGGCTGGAAAAACATTGTTTGCCGGAGGCATCGACCAGTTGGCTGCCTTTGATTCGACAACGGGAAGTCTTCTATGGGAATCCTCCATAGAAGGCAGGGTCTATGGTTTGGTTGTTGCGAATGACTCTTTGTATGCCAGCACCGATCAGGGCAAAATCCTCAGCTTCAGACCCACTGCCGACACTCCATTCACCCTTGTTGAATCATCCAACGATAAAGCACCCGAAAAGTTGCCTCCACTCACACCGATTCAAAAGGTAGAGGATGATTCATTGGTCAGTCGCTGGGTGTTCCATCAGGACGCCAGAGACGGGAAAGTGATTCGAAATTTGGCAGGAGAACTTTCGGCGCAATTGGTTGGAACTCCCAAATTGGAACGAATCGACGACATGCAAGCGCTGGTGTTGGACGGTGCAACCAGCGCCCTGATCGAAGGTGATTTATCCCATTCGGAAATGCCCGAAAAGCAGTTCACTGTGGAGGCTTGGGCGCGCATTGATGAGCCATTGTCCTGGGGCGGTATCATTGGCGCCATTCAGGACAATGGGGCCTTTGAAAAAGGATGGTTGTTGGGTTTTATCGATCAGAAATTCTGTTTTGCTCTGAACGGAAAAAACGGCCCCGACAGGCTCAACTACATGAAAGCGGATGATGATTTCGTCACGGGGCAGTGGTATCATCTAGCCGCTACTTATGACGGAGCAACCATGACGCTCCATATCAATGGAAAAGTGAGCGCCACATCAAAACAGCAATCGGGTGACATTCAATATCCTGACAGGGCTTTTTATGAAATCGGTGCCTACCATGATCAGGATGAACATTACTTCAGCAAGGGAATGGTGCATGAAGTCCGTGTCTATCACCGTGTCCTGAGTCGGGCGGAAATCAAGGAGCATACCGATGCTGCTGACTTCCCGTTGCCTGAACCGCCGGCGCCCGTTTTGGAATTGGCTTCGGGACCCACCCTCGAATTTGTTTCCCGAACCGAAGCCGAAGTGTGGTATGAGACATCGCAACCCAGCCCGACTCGATTGGTTTTGCTGGATGACCATGGGGAAACCCAAACCATCTTGGACGATCAACTGAAAACGCAACATCAGGTCACTCTGCCTTCGCTGGCTCACAGCCGTGTTTACACCTTTACCATCGAAGCTTTGGATGGGCATGGCGTCCTGATGACCAGTCCGGAATTTGAGTGCGATACGCTGTTCAATTTCGCGATGCCGAGCGTTTCAACTTTGGATTCAAAACACGTCGATGGTTCAATTCATCAATCGGTAGCTGACATTTTGAAACAAACAGGCGTTCACCAAGGTGTCTGTGTCCTGCTGGGAAGCAACCAGGAAACCCTGGCACATGCCATTGCGGCAGAAAGTCGACTGCGCATCATCAGTCTGGAGGCCGATAAGACAAAGATAAAAACTGCTCGAGACCTGCTGACATCTGCCGGAAGCTATGGTTCTCGAATTGCCGTTCATGAATTGGACACCTCGAACCCGCTACCCTTACCCGGCATGTTTGCCAATTTGATGGTTGTTCAGGCTTCCTTCTTACAGGACCGTCCAAACCTTTCAGTCTTGATGGACAAGGTGGCGCATTGGTTGAGACCTGATGGTGGAGTTGCCTATTTCCCATTGCCCAAGGGGCATGACTTGGAGTCATTCGGGACTTCTTCTCTGTTTGCTACATTGAAAAAATTGGCTGCTACACATGACTTGGATATTGAACAGAAAGCTTCCGGGATAAAACTGATACGTGGCCCTCTTGAAGGTTCAGGAGAGTGGTCACATCAATACGGCAACGCATCGAATGCAGCGTTTGGTGGAGAAACTTTGTCTGGAACCTCCAAAACCGAAGATCTCGAAGTCCAGTGGATCGGTCGACCCGGGCCTCGTGCTCAACCCGATCGCAACGGAAGAAAGCCTGCTCCCTTGTCCACCGGCGGAAGATTGTTTGTTCAGGGACTGAATCGCATCATTGCCCTGGACGCTTACAACGGCTTTGTCCTGTGGTCGAAAGAACTTCCACGTTTACAACGCTTCAATATGCCACGAGACAGCAGTAACTGGTCTGCCAATCGCGAGTTTCTGTTTACTGCGGTGGACGGGGAATGTTGGAAATGGGATGCCGATACCGGGAAACTTCTTAATCGATTTCCAGTTCCACCTCAGATGGAATCAGCTCAGCCTTTGGATTGGTCCTACTTGTCTCCACATCAGGAACGCATCATCGGAAGCTCGGTGGTTCAGGGATCGGCATTCATCAACTTCTGGGGAGGTGGAAGCGCCGGATGGTATGACGCCAATAGCGGGGAAGTGACACAGAAAGTTTGTAGTGAGAACCTGTTCGCCCTGGATTCTTATGACGGAAAATTACTCTGGCTTTACCGGGGAGGACTCATTGTGAACAGCACCATCACCATGGCAGAAGGCAAAGTCTGGTTAGTGGAGGCGCGCAACCCGGATATGATGGAAGCGAAAACTCGTCAATTGGGCGGAAGCCTATTCTGGAAAGATCAATACCTCGTCTGCCTGGATCTGGAGTCGGGTCAAAGACTGTGGTCCTCGGCCTTGAAGATTGTTCCAGGAGAAGTGGCCCTCTACATGGCTCACGGCGAAGGCAAGCTCGTTTTGGTTTCATCCGGTAGCGGCTCTTATCATACCTACGCTTTCAAGGACACGGACGGGGGCATGGACTGGAATGTGGACATCAAGTGGCCGCAAGATCATCATGGTGGACATATGGCCCGGCCGGCCATTGTTGGCGACACCCTGTATGTGCGACCGAAAGCGCTTTCTATGGCAGACGGCAGCATTTTGGATATTGAAATGCCCGGAGGCGGTTGCGGCACGTACGCTGCCACGGAAAATGCGCTGTTTTTCAGATCGGGCAACGTGACGATGTGGGACACGAAACAGGGTCAATTAACCAGTTGGAATCGCCTCCGCCCCGATTGTTGGCTAAGCACCATACCTGCCGCCGGATTGCTGCTTTCCCCTGAAGGTGGCGGTGGCTGTAGCTGTGGTTCCTGGATGGAAACCTCCATTGTTTTTGCGCCGAAGCTCTAATGGGCTGTCAAACCACTTGGCCAGTTCGACATCCCAAGGAATGGGCGGTTGACACAGGGCCTGAATTTCTTTGACCAATCCTTCGTTTGATCCCAAGACTTAGCATTTATCAAAGAAAAGCTGCTTAAAACATGACCAAAGAACCAACATCCCGAGGCTTCGGCAGATTCTCTTGTGCGATTTTTCCACTCATTTTGTTTGTTTCGTTCAATCTGGGTGTGCTGGGTGCAGACAAGCCCAACATTGTTTTCCTGTTGGCTGATGATCTGGGGTATGGCGACCTTGGCTCTTATGGGGGAGAGATGATAGACACGCCTCATCTGGATCAGCTCGCTCTTGAAGGGATGCGGTTTACCCAGGCCTACGCTGGCGGACCGGTCTGCACTTCTTCCCGAAGTGTTTTGATGACCGGGCTGCACGGCGGTCATACTCCGGCCCGGGATAATATTCCCCACTACCACACCTACTTGCAGGAAAAAGACATCACAATGGCGGAGATGCTGAAAAATGCGGGTTATCAATGCGCCGGTGTTGGGAAGTGGTCGCTAGGTGACGCTGGAACGGTGGGACGCGCCACCAACCAGGGATTCGATCATTGGTTTGGGTATCTCAATCAGGATCATGCCCATTACTACTACCCGGAATACCTGGATGACGACGAGGATCGCCTCGTTCTGGAGAACAACAGTCGCACAAGGAAACATTACAGTCACGATCTGTTGATCGATCGTGCGCTTGAGTTCATGCGGAATGCAAAGGAAGCTCCATTTTTCTTCTATGGCGCATTCACGCTGCCACACTATTCATCTACGGATGAGGACGAGGACAAATTTGCCGTGCCGTCCACAGAGCCATACACGAATGAACACTGGAGCGAAAAATCAAAAAAATATGCGGCCATGGTTCATCGGCTCGATCAAGGTGTGGGAAAGATTGTAGGGTTGTTGAATGAACTCGGTCTCAGGGAAAACACACTCATCATATTCACGAGTGATAACGGCGGCCATCAGGATGTGTGGAAAGGATTCAACACAAACGGTCCCTTGCGAGGTTACAAGCGCTCTCTATATGAAGGCGGCATACGAGTTCCCTTCATTGCCAGTTGGCCGGGGATGATTCGGCCCAACTCTGTCAATGGGGCCGTTATTGCCTTTCAAGATATGATGCCCACGTTCGCGGAACTGGCCCGAGCGAACATGCATGAAAAGATGGATGGGCACTCTGTTCTGGCCGCTTTTAAGGAGGCTGATTTACCGGAACGAACCACGCCTCTTTACTGGGATTATGGACACGGTCGCGATCGGTATGATCAGGCTGTCCGAATAGGTCCCTGGAAGGGCATTCGCTTTGGTCAGGACAATCCGATACAGCTCTATGATTTGAGCGTGGATTGGGCGGAAACCAGCGATGTGGCCGCGCTTCACCCAGACGTCCTGTTCAAAATGATCGAGCTGATGAAACAAGAGTTTGAACCGAACCCGCGTTACGAAGTTGGTAACCGTTACCAAGGTGGTCCAATCTGGAGAAAGACCTGGAATTGACCTTGAAAATCGAATCCGAGGGTTGGATGCCTTTGTTGCTTGACCTGAGTCAGAAACCAAAACTCGATCCCCGATCTCATTCCAATCGCCCCATCACCAGTACTCGAACCTGCTGGGATTTTCAGGATGATCAACTAGCGGCCTAATGCTTCTTTCATCGCAGGTCTTATCCAGTCCACGGGAGTGTAATTTTCGGGTTTATCTGGTTTGATTACTTCTACCAAATCTGCATTGGGATCAAAGAGCGGCCAGTCGTCTGTCCTGAAGGGGGATGCGGGAAGACCTTCTTTATTGTACAGGAGATTTCTTCCCGAAGGATTCATGCCCCAGGCATAACGAACTGCGATCGGCTTTGGAACGTCACTAGAAGTAACCAACACCTTTCCACCCAGAATGACGACTTTAGCCCAGTGCCAAACCCGATCCTCTCCGGCGATGGCAAAGGCATCAAGCATTCCTGATTTTGCCGGCATTAATCCCGATCCCACTGATTCGAAATCAAGAATGATTGCTGTCTTACGTCGTATATGACTTTTGTAGCGAGGGCCGCGACCTACAATGGTCTTTCCGTATGTTTGCTCCAAAGCCAGTAAGGCGTGCCGAATTCCCAAAGGTTTTTTGTTTTTGGGATGGAGTTGAATGGCGTCGCCGGTGTCAACTGAAACAACCATGCCGGTGGAAACAACATCCTTTTCAACCAATCTCATTGATTCCCGATTGGCAGCCCAAGGTGCTTCCAGGTTTTCGACCGGTATTGTCTGATGTGCGCCCCAACTCGGAAGTTGGGTAAATTGGAATGGAAACTTGTCAGAAACATTACCGTCCGAAAGTTCATGCCATGAAGAGCGGTAATAACGGATTAAGTTTGCCAATTGATGGCGGTAATGAACGGCCTGAGGCACGTTTTTGGAATTGCGTTCGCCTTGATACCAGATCATGCCCCGGATGCCATAGGGTCGAATTGGATGAATCATCGCATTGAAAATGTGCGCCGGGTACTGATGGCCAAGCGATGCCGGCTTGGTGATGAACGGTGGTTGCAGTGCCCTGAATGCGTTCTTCATCGTTTCGCCGTTATTGATTTTTGTGTTGTAGGCGGCGAGTTCCTTTTCAAAAGTTGCAAGAGCGATTTCGATGGTTTCACCTCGAGCGATTCTTCGTTTGGCAATGGCGTCCAGTGCCTGCTTGTGTTCGATGGCGCGAGGATCGTTCTTTTGAATGTCCCATGGCATCCAACCTTCGATCGGCGTGCCCGCATAGGCCTGCACAATAACCCCCACAGGCACGCCTAATTTCTGGTGCAATGTCTTTCCAAAATAGTAGGACACCGCTGAAGTTTCCGCGGAGGATTCGGGATGACATGGTTTCCATTGTTGAAGGCGGTCCCGGGACGCTTCCAGAGGCTCATGCCAGTGCTCGCGTTGGGATTTGAAGATGCGAAAGTTTGGCAAGTCAACATTCGCTTCCTTCTCAGCTTCAAATGAATTCCCTGTAGACCATCCCATGTTGGACTGGCCTGCACAAAGCCACACTTCACCGACAGCTACATTCTCTATGCGAATCGTATTGTTTCCGGAGACGGTCAATGAGTGTCCAGTGCCATAAATAGGCGTTTCGATAAGCAATTTCCAGCGCCCTTGGGAATTGGCAGCCACCGTTGCAGATTTTCCCCAACTGGCGGATACTTTCACTCTTTCGCCTGGCTCGGCCCATCCCCAGATGGTGTTACGAGTTAGTTGCTGAAGAATCATGTTGTCGCCAAAGATTCTTGGAAGGCGAACCTCGGCATGCAGGGTGGCGATGACTCCTGTATGGAGGCCCAGCAAAAGAGATGATAAGACGCGTGCTTTCATGGTTCTGGGTAAGCGTGGTTTAGGTAACGGCCGCACCCTGTCTTCCTTCGATCAGGGGATGGTCGTTCCGGGCAACGAATGAATCTTGCTCGGATAACAAAATATTCCAAGACTTTCCCGTGATCTTTTCTACGTGCTTGCTACCATTACCATGACTGATCGGAGCTGTTAAAAAGTTCCCTAGAGTTCTTTGATACGAATGTTGCGGAACCAAATGGGGGCGCCACCATGTTTTCCCTGGAAACCGATCCTTCCTTTGGTTGGCAATGTGCTGAACGGATTGTTCAGCCAGGATGGAATTTCGCTTCCATCCGGATTGGTCTTCGCCGATGTCCAGAGGCTCATATCCATCGAGGTGACATGTTGCCCATTCAACACGATATCGATCTGCTGTCCGGCGCAGCGGATCGTATATCGATTCCACTCGCCCGGTTTGTTGACGTAGCTGGCAGAGGCTGGCAGATGTCCGAATACCGCGCCGCACTGCCAACTGGCAGGTGACTTGGCCCATTTTTCGGCATGATCATCGGCAATCTGAATTTCCACCGAATTGGGAATCCAATTTTCCAGGTCGGTGCAATAGACAACAACACCGCTGTTTGCTTCAGGGCCATTCTTGAACTCGAGATCCAATACGAAGTTTTCATAATCACGCTGCGTCCATAGAGACTGGTCTTCACTTGCCGTGAAAACACCATCCTCACTGGTCCAAATGCCTTCCGGATAAATGGCGTTGGAAAGATCTTCATCAAACAAGGATTCCCATCCGCTGGAATCGGGGTGTGCCATTGCCGACCGTGGCGCTTGAGCCGGCTGACGAGCATTCGATCTTAAATGAGTGGCGGCATCCGTCACCAGGGTTTCCACTGAAAACAAGTAATTGCGTGCTGTGATGAACAAAGTGCGCCCATCCGCACCTCCGAAACAAAGGTTGGCAGCGCCTTTGGGAAGGAGAACTCGAGCCATAAGTGAGCCTGAAGCATTGAAGACCTGCACCCCATCCCCCGAGCTGGACCAAACATTGCCATGACGATCACAGCGGATTCCATCCGGACCGCCTTTGTCGATCGCGGCAAAGACCGATCCTTCGCCCAATGTCCCGTCGGGCAAGACAGGGAAAGACCGGATATGGCGGGGCGTACCTGAATCAGCCACGTAAAGGATGGATTCATCGGGAGAAAAACACAGTCCATTGGGTTTGACAAAATCCTTCACCACCGGGTTCAGTCGATTGGTCAAGGGGTCCAGTCGATAGACAAAGTTGCCTTCCTGCTCTTTGGTTCTTCCTTCCAGACCGTAGTCGGGATCCGTAAACCAGATGGAGCCATCTGATTTCATTAGAATATCATTCGGTGAGTTGAGTTGCTTGCCTTGGAATTCCGTGACCACTGGTAGGGAGGAACCATCTACAGTCGTGAGGGAGACTTTTCTTCCCCAATGCTCGCAACTCAGCAAGCGGCCCTGGAGGTCCAAGGAATTTCCGTTGACCTTCTGGCTGGGATCACGAAAAACACTCAGGCCCTGATCCTCGTCCCATCGATAGAGTTTGTTGGCGGGAATATCGCTAAAAATCAGGTGACCTTTTCGATCCCCCACCCAAACAGGTCCTTCGGTGAAGACCAAATCGGAGGCAAGCTCACGCACCTCCGCTCCTCGGGGAAACAAGGCCATGGAACTGGTGAGTTCCACAATACGAGGTTCCGCCGCCAGAGCAGCTTTTGATAAACCCAGACTACAAAGAAAACTAACCGACCAAAAAAAGCGCATGATATTCATGGAAAATGAAAAGATTCTTTAGAAAGTATTGGGCAAATCAAGCCTCTCGGCAATCACGCCATTAAGGCGCCTTTTCCACCACAAGATAATAAGCGCCCATTTGGTTGCCGTTTTCCAGGATGAAGTAGGGACTCAGTTTGTGGGAACCTTTTTTCAATTCCGTGGTGAATGTGATTTGTCTGGCGTTTCCCTGGACGGTGGATTGCGCCACTTCTTTGCCGTCGATGTTCAAGACTGCCGTTTTCGCCGCAACGGCTTTGCCTGGGTTGGTTCGAAAGGCTTTGGATGTGCCCGGTACTTGTTTGCCCGCGGGGAGTGCTGCGTTGATGGGGGTGTTTGATTCCACGGGCCAGCGGCGAAGTTGGAATGTGTAATGATCTGTTTTCAGGACTTTGACCGCCCAGAAGCCTTCAAAGGTTTTCACATCCTTCGCATTGCGAATATGTCCCTGGTTCCATGGTACGGATTGGCGGGTGATCCAGTCATGTGAGGTCATGCTGACCCGTGGATGATTGGGGTGGCCGATTTGAATTTCGGTTGTTTGCGAAAAGGTGGGTTCCAGTTCCGCCCACCATTTTTCATAAAAGGCGCGCATGTTTGCCAGACGATCCGGGTGATCCTTTGCCACGTTCGTTTGCTGTCCGGCATCGAGCGTCATGTTATAAAGTTCCGTGCCATTGACCAGCCGCCAGCCTTGTGACATGACCGAGGATTTGCGCCATTTCACAGGATCAACAACTCGCTGTGAATCGGTCACCAGATAACGATCAGCCCAATCTTCGTGATCTCCTTTCTTCAAAAGCGACCAGATCGATTTACCGTCGAACTTCAATCCAGCTGGAGTTGTCGCGCCGCAAATCTCAGTCAAGGTCGGCACGACATCGACGGCGTGAGTAAGAGTTTTGACGACTCGCTTATCCTTCATGCCTCCATTGGGCCAATGTACGAAGAAGGGCACCCGATGGCCGCCATCATATTCGCTGCCTTTGGCTCCTCGCATGCCGGCGTTGAAGATGCGGCTTCCGCTGGAGGTTCCATTGTCTGTTGTAAAAATGAAAATGGTATCATCAGTCACACCGAGTTCGTTCAGGAGTTGGCGTGTTTTCCCCACATTATCGTCGATATTGGAGATCATGCCGTAAAAGGCCGGGGCGGCTTTGCCTTGATACATGTCGACATAGGACTGCGGCGCATGCATGGGACCGTGGGGCGCGTTGGTTGCGATGTAGGCAAAGAAGGGCTTTTTCGCCTGAACGTTTTTCTTGATGAAGCGATGTGCCTGCTGAAAAAAGACGTCCGTGCAAAATCCTTCTGCTTTCACGATCTCGCCATTGTGAAAATAGCCGCCGTCAAAATAAGCGTTGTCCCAGACATCTGGCGTCTGCCCGACCCCGCCACCTCCATGTCGATAGACTTCCGTAAACCCCCGATCCTCCGGACGGTATGGGTAATTGTCCCCCAAGTGCCATTTGCCGAACATCCCCGTCTCGTATCCCGCATCTTTCAGGAGTTGTCCGAGCGTGATTTCGTTTTCGCGCAGCATGGAGCGGCCGTTGATGGTGTGCCAAACGCCCGTGCGATTTGTCCAGTGACCGGTCAGAAGCGCCGAGCGCGTGGGGGAGCACGTGGGAGCGACATGATAGTCGTCAAGGCAGACGGCTTCCGATGCCAGGTTGTCGATGTGCGGAGTCCGGACATAGGGATGCCCATGGCAAGCGAGGTCGCCATAGCCCTGGTCGTCGGTCATCACAAATACGATATTCGGCTTTGCCAGCGCAGAACTCATTGACAAAAGCAACAGTGCTCCCAGCACGAGGGATTTTATTCTTTCGATCATTTTCATGGTGTGGTTTGAATCAGAATCTAGAGGGAAATGGTAAGGTGTTCAATGCTTCTTCGGATTTCTTTGTTCGACGGGTTTGAACCATCTCGGGGAAGTGCGCCTTTGGCTATGATGAGCTGATGAGAATTTAGCATAAAAATAGTGATCAATTTCATGGATGCTGGGCACTGTTCATTTTTTAGGCAACGGAGGGGAAAGTTTCTGAGCAAAAAGAATGGAACGCGGGGAGACTATTGTTAATCTAAGGACTGTGCTGTTTCCATTGCAGCTTGAAAAGTTTTCCAAAGCACTGAGGTTTGAAGTGGGTGTAAGACGGAGCTTACCTGGCGCCAGCCAAAGCCCGGAGAGACGGGAATGTATGAAACCGAAAAGAAACAATGAAACGAAAAAAGGAAAAAATAACGGAAAGTCTCTATCGAGACCCTGCGGGTTTGAGACCCGCTCGGAAGGAACTGACCATTCACCGAAAGCGAGCCTTGGTTGGCGTCCGGAAACGGCGTCTTCAAGCGTAGGCAGCGATTCGTAAAGCCGTGTGATGGAGCCTCGAAAGCCGTCTTATTGGCGAAGCCTTCGTATTGGTAA
>Ga0255780_10000169_pt1 | contig 62397 bp, 46 predicted proteins | sample 071ome_32_FD_179978 | JGI IMG/M metagenome (GOLD analysis project Ga0255780, IMG submission 179978) | Coastal salt marsh microbial communities from the Groves Creek Marsh, Skidaway Island, Georgia - 071405AT metaG (version 2) | ecosystem: Environmental > Aquatic > Marine > Intertidal zone >... | reverse complement strand
GTTTTGAATTTTTTGGAGTCCGCATAATTACCGGGATTCACTCGGACCACTTCCACCCACTTGACCGCTTCCATGGCGGCTTCAGGCTTGAAATGGATGTCGGCCACCAAGGGAACATGACAACCCCTGTACCGCAACTCGCGCGCAATGTGTTCCAGATTGGCGGCGTGTCGCACTGTTTGTGCCGTGATGCGCACCAATTGGCATCCCACAGCTGCCAGATCGAGTGTTTGTTGAACGCATGCCTCCGTGTCCAGCGTATCGCTGGTGATCATGCTTTGGTAAACGATCGGGTGTTCCGCTCCTAGCGGGACCGACTGTTCGGGATTGGAAATCACAATCTCGCGCGTCAGTCTGCGCGCATATTGGTAGCCGGACTCGTTGTAGCGCATGCCTCTTACTGATTGACAGTGGCCGTGCTGTCCACGGGTTCAAACTTGATTTTGTAGGTCTTTTCCTTAGGTCCACCACCCAGGTCCTGGACATCGAAGAAACTCACATAAAGCATGTAGCCAATGACAAGCAAGGCGAAGCCGGTTTGGACGTAGTTCAAAATAAAGAAAGGTATCGGACGTCGAATGATCCCTTCGATGCAGGCCATCACGATGTGCCCACCGTCCAGAACAGGAACCGGAAGTAGATTCAACAAGGCAAGGTTGACGTTCAAGATAACGCTGAACCACAAAGCCAGTCTCCAGCCGTAATCACTTTGAAACAACATGTAGTAAATCCGCATGATTCCAACCGGTCCGCTCAGATGTTGGGCACCGATGTCGGATCCTTCCGTAAACAGGGCCTTGAACGTATTGACCATGGCCATGACGCTGGCCTTGATCTGATCGTTGGGTCCGGGATGGCTGATGGTCATGTTGCCGTTGAGATCCCACTTAATCCCCAACATGGGACGCTGATCTTCCTCAGGCGGAGCCTCCCCTTCATAGGATGGAACAACCGCTTTAACCGCAAATTCCTTGAGTTCTCCCTTTCGTTCCACTTTGAGAACCAGCTCCTTGTCGGGATTGTCTTCTATCACCTGACTCAGGGCACGCGGATGATAAATCGGAATCCCATCCACTTCTTTGATGATATCATTGGACTGCATCCCTGCCAAAGCCGCCGGGCTGTTTTTTTCAACATCGGCCACCAGTGGTGTCTGGAACGGCGCGATTTGAATCTGACGTAAGTTACCGCGTTTGTACCATTCGGCATCCTGCTTCTCCGGGACGGCTTCGACGGTCATGGATTGGCCGTCGCGCTGAACCGTGATCGGGATGGTATCCCCGGTGCTGCTGACGATCTGCCAGGTGACCGCATCACCGATACCGGACCAACGGGTCACGTCAGAGCCATTGACATTTTGAATGACATCACCTGCCAGCAAACCTGCTTTTTCGGCCGGAGAATCGGGAAAGACATATCCGATGGTTGTGGTGGTATCCGTTTCACTGACAGGTTTTCCTACTCCCCAAATCAGCACGGCGAAAAGATAGGCTAAACCAAAACTGAATAGAGGCCCGGCAAAAGCGACAATGATCTTGTCGAGCACACCGATGGGTGGGAGATCCTTATGCTCAGACTCCCCTTTGCCTTCGATGGCTTCCATCGGGGCCATCTGCGGGAGGGCCACAAAACCGCCCGCAGGGATGCTGCCCAGACTGTACTTGACGCCTTTGAATTCGCGTTCCCACAATGGTTTTCCAAACCATATACCAAAACGCTCCACCACCAGACCACGCCACTTGGCGGCCAGGAAATGTCCGAGTTCGTGGACGATGATCAGGATGTTGAACAACACGATCACCTCCAACAAAATGAATAAAAAATTCAAAACTTCCATAGAGTTCTTAAAAGCATCAGACCCTTTCAGTCAGGTCCATGTTCACAAACGAGGATGAAACATAACGGTTTGAGCCGGATAATCAATGGCTGATTTCGATCAGTTACCACCCAGCTTCCGAGCCATTTCCAAAGCAAAATAGGTCAGAATCAAGTCAGCACCAGCCCTTTTGATCGCCAACAACGATTCGTCGCGGGTTCGTTCAAGGTCCAGCCAACCGTTCTGTGCGGCCGCGTGAATCTGGGCATATTCCCCGGAAACCTGGTAGGCCGCCAGGGGCAAATCTGATGCCCGACGCAATTCGGCAATGATATCCAGATACGCTCCCGCCGGTTTGACCATCAACAAATCCGCCCCCTCTTCCTCATCCAGAAGGGCATCCCGAACCGCTTCCCGGGGATTGGCCGGGTTCAATTGATAGGTCCCCTTGTCCAGATAAGTTTTTCCAGCAGCCGACTGACTCCCCACCGCATCTCTGAACGGACCATAATAAGCGGAGTTGAACTTTGCGCTGTAAGCCAGAATACTCACATGTGACAACCCGGAATCATCCAATGTGGAACGAATGGCCCCCACCCGTCCATCCATCATATCGGACGGCGCCACCCAATCAGCCCCGGCCTCGGCCAACACTCTGGCCATCTGGGTGAGCACGTTCAGCGTGGCATCGTTGTCCACATCGGTTTGACCGGCATTGAGCACTCCGTCATGTCCGTGGCTTGTGAAAGGGTCCAAAGCCACGTCCGTAATCACCGTGATTTCGGGTACGGATTTCTTGATGGCCTCGACAGTTCGCGGAGTCAAACCTCCGGGATCGACCGCGCCGCTGCCAAAAGGATCCTTGATGTCGGGTGGATTGCACGGAAACAAGGCCACCGCCTGCACGCCTGCCCCAATAAGCTTGCGACATTCCTCGACGATACCCTCAATGGAAAGCCGGAAAACGCCCGGCATGGAATCCACCGGCTCCGGCTCCGGGAGGTTTTCTTTGACGAACAATGGCGCGATCAGGTCCTCGGGACGGAGGTGCGTTTCCTGAATCATGGATCGCACATGCGCATTGCGTCGCAAGCGGCGCATTCGCACCGGTAAATCGTAAAATGTCGATGAACTGTTGTCGGACATGTCTCTGAATGAATGAGAGTTATTCGGTCACTGTTATTCCATTGGATCACACCAATCCGTGCGCAGACAAAACAGCTTTGAGCTGGTCGCGATTGGCATCGGACATGGGAACCAGCGGTAATCGCATTTCCTGACCGATCAATCCCATGAGGTGCAGCGCTTCTTTGACCGGGACCGGGTTGGTTTCGATGAACAACGTTTTGAACAAATCGTAATATTTCGAGTGAGTGGCAAGCGCTTCGGAAACCCGACCCGCGGCAAAATCACGCACCATGGAAGCGATCTCTCCGGGTATGATGTTGGATGCCACACTGATCACGCCTTCTGCCCCGACCGACATGAAGGGAAGCGTCAATCCGTCATCACCACTTAAAATCGTAAAATCATTCCCCAAGGCATGCCTCAACTGACTCACCCGGTCGGCATCACCACCGGCCTCCTTGATCCCCACAATATTGGGGCAGGCATCCGCGAGTCGTTTCACCGTGCATACGTCAATCGCCAACCCGCACCGTCCCGGTATGCTGTAAAGAATGATCGGCAGTTCGGAGGCTTCTGCGATGGCTTTAAAATGCTGAAAGAGACCTTCCTGAGAAGGTTTGTTGTAATAGGGGGCCACCTGTAAGGAACCATCCGCACCGAGTTTCTTGGCTTCCCGTGTGAGGTAAATGGCTTCGTCGGTGGCATTTCCACCGGTCCCGGCGAGAATCTTCACCTTGCCGGCGGCGCATTCCACGGCCAGTTCAATCACACGCAGATGCTCCTCGCAGTTGAGCGTGGGAGATTCACCGGTGGTTCCCACCGGCACGATACCATCCACACCGGCGTCAATTTGTTTCTGAAACAAGGAACGTAAAGCGTCCTCATCCAGTTTCCCCGATTTAAAAGGCGTTACAATCGCTGTAAAAGTGCCTGTAAACATGTTGTTATTCTCTAATCCAATTCAATTTCGCCGGTAAACACAAAATCGGCAGGCCCGGCAAGCCGCACGTCTGAAAATTGCCCCTCTTGCTCCACAAAAGAGACCTTCAATTGATCCCCACTCTGCACCTGCACTTTCACAGGTGATTGAAAACCATGCAGTTTGGCCGCAACCAGGGCAGCAGCAGACACCCCGGTACCACAAGCCAGCGTTTCTCCTTCCACACCCCGTTCGTAGGTACGAACCCGAATATGCCCCGGTTCGAGTATCTGCACGAAATTGACGTTCGTGCCCTTGGGTGAAAAATGCAGGTGATAACGGACCCCGGCTCCGAGTTCCCTGACCATCGCCTGATCTGCATCCGGCACAAAAACGACCGCATGGGGCACCCCGGTATTGACGGAATGCACGCTCAGAGTCTGCCCTTCCACCTCCAAAGCCTGATTCAATTCCATGGGACCCGGTGGCGTCAAATTAACGGTCACCACCCCCTGATCAAATGAGGCCGAGATAATGCCCGCCAAGGTCTCAAAACTCAAGTCACCATTACCACCGGCAATGCGACGGGTAAAAGCGGCAAAACAACGGGCTCCGTTGCCACACATTTCGGCATCGCTCCCATCGCTGTTATAAAATTTCCAGGACCAATCCGCATTGCCTTTCTTATTGGTTTCCAACAACATCAACCCATCCGCCCCCACACCGGCATGACGATCGCACAAGCGGGCGATCTGCTCCGGGCTCAGAGTCAGTTCCTGGTTTCGGTTATCGATGAGAATGAAATCATTCCCAGCACCATTCATCTTGGAAAAAGAAATACGCATCAATTGGCCACAACCTAACGAGCCCCTTCCCCTGATGAAAGCCCAAAGTCAAAAAGTAAAAAGTATTTAAAAATAACAATTGACTTTTGCCCCCTAAATTGAGAAGTAACCGCCGTTGGGAGCTTCAATCCTCTTGCGAGGCAATGTCATTTCATCCTTCCGGGAAACAAGCCCCCAGCCTGAACGAACACTAGTAGTTCATGGATTTCCATGGACAGCTGGTGTTTTTTTTTACCCTGAACACGAAAACGAATTGTCCACAGGACAACTGACACAACACCTGACATGATTGCAACAGCAGAATTAATCCAAAACCCTACAGATGAAGATATAGCTCTCCAGGCCTATCTTTTGTGGGAGCAACACGGCTACCCTCACGGAAGAGACAAGGAGTTCTGGTATAAAGCGGAAGAGATCCTCTTGAAAAGAATTCAACAGGAAACCGCCCGTATCGAATCTGAAGCGTGGGAAGTCAAGACAAAGGCAAGCGCCCGACGTTCAAGCGCCACCAAAACAAAGACGACCGTCGAAACAACGACGCGCACAGTCAAACGCAAGACGGCAGTCAGCCCTGCCCAAGCAAAAAAACAGCCGGCGACCGCCAAAGCCACAGCTAAAAAGGCAACAGCTGCAAAAGCGGTAAAAACCACCACCAAAGCAGCAAGCAAAGCAAAAGCTGCTCCTAAAAAAACAGCTGCCAAAGCCAAGGCCAAAACGAAAACGGTCAAAGCCAAGGCTACGAAGTAAAATCAATCTTAAGCTCCAATCATCAGGTTGTCTGACTGGTTGAGCTGACAATTTGGGAAGCGATTGAGTTTCTCAATTCCAGGACACCGCAGGCGGGTTGACACCCGAATAAAGCCGAAGGATTATTCCTTCGGCTTTTGCTGTTCAAGGTAGAGCGTGGCGTCCCGGCGCGGAATCCTTGTGGATTCCTTGTCCAGCATCTCTTCTTCCAATGGATAACTCCACAGCTCCCTACTCCCAATCCGCATAGCTGGCGTGAACAGACAAGAGGACATACCGAAATCCTCACTCGTCGGAAATCTACCCTATAGCAACCTCCTGGCATGTTGCAGAGAACACGCTAGTCGAAACGCGGTTCCAATGGCGGTTTTTCCACCCACTCGGAAAATGGAGGCTCGTAGGGTTCAAAGGTTTCGTTCCCCAATAACATATCCGCAATGTACTCGGTCGGAATGGACAATGCGCCATACAATTCTGAATACCCACTGATAGATTCGTCAGTAGAACTTAATGGCCGAAAAACCACAATGGAACCGTCCTGCAATATGACCCTCACCCTGCCCTCGCCCGATTCTGCACCAAACTCGGCACCTGCTTGATCTTCTTCCTCCACTTGCTTGGACTGAATACTCACGATGCGCGCACAAAGATCCCGGGGTATTTGCCTCTCCTGCAGTTTGGACTCGAATCGGATGAATTGATCGTTCACTCCAAGAAATCTCCCTCGCATCATGTCCCCATTGTGAGCCACCAGAAGGTGACTATCCGGCTGATTGCGTTTAAACCGGGGTGTGAGCAAGGCCCTCTCCAAGGATTTGGAAACGACTTGCCCGCCGTCTCTTTGACGACCGTTTCGACGCGAAAAATTACCGGACTCACGGTAAAGCTGGTCAACGGTCAACAGATTGCGATCGGGACTAAAATCAATCGCTTTGATCACTGCCGCGGAGATCTTGTTCGTCGCAATGACGGGGGAATGCAATTCCAACGCCTCCTGGTCATATGAGATGACTCGACACGGAATTGCTTCACCTGAGTTCAGGAACACCATGCTGGAGGCTTCGTCCAGGTATTCCGGATACTCATAAGGAAGCGAATCCTGATCTCGCATGACGCGTGCCTTTCCCACATCGGACAGTTTCAAGGGCACCAACGCACCGGCGGGTGTCCACCCCAAAGGAGCGTCCGGTAATCCATAAGATAATTTCCCCCTGATTTTTCCTTCCTGCAAAACCAATACATCGCGAAAATCCATGGGTGATGTGGCCAATGATGGAGAAGCATTGAACCGAATCGCCGACGCGCCTGACAAATCACACGAAACGGGTTGTTGGTTGAAAACCGTCTTGAATGCCATTCGATGACGATCCACGGTCACCACATCCCCTCTGATCACACCCCCATCCTGATAAGATAGTTCGGTGGCATCCTGCACCGGATCCAGAATGGCTTCCGGGCGATCTATCCGCCCCAACCGGGCAAGATCGAAGGTTTTGGTTTCACCCGTTTCAACTTGAACGGACATCTGCCCGCCTTGAACACTCAATTGACCATAGAGAACAGTTCCATCGATCAGATAAACGCGATCCAGAGAAGCATCCACCTTCTCTTGAGCCAGAACCTTGGGAGAACGCAACAAACTCAAACGCCGAACGATCAAATCCTCTCCCAGATTACGCACATAGATCCCGGAACCGCCGGCATCCAGATCCACTTCATCGATCGATACCAACAAACGACCACTCATCCCAAAAACATCCACATGGCGATTGGGCACATCCAGCACCATTCTTAGGCGGATGTCTTTTTGATCTTCCTCGGGGGTCAGGACGGTTTCGAAAATATTGTTCTGAATCACGGCGATCTCATTGCCCCAGCTTTCCAATCGAAGAGCGCTCTTTTCCTCGGCGCTGTATTCATCCTTGCCAAAGGCAATCACAAACCTGGGATTCGATGAAGAAGCCAGTTCGACATTCATCTCGACCCGCCCCTGAAGATCGAAATCACGAAACAATGCGGACCGTACCAACTGGGTCGTCGGATGCGCCCCGACACCGGCATGCCACCCGGACTCCCGATTGGTCCCGACCAGAGATCGATTCTTGAATCCGGGACCGGTCCACCAAACCCGCAATTCCCCCATCCCTTCACCATTCAGGTATTCCACCCGCATGGCGTGAGATCCGGATTCGAGAGCAATTTGATTACTGACCACGCCATCTTCCCCTGCTTCCACCAACAATTCTCCGTCGATCCACAAGCGCATGCGATCATCGGCGGAAACATGGAATTCATGCACCGCTGCGTCCTCGATCTGCAGATGCCCTTCGAACACCATGGCGAAATGCTGTTTGGCATCCGAAATCCCCAAGTCAAAATAACTCGAAGCCAGACGTCCCTCCTGAATGGCGTCGAGCCCGGATAGGTCCGGAAAAGGGCCGGCCAGCCATTCTTTTTGTGTGCGGTAAACGCGATAACTCAGGTTCTGAATGGGGCCTCCCAGCGCCACTTCCCAATCGCGAAATCTCGAACCATCAAAAATCAGATTGGGCTGTTCAATCCGGTGCAGGGAATAAATGGCATCTCTCAAAATATTCAAACGTCCGTGACGTTCGCTTTCGAAGATCAGGGATTGATCATCCGAACCCACCAGATCGGCCACCAACAAATCGCCTCCAATGGTTCCGATCCGAAAAGCGCCTTTCGCTTCATTTTTCTCCTTGGGAAACCGAATCGATGCGAGTGAAGCGGAGTCAATGATCATCTCGTCATCAAAAATCGAGGAATCCCACCGGATCTGCTTGCCTTCACTTGGCAACAACGAACCGGGAAGCGCATCACCATTTTTCCAATGCAACACGACACCATCCCCCAGCTCAGCCCCAAACAGATGAATAGAAATCAACAGAAAGGCAGCAACGCCAAGAAGGCGCAGTAGATTTTTCAAATAATGGAGGGGTGAGTTCCACCTCACACCCAAACTTCCCCCTCGAAAACATTGCTGAGCAAAAGAAATGGAACGCGGGACGACTGAAGTCAAGCGAAGGACTGTGGCGTTTCCATTGAAGCTTGATAATGGTTCCAAGGTCCTGAGGCTTGAAGTGGGTGTAAGTCGGAGCTTACCCCTCCGATAGAGGGTTTCTAATTTTTGGCCTGGGCCCACGCCAAGACGCCTCGCCCAATTTTGAATGACAGAAGAAATCCTCATCGTTCGTAAACCGGCAACAACCGATAATTCAAGGCCAGGGTCAACACCGCCATCCCCGTGCCGTAAGCAGGCCCATGGTCGCTGGCAAAACTGCCATCGTCCGCCTGCGATTCCTGGAGTTGATCAATGATCCGTCGATTCCAAACTTTCCACGCCTCAAAATCACTCTGAAACAAGGCCTGCGCCATGTAGTAGCGATGGTAGTCGGGATGCCGAACCACATCCTGATCCAGATGATTTTTGATATATCCTGAAACCGCCAAATACTCCTGCGTCTGCTTTCGCTTGCCTATGGAATACACCAGAGTCGCAATGGCCGAACGGGTGAGGCTTTCACCACTCCCCTGTGACAATTGATACGACACGGAACCGGTTCGCATGGTGCTTGCCCTGAAGTAATTCAAAGCGTCTTCGATGGCTTCGTTGGGAATTTCCACCCCGGCGTTTCGTGCTCCAAGCAGCCCCATAAGCACCGTTCCAGAAACGGTCGTGTCGGCATCCTGGGATTCCGGTGAATATCGCCAGGCCTTGTATGGATTTTTCTCCTGAGCCGTCAAGGTGCACCGAACCGCCAACTCAAGAGCCTGGGCAAGCGATCTGCGTTCATCCGCTGCAACGTCCGATCCCTTCCACAACAAATCTTCATTCACAACACCGTATGCTTCCGAAAGAGCCAGGCATGCAAAGCCGTGGTGATACATGGGGCCGTGCCCCGGTCCGCTCGCCACGCCGGTCACTGGATTCTGATTGGAGATAATGTATCGCAAAGACCTTCGAATGGATTCCGCATAAGGTCCGTAATCCGGATCCTCCCCACTGGCCATCATCGCCATCACGCATATTCCAACCACACCGGAACCATAGCCATCCCCTCCCGGCCAACTGCCATTCTCCGATTGATTGGAAATCAAAAACTTCAACGCCCGTTCATTGATGACTTTGACGGATGCCGGAACACTTTCTCCATACTGAACACTGGCAATTTGTGCAGACAGTTTGGTTGAACTGCTCACAGAAACGAAGAGTGAGAGAGCGAGACCGATCAAAAAATGTTTGGGAAGCTGATTATTCACGAAGATTCCTTTCCAATGCGCTCAAGTAGGCGTCGAGACCTTGACGATATTCGGCAGGCAATTCACGTCCCGACCGCCCGGTTGCCTGACCGGGCACGCGTTCTTCAATGTAGGCGTCCAAAGCGTCATCACCAATCCCCATCAACAACAGCGCCGGGGTTTGCGTCGCGTTGGCTTTGGTGACAGTGGTCGTGTTGGGGACACGTCCTGTTTCCAGCAATATCTCGATGACTTCGGAAATGGCGGCAATGGTTTCGGATCCGGTTTGCTCGTTGGACAAGTGCATCACGACCTCATCCATCACAATCGCCGCTTCGGTCAGTTTCTGCATATGCTTTTGCATCATGGGATGCCCCGCTTTCGGCAAAGCTTTGATGTCCTCACGCAAATGGCGAGCCTGGGTGGCCATGCCGCTTTGAGTTTGTCCGAGGGCTTCGGAGCGTTCGGTGATTTCCTCTTTGTGAAGTGCGTGACGAGCGTGATCCAGTTCGCGCGTCTCTTCACGGAGTTCAATCTCCTGATGAATCAGCCTTACCACTTCCAGGATGATTTCCGGAGGCAAGTTGGGCAGTTCAATGTCATCGGATTCCCCGTCGGAAGGTTCAGGTGGCGGCAAAGGATCCACCAGTTGCTCGGCCCATCGGTCCAATGTATCAGCCCAATACTCGCTGGCGATGGTGGCGTTCCCGACCGCATTGTTTTGGATGTAACTCTTGATGTCCTTGATCTCCTCCACCACGTCCGAGGTCTGCATTTCATCCAGCACGCGTGTAAACTTGTCGGAAGGCCGACGCTCGGCATAGGCATCCATATCTTCATGGATCGTGAGCACCTCCTCCGAAGCCGCCAATTGGAGATCGCCCAGGATGTGTCGGGATGAAGCATCGACCACTTCTTTAACATCGAGTCCGAATCCATCCAGCGCGTTCAACCCGGAAGCCAGTTCGATCTGCTGAAGTGCGGCTGATTTCAGGCGTTTGACGAAGGTGCTGTTTTCAAAGCTACGGAGCAGCTGTTGCAACTCCTGAGCCACTTTTGCAAAGCTCGCAATCAGATCCTCCTGAACCTCCACGGCCTTGGAAACCAGCTCCTTGTTGGATTCTTTTTTGTCTGGTTGAGCTTGCGCCTGATCGGTCTCTTCCTGAGGAGGACGTCCGCTCCCACGAAGCGTCGTGGAAGGCAAACCAAGCCCACCCTGCACTTGCGGGCTTTCCTCGGAGGATGCTTGGGCGGGATCGTTTGGATTGAATCCCGATTCCGTATCGCCCACTCCAGGCGTGGGATTCGGAGGGGTATTACTGGAAGAAGCCTCCCCGCTTTCCTGCTTACTGCGATCCACACTGGCGGTTTGTGTCGGTGGATTCGCGGATGCTTCATTGGAACCGGCTTCAGACAAATCCTTATCCTGCGGATTGGACTGGGCATGTTCGCTGGAAGGCATGTCCGGCGTTGCGGGTGATCCGGCGGGCTCGTTTTGTGTGGAAGAAGGTGTTCCCGAAGCAGACTCACTGGATGCCATGGAATTTTCACCGCCTTCCTGAACTTGAGCGTTGGGTTGAGTGCTCATGGACGGAGCCTCAGCGCCCTGTGCAAGCAGTGAGGCAACGGAAGGCATTTGTTCATTTGCAATGGATTCCAGCGCACGAATGGTTTCGGCCCACATGCTGAGCTGGGCAGGATCAAAAGAGGTGTTGCGTGCGGCATCCTGCACCAGATCTTTACCAATGCGAATCAGGTCTTCCAGTTTGTCTGTATTGGAACGTTCCGCAGCAGCTTGCGATTGAACCTGTTTTCGGCGTTCAGGAGTCTCCAGTTCCTCCTGGCTCAGTTGACTCAGCGCTTCGTTGGCCTGATGCAATTGTAATTCCCGCTCGTAAATTTCCTGAGAAACACCCGCCCAAAGTCTCATCTGTTCCGTCACCCACTGATAATGATCCTCCGGGGCCATGATATGCACCACCATGTAGGGCGAATAAGACCGTGGACGATCCGGGAAATAATCCGTGGCATAGGCGCGCAATTGAATACTCTGAGGCTTGAGCTTTTCACGTAATGCCGAGAAAGTCGCGGCCACCGACAGACGATCGTCCTTGGGACCACCCGCCGCCACGGTTTTCTCACCTTTGGTGGGGTTGGGATTCAAAACCGGATCTTCAATACCCGCCCATTCGATTCCCAACTGTTGAATCCCAAAATCATCGCTGGCGACAATTTCGAATGAAATCAATTCGTTCGGCAACACCACCTGATTGTTCTGAAACCGGGCCAAACTCACACTCGGCGCCTGATCTTCCCGCACTTCAACACGCATCACCTGTGGCTCTCTGGGTTCAAGTCCCAACACATCCTGCCAGTTCAAAGGATATTCACCCGATGCCTCTACGAGCACCGGTTCCGTGGACAAGGAGGCGCCCGAAACAGATTGAAGGTTGCCGTTGAGCGTTGCCAATTGGAGCTCCCGGGTGGCGGAGGCTCGAAACGATAGTCGGCTCCCCTTCACAAGACTGACCATCCCTCCCCGAACGTCCTCAACGATCGGATCGTTTATTTGCAGATAGTCAGGCAAGGTCGACTCTGCAAACAGTTCGTTCAAAGCAGGACGAATCCTGGGACGAACCGGGACCTGACGTCGGGCGTCGCCAATTTGAATATCCAACGATGCATCCAGAGTTTGAGGCGGCATCCCGAATTGAAAAATATCGCCATCGCGCTCGGCAGACACCGGCATTTGAGAACCATACTGCGCCTGCCCCATAGCAGGCTTCCACCGCGTATCCGGCTTGAGCCGCACCTCATACTGGAACGGCTCGGCATAAGGAACGACATGGGAGGTGGATTCACCTTGCAACTGAGCGAAGGTATAACGGTCAAGCTGTTTCCAGGGCATCATCCAACGCAATAGCGCGTTACCACTAGCGGCAGGAGAAAACAAACAAAGCAACAAGGCGAGCCCGCAGGGCACCCCAGCAATCCAGCCCCATGTGACATGTCGTGGGAACGGGACGGCATCGCTGAGGTCGCGTTTTCCCATTTCTTCGTCGACCTGCTTCATGGCGGCCTGAACCAGATCCTTGCTTTTGCCATGTTGCCGGACATTCAAGGCCAGTTCGACAATACCCAGCAAGTGATCGCCAAAGCGCGGGTACCTGTAGCGCACCAATCGGGCGGATTGATCCAGGGTCCTGTTCTTCCAGACCCAGGTCCTCAGCTTCAGAGGCAAACAAACCAGACACCCCACGCTGCCGCTGGCCACAATGAATGCACGCACCCATTTGGGGGTATCCCACCATCGATCGAGTCCGAACACCAACAGGTAGGAAATCACCAATCCAAACAGGGCGATCAAAATCCCCTCAGCGATCTTGACCCTCCAAACCTTTTTTTGGAATTCAACCAACGATGACTCCAGCCTGGGCGGTAGTGCCACCCGGTCGGTCGCGTTGTGTTGTGGTTGATTGTTTTGCATGTTCGATTTGATCGCGTGCTTAAATAGTGCCAGTCATTTTCCGTCCGATCCAAAAGATTCCCATCATAAAAATCAGAAAACCACACCACACCGGATGCGCCCACAAACGGGTGCGATGCAACACTGGATCCGGTTCCGGCATTTCGCGCAGGTGTTGCAGCAAACGATCCACTTCGTGCATGTCCACCATTTGCCCGTGAGTGACCGACGCAATCTCTTCCAGCACATCGAAACGAGCCTGACGTCCCTGCCGTTCCCGATGGGCTCCATAAACCGATAAATCCGTTTCAATGGAAGCACCGGTTTCTTCACTCCTCGCTATCAACCGATAATTGCCGGGTTCCTTCGGAGCAAATGTTCCGCTGAACAATCCTCGCGCGTCCCCTTCTCCGGGTTGCAAACGAATCGATTCCTTTTTCCCGGAAGGCGCCTGAGTTTCCACCACGACGGAACCTTCATCCAGAAACCCGCCCAACTCGTCCAGCACATTGGCGTTCAATGTCACCTGATCATCCACACGAGGCCGTTCGGGAGAGAAGAACAGGCGCATGGATTTTCCCTGGGCTTTCTGACGTTGATACGCCATCCACCGGGCCACCTGTCCCCAGAACCGATAATGGTACCGATCTTCCACCCCTTCACGCCATCGCCAGGCGCCGTCCGTCCCCATGAACAACACTTTGCCGGTTCCGAAGGTTTTGGTCACAATCAAGGGCACGCGTCCGGCCTCGGCCGAAGCTCGCTCGTGCACTGCCAGGATCTCTGTTCCCACTTTAGCGCGCTGGATGCCCGCATACCAATTAAAACCGGGAAGCCGTCGCCAGATCTCAGCATTCTCCTCGTCCGTGTCCGCCAGCTTGGTCAGCAGACTGCGACGTCCGGATTCGGTCAGTGAAAAATGGCCTTTGTCCGGAGACCCGATTCCTTTGGGTTGTTCGCGATCAATGATCACCGGATACAACTCTTCCAGCGGACTGGATGCCAACGATTCCTGCCATCCATATCGTCCGGGAATAAACACCAAACCGGAAGCCTGTGAACTGACCAATTGTTTCAGATCGAGCGTCTGTTCTTCCGTCATCTGCTTGGGTCCGATCCCGACATCCCCGAGGAACACCACATCAAATCGGCTCAACTCACTGGCTGTTGGAAATTCCTTGATATAGGATCGACCACCTCCGACTTGTGGCAGTTTGGGATGAAACAGCAAACAGGTGACCTCCACCCCCGGATCCCGCTCCAGCGCATTGCGCAGATATCGATACTCCCAGCGCGGATAGGATTCGACCACCAACACCTTCAACTGTTCTTTGCGGACCGACATGGGAGCCGTGATCCGGTTGTTTTCTTCGATCAGATCCATGGAGTCTTGTGTCAACACCAGTTCCAACTCCACATCCCCGACCGCTCTTGGGGTCCAGGTGAGACTCTGCGTTTTCTTTCCCATCGCGGCAATCTGAACCAATTCTTCCGCCACTTGTTCCCCATCGACATACAAGCGCACAAACACATTCCGATCCTGCCCAAGCGAACTCGACACGTTGAACGGAATCCGCAAGGGTTTGTGGGCCACCGCAAACGTGGGAGCGTCCATCCCCACCAGTTCCACATCGGGCAAAGGCGTCCTGCTGCCAACACCCACCGCAAACACCGGAACGCCTTTCATGCGATAACGGGTGGCGGCCTGAATGGGGGGCTGTCCAAAATTCCAATCCCCGTCCGACAACAACACAACACCTCGCAGCTGGGAATGGTTTTCAAGGACCTGCATCAGTCCGGCATTCAAATCGGAAGCTTGTTGGGACGGTTCCAATTGAGATGAAAACGTTTCAAAAACCACTCGGGTCGACCGGGCATTTTCTGCCGACGAAAAGTCCCAATAAGCATCTTCCAGGAATGGTTCGATGGCCTTTTCCCGACTTCGGATCTGCCGGTCAACCGAGCTGTCATCGATAACATCCTTGGTTTGCATGCTATCGGACACATCCGTCAACACCACCAGCACATCACTCTGATCCGATCTGCTGAAACTCACCCATTCGGGCTGCCACAAAGTCACCACCACCAGCAACAGCAACACAAACCTCATCAGTTCCATCCAGCCAATAGCCGGACGAAACCCGCTGCGACGCCATGCCGTCCAGCAAAAGTAAACCGCCGCCACCAGGATGCCCAGTCCGAGAAACGTCGCCAGTCCACTGGGCAAAAACGATAATCCTTCCTGTCCCATCATCAGGCACCTGCCTCCTTTCGTGACGAAAAACCAGAGGTTCCCCCCACTTTACGGCCATCGGATGGTTGCGCCTTTTCCGGCAGGCACAATCCGGCTTCTGCCAGCAAGGCGAGCGCCATCAGGATCAAAAAGAATTTCCAGACTTCACTCGCCAGGGAAGCCTGATCATCCACTGTGTCCTGGATCTTCTGCAGAGTCATGCCTTCAAACAAAGGATCCACAAGACCCTCCGAAAGCAGTTCCACGTCATCCTCACCCAGGCTGCGGTTCAAAGCCACCCACTCGTCTCCTTTGCGAAAAACACCAGCGTGCATCCCCCGGTCGGACAAGGTTGTTGGTTCAGCCACCGGATTCATCACTTCATGATCCGTCAGATAAGCGGCCCACTCGCTTCCGGCATTCAAATGATTTGCCTTGGCAAGCGATCGGCTTCCGAGTTCCAAAGAACGCTGAAGCATCACGTAAAAGGAAACCGCGTCTCTTTCCATGGAGGAAAATTCATCGGAAGGCAAGGTGGCACAAAAATAAGCAGCGCCCTTTTGAAGATTGGCCCGCACCAGAAACGGATCGTCTTTTCCGATGCGCGCAAGGGTTGTTCCAGTGGTCCCCTGATCGGAAAAAGAAATGGCGCAACGTTTCTGCGCACGCAATTCATCCAGGGGAAGAGCCTGTCCGCTGTCCACTCTTCCCAACAAATCCGCATCATCCCGCCACCAGCTGAGTGATTGGTCGATGTCATCTTCAAGAACATGCCAGCCCGACCACTGCATGCCAAAAATTTCACCGTTGTCGGGCGATTCCGGTGGGAAAAAGAAAACGACCCGCCCGGAAGCCACAAATCGTTCGATTTCCTCCGCAACCACACCGGAAGGCAATGGCGCTTGCCAAACCAGCAAGGAGGTTTGGTCCCAATCGATGTTTCCCGCTTGCAGACTGGTCACCACCTCGGCCTCATGTTCCAACCCGGTTTCGACCGGAATGGACAGGTTCAGCTTGAAGGATTCTCCCATCGCTTTGTCGTCCGTCACAATGACCGCTTTGCGTTGGGGTGGTTCGGAAAACACGAAATACCAGGTGTTGTCCATGGCATTGGAATCACCCGGCAAGGATACGGTTCCCCACCCGGATCGTTGTGAGCGATCCAGTGGAATGCGATAACCGGTCAGCAACCCGCTCCCTTCAGTCAATTCCACTTCGACCACCGTTCGCACCTGGTTCAACGTCACCTGCACCGGCGCTTTCCTGGGTGCCGGACGGGTTCGATTTGTTTCGGCCTGCACGTTCACCTGGATATCCAGAATCAATTCAGCACCATCCCGGGTCTGCCTTCGTTTCACATTGGATGCCCGGATCGAAAGGTTTCCGGACGGTGGTTCGGGGTAGGACAACAAGAAGTGATGCACGCCTTCCATTTCAGCAAACTGATTGCGGATCACCTCCCAGCGACCGCTCTCGGCATCCCAATCATGTTCACTCAAATCAGACAACACCCAAACATCCGCCCTTCCGGATTCATTGGCATTCAGATAAGCCAGGGCTTTTTCCAGCATACCGGGTATATCGGCGCTGACATCGGAAGCCTTTGTCATCGGCAAATCACGCAGACTTTCCGGGGATTCAAGAACCTGTGACTGCCCACTCGCGCTATCAATCAAGACCAACTGACTGCCATATCCTTTCTGCTGTAAAAGATCGGACAACTTATTCAGAGCGGTCGAACGTTTGGATTGGCCGGACTGCAGATCCTGCGCCTCCATACTGGGCGACCGGTCCAGCAGCACGAGGGTTGCGTCCGGTTTCCCCCAGCCAAGCATCCCCATTTTACCGCTGACCAATGGTCGACTCACGGCAAACAAAATCGCCGCCACAGCCGCCATGCGAGCGGCCATGATCAGCAGGTAACGCAATCGGGCCATGCCCTTGTTCATGCGATTGGCTTTGGCCAGGAACATGGTGGCCGCCCAGCGAATGGATCGATGCCGATTGCGATGAATCAAATGAATGATCACCGGCAAAGCCATCAAAGGCAGGGCAAACAAGATCCATGGTTGAAGAAAGCTCATGCCGAAGCAGCGCCTTTCTGTTTAGGTTTGCGTCGGATGAGGAAATCAGACAACACCTCACCCACCGTATCCTTGAGATTCACCCGATGGTAATCCACACCGGCTTCCCGCATGACCACGCTGATGGATTGAAGATATTCCTGCATGGCGGTGCGATATTGACGCGCCATCAAACTCGGATCCGCCATAATGGGATCGCCTCCCTCCATGTCCAGGAAGCGCATGGGCCGGTCAAAATCAAAATCGACCTCCGATTGATCCAGCAAATGAAAGACCGCCACATCATGTTTCCGGAATCGCAAATGCTGGAAACAATGCCGCAGAATATCGGGTTCGATGTAGAGATCGGAAAAGACAGCCACCAGGGCACGCTGCTGGATATTTTCCGCCGCTTCATGCAAAGCGTCGGCCAAGCCCGTTTCGCCTTCGGCTTTCATTTCGGAAAGTTTGTCGAGAATCAATCGAAGGTGGCTGGCGTTTCTTCGAGGCCGTATTTCGGTATGGAACCCTTTGCCCGCACAATACAAGCCTACGGCATCCCCCTGTTTGGTCGCCATGTAAGCCATGGTGCCTGCCAGGGATTTCATCATCTGCAGTTTCGAAAGACCATCGACATCGAAATCCATGGAACCGCTGGTGTCGGTGATCAGGCAAAGTCGAAGATTGGTGTCGGCCTCGAATTCACGAATGTAAAACCGATCGGAACGCCCCCAGGCCCGCCAGTCCATGCGACGCGGATCATCCCCCGGGACATATTTACGATACTCGGCAAATTCCAGGCTGGCTCCCTTGATGGGACTGCGATGACGACCGGACACACTCCCCAGCATGGGGGCGCGCGCATTGAGCCCCTGTCCGGTCAGTTTTGCCACGACTTTCGGATCAATGAAGTCGTGTTTGCTTTTCCCTGTATCCGCCACGGATGTTTATTCCTCCTGTTCCAGTTCGCTCACCAGGCGATGAACGATTTGACGGCTGTCAATCCCCTCGGATTCAGCTCCAAAGGAAGTCAGCACACGATGCATGAGCACCGGTTCCGCGACAGCTGCGATGTCCTCCAAACGAACCATGTAACTACCCAACAAAGCGGCTCTCGATTTGGCGCCGAGAATGAGGTATTGCATCGCTCGGGGTCCCGCGCCCCAACTGACCAGGGGTTTGAGCCAATCGGGAGAATCCGTGTCGCCGGGGCGTGTGCGCCGCACCAGCTGGGCGGCAAATTTGTAAATATGATCCGGCACCGGAACACGACGCACCAGTTCCTGATACTTTTTGACACGCTCGCCATCAATAATGTGCTTCAACTCAGGCATCGGATCACCGGTCGTCAATCGACCGATTTCGATTTCCTCCTCCAAACTCGGATACCCCACATCAATCATGAACATGAAGCGGTCCAACTGAGCCTCGGGTAATGGATAGGTCCCTTCCTGTTCGATGGGATTTTGTGTCGCCAGAACAAAGAACGGTTCTTCCATAGGATAAGAATGCCCCGCTGCCGTGACACGGTGTTCCTGCATGGCTTCGAGCATGGCGGCCTGTGTCTTTGAGGGAGCCCGATTGATTTCATCTGCCAGGACGATACTGGCAAACACCGGTCCTTTGACGAATTCAAACTCACGTCGTCCGGTGTCGGATTCGTGAAGGATCTCGGTCCCGGTAATATCCATGGGCATGAGATCCGGCGTAAACTGAATCCGGCTGAAGCTCAGATCCATCGTTTCAGCCAATCGCTTGACCAGCATCGTCTTTGCCAAGCCAGGCACCCCGATCAACAAGGCGTGTCCCTGAGCAAAAAGGCATATGGCAAGGCGCTCGACCACGGATTTCTGTCCGACGATGACCTTGCCGAGTTCATCGCACATGCGTGCGTAATCCTGACGCAAGGCATCAATGGCGGCGACATCCTCCGCCTGGATCTGTTCTTTGGCATCTGTATTCGACATGATGAAACGATTACTTCGTATAAATTCAGATTAACGGGTTGAAACCCATTTCAGATGGATTATCGAAAATGATCAATCGTAATCTGAAGGGGACAGAATGATTTTCATACGGTCTTGCGGATGAGGTAAACATCTTTTATTCTACAGCATTATGATTCAAATCGATAGCAATGAAAAAGAAGTGCATGTAACCATACCTCGCACTGATTTGACTCCCGAACAACTTGAAAAGGCACTACGCCCGTTCAGGTTTTCGCGTTTGACTTCCCATAGTCAAATGAGCCAGAGCGAAGCGATGATCATGGCCGAGGAATCCAAATCAACATGGTGGCAACAAAACGAGCATCTATACATATCGTCCAACCAGTAATCCATGCGAATTGTCGTTGACACCAATATTGCATTTTGTGCACTGGCTTCTCGCGGTGGAAGCTTGGGAATTGGTTTAACGACGCATTCCGAGCACGATTTTTTCGCGCCAAGATTTCTATTGGTTGAATTATTCAAACACAAAGAACGCATTCTGCGAGCAACGAAACTTCCTGAAAATGACCTTCTGGAAGCATTCTCCATTCTTATTGAATCCCTTCAACTGGTTGATGCCTCTAGCATTCCACTCGGCGTCTGGATGGAAGCAAGACGTCTGTGTGACGGTATTGATCTGAAAGATACACCTTTTATCGCAATGTGCCTTCATTTGAATGCGGTTCTCTGGACGGCAGACTCGGAACTTAAGGTTGGTCTAAAATCCAAGGGATTCGATCATTTTTACACTATGTAAAATATTTGGCACCGTTCACAGATCCATTAACCTAAATCATAGATGAACAACACAGCACTACTCCTGGCCGGCATTCCGGCTATCCAAAAAAACCTCTACCACCGCATCCAGTTCATGGTGGGAGACCCGGTCGGGTGGATCCAATTTCCGGACCAAAGCGAAGCGAACGGAACCCTGCTGATCTGCCGGGACATCGAAATGGATCGTGCCAAAAAGCATTCCACCGCTCAAAAGGTGGCATGCCCCGCCGATTTCACACCGGATTCCGGATTGTCCGGGGACCGCGAAACGGCCACGGCACAAGCCATTGCTGAATGCCTGTGCCGCCAGAAAGTCACATCAGTCAGATCAGACCGATCCCTTTCCCTGATTTACATCAACGCGCTCAAAGAAAGAGGCATCGCCATTGAATACAACCCTGACATGGGCGTATTAGAGCGACGCGCGAAATCTCCTCAGGAACTCGATGCCCTGCAAAAAGCACAGAAAGCCACCGAATCGGTCATGATCAAAGCCTGCCAACTGGTGAGCAAAGGTCAGGCCAGAGCGGACGGCACACTAGAACTGGAAGGCATCCCTTTGACTTCCGAGGTAATCCGGACACGCATTGACCGCTGGCTGTTGGATATCGGATACGAGAACCCCGGCAGCATCGTAGCCTGTGGACCAGACGCAGCAGATTGCCATTTCTTCGGTGCAGGTCCACTACGCACCGAGACCCCGATCATTATCGATATTTTCCCGAAGAACAAAACCAGTCAATACAACGGCGATTGCACCCGCACGGTTGTCCATGGGAAGGTTCCATCAGAAATTGAAAAAGCCTACAACACCGTGGTTCAGGCCAAACTGGCCGGCATGCAAGCCACCCAGGCTGGCGTGACCGGTGAATCCGTCCATCGCGCCACCATTGAGGTCATCCATGCGCAAGGCTATGAAACCGGCCTACCAACCGAATCCTCACCCACAACCCGCTGTGCCATGGTGCATGGCACAGGGCATGGAGTCGGATTGGAAGTCCACGAACCTCCACTGTTGGATTTCAAAGGTCCCGAATTGGTGGTCGGAGACGTGCTGACGATCGAACCCGGCCTCTACAGTCAGGCTTGGGGCGGCGTCCGCAGCGAGGACATGGTAGCCGTGGAAGCCAATGGATGCAAAAATTTCAACAAGCTCCCGGATACCCTGACCTGGTAGGGATCGGAAACGTAGGCTCTTGGGATGGTAGGGATGCGCTGCCGCGCGTCCGCCAACGTATCCGCACAACGCAACAGTCTTTCCTACACCCCGACGCGCCACGCGGCTCTGCGGCGGCAGAGCCCTACCGGTGTCACCTTGAATAAACCGGACCGTTGAACAATTCGTTCGGGATGGGATCTTTGTTGATGATCTTGTAGGTCGTCACCCACTTTACCATTTCGGCGCTACCCCCAAAACTCCCGACAACCGCACCGCCCGGAAGGTTATCAATGGTGCTTTGCCCATTCTTGTTGTCCAACTGCCACCATGTGGCCACACCTGCGTGGCGAATGGAAACACCGTTACCTGTATTGCCCGGGGGCGGCACATTGGATGCATCATTGAAATTCAGAGGGTCCAGTTCATTCTGTTCCCAAAGCTGCCAGCTGGTAGGCCTGAAGTTGGTCATTTTATAAGTCCTGCCACTGGGCAATGGAGCTTTCCCGATGTTGTTATACCCACCGATCGTGCCGTTCCAACAATACGAAGTAAGCTTGACGGGTCGGGCGAGCCACAGGGCTTTCAACGGACCTCTGCTTCGAGTGGAAATGTCCTTGGGACACCACAGGACCTTGTGATCAGCAATATAATTCCCCAACTGACTGATCCTGAAAAAAGCCAACTGATTTTCAAACTCAGGTGAATCAGCATCCTTGCCCGCCGCCGATCCTGGTGTGTTGGGGCGTCCCGGCAGACGTCCTTTATTCTCTGTGGCATACAACCAGTTTTCTGGACCACTCAAATTACCTCCCCAGGACGGGTGCGCCAGGTAATCCTCGTTGTCACCGGCATACATATGGCTCGCCAAAAGAACCTGCTTAACGTTGTTCAAATCAAGGGTTAACTGGGCCTTGTCCTTGGCGCGCCCCAAAGCCGGCAGAAGCATCCCCGCCAAAATCGCAATGATCGCAATAACGACCAGAAGTTCAATCAAGGTAAAAGCACGCATCCAGCGGAAACGGCCAATCGATCTTTTGGATACCGAGGCATCTTTATTTGGATCTTTCATAATGAGCAGCTGATTGAGGGATGTTAGCCACAGAAACAACATTGAAAAGGAGATTTTTCGGAGAAAAAATTATGTTTCTTTAAGGGGATTCCAAACGCGTCGAAATCCCAATTGTTGAAAATCCTTCACATTAGCAGTGGCCAGTTCGGTGACTCCTTGATCAATCATGGTGAGTGCTGTCCGGACATCATATAATCGACAAAATGCAAAGGATTGTTGTTTGGAAAACTCCCACATCCGATCATGTAAATGACGACTTTCAAGAGGAAAACCAATCAATCGCCAACAGGGATGATTTCGGTAAGCGTCAATCACATCACCGGCTTCGGAGGCAGATAGTGGAGAAGGTAAAACAGCGGAATTTCGAAGCAGGCAGTAAAGTTCGGCAAGGACAAATTCGGAAATGGCTATGTCTTCATCCATCTGGATGGAAGTCAACCAATCATAGGCTTTGTTGTGGCTTGGAGAATCAAGATTCAGCGAATGAAGAAGGAGATTCGTATCAATCGAAAGCATGATTCAAGCCTTTCCATTCTTCGCCACTTCGACTTCCAACAAACTTTTCTGAGCGGCTTCTTTGAGTTCAGACTCACTCAATCCCTTCCACCCCAAAGACCGTGGTTTGGGAGGTGTCCAGTCCTTTTGTCCGTCTCCATAAACACTCAGCATGTATTCAATTCCCCGCCTTGCCAATTCTGCCATCGAGATTTCCTTCTTCTGACATAATATTTTTGCACGCATGTGAATGTCGTCAGGGAGCTGAATCTGAGTCCGCGTCATGCCGCAACTTTAACATCAGATTATTTGATGTCAATTTAACAGCACTTTTGGAACAGCAACTAAAAAAAACGGCGCTGCCAAGCAAACCTGGCAACGCCGTCTTTTGATAAAAGAGAGTATTTACAATCAACCCACCGAAGGAGGTGCGAATCCGTCGCGGTATTTGCGGGACAGAATCTGTTTATTGGCTTCTTCGTGGTTGGTGAAAGTGTGTGTTTTGGCATCCCAAAGCAGTTCTTGCCCGGGGAAACGAGTGGCTTTGACCGCCAGAAGAGCTGGTTCGGTGATGCGCACCCCAATTTGGAAAGGCGTCCAGATGAATTTCTTCTCACCCAAACAGTTATCCGCCCAATCTTCCCAGTGGTGACGTGGTTCCACTTTCGCCAAAGGTTCGTTTTCAACCACCTTGCCTTTGCGGAAGATGGTCATTTTTCCACTGGGCTCGAGGAGAAGGGTGCCTTCTTCACAGACAACCATGGTTCGATTGGCCCCCTCTTTCATCGGCGGCAAACCGAGGGCTGAAAAGGATGGCAACAGTCCACTGTCGTTGTAGTGCACGACAAATTTCTCACGCGCAAAGTTGCTGCCTCCCGGGTAGGTAATCGTACTCTGATTGTGCGCACTGTGACCATCGTTGGATGGTCGATGTGTATGCGTCAACACGGATTCGGGTGAAGGCAGATCATAAGCAAAATACAACAGATCGAGCAAATGACATCCCCAGTCCGCCAACTGCCCACCGCCGGTTTCCCAGAATCCTCGCCAGCGACGTGGTGCAAGGTCATCACTATAACCAATGTCCCGGGTAATCGGACCACGCCAGAGGTCCCAATTGAGATTGGACGGAACAGGTTTGGCGGCTGGCAAATCGCTCCATGGATCAGGGAAATAATGTCCACGCGAAACACCACCGGTCCAGACGTAAGCTTTCACTGGCCGTCCAAGCTGATTTCTTTTCAAGAGTTCAACGGACTGCATACGACCTTCGTAGCATGCACGCTGGTTGCCCATTTGAGTGACCAAATCGGGTCTTGCGGCGAGACCTTCCCGGATCATGCGCAGCTCATCCAACTGATGCACCAGTGGCTTCTGACCAAATATATGTTTCCCATGCTTGATGGCGGTCATCATCATGGGGGCGTGATGAAAATCAGGCGTATCCACGATCACGGCATCAAATTGATCCGAACGATCGGCAAAAGCTTTCCGGTAATCGGGCTCAGTCCAGGCACCATGCTCCTTGGCGACCTTGTCCATGACGTCACTGTCCACATCACAGAACCCGACAAACTTGGATCGCTTATGGTTCTTGAGACCGTTTCGCTGCAAGCCACCGATGCCTCCCACACCCATCTGGAAGATCTGTAAATTGCTGTTTTTATTGCTCTGGGCTCGAGTTGTGATGGAAGGAGCGGCCATCATCGTGGTCAAAATGGCTCCGTTCCGAAGAAAAGTGCGACGCGTCACGCGTGCTGCCGGCTGGTTGGACTTGTTCTTTTTCATAGGAATCTCACGTATCCTAGCCGGTCAGAGAACTTCCCACAAGCCCAAGAAACGATCTTCAAGTGCAAAAGAACAATATAGGTTGAAGAGAAAACAATCTGGCTTCATTGCCCACATATTTCGTGATTTCGGCTCCAGTCTGTCATTGAAACACGTCCAGCAAACCCTTATACATGACCTGATGATGTTTCATGTTGTAAAAAAAGTGACGACGTATTTCTGCCTCATGGTATTTCTGGCGGCCATCCAACCGGCCCGGGGAGCAACCATTGGCTCGCAAATTCTGGACATCCCCTTTCCATACAGTGACACCCCCAACATCATCGAAACATCCGAAGGACTGTTGATGGTCTGGGCGAGTGGCACCCGGGAAGGATATTTAGACGTCAAACTCTATCGTTCCCACTGGAATGGCAGGTCTTGGACAGCTCCCCAGCAAGTCGCCGCCTACGCAGATGAACGGTCCGGCATCCAGGAAGCCTGCTGGAATCCAGTGTTGATCCAGGGTCCAGAACATCAACTCGCCCTGTTTTACCAGGTCGGATCTGATCGGGCCTCCTGGGAAGGACGCATGAAGTTTTCCTATGACGGAGGCCATTCATGGACACCTCCAAAGGAACTTCCCAAAGGCTTCCACGGTCCAGTCAAAAACAAATCCGTTGAATTACCGGACGGCAAATACTTGTGTCCCTCCAGCCAGGCCGTCGCCGGCTGGCAGGTTCAACTGGAATTCGCCACCCCCTTCAGAGAGAACTGGGGATGGCGCAAGACCAAACCACTCAATTCCCCCAACGAATACCGTTCCACGGACCCTGCCATCCTGATGCATGATGCCGAGAATATTCAGGTGCTAAACCGGTCCAAACAGGGATACATGACCGAACTCTGGACCCACAACGGCACCAAAACCTGGTCGGAAATGAAACGTGGCCCACTGCCCAATCCCAACAGCGCCTTTGATGTGATCAAAATCCACGACGGACGCTTTGTCCTGGTTTACAATCACAGCCCCCGATTCACAGACCGGATCAATCTGGCGGTCAGCAGCGACGGGAAACAGTGGGAAGCGGTCGGTGTTTTGGATCAGGCGCCCTCCACCCGGCTGGAGAATCCGTCCATCATCCAATCACGCAACGGTCACTTGCATCTGGTTTACGTCATCAACCAAAACCGGTTCAAACACGTTCGGCTCGACCCAACTGCCTTCCAGACCAAACCGATCGTGGATGGAGCCTGGCCGGTCAACTGAAACTCTTAAAACCGGAGGGTCGAGTGCCACCTCGGCCCATACTTCCTCCTCGATTACTTCCCTGAACAAGAGATGTGGAACGAGGGAAGCCGTGGGTGTTCGTTGGCCTGTGGTGTTTCCATCGTGTCGCGACAACCGTGCGAATTTCACAAGAACAGCAGTAGGCCGGGTGGCGAAATTAAAAGAACAGGGCCCCGCTGCCGCGGGGCCACGAGCGCGTCCTGGCAATCGAAAGACTTGAAGCGCAGTCCTGACACGTCTTGGACATCCCTACCAAGATAAAGTTGGTATTCCACCACTTTGAGCGGCACCCCAGGAAACCAAACAGATCGGTCGAAGCTTGCCGAGGACGCTCAATCGTGTTTGGATAGCTCCACACTGACACATTTCATTCGATATGAGCGCTGAAGCAAACATCAAACAATTGAACCTCACCCTCCCCCCCGCCCCGGCCCCGGCAGGCGTTTACAAACCCGTCGTGTTGCAGGGAAACCTAGCCTACGTCTCCGGACAAGGCCCCGTCACCCAGGATGGATCCCTGTTGACCGGTCGGGTGGGAGCCGATGTGGACAAGGAGCAGGGAAAACTCGCAGCCCGGCAGGTGGGATTAACCATGCTGGCTACCCTGAAGAGCCAGATTGGCAGCCTCGACCGAATCGCCCGAGTGATCAAAATCCTCGGCATGGTGAACTCCACCGCTGATTTTGAGGAACACCCTTACGTGATCAACGGATGCAGCGAACTCTTCGCAGAAGTTTTCGGAAGCGACAACGGCATCGGAGCACGCAGTGCGGTCGGAATGGGATCCTTGCCCGGTAACATCACCGTGGAAATCGAAGCCATTTTCGAGTTGAAACCCGAATAAGCTTCCTTTCCACAGCCGAACCAAGACGCTTATCGGTAAGCGTTCCATTGAGAATCCGCAGATGACGCAGATTTGCGCAGATGTGGGACATAGGTCCAGATTTTGCCGATTCATGATGGTTCATCTGTTAGTGATCCAATTTTCGGTTGTCAAATGAATGAATTCCCCTTGTATGTCTGCGCAAATCTGCGTCATCTCGTAGATCCCGCGTCTGCGGTAGTGCGGATTAACTGCATAGATACGGCACATGGAAAATCCACCTTCTACTGATTGGTTCAGCATCCGGAATGCGGATACACTGAGTTCTCCCGCACTGCTCGTTTATCCGGAACGGGTCCGCATCAATATCCAACGCATGCTGCAAAGGGTCGGCAACGATCCGTCGCGCCTGTGTCCACATGTCAAAACCATCAAAACGGAACCTTTGATCCGCATGATGGTGGACGAAGGGATCACCCGGTTCAAATGCGCCACGATTGCGGAAGGCGAAACAGCCCTCAAAGCCGGCGCCCAATCAGTGCTCCTGGCCATCCAACCTTCAAAACCCGTCGCGGAAAGATGGCTCACATTGGCTGAAGCATTTCCGGACCGATCTCTTTCAACCGTGGTGGATTGCCCCGAGTCGGCGGAATGGCTCGCATCATTAGCGAAAGAACACCAGGCAAGCTTCAACGTTTATCTGGACCTGAATGTCGGTATGGACCGCACGGGGATCGCACCAAATCAGGCGGCGCTGGACCTCATTACCTCCATACTCTCGACAGAAGGCCTCCATTTCGCAGGACTCCATGCCTACGACGGACACCTGCATCAGCCATCTGCAGAAGATCGTCAGCAAGCATGCGATGACTGGCATCGATCCATTCGTACATTCGCATCACAAGTCAGTCAGCTCACGGGAACACCTCCACCCATCATTGCAGGGGGCACGCCTACTTTTCCGATGCACGCGGCAACCGATGATTTGATCTGCAGTCCCGGCACATGTGTTTTGTGGGACGCGGGCTATGCCCATCATTTCAAAGACCTCAACTTTCTCTGGGCACTGGTGGTCATGTGTCGCGTGATCTCAAAGCCCACACCCGACACCCTTTGTCTGGACCTGGGACACAAGGCCATCGCCTCAGAAATGTCACCACCACGCATCGCCTTTTTCAATCTCGAAGCAGGCTCATTTGTATCACACAGCGAAGAACACCTCGTGGTAAGCTCCCCGCAAGCATCCCAGCTCAAAGTCGGGTCCATCCTTTACGGAATCCCCTGGCATGTCTGCCCCACCGTGGCGCTCCACCAGCAACTTCACGTCGTCGAAGACAATCAGTCCACAAGCACCTGGGAAGTCATCGCACGAAATCGCCGCATCAACCACTAACCCATAGCCCCAGCCCCCCCCGGGTAGGGCCCTGCTGCCGCAGGGCCGCGTAGCGCGCCAGGATTCAGGAACACCTACTGCGTTTTACGGATACGTTGGCGGAGCGCAGTCCCGACAGGTCGTGGACATCCCTCCCCACACCAGAGCGTTCCGCTCCGGCAGGGAAGCGTAGCGCACACTGGGCCCATGATAACCTGCTGCATGATGCGGATAAAGAAGTGGACACATTACCATCCCCATTTTTGCGTTCTTTGCGAATCTTGGCGTCTTTGCGTTCTTCAGGATTTTGGGGATCGGATGCACCTTTGTTCCCCCATTTTAGGACTATTACCATGAATGCAAACGAATCTTGCATTGAACCTATTAATGGTTATGAAGTTTTAAATGGCTGCCTGGTTTCATCGCAAAGGCGCGGAGGCGCAACGACGCAAAGTAGCATGGTGTCACGAAGAAGCAGGTTAGAAAACCTGGATGGCGTGCAGTTGCCGGCAAAGACCAACCATGACGCTATTCACCTTTCAAGGCTGTCGGATATTTACCGTCCCCTACTCGGCAGAAACTTCAGCGCCCTCGGGACGATTCGCGCTATCGTTCAAAGAAGCCAGCGAATCTGATGAAAGCCCCTGCTCCAACGGACGTGGGGGGCCTTCGTTAAAGTCAGTCTGAAAATCATCTCTGAATCCCAAAATCGACTGAATATAGGACTTTGTCCCCGGATAATCCATCTGCTGAAGAAAGACAACGCTGTTGGTGGCGCCGGCTTCCTCCATCCAGCCCAGCACCGCCTTCCGACCGGCATTATAATCCGCCAAAGCATAAACGACAGGCCGATCCTTGTCCTGATAACGTTTCAGCATCTTGGAAAGATAATAGGAGCCCGCCAGTGCATTCGTGCGAGGATGAACCAAATGCCCTGGAGAAAAGGTCCTGATCCCCTCTGAATCGGCCCACTCGAAAGAAGCCATGTCGGTGAGCTGCATCAGTCCCAACTCCCCCACACCGCCTTTGGCATCGGGATTGAGATGACTTTCCTGCCAGGCGACCGCCTTGACCAAGGCGGGATCCACCTCATACTTTTTGCCTGCCTCGGCGAAAAGAGAGTCATAACGATGCGTATCCAGAGCCTCGGGACGGAATGGGATCACAAAATACCCCATCATTCCGACCAGGACCGCCAAAACCAATAATGGAAACCAACGCATCATGAGAATTTAAATGCGAACACCATACACCAGGACGGTAAAAAAGCCAAATTTCGAGTCGGATAAAAAAAAGAGAAAGAAAAAGTGAAAAAAACCTTTGCAAGCGACCGGTTTTGCCCTCATATACCCACCTGCTCTGGTTCGGAGCGTAGCTCAGCTTGGCTAGAGCGCCAGCTTTGGGAGCTGGATGTCGCAGGTTCGAATCCTGTCGCTCCGACCATTTTTACTTTATCCTTCACACTCACCACTTGATCTAGAACCACTGATCTTCTGTTTATTACCGCTGGAGATTAAATGATCGGGATGCTTCTTTCATCATGAATTTCAGAAAAAGCGTTGGGTAGAATGGAAAAAACGAAAAAAAGTAAATCTAACATTGCAAAATCCTGAATAATCTATACCAAGGTCCGCTTGCGACACTACTTGTCGCTGGACTTAGGAAACAGAAAGATAAAAATGCAAAACCTCTCCCGATACAGAAATATCGGTATTTTCGCCCATGTGGACGCCGGAAAAACCACAACGACCGAACGTATCCTTAAATTAACCGGCAAAATCCATAAACTCGGTGAGGTGCATGACGGCGCCGCGACCACCGACTTCATGGACCAGGAAAAAGAACGCGGTATCACCATTCAATCAGCCGCTACTTCCTGTGTTTGGAACGACCATACCCTGAACATCATCGACACCCCGGGTCACGTTGACTTCACCATTGAGGTTTACCGCTCCCTGAAGGTGCTGGATGGTGGTATCGGTGTTTTCTGTGGTTCCGGCGGTGTGGAACCTCAATCCGAAACCAACTGGCGCTATGCCACTGAATCCGAAGTTGCCCGTATCATCTACGTCAACAAACTGGACCGCGTCGGAGCCGATTTTTACCGCGTTGTGGACCAGGTCAAAAACATCCTGGCCGCCAAACCGCTGGTCATGGTGCTCCCGATTGGTGAACAGGACAAATTCGAAGGAGTCGTTGATTTGCTGACCCGCAAGGCCTGGAAGTGGGATAACACCGGCGATCCGATGCATTACAAGATCGAAGATGTCCCGGCCGACATGGTGGACATCGTCGAAAAATATCGTTCTGAACTGATCGAGACTGCCGTCGAAATGGATGAAGAGGTCATGGAAGCCTACCTCGAAGGTAATGAGCCCGACATCGACACGATCAAGAAATGCGTCCGCAAAGGCACGATCAACCTGGACTTCTTCCCGACATACTGTGGTTCTTCCTTCAAGAACAAGGGTGTACAGAACGTTTTGAATGCGGTGGTGGATTACCTGCCAAGCCCAACCGAAGTCAAACCTCAGCCAGAAGTTGATCTGGAAGGTAATGAAACCGGTGAATTCGCAATCGTGGATGCCGCCAAGCCACTGCGCGCACTGGCCTTCAAGATCATGGATGACCGCTATGGCGCCCTGACCTTCGTGCGTATTTACTCTGGTGTGATGAACAAAGGTCAGAACATCCTCAATACTTTCACGGGCAAGGAGGAACGCATCAGCCGTATTGTGTTGATGCATGCCGATAGCCGTGAGGAACTGGACAGCGCGAGTGCGGGCGATATTGTTGCCTTGTTGGGTATGAAAAACACCCACACCGGTCACACGCTTTGCGATCCTGATAACCCAGCTACCCTGGAACCCATGGTGTTCCCGGATCCGGTTATTTCGATCGCCATTGAACCCAAGGAAAAAGGTCAGGTCGACAAACTGGGCACCGCGCTCGGTAAGATGGTGGCTGAAGATCCTTCCTTCCGCGTCGAAACCGATATCGATTCCGGTGAAACCATTCTTAAGGGAATGGGTGAGCTTCACCTGGACATTAAAGTCGATATCCTGAAGCGCACTTACGGCGTGGAAGTGGTGGTCGGCAAACCTCAGGTGGCCTACCGCGAAACCATCCGTAAGGCAATCAACGACACTTACACCCACAAGAAACAATCCGGTGGTTCCGGTCAATTCGGTCGTGTGGACTACACCATCGAACCCGGCGAACCCGGAAGTGGATTCTTCTTCGAATCCAAGGTCGTGGGCGGTAACGTTCCCCGAGAATACTGGCCTGCCGTTGAAAAGGGATTCAAGGTGTCCATCGATCAAGGTGTGCTCGCCAAGTTCCCATTGGTGGATGTGCGCTTTATCCTGACGGACGGGGCTTTCCACGCAGTCGACTCCTCGGCCATCGCCTTCGAAATCGCTGCCAAGTCGGCTTACCGCCAATCCATTCCGAAAGCCAATCCGGTATTGCTCGAACCGATCATGAAGATCGACGTGTTTACCCCGGAGGACAACGTTGGTGACGTGATTGGTGACTTGAGCCGCCGCCGCGGGATGATTCAGGGTCAGGACAACGGACCTACCGGTGTTCGCGTCAAAGCCGAAGCTCCTCTGAGTGAAATGTTCGGATACATCGGCGACCTGCGCTCCATGACCTCGGGTCGTGGCCAGTTCTCCATGGAATTCTCGCACTATTCCGAGTGCCCCAATTCCGTTTCGGAAGCGATCATCGAAGAACGCAGCAAGGAAAAGAAATAATCTTTCAGGCATTACAATCTCACAAAAGCCCTTTCCTTCACCGGAAAGGGCTTTTTTATAGCATCACAGCTCACTGTTCATTGAGCGAAGCAAAATTCAATTTTGGACATCAACCTTGACCAATAAACGCCATGTGATAAATCACCATGTATTTTCACATGGATTGCCATTGACCTCCGGAGTCAGGTTTCATACGGTCTCCGTCCCTTCCAAACCCGAAGGACCTTCTGTTCGACTTCCAACGTAAGTTCGCAGTTTATATCCATGTTTGATTTGATATACCGAAAGTACGGAAAGCGTTTCCGTGCGAAAGATGATTTGTTGTCTGGTTTGACCGTGGCATTGGCCTTGGTTCCCGAGGCTGTGGCGTTTGCGTTTGTCGCCGGCGTTGCGCCTTTGGTGGGACTTTATGCGGCGTTTATTGTCGGCCTGATCACTGCCATTTTTGGCGGTCGCCCGGGCATGATTTCCGGAGCCACGGGAGCTTTGGCGGTGGTGTGTGTCTCTCTCGTCGCTCAGCATGGGGTGGAGTATCTGTTCCCAACGGTTGTGCTCATGGGGTTGATACAGGTCGCGATAGGTCTGCTTAGGTTGGGAAAATTCATCCGACTCGTGCCCCATCCTGTCATGCTGGGCTTCGTCAATGGCCTTGCCATCGTAATTTTTCTGGCACAGATCCCACAGTTCACAGTGGATCCCACAGCACCTGATGCTGCCTGGAAATCAGGCAAAGACCTCTATCTGATGCTGGGCCTGGTCGGATTAACCATGTTGATCATCCATTTCCTTCCGAGATTCACCAAGGCGATTCCCTCTTCATTGGCGGCCATTCTAACGGTGACCGGCATCACCATCCTGATCGAATCAACCTCCGGTTTTCACTCCCAAACCGTGGGGGACCTGGCCGGTATCGGGGGAGGATTACCAAGCTGGAAATGGTTCACAGTTCCCATGAACCTGGAAACCCTGAATATCATCTGGAAATACTCAGCCATCATGGCTGCCGTGGGTTTGATCGAATCCCTGATGACGATGTCCCTCATCGATGAACTCACAGAAACCCGTGGTCGTGGAAACAAGGAATGCATCGGGCAAGGCGCGGCCAATATATTAACCGGATTCTTCGGCGGCATGGGAGGTTGCGCAATGATCGGGCAAAGCATGATCAACATACGATCCGGCGGGCGCGGTCGTCTGTCGGGCATTTCGGCATCCATCTTTCTACTTTCCTTCATCCTCGTTGGATCGAGGTATATTGAAATGATCCCCCTGGCTGCTTTGACCGGGGTCATGATGATGGTTGTTTTGGGAACCTTCGAATGGGCTTCGCTGCGACTCTATGGCCGGGTGCCCAAGGAGGATTTGTTTGTCGTCATCCTGGTCTCCGTTGTGACAGTGTTCACAGATCTGGCTCTGGCTGTTCTGGTCGGGGTGTTGGTCTCGGCGCTGGTGTTCGCCTGGAAGAGCGCCAAACATATCCACGTCACCGAAACCATCAACGATCACGGAACCAAGATGTATCTACTGGAAGGTCCCCTGTTCTTTGCCTCGGTAAAAGAGTTTCAGGAAAAGTTCAATCCGAGCACCGACCCGGAAGATGTGATCATTGATTTCAAGGATTCAAGAGTCTGCGATCACTCCGGCATTGAAGCAATCAACACGCTCACCGAACGTTATCTGAACCACGGCACCAAACTCCATCTACGCCACTTGAGCAAGGATTGTCTGGGGCTGCTCGACAAGGCGGCGGATATTGTCGAGGTCAACATCATGGAAGACCCCAATTACCACGTTGCCGACAACAAGATGGCCTGAGGCCATTTCAATCCCCACATTCATTGACCGCCTTTCCCCCCATTCCATCGGGCGGAAGAAAGAAGGTGGACAGGCTGAGTTTATCGAGCTGAAAGCCGTCTTCGCGATAGGCGATGGTGATGGTATGCGGACCGGATTCCAACTGGTGTTTTTCCATGGTGATCCATTGCCATCCACGCGTGCCCAATCCATTGCGCGTGATAAAATCGCCGTCGTCGATTTTGTACCAGCAGGAGTCATCATCGGCAGAAGGACAGTTTAGCCGGGCAAACACTGTAAAATTCCCGCTGCGATCCAAGGTAAACGGAATGGTCACGTAGTTTTCCGCGCCGACAGGAGAGGTGCGAGGGCTTTGCAATCCCACTTTGGGAGTGACATAGCCTCCCCCCGAAACCCCATCACTGGAACCGACCACCCAATTCTCACCCACCGTCGCACATTCCGCTTCAAGAGCCATGCTAAACGCATCCGAAGCCCCGGGGAATTCGGGTTTCCCCTTGCCCCACCACTCAAACCAGCGTGAGGCATCGGCGGAAGAGAATGAATGAGTCGTTACCATGGTGTTGGCATGGACGTCCCCCAGAAGGAACTTGTCTACGAAGGCCTCGACTTCCGGTCGTTGACTGTCCGGCAGGCGACAATGTCCATGGCCGTCGACAATCGAAAACCCAAATCGATCACCAATTCCAAAGGTCTGCCAAACTTCATGGGCCGCCCGGCAGGATGTGTAACCCGATTCTTCAGCCAGCCATTGATAATCCGGATTCCCCAGCACCAACAAAGCGCGAGGCGCCACCATGGCCATGAGTTCATGATGATCCATCGGCAGTTTCCAGACATTGCCCCCCGAAAACTGAAACATGCTTTCCATAAACCAGGCGTGACTGGTCGCCCCCAGTTTTTCCACATTGCCCATGGTTTCAGACACACGCCAGGCCGCGGCGCCACCACCTCCGGGTTCCTGGGCTATGGTCAGGGCAATCCGTTCATCAAAAGCACCCGCAAACAAAGCCATTTTACCGGCAAACGAACACCCTGTGACAGCCAGATGCTTGAGATCGATCGGCAGTTCATCCTGCACCATCTCCAATCCATCGATCAAGCGGCTCACCCCCCAGGACCAGGCACTGTAAGCTCCCATGTGAACGAGATCGGGATAAAGCTTGTTGATCGGTTCATTGCCCCGCTTCTGGGTGTGACTCATGACCTGCCCAAAGTTGTAAGCAATCTGTGCAACGTTTCGACTGGTGAAGATGTCGGGCGGCAAACTACCTGTCCCCCGCCCCACTCCAATCACCGCCGGAAAGGGTCCCTCGCCTTCAGGAAGGGTGATCTGTGAAGTCAAAGTGAGTGTCTGCCCGTTCACCGTGACGTTGACACTCAGGGTTCCATCAGCGAATTCGGCACTCATTTGTTCAGGACGCTTGGGCTTGGTTCCAATCTCGTAATGCTCGATCTCTGCCTTGATCTCGGAACGACGCTGTCTCCAATCCTCAAACCGTGTCGAACGTCCACTGCCATCCGACCACGCAAACGGATCCGTCAAGGGAAGGATGACGGGTAATTCATCCAACGGAGCAAAAGAAGGAAGCGGCAAGTCGGTGCCGGTATGTTCCTGTTCATACACCAAAGGAATGTCATCCTGGCCCATGACTTGTTTGGTTGAAACCATCGCAAACAAGAAAATGATTGCGACGACACTTAAGCCCATTCGATGGAAGGGCATCACGGAATGGTCATGATAGAGTTTCATGTTCTTGAGTTTTGGGTGCCATGAAACCGTGACTGAATTCCGCACTGGAATCAATGCATTAATGACATTATAAAAAGCAAAATCGTGCTGCTCGATATGGGGCTACATGCGAAAAAGGATGACAACAGTCGGAATGGTTTTCCAGTCGTTGTCAGTCCCTGAGCCTGACATCGCGGCAGATCCCTCTTTCGGAGCCTTGTATAAAGGTCAGCACTTCTTGACACGGCTTGGTCGCAAACATCTCCAGTCCCTGAATCACGGCTTCACTGAGCCTCAGTTCGCCCGAATGAAGAAATTTGTAAAGCCTCTTGAGCTCGGTGCGTTCCTCAACACTGAATCCGGCCCGTCGCAACCCAACGGTGTTCAGCCCACAAACCGTGTTATTGGACATCGCCATCATGAAGGGTGGCAGATCCTTGCTGATCCCCGAGCCACCCTGCATCATGGCCAGCGTCCCGATCCGGGCAAATTGGTGCACCATGCAATTTCCAGAAATGAACACCCGATCCTGGATCATAACATGACCGGCGATCAATGCGCCGTTGGCAAAGGTGTTGTTGTTTCCAATGTGGCAATTATGCCCCACATGCGAATGAGCCATGAAAAAGTTCCCGTCACCAATAAGGGTGTCCTCTTCCAATGTATTCGAACGATGAATCGTGACATGCTCACGGAAAACATTTTGAATCCCAATCCGCAAACGCGTTGGTTCACCGTTGTATTTCATGTCCTGAGGCGCATCACCAATCACTGCACCGGTGTGAAAACGGCAGCCTTCCCCCACTTCCAGGTGTCCGGTCAGATGCACATGGGGACCGATCTCGCAATCGGCCCCGAGACGGACATCTTCATCAACCACGGCAAAAGCCCCCACCCGGACGGACGGATGGAGTTCAGCCTTGGGATGCACAACAGCGGTGGCATGTATCGACATGCCTCAACTGTAAAAATATCCCAGCTCACGTAAAGAAGCGAAATCACGCGAACGATCTTCGGTTGCCTGACCGAGGATCACATGATCGAGCACATCAATGCGCAAAATCTTCCCCGCCCGGATCAAATCCCGCGTCACTTTGATGTCCGCTTCGGATGGGGTTGGATCTCCGGATGGGTGATTATGAACCAAAATGATGGCTGAGGCATGATGAGCGACCGCCGCGCGAAACACCTCACGAGGATGAATGATCACCGAATCGAGCGTCCCCTGAGTGATCTCCACCACACGGATCAATTTCCGGCGAGTATTCAACAAAGCGACCTGAAAGTGCTCCACATCGCGCATACGGGCCTCTTCACGCAACAAATCCGCCACCCGCTCGGGTGTATCCAGCATCGGAGATTCCGTTTGTATCTCCCGCGCCATTCTTTGCGCCAATGTAAAGGCTGCCTTAAGTGTCACCGCCTTGTCCGGTCCCACACCGGGAACTTGACGCAATTCCTGAAGACTCGCCTTTGCCAATCGATGCAAGGACCCGAAGGAACGCATCAAGTGCTCCGACACATGAATGGCGGAACGCCCCTTGAGCCCGGTACGCAACAAGATGGCAACCAGATCCGTGTTATCCAACGCGTCGGCTCCGACGGCAATCAACCTTTCCCTGGGTCTTTCCTTCAACGGAAGATCTTTGATGCGCACACTGTGAGTCATATGCCTCTATCACACCCAAATGAGCGCAAAAGGGCAAACGCCGGGAGATCTTCGATACAAAAAAAAATGGGTACTCAGATGTCGCTTTTTCAGAGTTTCAGCTTTCACAGAGAAACATTCGATTCAGACAATACCCCATCCTTTTGGAAAATTTATGATATCTCCCACCCGCATCCTCCTCCTTCTCAACGGTAATAATGGATAAAGAACCGTTGTTTGGAGAGTCTCCGCCAGGTGGAAATGGATAACAATCAGTCATCGCAAACCCAAACGCTTCCCTGTCGTATCCAAAGCTGTGTCGAGCCACAGCACTCCAAAATTTGCGCCTCCGGATCGTGGTGAGCAGCGCCGCTTCGAGAGTGGGGTTCCCAATTGCCCACAGACTCACTGTGCTTGAGCCTCGCGCTTTACATCCAATGCCCAAACTGCTATGCATCTGGCCATCCGGAAATTCAACGGCAGATACCTGTATGAGACTTCAATCATCGTCCACCATCCGGCAAACCATGACGAAACGATTTGTCATCGCTTGCCTCAGTTGCCTCACCGCTTTCACAACCACTTTGACTGCTCAGGAACTACGCTTTACGAGTGTGCCGGACATCTTCAATTGGAACATCAGCAATCCTCAACCGGGATGGGAAGATGCTCTGGACTGGTTCTTTGACCGACTGCAGAAGGATGGTCCGGATTTCATGCTGAACGCGGGCGACATCATGGATGCGAGATGGTGGGACGGAGCCGAGCAGGTTCAAAAGAAAACTGAGGAATACTGGGGAGGTTTCAAGAAACGTTTTGATGATCGTGGCATGACGATTTATGTCGCACCGGGTGATCACGAGTATGGAGATGATGGCGGGTTGAGATTGGGTGACAATGCGCGTGTCTTCGGAGAACAGTTCACCCAACTGATGGGCATGCCACGGAACGGTCCGGCAAATCACAAGGGGCGGGCGTTTTTCGTTCGAAAGAATAATCTGCTGATCATCACTCTGGATACTTTTGAAGATGCCGGAGAAAAATTTGACTACACGGTGGGGGCCGAACAGTTGGAATGGATGGACCAAACCATCAAAGCCCATCAGGACGCAGAATTCATCATTGTGCAGGGACACCTCCCGATAATTGGCCCGGTCAAAAGCAAGAATTCCAGCGCCAGCATGCTCGATGGAGGAGCGGATTCGGAACTATGGAAGCTCATGGTGAAGCATCAAGTAAATGCCTACTTCTGCGGAGAACACCACCGCATAACAGTCAAGAAACGGGACGGAATCTGGCAGATCGTCCATGGCGCCTTGTGGGGAACACAGACCGACCTGAATTATTTACGAGGAAGCGTTCGCCCCGGCGAATTGAAGCTGGAACTTCTGGAGTTCGATGTCACCTATGACGGCGGTCATATAGGGGATCATCCTCATCGCGGTCCCACAAACAGGCCACGTGAAAAAGTCTCGATCGTCGAAAAAAGCCAAACCCAGGGCCCGAGGGTCACCGGAATCCTGATTCAATCGACCGATCCGACTGGTAAAGCGAAGGATACCAGCACTTCCGGCTGGTTCGAGGTGAACCGAGAATAAAACCGTAAGGTTTTTGTTAAAGTTTTTCGCCAAGGTTCCGATGGGTAACGTGGACCTGCTCCATGCCTTGAACCAATGGGCAGTCAGTCATCAACCAAGCTGTTTCGCGCTTTTAGGAGGGCCGGAACGGATTGACTGACACGGGAGCCTGTCCCTAACACCAACAGGAGGGTGCCATGATACCAACAAGGAGAATTCCAATAATATTGGAAGCAGTTGAATTGTGTCCAAATGCAGCAGGCAGACTGATGCCTGAATGGACAAAACAAACTGCCGGAAAAGGCAGATATTCATTGAAACACGCATTCTGGCGGATGCTTCTTTGCTGTGCCATTTGCCTGTCGGCAGGAGAGTCGCTTGCACAACAAAACTGGCTCGTACGCTTACGCTCGGGAACATCCCCTCAACGGACGTCCCCACCGGTGACGCAATCTCCCACCATCAGCACCCCGACGCCAGGCAAACCACAGAACACAGAAATCAAGGGCGCTTTCGGATTCACCCTGGGTGAAAGGGTTAACCCCAAATTCAAACTGTATCATGACAGCCACGAAGAAGACCTGCCTTACTACAAGGTGAATCCTGAAATGACACTCACGGAAAACATATCCATCGACTACAAAGTCCTCTTAACTCCTACGGATCGACGAGTGGCATTGATCAAAGCAAAGTGCATCCTGGCATCTTTTAACGAAGTAAGATCCTTTTCACAACGGATACAGGAACTGATCTTCTCCAAATACGGCAAAGGAAACCAACACATTCTGCCCACCAAATTCGGAAACAAATGGTTTTTTTCCAAACCCAGGCACCCAAATGTTTTCATCTGCATCGAAGCAGACTCCACCACCGGAATCGTCTACATCCAGTATTCGGACGAAACACTGGTCAGTAAAATCAGGCGTGAAGTGTTGGAGAAAAGAGTAGGTAAACTGAACATCTCGGCGCTATGACCCCGAGAACACAAGCCCGGCAATATTCAAACGATCCAACCAGATCCATGCTGCTTTGATCGTCAAATGCTCCCCAAAGGGAGATCATTTTTCCTTGCTGCCCCGGGTGATGATGTATCCTCCGGATTTTTCATCGCGAGTGAAACCGATGTGACCATTTTTCCCCGCATCCTCCACCAGATCTCCGAATGACCGGTAACCATAGTAAGATTCGGTGAATCCCGGTTTTCGTCGCTTGAGCGCTTCCTTGACCATAGAACCCCAAATTTTATCGCCCTCGCCCCGGTCCTGAAGCAAGGCTTCATACGTCTCGGCAATCAACGCCCAAGCCTCTTTCTTGTTCACTTTTTCGTCTGCCTTGCTGGATTCACTGGTCTTGGTTGCTTTTTTGGATTTCTTGGCAGCAGAAGACTTCGCAGAAGAGGTGGCTTGTTTGGTTGTCTTACGACGCACGAGGTCATCGTAAAAAACGAACTCATCGCAATTTGATATCAGCAGATCGGAAGTGGAATTCTTAACGCCCACACCGACCACGCGCTTGTTGTTCTCCCGCAGTTTGCTGACCAAGGGCGAGAAATCCGAATCACCACTGATGATCACAAAGGTGTCCACATGCTGCTTGGTGTAGCAAAGATCCAAGGCATCGACCACCAATCGGATATCCGCCGAATTTTTACCGGACTGTCGCACATGGGGTATCTCGATCAGTTCAAAGGAGGCTTCGTGCATGACAGATTTGTATTCGCGATAACGAGCCCAATCACAGTAAGCCTTTTTGACGACGATATTGCCCTTGAGCAAAAACCGTTCGATCAGCTTTTGTATCTGAAAACCATCGTATTTGGCATCCTTGACTCCGAGGGCAATGTTTTCGAAATCACAAAAGAGTGCGATAATTTGAGTAGCTGAATGAGTCATAGTGGGCGATGAAAGAAATTTGTATTTTCCATTAGGCTATCCGACCGGATTCGGAGTATGGTGCCTCTTTTGAATGAAGCCAACTCTATTCTCTGAACTGGGACTTTCTCCCGAAATCGAAAAAGCGATCAAGAAGCTCGGATTCGAGCAAGCCTCCCCCATCCAGGCGGCGGCCATCCCTGTCCTCATGGAGGGCAAGGACGTCGTGGGGCAATCTCAAACTGGATCCGGAAAAACCGCCGCCTTTGGCATCCCCGCCATTGAAAAAACGGATCCCAAACTCAAGGCGGTGCAGGTATTGATCCTTTGCCCCACCCGCGAACTCGCGGTTCAGGTCTCAGAAGAACTTCATAAACTGAGCTATTACCAGAAATCCATCTCCTGCCTCCCCATTTACGGAGGTCAGTCCTACGAACGTCAATTTGCGGGACTGCGTAAAGGCGCCCAGATCATTGTCGGCACACCTGGACGAGTCATGGATCACATGGACCGGGGTACATTGCAACTGGATCAACTTCACACCATGATCCTGGATGAAGCGGATGTGATGCTCAACATGGGATTCCGGGAAGACATTGAAACGATCCTGGATTCCCTGCCCAAAGAACGTCAAACCGTGTTCTTTTCGGCAACCATGCCTCAACCGATCCGCAATCTGATCGCAAAATTCGCCCGGGATCCGGAAAGCATCAAGATGGAGCAGCAATCCATGACTGTTCCCACCGTTGAGCAAACCTTTTTCGAGGTGCATCGCCGCTTGAAGGTTGAGTTGATGACGCGTTTGATTGATATCCATGACCTGAAGCTGGGCATCATCTTTTGTAACACCAAGGCCATGGTCGACGATCTGGTGGAACACCTGGTCGCACAGGGCTACCAGGCAGACCGTCTGCACGGTGACATGAGTCAACAACAGCGGGATCGCGTCATGAACCGGTTCCGCAAATCCAGTCTGGAATTCCTTGTCGCCACCGATGTCGCTGCTCGTGGGATTGATGTCGATGATGTGGAAGTCGTCATCAATTACGACATTCCCTATGATCCGGAAGATTACGTGCACCGTATCGGACGCACCGGACGAGCCGGACGGAACGGGCTGGCGATTTCCTTCGTATCCGGACGCGAAGTCTTCCGCATCCGAAACATCGAACGCTTCACCGGCACCCACATCCGACGCACCAAGGTGCCCACCCTGCAGGATGTGGGAGAAGCCCGAAACAGCCACGTATTGAACCGCGTGCGTGAAACGTTGAGAGAAGCAAACTTCCGCAGCCAGGAGCCCCTGGTGGAACGGCTTCTCGAAGAAGGATACACCTCCACGGATATCGCGGCAGCGTTGCTATACCAACTTCAGGACGGCGAATCCAATCTGCCCAAGGAAGGTGAACCGGATCCATTCGCCGACCACCCTGATCGGCGAGGTCCCAGGAACGACCGACGCCAGGGCTCTCCTCGAGAAATGCGCCAAGACAGAGGTCATGGCAGGGAAGACCGCGGCAGTTATCGGGAAAGGCAGGGACGTTATGGTGACGAACGCCCAAGAGGCCGGGGCGAACGCCGGGGTTGGGAGGATCGACGCCCCGCAGCCCGAAGTTCGGCCCCACACAAGAACGAAACCAAACCGGCCCCCATCCGCAAAACCGACTCTGCTAGCTCAAGGCCTGAAAAAACAGATAAACCAACAAAAGCACCTGTCACCAAGGATCCATCTCCAGCGGAATCACTCCCGCCATCCTTGAGGCAAAAAAGCGCACCTGCTTCAAAACCGGCATCCAAAGCTCCTCCCGCAAAAGAATCAGCCCAGGAAGCACCCAAGAAAAAAGAAGCGTCCCCGGCACCACGCTCCTCTGCTCCCTCCAAGCAAGCAAGCCAGGGAACTCGTCGCTTCCGCCTGAGCATCGGGAAGGAAGAAGGTATATCTGCAGCACAACTGAGGGAGTCGGTTATCAAACTGACCGGTGTGCCGGAAAATGCTTTGGGTAAAATTGATATCCAGTCCAAGGGATCGATCGTCGAAGTTTCCTCCGATCAAGCAGAATGGACCGCCATGAAAATGAAACGGGCCCTGATCGCAGGCAAACGAGTCAAAGCCAAACTCATGTAGGCGCCGCGCTTCCGCACCCAAATACTTCCTGTTCCAGATTCAACAACTGACAACACGCAGTCCAAATCATTCCAAAGCTCCGAGGTCTAAAGTGAGTGTAAACCGGAGGGGAGAGTTCCACCTCTCGCCCAAACTTCCTCCTTGAAAACGCTCCTGAGCAAATGAGACGAAACGTGGGAAGACTTCAGTTCATAGCATGACTGTGGCGTTTCCATTGCAGCATGAATATCATTCCAAAGCCCCGAAGTTTGAAGTGGGTGTAAGACGGAGCTTACCCCTCCGATTCTGTAAACCGGAGGGGAGAGTTCCACCTCTCGCCCAAACTTTGCCCTGGAAAACGCTCCTGAGCAAAGGAGGCGGAACGTGGGAAGACTTCAGTTCATCGCATGGCTGTGGCGTTTCCATTGCAGCATGAATATCATTCCAAAGCTCTGAGGTTTGAAGTGGGTGTAAGACGGAGCTTACCCCTCCGATAATGGTTTTCTGTTTTTTTCTGGCCTCATCCGGTCATTGTCAGATGGATGCCTTGGGATTATGGTTCAACCCATGATCAGATTGGGTCCGCTTCTGCAATTGGCATGCGTCTACGCTTTGAGTATTGTCTCAACGCTTGCTCAAGCAATGTCTCCCAACATCGTGATCAACGAGGTGCATCATGATGACGCTCCCAAAACGTCCAGAGGGGAGTTTATTGAGTTATACAACGCAGGGGATCAGAGTGTGGATTTGTCCGGTTGGCTGCTTGAGGGTGTCGGTGCTTATGAGTTCCCTACTGAAACTCTTTTGGAACCGGATCAATTCCTTGTCATCGCCGAAGATGCCAGAACCTTGAGGACCAAATTCAGGATTAGAACGACACATCAATACTCAGGCGGCCTGGACAATGATGGAGATGATATCAGGCTGTTGGATCACAATGGGGCTTTGATTGATCGGGTGGACTACCGATCAGGCTTCCCGTGGCCTGCCGCAGCACGTGGAACGGGTGCGTCCATGGAATTACTTCATCCCTCTCTCGACAATAACCTGGGAGGATCATGGCGCTCGTCCACCCAACCCACACCGGGAGCCCGGAATTCGGTTTATTCACTCAACATCCCTCCGCAAATCAGGCAGGTAAACCACGAACCTCAACAACCTCAATCCGGAGATGACGTCACCCTGACTGTAAAAGTCACCGATCCAGATGGAGTCCTGCGTGTGACTCTCAGCTACCAGCTCGTGGAACCGGGTCGCTACATTCGCAAGCGGGATCGAGTTTTTGAGACCCAGTGGACAGAACTCACGATGGAAGACAATGGTCAGGACGGAGATGCTTTGGCTGGAGACGACATCCATACCATCACCCTTCCCTCGTCACTTCACCAACATCGAGTTCTTGTGCGCTATCGAATCACCGCAGAGGATGCACGGGGCAACAAAGTGACGGTTCCCTATTCCGATGACGAGAGCCCCAACTTTGCATTTTTCGTATATGACGGAGTCCCGGCTTGGTCTGGCAGCAAACGACCAAGAATTTCGCCAACTCTGGAGTATCCACAGGATATGATGAATCAAGCGCTGCCCGTTTATCATCTCATCGCCAACAAAACCGATGTGGAAAACAGTCAATACAACCGTTCATACGACGGAAGACGAATGTCAGGAACCCTGGTTTATGATGGCATCGTGTATGACCACATTCAGTTCTACAACCGGGGAGAAGCATCGACTTATGTCAGTGGAAAAAACAAATGGCGTTTCAGGTTCAATCGCACGCACGATTTTGAGGGTCGAGACAACTATGGCAAGAGGTACAAAGCCGACTGGAAGACGCTCAATCTCAACGCGTGTGCATCCCCTTGGGTGGCCTCCAACCGGGGCATCGCCGGTTTGGACGAAGCGGTTCCACACCGACTCTATCAGTTGGCGGGAGTGCCGGGTTCGAATACACACTGGATACAGTTTCGCATTGTCGATGCAGAAGTAGAGACACCCAACGATCAATTTGGCGGCGATCTATGGGGATTATACCTGGCGATCGAACATCCTGACAGCCGATTCCTCGCTGAACGCCAACTCCCAGATCGCAGCACCTACGAGATTACCGGCAACCGTGGCGACAAGAAAAATCAGGGGCCGGAGCAACCGCTTGATCTCTCGGACTGGGAAGCCTTCTGGAACCAAAGTAACCGGCTCAATACCGTGGAATGGTGGGAATCCAATTTTGATCTGGAAAGTTTCTACGGATTCCGGGCGATCAATCGTGCCACCGGCAACGTGGATTTGCGTGACGGAGCCAATTATTACATGTTTCAGCACGCTGATGGCCGCTGGACTCCCCTGCCCTGGGATTTGGACATGATGTATGCCCCGATAAAGCACGTCTGGAGCGGGGTCATTCGAGCCGACCGCTGCCTGGACCATTCCTTCATCCGAATAGGATTTAAAAACCGTTGCCGCGAACTGATCGATCTATTGTTCTCAGACATAAGTCGTCACGGAGGCCAGGCCGCACAGTTGGTACAAGAGCTGTCGTTGATCGTCAATCCACCCCGATGGCCATTGAACATGGTGGATGTCGACGAAGCCATGTGGAGTTTCCATCCACGAACCAGCGGATCCCACCGTGGGCCATGGTACCGTTTATCGGTGAATGAAACCCGGCTTGCAAGCAGCTACCGGAGAACCATTCCCACACAGGATCATGAAGGTTTTCAACAAAGCATCATCGACTACATGTTTGATACGCGGACTGACGGGAGTTTTCGGGTCAATGATGCCATGGAGGACGGTTATGGCTTTGGATACCTTTCACAAGAAGCATCTGCATCAGCCATCCCCAACCGACCGGGCATCACCTACACGGGTGAATCAGGGTTTCCGGTGGATCGCTTGCAATTTACCAGCAGTGCATTCATCAATCGAAGAGATCCGGATGGATTTGCCTGGATGGAATGGAGGATCGGAGAAGTGATGAATCCGGAAACAAGCGGATACACCAAGGGCACCCCATGGACCTATGAAATCGAACCACTCTGGCATAGCGGCCCCATCGCGACCTTTTCAGAAGCTATTGAAATTCCCCCAACGCGTCTGAAACCGGGGCACACCTATCGAGCCAGAGTCAGGCATTTCAACGTCGATGGGCATGCCAGTCATTGGTCTGAACCACTAGAATTTGTCGCATCGGAACCGGATCTGACGAACTTGCGAAACGGGCTCGTGATCAGCGAGATCATGTATCACCCAAGCGAATCCGCCACAGCCGAATACATCGAACTTCACAACATCAGCAATACCAGCATTCCCTTGACGGGCGTGCGTTTCACCAAAGGAATTGATTTCAATTTTACGGAAGGATCGGAAATTGAACCGGGAGGATACCTGTTGATCATCGGCGACAAGGCAGCTTTTGAACAGGTGCATGGCACAGGACTCCCCATAGCAGGAGTCTGGGAACAAGGAGATCGATTGAGTAACTCCGGAGAGACCATCAAACTATCCTATGGAGCGGGCATCCCCATCATCGAGTTTGAATATCAAACCGAAGCGCCCTGGCCCGGCACACCCGATAGAGAAGGTTACTCTCTGCAGTTCGCACATCGCTCCTCTGGAATGGATCCGGCCAATCCGGAGCACTGGAAAGCCAGCGCACACACGGGAGGGACGCCAGGCCGAGGCGAAGGGATGTCTCTGGAAACCTGGTTAAGGGCTTTTGGACTCACCGAATCCGAACTACAAGAGGATCAGGATCAGGACGGACTCCCGACATTGCTGGAGTATGGATTGGGAAGCCATCCTCACATCGCCGATGCAACATCCTTCATGTCCATCACGCACACCGAATCCGGCATCCGCCTGAAAACCCAACTGGCTACAGACGCCACCGACGTGCAAGTGTCCGCCCAGTATTCCACCAACTTGAAAACATGGGAAACCATCACTCAACGCGAAACAACCCAAGACCCCCCGACCGCAATAGAATGGGCTCCGCCGCTCAGCTCTATCGAATCACCAAAAGGATTCTTCCGCCTGCAAGCCACCCGTCGTTAGCGGAGCCGATCTACCGCAGCAACCCCCAGCGTGGCGTCTCGGCGCGCAATCCTCACAGCTCCCATCCCCTGCTTTTCACCCATCAATGGAACACCCAGCAGCTTCCAAACCCCCAACATCCGCATCGCAAGGGTGAATGGATACCAATCCCGTCAATTAATCCAGATTCAAGGAACGCATCACGATGTTTCGGTAAGCCACCGGGCCGTGATCTCCTTGCAACATGAGTGGTCCCAAAGCCCTTTCGTCGTCATACGTCGCAGCACGTGTCGGGCCGGAAACCTGGACGTTCTCATGGATGGTGACCCCGTTGTGGATCACCTTGACGAACCGTGCGTTTTCCGTTTTTTCACCCTCAGCATTGAAACGGGGTGCACGGAAAACAATATCAAAAGACTGCCATTCACCGGGAGGCAAGGAAGCGTTCATTTTAGGCGGGTGTCCCTCAAACCCGGTGTTATCCACCCAGCGCTGATAGATGCCTCCGCAATCGGAATGCTTCACATCAATATTGCCCCAACTGTCCAGCACCTGTACTTCGTAGCGTGCCTGCAGGTAGACTCCGGAATTGGACCCCTTGGGGACTGCAAACTCAACATGCAACGAAACGTCTCCGTGTTCTTTGTGTGAAATGAGATTGACGGTGTTTTGACTTGGATCGTTCAGGAGCACACCTTGTCCACCTTCGATCACAAAGGCTTTCTCGTTGTCCCCGGCCAAATGAACACCTCCAATTTCCTGCCAACGTCCTTGTGGCAAACGCCACTGATGAATGTTTTCGGTCAAGCTCAGGTAAGAAGCCGGCTGTGCTGCCTGGCGAGGAGTCGTTTGACATCCGGTTGCGATGAACAAAATGGCCAAAGAACCGGCAAGGCAAAGGGTGTGTTTACAATTCTTCATATCAGTTTTCTATCGATGGTTTGTTCAATGAGGTTCTGTTGGCACCTGTTTAGAATACTTTGGAACAAGGCATGGCGTTTCCAAACACGTCAAAGTTCTTGAAACTCCAGACCACTTGTTTGTCCTTGTTCACTTCAATGATCTGTGGATTGTCCGGACCGGCATGACAGTTGCCGATCATGTAGTTTCCGTTGGGCAATTCCTCCACGGTGGTCACCCATACCAGTTTGATACCCGGCAACTCGTTTTCCTCGATGGACCAAACCACGGTCCCGTCGCGGTCCACTTCGAGCACGTTGTGTCCGCTGCCGTTTCCGATCAGGGTATTGCCATTCTTCAGTCGAGTGGCGCCATAAACCTCACCACCGGTGACAAATTCCCAGACTACTTTACCGGTCATATCATACTCCCGCACGGTGTGATCGGCTTCATGACAGACCAGGTAGTTTCCGTTGTCCAATTTCCGGGCCATACGTGTGTCGCGATGAACATTTCGGTTATCAACTTTCAAGGAGATTTCACGATGCACAACACCGTTGCGATCCACCTCAATGATACGGGCTGGTCCGCTCTCAGCGATCATGGTCAGCCCGTTGGGCAAACGTTGAAAAGCGTGCACCTCGACACGCTGTCCCTTGTTGCCATTCATCTCGGCGGCATCATAACTCCAGACCACTTCTTCATCGGAGTTCATTTCAACGAGCTTGGTCCAGCTGGTTTGGAACAGGATGTTCCCATTGGGCAGCACACTCAGATCGTGAATATCACGAATACGATGTTCCCACTCGATATTTCCGGACTCATCGACGACAGCGATACGTTTCCTGGAATAATCACCGGCAAGAATTTTACGCCCCTTGAGTGCCGTTGGCTTGGCTGGCCCATAGCCCGCCGAAGGAGAGCCATCGGCATCCAGTTCACCCACCGCCCAAAGCACGCCTCGTGAAACCATGTCCAGATAGATGGGGGATTGCATGGTTTGGTTGTGATGCCCCAGGGTTGTGGTAAAGACACGGGCGTCGCCCAAATGATTCAACCAGACACAAACATGGTCCTTCTGGGTATCCTTGCCGAACGCTTTGGCCAGAGGGATGGCGTCAGGCCACATTTTTTCGATCTTATACAACTCTCCATTGGGCGTGTGCCAAACGGGAGGGAACGTTTTCATAATGGGATGGTTCGGACGCAGGTTTTCGACGTCCAAGGGGCGATGGCCCTCATGACTCATCGAACGAGCCCCCATCAATGAGCGCCAGGCATCCGTTTTGGCGGCACGATAGCTATGGAGTGAACAGTGAATAAAGACAGCCGGAATGCCCTTCTCCGTGTGAGTGTCCACAATGGATTCCAACCAATCGACATCGGTCACCCCTCCAAAACACTCATTATGCACCACCACATCATATCCGTCCGCCCACTGAGGATCATCATAGATGGGAATCTGGACATCACGAGCGGTCCCCCCCTGATTCACCAAAGTCCATTCGACATTGGCTCTGGAAGAGATGCCTTCGGAAAGGATCAGATTCTGGTTCGGGTAATCATGGCAGCATCCGCCCGAAATCATCAGGGCTCGAATAGGTTTCACCGACTCGGCCAGCCCGGAGCCAACTTGAATCATCGCGATCAGTGCGAGTAGCGCGACGGATGACCATCGCAGATCTGCGCGGAGGGTGGAATGGAAAGCATTCATCATTTTCATATTACAATTGGATGGACCAAGGCTAAAGCAAACAACCAAATTGGAAACAAATTTTTTACAGTTACCCGGGATTCCGTCACCGAAGGTAGATCGTGCCTGCCTGTCCCGCCCTACCTGTTTCCCCCCCCAAAAAAAACGATTCCCTCCGTCTGGGAGAGAATCGCTTGTGCCAAAAAAGGATCAATCTGACCTAGAAGCTGCCCGATGGGGCCGGTTCCGGGATGTCCGGATTTAACTCGTGAACCGGCTTGGAAGCCGGTTTGGCCTCGGGCGGATGCGGCACCACTTTCCAGAATCTGGCCAGCTCGGAATCCCAATGCTGTAACAAGGCGGCCGCTTTGGGGGATGTTGTACGATCCAAATGGTCCTGAACGAGTTGCTTCAACATTTCGACATCTTCCGATTCGGTCAAACGTTCGATATCGACCATGGAATGATTGTAGCGGTTCGAAAATTGATCGTTTTCATCATAGACATAAGCAATCCCGCCACTCATGCCGGCGGCAAAATTGCGACCTGTATCACCCAGCACAACGGTCACGCCCCCGGTCATGTATTCACATCCATGATCCCCGACGCCTTCAACGACAGAAACGGAACCCGAATTACGCACACCGAAACGTTCGCCTGCCGTACCGGCGACAAACAAGCGTCCGCCCGTTGCGCCATAAAGACAGGTGTTGCCAATGATCACATTTTTCGACCAATCGAAACTGACACCGTCTTGAGGTCGAACGATGATCTCACCACCATTCATCCCTTTGCCAACGTAATCATTGGCTTCCCCAAACAAGCGCAGCACGATGCCCTTCGCCAGGAAGGTTCCGAAGCTTTGTCCGGCGCTTCCCGTCAGGGTCAGGTCAACCGAACCTTCAGGCAGCCCGGTGTCTCCGTAAGTATATCCGATCATCCCTGAAACCTGTGTTCCGATGTTGCGGCAGATGTTGTTGATCTTATAGCTCAACTTGACCTTGCCCTTGCCCTGCAACGCATATTTGGCATCGTTCAAAACCCGGTCATCCAGTGAACTGTCGCCGAATCGCTCGTTACGCTCACGGGTGTGGATGCGGGGCATGGTACCGGTTTCATCAGCCTGCCAGAGCAACCGATTCATTTTCAATGATGCCACTTTGGAGCGAATCGATTCGTCAAACTGATCAGCGGGCCTGACGTCCAACAGTTCGGTACGCCCGACCAGATCATTGAACTTTCGAATCCCCAGCGAAGCCATGATCTCACGGACCTCTTCCGCCACGGCGTCGAAGAAGGCGACCACATTCTCGGGTTTGCCGCGGAACTTGAGTCGTAAATCATCGCGTTGGGTTGCAACACCCACGGGACAGGTATTGAGATGGCAAACACGGAACATCGCGCAGCCGGCGGCAATCAATGCTGCCGTTCCAAAATTGAATTCCTCAGCCCCGAGCAAGGCACCCATGACGATGTCCAAACCGGTTTTCAAGCACCCGTCGGTACGAAGCACGACACGGGAGCGGAGATCATTCAACATCAGTGTCTGATGAGCCTCGGCGATACCGAGTTCGAATGGCACCCCGGCGTTCTTAATGGAACTTTGAGGGGAAGCCCCGGTGCCTCCGTCGTTGCCACTGATCAAAATCACATCGGCAAACGCCTTGGCCACACCCGCCGCCACCGTGCCCACCCCGGCACAGGCAACGAGTTTCACACAGACTTTGGCATGCGGATTGACCTGTTTGAGGTCGTAAATCAACTGTGACAAATCTTCAATGGAGTAAATGTCATGATGAGGCGGAGGCGAAATCAGAGGCACTCCGGGGGTGCTATGTCGCAGTGTTGCAATCAAAGGCGTCACTTTGTGCCCGGGCAACTGCCCGCCTTCTCCGGGCTTGGCTCCCTGAGCGACTTTAATTTCAATTTCCTGCGCGCTGGCCAGGTATTCCGGCGTCACACCAAAGCGTCCGGAAGCCACCTGCTTGATGGCCGAGCAGGCATTGTCCCCGTTTTCACGCGGTGTGAATCGTTCGGCGTCTTCACCTCCTTCACCTGAGTTGGATTTACCTCCAATTCGGTTCATCGCGATCGCCAGACATTCATGCGCTTCAGGAGACAGCGCCCCCATACTCATGGCCGCTGTGGTGAAACGTTGGCGAATGTTTTCAATGGGCTCGACCTTTTCCAACGGTATGGGCTCGAGTCCGGACTTAAACTGGAACAAATCACGCAAATGAATGGGCTCACGTTTCTCCGCGGTTTCCAGATAGGTCTGGAAGGATTCACGATCCTGATTACGCAGGAACTTGTGCATGGTCTGCACCACTTTCTTGTTGTAGGCGTGGAGTTCACCGCGTCCACCGGGCAATACCTTGTAATTGCCACCTTCATCCAGTGCGGCTTCTTCGGGATTTCCATACCCTTGCTGATGACGGCGGTTTGAATCGGTGGCAATATGATCAAATCCGAGGCCGCCAATTTGCGATGTCGTGCCGAAGAAACATTCTTCGATCACCTCGTCAGACAATCCGACTGCCTCAAACACCTGGCCACCACGGTAACTGCTCATGGTTGAGATCCCCATTTTGGCCATGATTTTGAGCATGCCGTTTTCAATGGCGGTGCGGTAATTGGCGATGGCTTCGTCGATCGTCACGCCATCCAAACTCCCGTCTTCAGCCCACTGTCGAATCAGATCGATGGCGACATAAGGATTCACTGCCGAAGCGCCGCATCCCACCAAACAGGCAAAATGATGTACATCACGCGCTTCACCCGTTTCGCAGACAATCGAGGCCTTCAGCCGTTTGCCTTCCCGGATCAGATGATGATGAATCGCACCAACAGCAAGCAGCATTGGAATCGGCACCTTGTTTTCATCGGTTCCACGATCGCTGAGAATGATCACAGTGCAACCTTGATCAACAGCTTCCGAGGCTTTCTGACAAACACCTTTCAGGCTGGAAAGCAACGCATCCCCGTCCCCTCCCGCAGGAAAATGGCATGGAAAGGTCTGTGCGTTGACATGCGGATGATCCATGTTCGCCAAAGCTGCCAGCTCATATTCCAGCAGGAAAGGCGTATCCAGACGGACAAGGCTTGCATGTTGAGGTGATTCCTCAAGCCAGGATCGGCGGTGTCCCATGCAAGTGGAGAGGGACATGACAATTTTCTCACGGATACTGTCAATAGCCGGGTTGGTGACCTGTGCAAACAATTGTTTGAAGTAGGAATAGAGCAAGCGGGGCTTTTTGCTCAACACTGACAGAGGGGTATCATCCCCCATGGACCCGACCGCTTCAGCACCGCTGGTAAGCATCGGACGGAAAATCACATCCAACTCTTCGGCGTCCCAACCAAAGGCAATTTTCTGGAGCCTCAGGTCGAGTATGTTAATCGGTTTTTCGGATGATTGGATGGGTTGAGCGTGATCCCGAAGGTTCACCATGTTTTCTTCACACCAGGAACCGTAGGGCTGTTGACCCGCTACGGTCTTCTTGACTTCGTCATTGTCCATCAGACGACCTTCAACGGTGTCGATAGCCATGATCTTGCCAGGCCCCAAGCGGCCTTTACTTTGGATATCCTTTTCATCCAGTTCCACCATCCCGGCTTCACTGCCAAACACGATCAACCCATCTTTATAAAGTTTGTAACGAGCCGGACGCAGCCCGTTACGGTCCAGGGTGGCTCCGACATAACGACCGTCTGTGAAAACCACCGCAGCAGGTCCGTCCCACGGTTCGTTGAGGCAGGCGTGGTAACGGTAAAAATCGCGGACATCCTGGTCCATGTCGTCCATCTTTTCCCAGGCTTCAGGGGCCAGCATCAGCACGCTGTGGAGGATGTTCCGACCACTGAGCCGCAATATTTCCAGGGCATTGTCCAGGGCGGCTGAATCCGAACTTTCCGGCTGAATCATCTGGCGCAAGTGCTTGATGTTCTCGCCCCAAATCGGAGAAGTGATTTCCTGTTCACGCGCCCGGGTCCAGTTTCTGTTACCCAGGAACGTGTTGATTTCGCCATTATGAGCCATGGTCCGGTAAGGATGTGCCAGACGCCAGGTTGGAAAGGTATTCGTGCTGTAACGTTGATGGAACACTGCAAGGGATGTTTCGAACAAGGGGCTTTGCAGGTCTGGGAAGAACTGAGCCAACTGAGGAGCGTTGAAGAGCCCCTTGTAAACAATGGTTTGCGAGGAAAAAGAGACGACATAGAAATCCTCGATCCCCTCATCCAGTGCGCGCTGCCCCGCCACTTTACGGGCAAGAAATAAATGGCGTTCGAAGGTATCATTATCCCAACCATCCGCTCGCGCCACCAAAATTTGTTTCATGGAAGGCAGTGTTGTGATCGCTTTGTCCCCAAGGCACTTCGAATTTGTGGGCACATCACGCCAGCCGAGGACTTTCATCCCGAATTCCTCGGTCGCTTTTTCCAGTAATTCAAGACAATGGAGAGCCTGCTTCTTGCGTTTGGCTGGAAGAAATACAAATCCAACCGCTATTTCATCTTCGAGGGCATCCTGATTACTGATGCGAGCAGCCTCTGCTTGAAAAAAGGGTTGTGGCAGTTGAATCAATACACCGGCACCATCACCGGTCTTGGCATCAGCATCCAGAGCGCCCCGATGAGCCAAATTACAAAGAGCCTCCAAGGCATGATCCAGAATGCGACGCTCTTTCTTACCGTTCGTGTTGGCAACAAATCCAACCCCGCAGGCATCGTGTTCAAATTTTGAGTTATAGAGAGAATTCTTTACTTTCGGAAACATAGGCAAACATCAATCAATTCACAAAAGACCTTGGCCATTTGCTTGTTACCAGAATGGGAGCAATGTTTTTTTTTGCTTCCCGGAATGGCGATCGCCAAATGGCCGGCCAGAAAACCAGACAAAATTCACCAAGTCAAGACCTGCTGACGCACCTCCAGAGTGTGGGGATGACTTTGGGAATACCTCCGGATTCGGTACACGTCTATAGTTACTACGAATGGAATCGTTTTCAAAGACATCTTTTTCCGTTGCCACCCAAAAGGGCAACTTTCAAGAGGCGACCACCCGGTTGGAAGGAGGTAATCGATCCAATCGTGCTTGTATTTTGCTCAAGCCCCACGAAGAAACGACAACACCTGCCACGGTGAATATTAGAATGGACCATCCAGCCGCATCATGGCTGGCTTCGATGGCTTCGACACCATGTGCATGCGCTTGATAACTGAGAAAGAAAACGCGCACCAAATTACCAAAAAGCGCCAGCATGATTCCGGCGATAAGAAGCAAACATCTCAGTGAAAAATGCCGGAGACTGATGAAACCAATAAACAGAGTGGCCATGACCGAACTCTGTAAACTCCGAATTCCACTGCACGCATCATCCACGCCCACAGGCCCTGTTGAAAGATGGATAATGCTTCCCGCCAAATTGGCCGGAATCCCAAACAACGTTAGCAGCTCGACAGTGACTGAAGCCACCTGATGCTGGAGCCCATTGACCAAAATGCCCTGTACTATGGACGGCATCGGGAGAGCAATCAGGATAAAAGCATAGGCAAACGAGAATCGTGAAAGACCCTTCCAGCCAAAAACAAAATGTAAATTGGCAACCACCATCAACATGGCGGCAAGGGCCAGCCCCAACATGGACGCCGGTTTAAGGCCAAATGCAGCCTGATAGATCTGGAACACGAAAAAGAATCCGAAACCAGCCAATCCAGTCATCCCGGAAAACCATGAATGCTTGAACTGAATTTCAGGTTTTTGTTGCCAGGATTCCCAAAAGATAAAACCGCACAACAAGGCCACCACCCAACCGAATTGAAGATCCTGTTGATGATTCCAAAACCAGGATGCCTTGCTCCCCAGCCATGCCATGGCGACAAAGCTGGGTAACAAATGCAGGAGAAGGGTTCGGTTTGATAATGAAGGTTTACGTTGCATAATGTAGTCACCCGGAATTACTCATGGCTGATTTCGTCCTGCATCCCAGGTAGGCTTTGGCGTTCATGCCAGGCATTGAGATCAGCCTGATAATCGACACGTGACAACCATCGTTTGAGAAACTGTTGTAGCCGTTGATCCCCTTCTTCCGGATCATTGGGTTCCACCTGAGTTGAAACACGCACAAATTGCTTGGGGCCAAGTAACGGACTTCGGCTCATGAAGGCATCGAACACACGTCCCCAGAGCTTTTGATCGACCAATCGCTGCGAGGTCCCCGTTGAGGCATCGGCTCGTAATTGGTATTTCATGGCTACCGATAAATTGTGATCCAATCGGTAGGGTAAGGTCTGTCCGCCAACCAAGCCCAGGAAGTATACCAATTCATAGTGGTTTCCGTTGACAAACAAACGGCGTTCGAACCCCAGCGTCTGCCCATGAAATTCCATTTCAATGTAATCAGGCTGAATGGGCTGTATCTTCCAACCGCCCTCGGTCCAGCAGCGGTCGGGCGTGTGGACAAACAAACCAATCTCATTCATCGATTCGCTATACCGTTTAGCCATGAACGCCAACACCGTTTGCTGGTTCACGTCTGAGAACACTCCATTGAACGTCTCATCCGCCACCAACTGACGTTCCAGCGCCTCACCGATTGGTTGGTCTACATAGTGGTAACCTTCCACATCCTGACGTGGGGAAAACCAGAACTGCTCCCCCGACGCGACTGACTGGGTGTACCACAGAGCAGGAAAGCCCCATAACCCAATCAGGACGAGAGAAACAGATATCACCCAAATCCATTTGGGTCTTGGACTGGCTTCTGAGCCATTTTTATTCCTTGAATCATGTTGCTCAACCATTTCTAGGCGCCATTCATAAGCAACCCAAAAAATCTTGCAAGCACTAAAACGAATACACTCTTCAGGTTAGTTAGTTATCAACTCCACTAATATTATAATTTGTCAAAAACATCGATTCAGGTCCTTTTCATTGGTTGTCTGATGGTTTCAGAATAATTATATGACTCAGAAAATGCTAAAAGTCGCCGCCAGTGCAGCCATCACAATAGCCACCATACTCATCAACTTAATTAAAATATTTAGACTTGGACCGGAGGTATCCTTGAAAGGATCCCCTACTGTATCCCCAATCACAGTGGCTTTGTGTGCGTCACTGCCTTTTCCTCCCTGATGACCTTCTTCAATATATTTCTTGGCATTATCCCAGGCGCCACCGGAGTTTGCCATGAAGATAGCGAGCACAAAGCCGGTGGACACACCCCCGACAAGCAATCCCATCACACCCGGCACGCCCATAGCTATCCCCACCAAAACGGGAGCAAGAATCGCGATAAAGGATGGTATCACCATCTCCAACTGCGCGGCACGGGTCGAGATCTCCACGCATCGCTCGTAATCGGGTTCGGCCTTACCTTCCAGGATTCCCTTGATTTCTTTGAACTGACGCCGCACTTCAGCCACCATTTTATAAGCGGCGCGCCCCACGGCGTTCATCGTTAACCCGCAGAAAAGAAACGAAATGACCGCTCCCAGAAAAATACCCACCAGCAATCGGGGATTCATAATGGTCAGCTCGAAATGGTCGATCAGCGTGGCCAAATCCAGATCTTTAACCTGCACGGTGGTTCCCGATGCCAATTCCAATGTATCGCGTCCGGTGCGAATCAACCCCACTTTGACTTGCTCGAGATAGGACGCCAGAAGGGCCAAAGCAGTCAAAGCGGCCGATCCTATGGCGTACCCTTTCCCTGTGGCGGCTGTGGTATTGCCCAGCGAATCCAGCGCATCAGTCCGATCCCGAACAGATTCCCCGAGCTGGCACATTTCGGCATTCCCACCCGCATTGTCGGCAATCGGACCATAGGCATCTGTTGACAGGGTGATCCCAAGAGTGGAAAGCATCCCGACGGCTGCGATACCAATCCCGTATAAACCCAAATTCAAGGCATCAAAATTCCATCCGGACGCAAACAAGAAAGCCAGCAGAATCGCAACGGCAATGGAAAGCACCGGAATCACGGTTGAAATCATCCCGGTCCCCAATCCGGAAATAATCACGGTAGCGGGACCGGTTTCTCCATTGGCAGCAATACGCTGTGTTGGCGCGTAGGAGGATGATGTAAAATATTCAATGGATTTACCGATCACGGTCCCGGTTAGGATACCCGTGGCAATCGCGCCCCAAATGCCCCACATGGAAGGAAAATCCAGGATTTTTAGAACGATCCATGCTCCCAATAAATTCAGAAAAGTGGTGGTGAGAATGGCGCGATCCAGAGATTTAAGCAAATCACGTTGTGTCGCCTTTTCCCGAGTCTTGACCAACTGCACACCGATCACGGATGCCACAATCCCCAAAGCAGCCAGCAGCAACGGAGCAAGCACCGCCTTGGTTTGAACCGCCGGATTGGACAAAAATGCAGCCGCGCCCAATGCTGCAGTGGCGAGGATGGATCCATAATAAGATTCGTAAAGGTCCGCGCCCATGCCGGCGATGTCCCCCACGTTGTCACCGACATTATCGGCGATGGTGGCTGGATTCCGCGGATCATCTTCGGGAATACCTGCTTCTACTTTGCCAACCAAATCAGCGCCGACATCGGCTGCCTTGGTGAAGATGCCCCCCCCCAGGCGGGCAAACAGGGCCTGCGCCGAGGCCCCCATCACGAAGGTCAACATGGTGGTGGTGATGAGCACCATGGCCTGGCCGTCACCTGTGCGGTCCGGATACACCAGATTGAGCACAATCATCCAGAAACTGATATCGAGCAACGCCAACCCAACGACCACCAATCCCATCACGGCACCACTCCGGAAAGCAATGCGCAGTCCGCCATTGAGCGATTCCCGGCAAGCCTGCGCGGTGCGTGCCGCGGCCTGAGTGGCGGTTTTCATACCAAAAAATCCGGCCAAAGCGGACAGAAAGCCACCGGTCAAAAAGGAAAATGGCACCCAGGGATTCAACAATCCCACTCCGTAAGCCAAAATGGCAAAGACCAACGCCAAAGCAATAAATATGATCCCAACCACCTTGTACTGTTGTTTGAGGTATGCCATAGCCCCTTTGCGAACATGCAACGCGATGGCTTTCATCTTATCCGTCCCTTCGTCGTAAGTCATGATTTGCCGGTAATAATACCAAGCGGATCCTAAAGCCAACAGGGCGGCACACGGAGTTAACCAAAAAACAGGGTTTTGAATCATATGATTATCTTTGGGTTGTTAAGTAGGGTTAAATGGATCGGAAAAAGGTTTGGAAGAGGACTGTGTCAGTCGTGAAAGTGAGTGCTTGATGGATGGCACACTACTGGGCTGTGCGTCCATCCCCCGGACATGCGCCATGATTTGCCCCGCAGCCAGCCCTCCATCGTGTAACGGCAAGTCCCCCGGCAGCAGGACCTGGAAGCCATGCGACTGCAACTGGTGAGCTATCCAATCAGTGAACATGCCATTTTCAAATGCAACACCACACAACACAATCAAACGCGGGTGCATGGCGGTGGCAAGATTCAGCATCCAACGGCCAAATGTATCACACACCTTGCAAAGAATCGTTTCGGGACGAATACCCTGATCCAAATCGTGAATCATCCCGCGAAGCATGGGTTTCCACTCAAGGGTCAAGGAGTTGAGATTCTGATCGGATTCCAACATCGGACGGTCATATGGGTTGACGGACATGGAATGAAACGAATCACGATCGATCATCTGATTGAGCACAGCCCATGAATCTCCATGAAACCGATTGCGAACGGAATGACTCAACAACGCAGACACGCCCTGCCACCAACGCCCCACACTGCGTGCCCTGCGACATTGCAATTTGAGATCAAACACACGGTTCCAATGCTCCAGATCCTGAAGATTCAACTGGGCACGCAACCGCAAAGGCAAGGTATCCCACATATCCTTGCCGAACACTTCATACAGCATACCGTAAAGGCAACCCCGGTTATCACCCGTTGCGTAATCACCACCCGGCATCCAGAACGGCGAAAAAGTCGCCACTCGTTGCCAGGATTTCTTTTCAATCCAAAGCACATCCCCTCCCCCAATGGCATCCGACTGACCACCGCGCCCTTCGTCAAAGCACACCCCCATCACGTTCGCATCCGTATCGGCACCATGAAGCGCTGTCATCACATGCGCCAGCTCATGATCAATCTGTTCCTGGGGCAATCCTGTTGAAAGGGCATATTGGGTGGTCAATCCCTGTGGATCCCCATCCGTCAGAAACTTGGTCTGCTGAATATCAAAAAGTCGTTTTCCATCCTGAATGGCGTCAAAGAAGTGATCAAGATTTCCATTCTCTTTCAACGCTCCAAAGGAAGGATTCAAATAGAAACGATCATCCACCCCGAACCCGATGGCCGTATCATTACGCCCCCCAAGAGCCATGAGATGATGAGCATCGCATCCCAGTGGAATTTCAAACGGAGCCGTTCCAAATCCCAGTTGGAGTGCCTGTTTGACACCTCCCAACCGTTGAACCACTGTTCTTGCAGAGGGGCGGAGTACAGGCATGTCGGTCACCAGAATGCAATCAACCATCCCCTCAAACGCCTGAACCGCTTCGTTTACCCGGCAGGCATAGGGCAACTTGTGCTGCAATTCGTATGCTACTGCCAATGGCATGTTCAGCAAGTTGAGCAGCAGTTGAAAAATACCGGACTCGGGAAGGCAAACATCCAACACCGAACTGTCAGGCGACAGCAGCTCAGACAAACTCCGCACGCCAGGGCGTCTGGGCAATCGGACACAAGGAGCAGCGGGGGACAAAACCCAATTCCGTTCTTCCGACTCCATCAGGGCAAAAGCATCCGCGGCATCGGGTGTTGACAACATCAGGGCCAATGGAACGTGAGGTTGCCCCAGCAAGGCACGCATGCGGCGAATGGCTTCATCGGAAGTCCCCGCGCAGACAAGCCTGAATCCCGAGACATCCTTGACAGCCAGAAGACGCCCCTGATCCAAAGCCGCAGCCGCCTGGATCAAAGCTTCCCGATGCTGACTGAGTTTCCCCCCCTGGTGATTCAACAATTCCACGTGGGGACCACAAATCGGGCAAGTATTCAAATGATGCAGGAACCGCCGGTCACGAGAATTGTCCACTTCGGCCTGACACTGCTCGCACATTCCATACTCCGCAAAAGCCGAATCCTCCCGACTCAACAAGCCCTTATGCCCAACAGAGTACCTCGGACCACATTCAGTGCAGAAGGTGAACGGAAAGAAAAAACGTCGATTGGCGGGATTCAGCATATCGGCAATGCATTCCGGGCACTGAGCCCGGTCAGGCTGCACCCAACGCCCCTTCTCCTGGTCCTGTTGAGGAGGAAGCATCTTAAACGAAGAATCACCCACCGTTGCGACCGAACTGACCGCCAGGTCGAATCCCGGGCTGGCTTTTCGAATGCGATCGGAAAGCTGACGCTCAAAGGCCCTCAAAGTTCCACGATCCCCCTCCAATTGCACCTCAAACCCTCTTGCATCGGGCTGCATCCACCCCCTCAAATTCAATGACCGCACAATGCGGTAGGTGGCAGGCTGCACTGCCGTTCCGTGGAGATTTCCACGGATTAAAAACCGTTTCCTGATAAATCCTGCCGAAGTGCTTCCCATAGGGTTATCCATTCTTTGTTGTCAACACATTCATCATGCAGGAAATGCTCTTTTGGTTGTGATGAGCATGACACGTCCATTCCTACCGTAGAACATCCTGCTTGATTCCCCCCATCTTGCCCACTCATCAATTGCCATTGAAAGTGCAAAATTTGCTGCCACATCAGATATAAAAGACCTGGAACCGTCATTATTTGCTTTCATTTGCAAAATCTTTGTGAAAGGAGTAATCGATCGGTAACAAACCTGCTCCTTTATGGAAGATGACTCCTTTCGTATTGATCTGACCGACATCGACCGGTTGGATCCTAAAAATGATCGAAATTTTCTTAACGACATCGGCAAACGATTCAGAAAATCGGGTGCCCTGTGGTTGCAAGGCGTATTTAATCCTGAACTCATGCAATCACTGACCAGGGCTTTCCTGGAAAAGTATGCTTCGCTCAGTGAGAAGGAACATCCGGAGCTATGCCAGGATGTGGGGCAGGGAGATCGGAATCTTTACACTGTGGTTCTGGAACCTCCCTTCGATCCCCAGACCTGTATGGATCCTCAAAACTTTTACCCATCCTAAAAACCCTGCTGCACGAACAACTTTTGATTCAAAGCTTCGGCATCGTCTCCGCAAGACCCGGAAGTAAACGACAACCATTGCATGTTGACCACATAGAGTTGTTTGAAGAAATGCCCGGCCTGGGACGCATGCTGCCAAGCTATGCCATCACCGTCGCCATTCCGCTGATCGATTTCAACAGCCAGACAGGCACCACTGCCATCTGGCCCGGGAGCCACATGAATCCGGAAAATGTTCCGGATTCAGATGAAAACTTTACTTTTGAAAACGCCGCCATGCCGTCGCCCTCAGCCGGAGACTGCATGCTGTGGGACTTCAGGACCTGGCACTGCGGCACCCCTAATTTGACTCATAAAGAGAGACCACTCATCTATCTTTCAGTGACACGCACATGGTTTGAAGACCGATGCAATTACAATCCGGCATCCGGCAGGTTCCCATTACTGGCGACCCAACGTTTTCTGGATGACTTGAGTCCCGACCAACTGCCCCTGTTTGCGGGAGCCAAAGTCAGTGATTCCATTGAAAAGATACGTGAACAGAAAAAGCAGACTGATTCATCAGTCATGCAGACTCCCCAATGAATCCTCTGAGCACGACCGCTCAGGCGTTATTCCAATCGCTGTTGCCAGGACTCGATATTGGTCTCCATGACCGAAAGGAAATCGCCTTGGGAAACCTTACCGCCCTGAGGCTGGAAAACGGTCCACTTGATTTGACGATCGTCCAGTGCTTTCTGGATATCGGTATTGGGCACCCCCTCCCACAACATCCATTGAGTCGGCGTCTCCTTGAGGTAATTGTCCAAAGACTGCCAGGAAGCCTCATCAGGCATGACATCCGGTTCCCAATGGAGGGAATGCAACTGTAAGTCATACGCGCG
>Ga0255780_10000168_pt1 | contig 62404 bp, 53 predicted proteins | sample 071ome_32_FD_179978 | JGI IMG/M metagenome (GOLD analysis project Ga0255780, IMG submission 179978) | Coastal salt marsh microbial communities from the Groves Creek Marsh, Skidaway Island, Georgia - 071405AT metaG (version 2) | ecosystem: Environmental > Aquatic > Marine > Intertidal zone >... | reverse complement strand
TTGATGAGGGAGATGCCGGTTAGTAAAGCATCAGGACTGATTGGAGAGTGTGATCAACGCATGTGGCGCATTCTTTTTGCCCATGTTGACGAAGCGTATTCCAAGTTGGATATGAGTGATGTGGTTTCTGAAATTTTCGATTACCATGCTGTTGATGTTTGCTAAGGGTTGCATGGCTCGTGGTCCTAAATGGTCTAGGAAATTACGAACTATTGACTCATATCTTACCAATGTGTTTGCCGCTGTTGTAACTTCCTTCTCCTTGATCCAATCATCAAAAAACTCCCGCGGAGTTGAGCTCATGGATTGCGTCCCGGAGGCAAGGAGGAGTTCCTCCAGATTACGCTCTATAAATTTACGTGCTGTCGCCGGTGTAAGCTTGGTGGATTTCATCCGATCGACAGCCCCTTGCATCACATTGCAGATTCTACGCGCTTCCTTTTTATCAGAGGTGCGAGTACTTTTAAAGTGCCGAGCTCCAATTTGGTCGGTGTAGGCGCAATACCAAGAAGACCTTCCTTTTTGCCGGTGAATGCTTGCCATAATGCATAACACAACAGCATAACAGATAAGGGCGTCAAGGATGTCTAGGAATGTCTAAAACCCATGAAAAAGCGGTTTTTTGAGGTTCTGTCGAAACCCGGGTTCGAACCCCGGTAGGGTCGCCATCTCCCCTTCTTTAACACCACTTGCATTCGCTCAGGCACCAAGCTACCTTGAGCAATCATGAGACGACCTATCGATTTTGGATACTTTCTGGAACTCTTGGCTTTAGGGGGTGAGATGGTACTGAGCCTGGTTTCCAAAAAACATCCAAGCCCACTGAAACACTTTTCCAAGCTTTCCCTTGCGCAAAAAGTTTACAGGACTGCCGAGGTTTCAGAAGGCGTGATCCTGATCACGTTCGCGATGGGATGGGTAGGCCACTCTTTTCTCAACTGAAAAGTTGACCGCAACGCTCAACAGGCGAACACACTTTGAGCGGCTTCAGCTTCTTCCTGGGTTAGCGAGAGAGCTCTACTCAGCTCGTATGCTTTCTATAATACCGTCGATCTTCGCGAGGCCTTTTTGCTTCAGCTCGATTTTCTTTTCCAAGACTCTTCCTTCTTCGCGATCAAAGGATTCCTTTTTGGCATCTTCAAGATCTTCCAGCTCCTGAATGATACGCTGCTTCAGTTCCTCCATTCTTTCTGTCTTATTGACCTTATCAAAGGCGATGTCCTCAAGGGAATCGGATGGAGCGGAGGGATAAGCGTATGATGAAATGGTTTGCGGAATGGATCGGTCTCCCTTGCCCAGTTGCTTTTGGTTCATGAAGGATGGGGACATGATTTCAATGCCATGCATGTGAAACGTATCCAGCACAGACGCGGAAAGCATGGATCGTGCGGTGATCATCGTTTTGGAATCCTGCAACAAACCGGAAATGCGATAGGAAACCGAATAGTCCCCCAAATCCAGAATGTGAACAAAGGGTTTCTCCAATCCAATCTTTCGGGCCGCTCTCTTCAGCAATACTTCCACCCTGTGATGATCCACATCATATCCAAGGGACAAGGTCACGGAGAGAATGACACCTGAATCCAGGATGGTGGTCACCGGGTTGTTGATACAAAAAGTATTGGGAAGAGCGATGAGTTCCCGATGTTCGGTTTGAATTTCGGTTTCAAAAAGCCCCCTTTCGGATACACGTCCGAAATGATCTCCGATCCGGATAAAATCTCCGGTTTTAAAAGGCCTGTTGATGCGGATCAATAATCCGGCAGCCAAATTGGCCAGGATGGTGGAGGAGGAGAATGCAATGATTCCTGAAAGAACAACCCCAAACAATCCCGCCAAAATCCCTCCCCACTCCGAGTTGTAAGAAGCCAAAAGAAAAATTCCCCCCAAAGCTCCGACGAGAATGAAACAAGCCATTAACAGGTGGTGCTTGAATTTCTTTTCATTCCCCAAATCGGAATGCCGCCCCATGAAATACCAGTGATACCACTTGGTAAATATGCCAAAAAACGAAACGTAGAGAACAAACCCAATCAGGGTGTTCGCCTCGGCGACATGCGTGCTGTAAAGCGATTTTGAATAGTTGAAAAAGTCTTCCATTGAATGGAATCATTTTCGAACCATAAAAAAGGGAAGTCGATATTTATCTCGACTTCCCTTGCTGCAAGCTAGTTTTCCAATCCCTTTAGTAAAGAGTAGCGAATAAGAACACTCCCTTAAACCTCATTTGATCAATCCGGCCAGATCAATTTTCAAACTGATTCCCCCCCTGACTTCTCCAACTTGATAACCTTCTTTGACCTGGTCATATGGCGCGGGACCTCCGACAGGATCACCATGACAGGACAAACAAGCCTGCTTGATATAAATCGGCTTGATGTATCGATATTGGCCATCAACAGATTCTCCAAACCCCTTGTTGAGCGGCCAATCGGTGGCAGCCACTTTTTCAAGAGCCATGTTTTCCCATGAATCGGGCACGTTATATTGATTCCTGGCTTTGTACCCATTTTTGCCGAGAGTGGTTTGTTTCATGGCCACACCGGTTTTTTCCTTGAATTTTTCAGCTGTCAATCGTCCGAATACTGCGGGGATGAATTTTTTGGGTTTGACCGTACCATCGCTCTCTTCGTTGATGGTTGCCTGTAGTTTGGCAATCTCTGTCCTACCACTCTGTAAAAGAGCGGCCAACACATGACTGATCTGTTCCGGATCCACTTCCCCTTTCAGTGACTTCGGTGAGAACCTTGATCCCACAATGGTCTTAAATGTGCGGTAAGCGGAACGATAAAAGGCGTCAGACAGCAATTTAGGTGATTTTTGACTGCCGTCCGCGTTGGCATTGATCAGGGCTTGATTGTCATCAAGCACGTCGATCATGGATTGCTTGAGCGCATCAAAAAAGTATGCGCCATCATGTTTCTGCGCCACTGATCTCAAAGGAGAGATGACCAGGAGTGATAGAATGATGAGTAGATGAGGTGTTTTGAATCCTGCAATCGATTTCATGTTATTGCTTTAGTATTGGATGTTTTCGTTTGAGTTTAGAAAAGTTGCCAACATGATCTGGTTCTCTTTCATCAGGATTTAAAACCGATTTTCAATCGTAACTGACAGAATCACTTTTGCCGGGCTAGCGACCGTCCATTGAAAGATTTGAACCAATGGCCTTTCCGTTGATCAGGATATCGACCGGGGTGAGTTGAAACTTAAGCGGAACACCTTCTAGTATAGGACTTGCTAATCCCCTGCATCACATGGATTAAACAAACGAATATCTATTGTATTCCCCTTAAGGCGCGGCAACAACCGGTCGATGATTCTGCAGATGGAACAAGGGAGCGCTCCGTGGCGAGCGACTGATTCTAGACCGGGTAAAAGAGTATCCATCAACCGATTTCACTTGTTTGTTCAATCCGTCATGAAACTGAAATATAAAATCTTAGCCAGTCTCTGTCTCTTTGCTTCACTGCCTATCATGATCTTCGGCATTTATGAGGCTATCCAGACTTATAGAATGGAAGTCACCAGCAATCAGCAACAGATCGCGACCGGATTGAAACGATTGCAGAATGATCTGGGGCGAATTCTGGGCGAAGCGGAATCCGATCTGGAATACCTGACCAAAACAGAGGAGGTCATCCGGATGATGGAAGGCGTGGAAATGGAGGATGTGGACGAAATTGCCTATTGGTCTGAAGGACTGAAAACCGCTTTGAGTAACTTCGTACGCCATCGACGGAGTTTTCACTCGATTTATTTCATCGGACCAGAAGGTAAAGCTCTGGTCCAAACACATCTGCTTGAAAACGAACAAACGCCCGAACCCAGTACCGAGCTGCCGGTGGCAGTCACCAGTGTGTCGGAATCAAATCCCAACGGAGCTTTTTGGGTGAAGCAGCAAAAAGACATGGAGCTGTGGTTACGGTTCAAGCCATCTGATTCCGAGGTCGATGCGTTTCTGGTCGCCAAGGTCAATTTAAATCCGTTTTTTGCAGCCAGCAGCGATCAAGAGCTGTATGTGACGGGCATGCTGGGAGGATATGAAATGGATTTGGTGCATGGAGGCAAACCCGCCACTGGCACACGCCCACAGATGCTTCGGGAGCTGGATAAATCTCAGGATTCCTGGCAAAAAACAGTTGGTAGCAACCTTCTTGGGTTTCGGAAATTTCATCCATTCCGCCATGCCGCAAGTGACGAACTTCATTTGGTTCAAGCACGCCCCAAAACAGTCCTGACGGCTCCCATCATCAAACGATCACTTTCCATGACGGCCATATGCCTGGGGGCCATTGTCCTTGCTGTCATCGCTGGAAATTTCCTTGGCAACTCAATCACCAAGCCCATTCACCACTCGATCAGCGAGTCGAGCACTTCAGCATACCAGATGACTCAAGCAATCGATTTGTTCTCTGGCAATGTTTCCAAAATCGCCAAAGGCACCACCGACCAAGCTGCCGCCATTGAGGAAACGTCCGCATCTTTGGAGGAGATTTCAGCCATGTCCAAAGACAATACCGCCCGGGTTCAATCGGCAAAACAATTGGCCATCGATACCCATAGTGTCGCTGAAACCGGTTCGATGGATGTGGTGGAAATGGACCAGGCCATGAACTCGATCAAGGAATCCAGTCAGGACATTTCACGCATCATCAATACCATCGATGAAGTTGCCTTCCAAACAAACCTGTTGGCGCTCAATGCCGCCGTGGAAGCTGCCCGTGCCGGTGAATCAGGAGCGGGATTCGCGGTGGTCGCCGACGAAGTCCGTGAGTTGGCCAAACGCAGTGCCATTGCCGCAAAGCAGACATCGGATATCATTCGCAATTCCGTACAACGCATCGAAAAAGGAGCAGAAATCAGCGGCAAATTATCCGACAGTCTCAAAGAAATCGTTAAACAGTCCACTCAAGTGGATACCATCGTGGCGGAAATGGCCGTCGCAGCAAACGAACAGGATCTCGGCATCCAGCAAATAAAATCCGCGATTCAGCAAATCGACCTTGTCACACATTCCAACGTATCCGACACGAATGAGTGCCAGGAGTCCGTCCAAACACTTTGTTCTCAAGCGGAATTTCTGGAAAGTGTCATGCAACAACTCGCCATCATCGTTGACGGAGGCAAAAACTCCACAAATCAGGAGGAAGAAGACAAACCCCTCCTTCAAACCATGCAGAAACCGACGAATTAATGATGCGGGATTTCGCCGATGAACTGGCACCAGCACACGTTTGATGGATTTTATTCAATCCAAATGGGATTGGTCGAACCAATGATGCGCGGGGTATAATCAATGGTCTTGTGCTGATAAGGACGCGGAATCACCCAGAACGGTTCCTCCACACCGGGACCTTGAGCTATGGCAACCAGGTAGGCCGGTTGATCGGGTCTGGGAATCGTCCATTGAACCCGGGATTTTTCAATGCGACGAAGACTTGGCTCAATGGATTGGTGCCGAATCCGCTCCCCATTCATGTAAAGGCTCACTTCATCGGCAGCCACCCAGCTGGGACCCTGCACTTCGACTTCCACCTTGAACGATTCGGGCAAATCGGTGGCTATGTCCCCTACTTCGAATTGATCTTCAACACGCAAGTTCACCCAAAGCCCCATGCTGACCAGTACCCGTCCGTCAAGAAACGAATGACAGGCTTCTTCAATGGATATCGACGAAGGATCGGCATCTTCGCAACGGATATAGGATCTCCCCTGCCCAAGGATGTATCGACTGATATCGTGCGTGTCGCTTGAGCCGACACCTACGAGTCGATGACCGCGGTTTAACAGTGCAAACCAATCCCGGTAAATACGCATCAGGTCATTTTGCAAAGCAGCCGATGTGATCAGCTCAATCCCATCGAAGGTAAATGCATTGGCAAAAAGATGAGCCCCGGTATCAACATCAAACAATTCGGCATCCATCGGGCAGAACTCATTGTGAATGTTTCGTGGATGATTGAGAATGACCACCTTGACTCCGGGCGTTTGCCTCATCGAATCCATCAGCGCCACCCAATTGGTGCGGCTGTGATCCGGTAACCGACTGTCCGGAAGAATGGGAAAGGCGTTGAAATGTCCCGTTTTGGTGGTGACCTCGTTTCCAATGACAGAAGTAAATTGTCCGTTGACCCCCATTTTTCTCGCCGGCTCCGTGTAATCGGTGTGGTGATTGTGGTCCGTCGCCACCGCCAACTCGATCCCTTCCCCTGCAATCGATAACATGCCTTCATCAATCCCCGCATCCCCATGCCCACTGTAGGTCCGCGTATGGATGTGCGTGTCTGCGGCGATCCATCCCCTTGTGTCCACTTCATGACGAAGCTTCAATTGAATATCCATATCAACCCCCTTGACCACTTTGAGCGTTTGACGGTCCACGCCGTATTCAAACCCGCGACTGGCATAGAGCGTATAGGTGCCTTCCGGCAGACCAAATTGCGCACGCCCATCGCCGGTATAAATCACCCCGGGGCGGACGGCCAACAACTGGTCCGGCAGAGGTTGAACCGGGAAAAGAGCTCCGCGTTCATCGGCCACCGTCAAGCGGCAGGGTATCGTTACACCTTCCTCTCTGACCTCGACACGAATGGTTGCATCGTGCAGTGCGCGGTCCTGAGGCGCGGGAGACCAGCGAATGGCTCCTATTTTAATATCGTCAATGGCTTTGGGAGCATGGACGGATAATGTGTTGGCATCATCTTGAATCCACTCGGGCTGGACGGCAAAAGGAGTGACCTGGGCCTGTTCGATCGTGAATAGTTTCCCAAGCCGATGTCCGTTGAGCCTGAGTTCCCACGATTCCTTGACGTCGTCCTGGTAAACCAAAAGCGTGGAAACACCATCAGCATGCAGTCCGCCTAACGAAACACTCAACTCACGCCCCTCGGGAGTGCGGTTTTCGAAAACATCCCATTCCGGAAAATTGGCCACCCCCAAATGGTGGATCTCCGGGTGAAGATCAGACCAGGTTGCACCATGCAAGAAAGCAGGACTCTCCATTCCAATCACCCCAAACATCAACGAGGCAATGCCAAAGCCTTTTATCATTCTCCAAAGGTTATTAAAATTCATCATCTTGGATTCGAGTCGCGATCAGGCGAAAGAATTGTTGTCGTTCTTCCCCAACAAACAAGTGGTATTTCATGATGCGACCGCCACTCCCACGATCCACCACCGATTCCCCCAACTGCAATGGAATAAATTCCTGGTCCATTGAGCGAGCCTGCTCAATGTGGTACTGAACGCCCGGCTTGGCAGCCCATTGCAACTGGATGACATTTGCTTCGACGATATGGACATCGAGCATCAGTTTAGATCCGGCGTCGGTCGGGTCCGTGTTGGCGATCCATTCATCATGATTGGAAAATCCGTCACCATCCAGATCGCCCGATCCGCCATGCTCCAGTTGAGACGAAACAGGAGACAAGCCATGAAGCGCCTCCCAAGCATCGGGCAAGCCGTCTTCGTCCGTATCAGGTTTCCCAACATCACTTGCCCAAAGCAATTCCTGAGCATCCGGCAATCCATCCTGATCGGTGTCTGGACCATCCGACAGGTCCAACTGGATTCCTTGAATCGTGATCAAACCATTTTCGTCCACTGAAACATTCCCAATGGAACTGGTATCAACCACCCACGATTCACCAGATTCCATCGAAGGTTGCAATCCACTCAACACTGCCAGACGCACAGACCCCTGTTCGTCAGTCACTGAAAGAGTTTCCATGGGGATGGCCAACTCGATGTAATCGGCGTTTTGTTCGGCAAGATGGGTGCCCACCAAATCCAGCGGACTGGCCTGGGGGCTTAAATTGTATTGCTGAATCCGGGCCGTTACAATGGGGTGAACATCTTGATGTATCGAAAAGATTCCCTGCCATGTCCCCTGCTCAGCGCCGGAACGGTGGAAGTCCTGAGAAGTTCCGTCCCCAAATTCATCCCCCAAAATCCCCATGACACTTGGATGCCAATGCTCAAACTGAAAACCATCGAGCATGGGAGCTTGTTGAGCAGGCATCGAGGCATCTCCATCCACTCCCGCGAACAGAAACACAGCCCCGTTATCCGGCAGTGAGACACCCCGAAGCCCCACATACAAAAATTGCTCGTCATGGTTTACATACAATTTCCCGGCATGCGAAAACCGCCCTGGCGATGCCATCATTCCTTCTCCGGCGAAATCAAAATGCTGTCCTGTGATGTTTCCATCCTGATCATCCGCAAATCCATTCTCCACGACAGGAGCATGCCAAACAGAACGGATACGGGTTGCCTCTTGGGCCTCCAAACTAAGCGAAAAGGAATCCAGCACGTTGCCAAGGACATCCACGGCTTCCATCCGGCACTCATTCCCAGCTATGGAAGCTCTCACGAAATGATAGGCGCGCCGGAATTGACCGCTCCTGTCATCGCGCTTGCCCAACGTATAAAGAGTCCCCCCGCCACCGGCAGTGACGATACTGACCACTCCCGCCTCGGGTTGAAACCGTTCGTAAACGTGGTCGTGTCCTGAAAACACCGCTTGAACACCGTACTTTTGAGCCATGGGAAGCAAAATGTTCCTGAGCTCCCGGGTGTCCAATATTTGATTGTAGTTATAGTCATCATCCCAATGAAGACTCGAAGTGCGCATCGGGTGGTGCAGGACGAAAAATTTCCATGGGCGATCGGATTGACTCAACTCGGATTCCAACCATGCATGCTGGGCCGTTCCCGAGGGAAAATTGTATTGATAGAAAAATGGAGCATACAACACGAAGAATTGAGCGGGTCCATGAACAACCGTAAAGTAGGATTCATCCGTGGTTGATTGGCTCAAATGAATACTTGGGTCTGTGTTGTTGGTCGGCATGTGAAAGATATTCCCGAATACACCCACCCCAATATCCCTGTCATGGTTGCCGGTTGATACGTAATAAGGTGAAGAAGCCATATGAGGGCCATACAAACTGAAAAACCGAAAATCGGCCAATTCGGGAAACAGAAATGGGTAAACAGTATCCCCTGTGTGGAACACCAGATCTGAACCGGTTCGATGAATCTCCCTTGCGATCTGATACTGAGGAACGGTCCCCCGGCCGCTGTCCCCCAGCACCGCAAACCGCACATGGGTATCTTCAGGCGCCGGAGTGCGAAAGATTCCGACAGGTGAAACAGCTTCCCCGGAAGCATAAGCCAGTTCGACCCTGTAATAATAAGTCGAACCAGGGAGCAATGAAGAAAGCCTCACCTCTGGCTCTGACGATGGGATATCCTGGATGGCACTGTGAACCAGTTTTTCAGTCAGCCCATACCGAACCACACTCTTGACCGGCCGTGTGGATTTCCATGAAAGCACGGCAGAATCAGAGGCCAGTTGATGCACCATGGGATCTCTGGTGAAATTGGCCATCAGTTCCATTGCAAAAGTAAAAGTGGAACTTTCGGCGGCCGCATGCACTTGAACAGCCAAGACGTTACGTCCCTTTCTAATCATCGGACTCGCATGATCCAAAATAATTTCCTCAATGACATTATCCTGTCTGAGCTGCCCCAACGCATTCAGTGGCACATCATTCTCACCCTGCTCGGATTCGAATCCTGATTGAAACACCAGTTCCCCATTGAGCCAAAGCACGATGCCATGCACAAACTGCAGACGCATGACCAAGGACCGAATCAAGTCCGGATCATCAACATTAAACGCCCGCCTGAATAACAGGCTATTGTAACCGATTCCAAAATTTGCAATTCGAGTCGCCTGCCTCAAACGCCTGATACCATCCGCTGATCCGTCAACAAATCCTCCGGCAGCCGAAGGCCAGGTGGCATCTTCAAAACCAGGTAAACGCCATTCATTCGTCTCGGAAATATCCAGGAGCGTGCTTTTTTGGAATCTCCATGCATCTGAAATGCGAATCAATGATTCAGCCCGCAATGCGTTGCAGCACCAAAGGAGGAACAGCACACGCATCATCAGTTGAAAACATTTGAAAGTCATCATGGAAAGGACGAGTCTGCCCTTAAATCAAGCAAGTCGCAACCCAAAGAAAACCCCGCCTTGAAACCAAGACGGGGTCAAAACGCACATAAACAAATTCTGCGAAATATCAATGCGAGGGCACTAGGCTGTTTTCCCCCAGCTGTTGATCTCTTCTTGAAGGCGTTTGACAGAAAATGGTTTTGTCAAAACTCCTTTAACATTCTTGGGAGCATCTGCAGCAATGGACTGAGCTTCACCGGACATGAGCAGAATGGGAGGGGCATCGGGAAAACGACTGATTTTTTTGGCAAAATCCCAACCGGAACTCCCATTCAAATGGACGTCCACCAAAGCAAAATCATAAGTGGATTTCTTTTTGGAAAATCGATCGTAAGCCGCTTTATGACATCCTTCCATGTCGACATCGAAAGAGTAGGTTTCCAGCAACCGCCCCAATGCTCGCAGGAAAATAGGATTATCATCCAAAAGCAAAAGACGGGGTCGCCGGCCGGGCGAACACTCAGGGGCATTCTTGGGCTCTGGCCTGTGCTTGCGATGCGAGATGATTGGTTTGACCCGAAACCTTGCTCCGGTGCTCTGAAAAAGGACCGGTATATTCCTCCCGCAAACCCATTTTGGGACACTAATCATGCTGTTTAACTCCTTTTTTTGTTGAACTAGGCTCATATTTCAAACCATTTCCGCTGTTGGTTTGCAGATATTTTCCCTTCCTTATGACAAACCATCTGAAAGCAGCTAACACTATCCCTCCCTGAGATAGTGGGAAACTAAGCAATTTCCAAACCGCGCACTACCCCTATTTTGTTTTTTGCTGTCACAGTTATATGACAAACATTCAAAAGAGAAAAAATCGGATCATTCAATCAATGCATTATATTCATCACCTACATTTTACAAACACTCACCATTAGCCACCCTCATCCACTCCAATAAGTTTTTTATGCAAAAAAATTCCGAAAAACACGGCCTGCATGGAATGGAAATGAACTCCCCGGATCAAGTCAAACGGCAAAATGTGCATATTCGGAAAAATTTTCCTGTCAACAATTGGATCAAAAGCAGACCTCAAACTGACTTTTCAATTCCCATTAAGTACGAATCATTTTCTTCCGATAAGATGATGTCATATAGGCACGTTTCGGAGGAAAACTCTCACGGATGCAGCGGGAATCCAATTCCCATTTCTCCGTGTGGTAGCACGGAATGCAGGCGTAAACATGATCTCAAAATTACAAAAAAGCACTGCCCGCCAGATGGAAGCGGATATGGGTGAGGCGACTGAGAACAGATCCGGTTTGCCCGGCCCTCTTGTAGCATCCAAAGCTCCCAAATCAGGGACGTGGATTGAGTGCTGGAAGGAATGCGCCGAACATATCGCCGAAATGCTGGAGGCTGATTGTTGTTTTATCATAGAGAAATCCAGGGGCCTCAATTTGGGGGGAAGATCCCGTCAGGTGTGCTCGTGTGGCCATTTTCTGAATGTGACGGGACATTTGATGGGGGATCCACTCATCATGGAAACGATCAAACATGGTCAAGTTGTCCGCCTCAACGAGGTCCTCCACGAGCATCCATACAACCGCATCATTCACCACAAGACCCAGACATCCATGATGGCGGTTCATGTAAATTCCATATCTGGCGGAGCAGGATTTGTCGTGGGACTCATTCGCCAAGAACCATGGAACTATCCTGCGTCAGTGATGCAAAGGTTGAAGGATATGTCGCACTTTGCGACCCGTCTCATGGAGGATCACTCAGGAGTTCTGGAGGAGGATCATTTTTTCCAAATCTCAAACGATGCCCTCATGAGAGTTTGTTCCGACGGAACCATCACCCGCATCAATCGGCGTGTTGAAAAACTGACCGGCTATAAGAATGGCGAATTGAACGAAGCTCCCATTTCCCGGTTGTTTCCGGGACTTGAATGTCATGACCTGACGAAGATGACCTTTGAATGCGCTCTCAATTCAAAGAATCACAACAAGTCCAATTGCCAGAATACGGTCAAACTCCGAAGGAAATCCGGAGAACTCGTGCTGGTTGAAATGGTCATCCTTGGTCTCATTCCCACTATCCACGATTCCAATGACGTCATTGTCACCATTCATGACAGATCCGAGCGACAAAAACTGGAGACCATTGCCAGGGAAGTAAGCGATTTTTCAAATGAAATACTGAGTATCGTTGGGGCCTACGTATTTGTGGTGGATTCTGAAGGTCGCATCGTGCGTTACAATCAGGAATGCGAGCGCATATCCGGAATTTTATTTGAAGAGGTAGTCGGGGAACACCTTTGGGAAATCATACCGGATGCCCAAAGCCACCGGCATGAGCTGGAAAGGTATCGGGAAAAGCCCAGCCTGTTCCTGGGACCTACCAGTCATAAAAGCACCTGGACCGATAAAGACGGAAAAAAACACAATATCCAATGGCGGAACTCTGTCATTAAAGATGCGGATAAAAAACTGAAATACCTCATCTGTTGCGGCGTGGATGTCACTGAACAGGACACTTCTCGCAAAATTATCAAGCGCGACGGAAAGCTACTGAGCCAATTCATTCGATACGCACCCGCTGCGGTGGCCATGTTCGACATCAATTTCAACTACCTTGAAGCAAGTCTGCGCTGGAAAAGCAAATTTGACATGCCCGAGGAAGGTGACTGCGTGGGACAAAACCCGTTGGATCTCCACTCAAACCTGGGCGTCTTCGACAACTGGCGAGTGGCACTGCACGAGTGTTTGAACGGACACCACAAAAAATCCAGCCGTGATACCTATAGCCGACACGATGGCAACGAGGAAGTTATCCGGTGGGAAATGCAGCCTTGGTACGACGAGGAATCCAGGCCCGGAGGTGTGATCATTTTTGCTGAAATCATTACTGGACTGATCGAATCCGAGAAAAGCAAACGCACGCTGGAAACACACATGTGGCCTCAGCCGCTGAGACGTATTACGAGACACAACTCAGCGCTGCCTTTCGCAAACCGGACCCGGAACTCGTGCTCGCGTCTCCCCGTCTCTTCGGGCAATACACGCTCGATTCCGTGTTCTCAACTTTACCACCAAGGAAATGATACGCTGTGCTAACCTGTCGCATCCAATAACCTAAAACCAAGGCGAATCATCATGAAAATCGAACCTAACCTAGATCCTTTGCAGATCTCCATGAACCCGGCTCAACAGCCACCACGTCCGGAAAACGTGAAGCCGCAAGACGAATTCATTAATTCCGTCGATCGGCTAAAGGAACAGCTCATGGATACCGATGAAGGTGTAAGACCGGAGGTCGTTCAACGAGGAAGGGAGCTGCTGGCTTCCGAATTTTATCCACCACTCGAAACGGTGGTTAAAATCGCAAATCTCCTCGGCGACCATATCGAATTAGACGAAGAATAAGATTCATACCAACTATGATTGCCAATCCACTTCAGTCCTATAAGACCATATCGCTCCAAACTGCCCCTCCCGGGCAATTGGTATTGATGCTCTATGCGGGAGCCATCAAATTTCTTGAACGCGCACGGATGGGACTGGAACTGGATGATCCTCTGGAGATGAACGAAACCGTTCACAACAACGTCACCAAAGCCCAGGACATCATCAACGAGCTGCACAATACGCTCGACATGGATCGGGGCGGAAAACTGGCGGTGGTGTTGAGCGACTTATACTCCTATCTGGAACGCCGCTTGTTCGAAAGCAACATCCGCAAAGATGAAGCTGGCATCGTGGAGGTGATTGATCGATTGACAACTTTACAAGAAGGATGGGCTGAAATGCTCGAGCAAGAAGCTGCCACAGCTTGAGAGCAACTCGCCCGATCATCGTAACCGTGAAACCGGACTGGGTACACAATGTAGAAGGGTTGCTGCAGGACTGGAAAGTTTTCAGCCTTCAGGAAACCAAAGCCATCCAGACCCAGGACTGGGATCAGGTCCGGCATATTCAACAATCCATCCAGGAAATCATGGGGCGCATCGAAAAGATCTCCAACCAACACGGGGCGGACGATGCGATCTTCCGCCAGTGGCTGGCGCCTCAAATGACCGAGCTGCTCGATCTGGAACGTGAGAACTCACAAAACCTGGGAGCAAAGCTCAATCGCACTCGGGACGAACTGGAGCAATCCCGCACTTCAGGGCACAAACTGAACCAAATCAAATCAGCCTACGGCGTGAGCCGCGACAGTGTGATGATTCATCAATACACGTAAGGGTTCATCACTTAAGCGACCGCCTCCCGCCAGAAGGTGAAGCATCCTATTTACCAACCTTTGCCAGACCAACCTCAAGCCGAAATCTGGCGAATCAGACCCTGCAAAACTTTTCCCGGCCCCATTTCTTCAAAAGCAGGATCAGGTTGTTGTTTGAGGTATTGGATCGTTTCCACCCATCGCACCGGCGAAGTGATCTGCAAAGCGAGCAAATCAGCCACTTTATCATCGGGATAAGGCAACGCCTCGACATTGGAAACGACCGGAATGGATGGTTGACTGAATTCAAACTGCCCCAGGAAGACCTCAAACTCCTTTCGGGCAGGCTCCATAAAAGGCGAATGAAATGCGCCACTCACACTCAAAGGAATATATCTTTTGGCACCCGCTTCCTGAAATTTGGATTGAAGCGCCAGAACGCCCTCCTTACTGCCCGTTAACACAGTTTGTTGCGGTGAGTTCAAATTGGCGATACTGACACCGGAAACACCGGCATTTTCGAGGACCTCGCGAACCTTGTCGATCGCCATCCCAAGCACGGCAGCCATCCCGCCTCCAGTAGCGCCGGCCATCAGTTCACCCCGTTTCTGGACCAATCGAAGGCCGGTCTCAAAATCGAACACCTCAGCAGCGAACAATGCATTGTATTCTCCCAGGCTATGACCAGCCACAAAATCGGGCTTTAAATCCGTTTCCTTCAAACGCTGCAGATGGGTGAGGGCGTTTACCACATAAAGAGCGGGTTGGGTAAATTGGGTTTGGTTCAGTTGATCCCCGGCATCTTCCAGACACAGGGCTTGGATGGAGTAGCCAAGGATATCATCTGCAATCTTGGTAAGTTCCGGAAAAGCTTCGAACAATCCTTCTCCCATTCCCTTTTTTTGAGATCCCTGACCGGGAAAGACATGGATTAACGTTTGTGTATCACTCATGATGGCATTCGGGGTGAGCATGGACCAGAGGCCATCGCTCTACCACAAGTTGTTGGGCAAGCAGTAAGAATATTACCGTGCCATGGCGTGCCATTTGAATTTCTGGCACAGGATTTTGATGATGGAGGTGTTGCAAGAGGTGCAGCGCCCTTTCATGACACGCCGACCATTCTTCATGACTTCCTCTTCTCGGTGGATGATGCCACGCTTGGTGCGGCATTCCGGACAATAGACTTCATGCATAACAAGTCTGAAAGGTAACCAGGCTTCATGGGCTGCCTGCTGAAAAAGCAAAATGAGGCACCCAAAAGCACCTCACCTCATCACCCACGACATCCGGCCACCGAAACGCTTACAGCCATTCGAGCCGTTTGAGATGTCGTCTGAAAACCGGTCTCCCGATCAGGACAGCGGGGATTAAAACAGTCGAAATCATCCGGTCAATCCCTTTTTTGCAAAATTTTGAGCCCGAGGCACCGGATCAACTCACTGGTATGTCTTGGAAAGCGTATCAATACGCTCTCTCAAAGGAGAATTCGGTCCGTTCCTGGCAGACACTTCAGAAAAAAGCTTACGGGCTTTCGGCGGATCAGTCCGGCCAACTTTAACGATATAATCAAGCTCGATTTCGGATAATTTAGGCTCTCTCACGTAGGGGCGATACATTTTCAACCACGCCTCCAGCGTCGCTGCATCTTTGTCGTAAACCGCATCGTATGATGCCTGCAATTCCTGTGGAAGCCCGGGAAGATCCATCGGAATGATATCTTCCGGCTGCTCATCAGCGGGCATTTTGTAGAAGCCGTCCTCGTAAGCCTGGCGGTTGACATGCTTGTCAGCCTCCTGCATGAACGTGACGAGACGCACTCCAACAAAGCCTACAATGACAAAAATTCCGGCTGCTGCGACCTTGGCATTCATTTTTCTTTAGATCTTTTAACGCGCGCACCCAAACTGCGCAATTTTTTATCCATAACCTCATAACCACGGTCCAGGTGGTAGATTCGGTTCACTTGCGTGCGTCCCTTACACATCAAACCGGCAATCACCAACGCAGCCGAGGCCCTCAAATCACTCGCCATCACCTCCGCACCACTTAGCTTTGCCCCTCCCCTGATAATAGCACTGGGTCCTTCAATAGCAATATCCGCGCCTAATCGGGCCAATTCGTTGGCATGCATGAACCGGGATTCAAAAATGCGTTCGGTGATGATACTCAGTCCGGATGCCTTGAGCATCAAGGCCATCAACTGAGCCTGAACATCCGTTGGAAAACCGGTATAGGGCTGTGTGCTCACATCCACAGCCTTGATTTCTCCTCCAGAAAGGATCTTGAGCGACGATCCACGCGCCTCTAAACGCACCCCGGCTTCTCTAAGCTTATCCAGAACAGCAGCCAGATGATCGCAACGCATATCAGTCAAGGTCACTTCCCCGTTCGTGGCCGCTGCCGCGATGGCGTATGTGGCGGCTTCAATGCGATCAGGAATCACCTCATGCTCCGCTCCGTGCAGTTTGTCCACACCGGTCACAACGATCCTGGGAGACCCGGCCCCCTGGATTTTGGCTCCCATCGAGATCAGAAAATGCGCGAGATCCACCACTTCCGGTTCGCAGGCGGCGCTTTCAATCACGGTGACACCTTCAGCGAGCACGGCAGCCATCATGGTATTGGCAGTCCCCAATACGGTCGGCCCCACGCGCCCTCCCAGGAAGACCTCATTCCCCTGAAGTCGCTTGGACGCAACCTGCACATACCCTTCCTTGACCTTTACCTCGGCCGAAAGCGCCCGGAGTCCCTTCAGATGCAGGTCAATCGGGCGTGTCCCGATCACACACCCCCCGGGCATGGATACATTGGCCTTGCCTTTTCTGCCCAACAACGGACCAAGAATACAAATCGATCCGCGCATCTTACGGATCAAGTCATAATCACCCCTGGTCTTCACTCGTTTGGCATGGACGGTCACCGTTCCGTTTTCGTAGGTGTAATCGGCTCCAAGTGATTTGAGGATTTTCCCCATGAAATGAACATCACTCAGATCGGGTACCCTCCGGATGATGCAGGGTTCGGAAGTCAGTAACGTGGCGGCCAAAATGGGTAGCACGGCATTTTTGGCTCCGCTGATGGCGATTTCTCCGTTCAAGGGCACACCGCCCTGGATGATAAAGGTATCCATGATGCTTAAATGAAAATCGGGTTACTTGTTGGGACTACGGACGAGATTACTTTTCTCTCCGAAAGACCAGGATTCGACAGATCTTATTGTAATCTCGAACCACCCGATCCGCAAACCAGGATGCCGATTTAAACAGATTTTCAATGGAAGAAGCCTGATCCTTGCCACATTCAAGGCAAATGAATCCATCCCGGCTCAGCCATTTGCCCGATTCAACTGCGATCCTCCGGTAAAAATCCAAACCATCACCGCCTCCATCCAAAGCGAGCATCGGATCATGATCGCGAACCTCAGGCTCCAGTGTGGCAATTTCACCGGTCGGTATGTAAGGGGGGTTGGAAACAATCACATCCCAGGTAATGGAATCCCCCTCAAAGGCGGACCAAAGGTCGGAATGCACAAGTTTCACCCGCTTATCCAAACCACATTCCCTGGCATTTTCCCGGGCAAGTTTGAGAGCGGATGCCGATACATCCGCTCCCCAAACTTCGGCAGATGGAATCTCGTTGGCCAGCGCCAATGCGATGCACCCGGTGCCGGTCGCCATATCGAGCATCCGCAAGGGATGGTCGGAAGACTGGATCGATTTAACCTCCTCAAGGACCGTTTCGACGAGGATCTCGGTTTCCGGGCGGGGAATGAGAGCTTCCGGCGAAACCTGCAAATCCAGACCGAAAAAACCAACCGACCCCACCAAATGCTGAAGCGGTATACGCTGAGCACGCTGGTCGATCAGTCTCCGGAATCGTTCCAACTGATCCGCCGTCAGCGGTGATTGATGAAAACTTAACTCCCATTCCATCACACCCAATACATGCGCCAGCAGCATCCGCGCATTCAGCTCAGGGGATTCGATCCCATGTCGAGAAAGCCTTTGTCCCGCTTCTTGAAGCATCGTTCGCATGGAGGAAGGATGGTTCATGCATCGTCCGAATGCTTGAGTTTGGAGGCAGCGTCGTCCAGAGATTTGGCGGATTCATAATAAATTTCCCAATCCCCATCGGCCTCAGCCAACAACTTTTCAAACATCGGCACCCACTGATAGTAGGTGTCCACGGCGCTGAGCCTGGCGTTATTCAAAGGTTGATTCACCCAGGCTTCATATCCTTTGAGCTGTTCATGTTTTGTTTGAGCGTGGGCAAAACGTTCCCGAAAGGCTTCAAACACCGCTTGCTTTTGCTGAGATTTGATCTCTTCAGACAAGTTGACCGCATCGGGCAGTTGGAATGAGGCATACAAGGTTTCCAGTTCAGCTTTGGTTTCCAGGATCATGCCGATGAACAAATCTTCCAACACGATGTCCTCCTCGTATTGGCGCAGATCTTCCCACCTGGCCTGGGAGCTCAACCACTCACGCACCCCAGCACGGGCGGTCACCACGGCAAAAGCTTCATTCCAATCCGTTTCACCCGACAGAAACACGCGCATATGTGAAAGCTCATGGAACAACAATTCGGCAATCGCCACATCAGACCAGTCAAGGTAGGTGTCAAAAACCGGATCACTGAACCATCCCAAAGTGGAATAAGCCACCACCCCTTCTACGGTGACATCCTGACCATGCGCCTTCAGTTCAGCGGCATAAGCATGTGCATCATCCGGATCAAAATAACCACGATACTTCAACCTCCCCAGAAACGGATACCACCACCTCTTCGGTTCCATGGAATACTCGGGACAAGCCGTCACATTCCAAACCACATAATCCCGGTGCAAGGCCACATAGGAGCTGTATGCGTTTTCGGACGGGAGCTTGAGGTGCCAGTAGGCATATTGACGCAACTCACGGATCAAACGGAATTTGGCTTTCAGTTCCTCCGGTGTCCCCGAGTCCGTGATCAAATCCTCAACAGGCTGCTTGGAACGCTCGATGTGCCACTGCCCAAGAGCAGCCTGGTGATAATAAGCAACCGATCGACATCCACTCGAAATCCACGCGAGCCCCCCCAGCAACAGATAGAGCAGCATCGCTCCGGCATGCTTTGTCAACAGACCGAAAAGGGCGTCACGGCGGATCTGCATGTATCTTTTTTGGATTAACTCAAGCACGATAATGTGACTCTGTCAGGTTACAGCCTTGACAATCCAAGCTCCTGTTGGAATGAAAAAAGGACCAATTTCAAACGATTGACACTCATATGGCGATTTATGTTTACGAAACCATTCCGCAAAAGAAAGGGCAAAAGGCCAGGCGGTTTGAAATAGAACAAAAAATGAGCGAGGACGCATTGACCCATGATCCGAAAACAGGACTCCCCTGCAAACGCATCATCGTGGGTGGTTCCGGACTGGTAACTCATGGCGCAAGCATCCTGTCCATGAACGTCAAATCCGGCAGGAAATAATCCCTACAGCGGGACTGTTCAACACGCTGGCCAATGGCCTAAAGGGACTGTACCCGGAGTCGGTAAAACCGGGCGTCCCCATCGGGTGCGCTATCAGTCACAGAAAGGTTCCCTTCGGCGTCCACGGGAGGCACCAGTCTCAGCATTTGCCAATTGGGGTTTTCAAGAGACGCCGTGTATTCAACCACATAAGTCACTCCGGCTGCTCCAAGCCATTCGATGACGACCGATCCGTTCAACGATTGAATCGCGGCGATACGCAACTGAACCAATCCCGGATCAATGGCTCCGGGAGATCCGTGTAGCACGCTGCTTTCACGCCAGACCTCCATGGAGGAACCGCTGGGCGGCAACACTCCCTCGTCTTTGAGAACCAAAGAATATCCTTCCCCATCCGGACCGGCATACCAATCGTCATCAAAAGCAAGTTCATGCAAAACTTCACCGCCGGCGGATTGAAGCGCCAGCACTTCACCTCCGTTGGACAGGTTACCATCGTATCCACCCACCACAGGTGATTGAACTTCAGCATAACGGGCAGCAAAGGCCTGGGTGTTTTTCACCAACACCAAATAGGAACCGGGCTCCATGACCAGCGATGCATTGGATGGAAAATCATAACGAATCCCATCCACAAAGCGGAGCCCGGCAAGTTCAACCGAGTGCGACGCAAGATTCCGGATTTCAACAAACTCGAAATCCTCATTCCGGAATGAAGGGTTCACCAGCAACTCTTCCGCATTGGGAGAAGCCGGATTGAAATGCACTTCGGTCACCACCAAATCACCCTTCACAGGAGGAACGGCCACGGAAACCAGTTGTTGTGTCATCCCTGACCATTTGCTGGTCAAAGGAGGATTGTTGGCACCCGTCAAACTTCGATGCCCGGAATCAAACACCCGGGCGATGATCGCGGCACTGTCAGTCAGCACGATGGGTTCGCTATAAACCCGGGCCTGACCTGAAGGATCCCCTCCCATGGCTCTGGGATCGCTTCCATCCAGCGTGTAATAAATCACACCACCATCATCTGAAGCGATACTGACCTGGCGATTTACTCCTGTTCCGGTAATGGTCATTTCGGGTGGCTGAACAAACTGGCTGTCCATGAATTCAATGCGATCTTCCAACCAGTTTTTCATGCGATTGATTTCATTTTGATAGGATCCTCTGGGGGATATTCCCCATCGCTGCACGTTTCTGGGTTGGGCCTCCCGGAGTTCGTCCGCCATGGAATCGACGATGCCATGGATGTGATCCACACCGAATTCAGCGCGACGCAGATCCTGGTATCGGTCGATGTATCGCTGCCAGAAATCCAGATCCCTGAACATATCCCTCCACCATGGGTAATTGAAAAAGTCCGTCCCCCGATCACCACTCGCACTGCGCCACACACGCGGATTGGCATCGCGACCATCCGTGGATCCCAACGCTCGATCAAAATCCCAGATCGGACCAAAGATCAGCTTACCATTTCGGTGCTTGTGGAAATAACCGCTCAAGCGCAGCGCATCGACGTTGAAGGCCAGCACATTCAGAAGATGATGATCAATCGCAGCGCCAATATCAATCAACCCGGCATAACCATCTTCCCCATCAGCAAGGCTGGTTCTGCCAAGAGCGGTTCCCATATCGCTGAAAAACCGTCGAACATAAGTTTCCTGGGCATCACGCTCCGGTCTTTCGATGTCCACCTCCTTCGGATAAACGTATCGAACATTTTGTCCGGCTCCCGAAAACCCGGAATCACCGGGATCAGGGCGATCGATTTTGAACATATACCCGCCCGTCACGCCCGGCTCGCGATCATGCTCTGGAAAAATGCGCTCCACATCCACCCGATCCTCATCGCGACTGATTTTTTCCATCAAGGCATACACCCCATAGTAGTCATTATTGGTCAAGGGACCTCCATCAATATTCAGAAAAACCTCTACAAAACGTGTCCTGACGGCATAACGCCCGATCTGGTTGCTGAGTTCATAGATGAAGGGATTATGCATCAAGGTCAGATCAAAGTTATAGGGCCCCCACAACACCCAATCCGATTCCGAAGGCATGCCAAGAGGTGCAATGTTTTTGTTCTGATCATACTCGTCCCATGCCTCCAAACTGAGAGAAGGTTTCGGACGCCCGGCGGTACTCGAGCCGCGCACCTTGATGCCGCTACGTGTCGCCAGCGTGGGAGCCTTGCTGAATTCGGAGCGTGTATCACCCGGCTCAAACAACATCATGAAGGACGCCTGCTTGGCATTCTGCGGCGGACGTCCGGACCGATAGTTTTCCAACACCACCATCGGAAGATTCGAACTGAAATCACCTGTCTGCCGGCTGACTTCGATGTAACTCTCGCTCCGAACCAGACTTTCCCCCATACCTGGCGACACAGCAATGGCACGCACCTGAATGGTTTCGGTTATGGAGATCGAACCATCATACAACGTTGAAGCAGGCGAAGGACGCGAACCATCCGTGGTGTAACGAATCTCAGTTGATTCATCCAACCCATCCGGCAAGGTCAATGCCAGGGTTAGATTCCCTTCAAACACCTGACTGGGCAAAGAAAATTCCACCGGTGGAATGACATGGCTCACGGAATCAAAATTGGCCATCCCCGGTGATGGAGCCATCATGTAACCCGTTGAAGAGGTGGCTTCCGTTTTCTTCTGCCCGATGATTTCCGGCAAAATCAAAATATCAGAACTGGTCGGAGCCCGGTTCAGTCCATGGATGGCCAACACGTTTTTACCTGGAACCAACAAATCAATGGCAGATGAAATATCCACATCCAACGGCTGAGTCGCCTCACTGTCCGGACGATCCGAAGTGGAGCCGGATTGCCAATCCAGATTGGAGGGCTCGTTGTCGGCTGCAATTTCGGTTCCGTTCAAATAAGCCACATAACCATCCTCATACCGTATGCGAAGCAATAATGCATCCAGCGCGGGAACCGCATCCAACTCAAACGGAATGCGGGCATAAACGCTGGTGTTGACACCCCGCATTTGGCGGACATCGAGATTGATCAGCCCGCCATAATCATATCCAACACCCGTTCGCCCGGATTCCCATGAGCTGTCATCGAACGCCACCTGGGTCCAACGCATCCCCAAACTGCCACCCGAAGGAATCAAGGCCCGGGCAGGCGCAGGTTCGTGCAACAAGACCACCTCATCCGCCTGACTGACACCGGAACCAAAGGATATATCGGTAAATTGTTCCGGATACATGGGGGAAAACTCCGTTGCAATGTTTCCGGAAGGATCGAGCAGTGCCAGGTAATCTCCTTCCCGGGCCAAACTGAAATGCGTATGAAGAGGCGCCCCGGGAGCCTTGCGATCTTTTCCAGACGCAAAAACAACCATGTATCCATTCGGGAACAAGGTGATGGATGGAAATTCCCAGATATCCAGATGCTCCGGATCATCTGTCAATGACCATCCTTCCAGATTAATGGCGGTAAAACTGTTATTATGAATCTCGATCCAATCCGAACGATCATCATCATCATCAATGAGAATACTGTTGTTCGCAGCCATCCATTCTGAAATCTCGACGGATTGCCCCAAGGCCAAATGAATTCCACAGCAGAAACTGATGCAGAGCAACAGGGAACACAACCTGGTGAAAAAAGAGGCTTCGAACGAGTGAATTTCTTTAAAGATGCTCATATGAAAGGCAAATTGTTAGCAGGAATAAGACCGAATGTCAGGATTACAATGTCTCAAATGTTCGGCTTTTTTCTGCTGGCGACCCGCTGACAGGCAAACTAGCATCCTTCTCATACCATGAGACGTTATTGGACAATAATGAAACGAGGATGTGCTCTCCTGCTTGCCGTGACCGGTCTGAGCGCCGGAGCAGCCGACTACAAATTGGGCCCGGATTCCCAACCGCAGCCAGACGTCCCCAAAGGCACCATCCATCACGATGTTTGGCATAGTGACATTTTTCCCGGAACGACCAGGGATTACTGGATCTATGTGCCGGCACAATACGACAAGGAAGAAGCCGCATGCCTGACAGTCTTCAACGACGGGCGCAGCTATGTCAGCGAGACAGGAAGCTTCCGCACTCCCACCGTGTTCGACAACCTCATTCACCGGGGAGACATGCCGGTGACGATCGGGGTGTTTATCAACCCGGGAATCATACCATCCGCTGAAAGTGGTCAGGAACCCCGCAAAAACCGGAGTTTCGAATATGATTCGCTCGGGGATCGCTACGTGCGGTTTCTGCTGGAAGAACTCCTTCCACATGTTGAATCCCAATACAACATCTCCAAAGATCCGAGCCAACGCGCCATTGGCGGCATCAGTTCCGGCGCGATCGCCGCGTTCACAGCCGCCTGGGAACGACCCGATGCTTTCGGCAAGGTCATCAGCCACATCGGCAGCTATGTCAATATTCGCGGAGGCCATGTCTACCCCTTTCTGATTCGAAAAACAGAAAAGAAACCGCTGAAAATTTTCCTGCAGGAAGGCTCCAACGACCTGGACAACCTCCACGGCCACTGGCCGTTGGCCAACCAGGAAATGGCGGCAGCGCTCCAGTTCATGGGATATGATTACCGCTTTATCATGGGGGAAGGCAGCCATAGCGGACAGCACGGCGGCGCCATTCTCCCGGAAACCCTGAAGTGGCTGTGGGATGACAGCGCCACCCCGGAATAAAGGCTTCTCCCCGGCAAGTGACAACCACCTCGCAGACAAAAAAACATCGTGTCGTCAGGCACCAGGTTCAGGGTGCTTCCACGACCGTGAACGATGAAATAGCTGTCGAAGAACCCCTGGAAATCCGCATTCAGGGCAAAGCCCTCCTGGTCACCATGCGCACTCCGGGCCACGACAAAAGTCTGGCGGCAGGATATCTTTGGAGTGAAGGCGTCATCCATAAACCGGAACACATCCTGGACATGGAACACTGCCAACAGGGCAGTCAGTTGGACGAAAATGTGCTGAACGTCTTTCTGCATCCGGAAGTAAAATTGGATCAAGACCTGATGAATCGGTTCAGTTACGCCGCATCAGGATGCGGCCTCTGCGGGAAATCCGCCGTGGAAGCCATACGATCCAGGTTCACTCCCATTCGTTCCAACACCAGCATCCGGTCATCCGTCCTCCTGCAGCTATTTCAATCCTTGAAAGGAAAACAACACGGGTTTGAACGCACCGGAGGTCTTCATGCGGCGGCATTGTTCGATCGGGCTGGAACCCTGATCGACATCCAGGAAGACGTCGGCAGACATAATGCTGTCGACAAAGTCATAGGAGCCCATTTACTCGAAGGAGATTTCCCCCTGCAGGACACAATCCTGCTTGTCACCAGCCGGGCTTCCTTTGAGATTGTTCAAAAAGCTCTGGCGGCAGGCATCCCCATCATTGCCTTTGCCTCCGCGCCATCCAGCCTGGCCATCGAATTCGCACAAGCCAATGGCCAAACGCTCATCGGTTTTCTGCGGGAAGACCGGTTTAATGCCTACACGCACACCGAACGCATCAGAGATTAGAAGTCACAGCACCGTCCCCAAGGTGCGAACAAGCCGGGGTAAGGTCCGTTATTCGTGTTTGGATGCCATGTTCAGGCTCATGACCCCGCCAAGGAACAAGTGCGTGCGGATCTTTCTGCATCCCAAACGAACCATCTCGGACTCAATTCCGCGCTGAGCTGGAAAATGTTGCAGTGATGTCAAAATATACCGATAAGCCTCGGCATCCCCCACCAAGGTCCAGCCCATCAGGGGCACAATCAACCGCAGATAACCGAAATAAACGGAACGCCAACCGGGGTGGGGTGGTTTTCCGAAATCAAGGATCAACATCCGCCCACCCGGCCGAAGCACACGATGACACTCCGCCAGCCCCTTTTTCCAATCGCTCAGATTCCTCAGCCCGTAGGCCATGGTCAGCACGTCGAAAGAGGCGTCCTCGAAAGGGAGTTGCATGGCATCGCCTTGGATGAAGGTCGGGGACCGATCAGACGGATGGGCCGGATCATGAGTGAGATTTTCGGCTCGTTTTCGGGCAACGTTGAGCATTTGCCGGCTGAAGTCCAGGCCGGTTACGGCTGCTCCTTGTCGGGCCATGGCAAATGCCAGATCGCCCGTGCCACAACAGACGTCCAGCGCCTGATTTCCTTCGAGGATCTGTGCTTCCCGGATCACCCGGCGCTTCCATAAGCGATGCAGTCCGGCACTCTGCACGTCATTGATCAAATCATACCGCCGGGCAATGCGGTCAAACAAATCGCACACCCGCTGCGCCCGGTGTTCGCCGGGATCATAGTAAGTATTCTGCTGGACATTGGACTCCGCCATGGCAACCGCACCAACCTGCCGTCTTCACAGGCCCTGATGCAAACCAAATCCCACATTTTACCATTCCGATCCGTTTCAGGATTTCCTTCCTCCCCGATACTGCCCTATGATTTGCCCATGATGCTGACACTGGAAGAAGCGCTGGAACGCATGATGGACAAGATTCACCCGTTGGGGACGGAGGAAGTATCCATCAACGAGGCCGATGGGAGGGTAATCTCCAAGGCACTCCAGGCGGGCATTTCACTCCCCAGGTGGGATAATTCATCCATGGACGGATATGCGCTGCAGGCAACCGATGTCGCGGGGACCTCCTCCTCGAACCCTGTCAAATTAAAATGCCTGGGAGAAATCCCCGCCGGATCGACATCAAACGTAAAGGTGACATCCGGAAATTGTCTCCGCATTTTCACCGGATCACCCATGCCCGAGGGCGCGGACGCCGTGGTCATGCAGGAGGACACATCCAAAGACCCTGAAAATCCCGGAGACATCCTGGTGAAGGACGCGGTTCGCCCCTTTGAAAACGTCCGTTTTCGGGGAGAGGACATCAAGGAAGGCAACCCTATCTGCGAACCCGGCACTCGTCTGTCCCCTTTCCACGTTGCGCTGGCCGCGGCAACAGGAACCGATCGATGCCAGGTTCATCGCCGTCCCAAAGTAGGCATTCTGGCAACAGGTTCGGAATTGTGCGAACCGGGCAAGCCATTGACCGATGGTGGCATCTACGAAAGCAATCGCGTTTTGATTCAGTCACTGGTGAAGCGTGCAGGATGCGATCCGGTCGTCTACCCCATCGTCAAAGACACATTGGAAGCAACCTGTGAAGCCCTGTCCAAAGCTGCCGAAGCATGCGATGCCATCGTGACCAGTGGAGGTGTTTCCGTGGGGGATTATGATTTCATCAAACCGGCCATCGAATCACTCGGAGGGGTGATTGATTTCTGGCGTATTCGCATCAAGCCCGGCAAACCGCTTGTATTTGGTGACATTCAATCCAAACCCCTGTTTGGGCTCCCGGGAAATCCCGTTTCAGCAACCGTCACCTTCACAATTCTGGTGCATCCGGCACTGATCCGATTGGGAGGGGAAAAGGCGTTCACAAATTCGATCACGCGCGGTGTTTTGTCCGAAACCTTGGAAAACCCCGGAGATCGTCGTCTTTACGTGAGAATGCAGCAGGACGCCGAAGGCAAACTATCGAAATCGGGAACCAACCAGGCATCACACGCCCTGAAATCCCTCGCGGCTTCGGATGGACTGGTGGCCGTTCCTGAAGCATCCAAGTTGGAAGCAGGCGAAGAAGTATCCCTCGTGCTTTGGCCCCGACTACCTTAGACCTAGAAGGACCGGCGGGGAATCTCAAAGAAAATAGGGCGCTGAACCGATGGAGCAGCACTCGGACGGGTGATCGGGCTAAACCCTGCTCCACCCAATCCGGACGGAGCAAAACCACTGTTCCCCAAATCCAATGGTGTGCTGCCCAGAGATCTTGAAGTGCTCAAGGAATTGAGTCCCGAACTCATCGCACTCGGAGATAAACCACCCGACAACTCTCTACCGGGAACCAAATTGCCGCTTGCTCCCGACAAGTTGCCCAACAGTCCACTCGTTTCCGCGCCACCCAGGCCACTCTGAGAAAGGCTGCCCAGCGTGTTCTCCGAATTTTTGGTGGATAAGCCCGTAAAATTAGAATCCATCAGGTTTTGAAAACTTTGAGAGCGTCCTGTGCTGGGGTTGTTCTGCTTGTATTGATCCGGAACCAAATCACCCATTCCCAACATGCTGGCGGCAGTCACATCTCTTTGAGAAATCGTCCCCAGGGCTTCCTTGCTGGCATCTTTCTTCATCCCCTGCCCGGATTGAAACAGGCTGTCGAATTGCTGCTGATAGAAGGAGGGAGTTGCCACACCACCGCTTTGAGCCAGCAGCTCCTCGCCTGTCATGTTCTTCTTGTTTTCAGTGGAAAGATTTTCCTTGTCGTCTTTAAAACGCTTCTCCCGCTTGGTACGCTCGCGTTTGTTCAGCGATTCTTTCTTGTTTTTGTCCCGGTAGAACACACGCTCTGCCAACTTGAGCGAAGCGGACTTTGCTTCATTGCCGGAAGTAAGAAAAGACTCTTCCTCAGCATCCAAACCATCGATATTATCCAATTCAGCTGTCCCTAAAAATTCCTCACCGGACTGGAACGCCCAGTTTTGCTTCTTATCAAGAGCCTCCATCAAAGCTTTACGCTGTTTGGCATCCAACTTACCTGAATTCATGGGGTTCTGCCATGGTGCCACCACCGCTTCGACGGAGCTGCCCTTGCGATCCGGGAACTGAGTCCCGTCCTCAAGCTTCTTCTCGGGGCCAAACTCAAACTTGGGGGTGGTGGTTTTGGCGGAATGGTCAAAAATAATGGGCTCACCGGCGCTCACTGAAAGCACAACAGCACTCAGCAATCCCAAACTTGCAATGTATTTCCCACGTTTCATCGTCTTATACGCTCTGTTAATGATGGTGTACTAATAATGGATATTGGACCATCGGTCAATGATAGGGTTCAAAACTCGGGTAAAATGACGACTACCAAAAAACCCGATTTTCTCCCTCTTTGGCCTTGATTGATCCAAAGCGTCCCCCTATCGTCTTGGCGCTGATCCGATCGGACGGCACTCAGGTGGGGCGAATGGCGCAGTGGCTAGCGCAGCTGTCTTACACACAGTAGGTCGGGGGTTCGAGTCCCTCTTCGCCCACCATTCCACAACATTCCCAAACGCACAGCCACGTAGCCGACTTCGCCAGAAGGTGGCCCGACGCCCCCCCCAACTCCCTGACACCTCGCAACATTTCCGAACGCCCTGCCACACTTTGGCAAGCTCGGCTACAGGTTAACGGATAGTTCATGGTTGAATGTCCGGAGTGTTGGGGTAGCCTGCTGTCCATGCACTGGAACTGTTTGTTGAGCGTCAAATCCTTCAGAAAAGGAATCTCTTTAAGCACATTTTTGAGCCTCGCCCTGTTCAACATGAACGGATACACCGCCTCATTTGCCGAGCGTCTGGGCTGGAAAGCCGATGATGTCGTGGTCATCCTCCATGTCGATGATGTCGGGATGTCCCATTCTTCCAATCAGGGGGCCATTCAATCGGTGGAACAAGGCGTCGCCACTTCATGGGCCGTCATGATGCCCTGCTCATGGGTTTCGGAAATAGGTCACTACCTGCACGAACATCCGGATGAGGACAGCGGTCTGCACCTGACTTTGACCTCCGAATGGAAATCCTATCGATGGGGCCCCCTCGCCGGTAAATCCGTCGTCCCGGGCCTGGTTGACAACGAAGGATGCCTCTGGCGCAGTGTTCCCCAGGTGTTGGCGAGCGCTTCTGCGGATGAGATCGAACTCGAAATCCGCGCTCAGGTAGACCGTGCCAAAACGCTGAACATCCCCATCACCCACCTGGACAGTCACATGGGAACCCTCTTTGCCCACCCTGCCTATTTCGAACGCTACGTCAAAGTGGGGATTCAGGAACAAATTCCCATCCTGATCGCCGGAGGACATCTCACATACGCGAGACAAGAAAACGGCGATGCAGTTGAAGCGCTGAAACCCTACGTGGAAAAAGTATGGGCGGCAGGACTCCCGGTCATCGACGATCTTCACACCAATACCTACGGTTGGCCGGCAGACGAAAAGCCCGAACGACTGGCAGCTCTCCTGAAAGCGCTCAAGCCGGGGATCACCGAAATCCTGTTTCACGCCTCCGAACCAAGCGATATTTTCCCGCTGGTCACCGGTTCCAGTGAGTCCCGAAAAGGCGACCTCAACGCACTGACCAGTCCTTTGGTCAAACAGACCATCGAATCCGAAGGAATCATCCTCACGACCTGGAAGGAACTCATGGAACGACGTAAAAAGGCGCAGCCATGAGCAAAATCATTTTAATCACAGGCGTATCCAAAGGCCTTGGCCGCGCCATGGCAAAGGGCTTCGCACGGGAAGGCCATACTGTGGTAGGCTGCGGTCGGAACGCGGAAGCTCTTGGAACATTGAATAGCGAATTAGGCCAGCCCCATCAATTCGATGCAATTGACGTAGGAAAAGACAGCGAAGTGGCCCATTGGATCCAAAGCGTGGTGGATGCAGCAGGTGCTCCCGACCTCGTCCTGAACAATGCAGCCATCATCAACCACAATGCGCCCTTATGGGAAATCGATTCCAGTGAGTTTGATCGAGTGATCGACATCAACATCAAAGGCGTTCAAAACGTGATCCGGCATGTCATCCCCCACATGATTCAAAAAGGCAGTGGCGTCCTGGTGAACTTCAGTTCCGGCTGGGGACGTTCCACCAGCCCGGAAGTTGCCCCCTACTGCGCCACCAAATGGGCCATCGAAGGACTCACTCAGGCGCTTGCCCAAGAACTGCCGGCAGGACTTGCCGCCATCCCCTTGAACCCGGGAATCATCAACACCGACATGTTGCAAAGCTGCTTCGGAACCGGTGCCTCACAATTCGAAACCGCCGAATCCTGGGCCCAAAAAGCCGTCCCCTTCCTCCTCCAACTCGGAGCCAAGGACAACGGCCAATCACTGACCGCTCCCTGACCAAACTAGGACTGAAACTCAGGCATGGCCCGACGCATAAACGCGTCGAACAGAGTTCCGGTGAATGCAATCAATCACTGGAAACCAAAATCACTTGCCTACCAGCAAGCTAAGAATACGAAGCGATGACACCCGGGCTGAATGAACCACGAGTTGCTCGTATGGCGTTCATGGCATTTATCCTGAATCGGATATAAAGGGATATAAACAGGTATAAATGGGTATAAAAAGAGATAAGTCGGAGCAACATGACAAAAACCCTACTGAAAGCATTGCGGCGTCTCATTCAAAAACGAGCGATTCAACCGGAAGCTGGAATGCGTGACGCAACAGCCCCTTAACCTGATTCGCTTGACCGCTTGGCTGGGCTGCTCTTAGGTTCTGGCTGGCAAAAGCATGACTTTTCTTTCGCGTTCATATGAAAATGAAGGACGGCTGCCTCTGATTGGTATCATCGGAGGGGGCCAGTTGGCACGGATGCAGGCTCAAGCGGCGAGCCGGCTGGGATGCCAGGTTCGTACCATCGAGAAATCCGCTCACTGCCCAGCTGCCAGTGTGGTACACGATCATCTGGTGGGCGATTGGAATGATCCGGCTGTTCTGGTCCCCTGGGCGAAGGGATGCGACCTGATCACTTTGGAAAACGAATTTGTGGAGGCAGAAACGCTCAAAGCGCTTGAACAAGCCGGGCACACCGTCATCCCGGGCGCCGACACCATGGCCATTGTTCAGGACAAGTTGCTTCAAAAAACGCGATTAAAGGAACGTGGCCTGCCGGTTCCCGCATTTGAGTCTGTCGAGTCCACGGACGATATTCGACGTATTGGCGAATCCTTCGCTTGGCCGATGGTGCTTAAAAAACGAAAGCAGGGTTATGATGGAAAGGGCAACGCCACCATCAAAGGCCCCGACAATATCCAGGCCGCCTGGGACGCTCTCGGCGGTGGAGCGTTTCCCCTCTTTGTAGAAGCGTTTTGTCCTTTTGTAAAAGAATTGGCGGTCATGGTGGTGCGGTCCGTGGATGGTTCACATGCGGAATATCCGGTGGTGGAAACCGTTCAAAAAGACCACATCTGCCATGTGGTGACCGCTCCCGCATCGGTCGAACCCAGCATTCGCGACAAGGCTTCAGAGATTGCGCGACAGGCCATCGAGGCGGTCGATGGATTAGGTTGCTTCGGTGTGGAGATGTTTCTCACCGAAGACGGGACCATCCTCGTCAACGAACTGGCACCAAGGGTGCATAACTCGGGTCATTATACCATTGAAGCTTGTCGTTGTTCTCAATTTGAAAACCACATCCGTTCCATACTGGGCTGGCCCCTAGGAGACACCTCACTCGTCAAACCAGCAGCCGTCATGATCAATCTGCTGGGCGCATCCGACGGTCCCGCCCTGCCCTTTGGCATCAAGGAAGCCCTTCAGGATCCAGACGCCCACCTCCATATTTACGGCAAACAGGAAAGCCGCAAAGGTCGCAAGATGGGACACCTGACCCTGATCGGAGAGGATTTGTCAAAAACCACCGAATCCGCAAGAAGGATGGCAGACCATATTCGATTCGGGGCCTCTTCCTGAGAGACAAAGTTCGCAGAACGTTTCCCTAAAGTTTATTCATCACTCTCCGATAGCAGAGGTGAGGAGGCGCCCATTGCTTTGGAACAGGAGTTTTCTCACAATCGGTCAACCACGGAGTATACAGGATATGGGGTAACCCAAAACAGAATGGAACAGGCAACCGCCAAGCATCGCCAATCTCGATGAGATTATCGATGCTGCCAAGCAATTCCCCCCCCTGAATCCGACGGTCGTCAAGTTGAGTTCCATGATTGTTGACCCCAACGTGGGGCTCAATGAAATGAGCACCTTGATTTCCTATGATCAGGCATTGACCGTGGAATTGCTCAAAGCCGCCAATTCAGCCTACGTCGGCCGGGCCATGCGGGTGACATCCGTACAGGAGGCCATTTCATTTTTGGGAGAATTCAAGACATTGAACCTACTCCTTTCCTGCACAGTAGGATCACAACTACGGTCACTCAAACTTTTAGTGTACAATCTGTTGGAAAACCAACTCTGGCGCGACTCGGTCCTGGCTTCCATTACCGCCGAACAATGTTCCAAAGTGTTTAGGGTGCATGCCCCACAGGTCTCGACCACGTCCGCATTGCTCCATAATGTGGGGAAAGTGGTGATGTCCAGATTCATGAATGCTGAGATCCAGGAGTACCTTTCTATCTGCAAAATGTCAGGCAAGGATCAAGTGGAAGCTGAAATGGAGATCTTGAGTGTCCATTACGGCGAAATTGGCGGCATCATTGCCCAGAACTGGGGGCTCCCGTTTGAGATTACCGTAGGCATCAGTTTTCAACACGATCCAAACATCGTAAAAAACGTAACCAGCGATGTCACTCATGTCTGCTACCGCATGGTGGATTTCTTTTCACAAAACCCTGACCATTCGAAGGGTGAACATTTGATCGATCAGAGCGTCATCGAACGACTCAAACCCAGCTCAAAACAATGGTTTGCAGTGCTGTTTGAACTGGTCAAAGATAGGTATGAAAAGGTCTGCAAGAGTTACGACCTTTCCGCACCGGAAACCACTCCCGTCAATTGGGACTGGCGGTCTCAGGAGATCGAACAAGCGGACGAACCGAAAAACATGATTGAAGTTTGAGCCGTAACGATTCGGCTGATCCTCATTGAGCGAGCACGGCCGTCATGAGAATGCGCATACTTGTTTCAGAACCATCAAGCGGTTGAGCCTGCTTGATCTGCAGCTGGTAGCCAAGTGCGGAAAGTTCAGTCATCAAGGCAATCAACTCCTGACGGTTGGTTTCCTCACTCGGATAATTCACGATGATGTGACGCGCCTGTCGCAGGGCCTCCCCACAGTCCTGAACCACCGGCAAAATCGCATTGGCAATGTTCAGGCGCAGGATATCCACCTTGGTTTCGCCCAGGAAATCCCTTAGGCGAACAGCTCCAATCTGACACACATGGGAGCCGACCCCGGGTTCGTTGGTCTCAAACGCAACCTTGCCGGATTCGATCCAAACCGCTTTCCCGCCCACCGAAACATGTTGCAACCCCATGGCATCCAGATTGCGATAGAGCATTTTGGTCTTGATGGGATTGGCTTCAAAACCGTAGATCTGCGCCTTGGGCCAGGCTTGCGCCATGCGAATCACCGTGTAACCCGTGTCCGATCCACAGTCCACAATCACGGGTTCATCGTCAGAATTGAACGACGGACAAAGCCCCTCGATCCCCCAGGCTGCATGGTCCTCCAGCAAACGATGATGATTCATGAAGTGAAACACATTGCCTTCAGCCAACAGAGTGCCGTCCGCTCGATCCAACCCCGTATTGGAAGCTTGCTTGATACGTTCCATTTCCTGATCCCAGGTGCGCAGCGAAGGTTTGGCGCTTGGTTTTTCGATCAGGGAAATGGCGTGTTCCACCATCATTTCCCTTAATTGTTCGGGAGATCGGACGAAGTGACGCCCTGTGGCAATGTACCCCCAACCCTGTTGGTCCGGGCGTGTTTGGCCGACGGGAATTTTCATGGATTCAAACAAATCCATGGCACTGGGCTGATCCACGGTAGGCGCAGCCTCCCCCTCAAACTTTTCATTGGTTCCACGAATCCGGGTGGATTGATCGATCAGCGCTACTTCCAATCCAAGACTCGCCGCCAACAAAGCCGAACTCCCCATTTTGTTGGTGATCGCGTACTTTGATTTCGAAAATATTCTCAACAAGCGAAAACAAAAATCCGGATCAAACATGTGTCCGGCCGTCACACACTCAAATCCAGCTTCCAAATATTTCAAGTGCCGTTTCAATTGCACATCACGCCAATAGAGACAAACCCGCACGGGGCCCATGGAATCCGGCAAGGCCTGGAGGGCCTTGATAAACTGGTCTTGATCAAACTCACAGGTCAGGTGATGTGTGGAATGTGCCGGAAAAGCAACCGTCCCGATGGCGCCTTGGCGCGACGCCCTCAATTCCTCGGCAATCAACTGTTCAACGTAATGCACGACGGAACCAATAACGAACACCGGTTTTGATGAAGCCTTTTGGTAACAAACTTTTTGCTCTTCCGAGATGGCAAAAATGTTTGGAACAGGGGAATCCAGCTCCGGTTGCCATATCGTGTGATTGATGCTGGGGCCATGAGGCAGCACACCGGGAAGAGGCATCCCCGCCGGTAATCCCGCGTATCGCTTCAACAAAGTGGCGTGTCCGTAAAAGTCGTTGGGCGTGAATATTTCGCAAGTCTTCTCGGGCCGCTCTTGAACCAACGATTCCAGCGTTTCACACACGGCCTCCGGGACAGGCGATTCCAATATGGGTTGATGACTCATCACTCTTAATCAGCAAAATTTGCACACATCACAGCATCGAAGACCGGTAAAATTTGCCGTTTTCACAATGCTCACCACTGATGAGCAGTTCACGTGCCGAAGAAACACCACAAAAATGGGGTAAAAAATGCCTCCCAGGCAAGTAAATCCCGGTTTTCACGTGCTGGCATGCTCCGTGCTTCGGTCATGGATGACCATGATTGGATTGATCGACATAGGCTTGGGCAACCAACGATCGGTGGCGAATGCGCTAGACGCAATCGGGGCGGATTACCGTCCGTGCCAGCACCCGGAAGACCTTGCGGCTTGTTCCGCTTTGATCCTGCCCGGCGTGGGCTCTTTCGCGGATGCATCCCAACGAATCATTCAACAGGGTTGGCTGAAGACCCTGAACCAGGAAGTCCTCGACAAGCAAAAACCCTACCTTGGCATCTGCCTCGGCATGCAATTGCTGGCCACCACCGGCTTCGAGAACGGAACTTCGCCCGTATTGAACTGGATCCCGGGTGAAGTTCGACCACTGTCCCCCAGTCAGCCGGACCTGACCATCCCTCACATGGGATGGAACGATGTCCGGTTCCAACAGCAGGATAACGGTCTGAGCAAAGGACTGGGGGCAAACGCCTGTTTCTACTTCATGCACAGTTTCCAGTTTTGTACCGAAACAGAGGGACATGTGAAAGGATTCACCGAATACGGCGACCGAGTGACCACCTGTGTGGAAAACCAACACATTTGGGGCGCACAGTTTCATCCCGAAAAAAGCCAGGGAGCCGGCCTGGCGGTGATTCGCAATTTCAACCATCTGGTATCCGCCCGCCATGAGTGTTAAAGCCCGCCTCATCCCCGTATTGCTCCTGAAGAACGGACTGCTCGTGCGCAGCGAGGATTTCCAAACACACCAGATCATTGGCAATCCCTACAACGAAGTCGCCCGGTTCAATCAATGGAACGTTGACGAATTGGTCTACCTCGACATTACCCGGGAAGGTGAACACGATCTCAGAAGGGATGACCTGAAGCATCGCAACTCGACAAACTTTCTGGATATACTGGAAACCCTCTCCCGCACCTGCTTCATGCCACTGACCTGCGGAGGACGTATCCGCTCGATCGAAGATATGCGGGAACGATTCCTCAGAGGAGCCGACAAGGTGATCATCAACACCCAGGCTGTCCGCACCCCGTCCATCCTTGAAAAAGCGGCTTTGGTATTCGGACGCCAGGCAGTCGTGCTCGGCATGGATGTGAAAGTAGTGAATGGACGCGAGCAGGTGTCCATCGCATGCAGCCAGGAACCCACCGGACTGGATCCCGTTCAATGGGCTCAACAGGCCGAGAAACTGGGAGCCGGGGAAATTCTCATTCAACGGATCGAACGCGACGGCAAAGGCAACGGATACGACACGGAGCTGATTCAAAAAGTGGCGCGCGCGGTGAACATTCCGGTTATTGCCTGCAGTGGCGTCGGTCAATTCACCGACTACGCCGCCGGCATACAAGCAGGCGCATCATCCGTAGCCGCGGCCAACATCTGGCACTTTAAAGAACTGACTGATCGTCAGGGCAAACGTGCGCTTCACGAAGCAGGCATCAATGTGCGCCTCCCGTTCACGACAACTTCCAAACCAAAACGCCGACGTCAACCCAGACCAAGACGGCAAACGGCACCCACCCATTTACATCAACAACCCATACTAGCATGAAATATTGTACTCGCTGTGTTTATCCATCCGCATCCGCCATGCCTCTCGCATTTGACGAGCATGGAGTCTGTTCCGGTTGCAGGGTCTCCGACCAGAGATCGGCCATCAACTGGGACGAACGAATGACCATGTTCCAGCGCATCGCTCACGAATACGGATCGGATGAAGACTACGACATCCTCATCCCGGTGAGCGGCGGCAAGGACAGTTACTTTCAGGTACACCTGGCAACAAAAGTATTGGGACTCAAACCGCTGCTCGTCACCTATCACGCAAACAATTTCATGAAGGAGGGGGAAGAAAACCTCCAACGCATGCGGGATGTGTTCAAATGCGACCACCTGATCCTGCGCCCCGACCGCGACATGCTGGTAAAAATGAACCGGCTCGGATTTCGCCTGCAGGGAGACATGAACTGGCACAGTCATTGTGGCATCTTCACGGTTCCGATCCAGATTGCGGTGCGATACAACATTCCGTTGATCCTGTGGGGCGAACAGGGCTATATGGATCTTGCGGGTATGTATTCCTACAACGACTTCATCGAGTTCACCGCCAAGTTCCGGCTGGAACATGCCATGAGAGGATACGACTGGCATGATTTCACCGATGAAGGGCTGGAGCGCCTTGGAAAACCGGAACTCAAAGAAGGCCTGACCGCCAAAGACCTCAAGTGGGCTCAATATCCCAGCGATGAGGAATTGGACGATGTGGGTGTCCGCGGAATCTACACCAGCAATTTTGTGAGATGGGACTCCAACTCACACGTCAAACTCGTCATGGACGAATATGGCTGGACGCCCTGCCAGGAACCACTCGAACGAACTTATCGCCGTTTCTCGAGTCTTGATGACATGCATGATATCGGCATCCATGATTACCTGAAATTCATCAAATTCGGCTACGGAAGAGGCTCCGACCATTCCTGCCATGACATTCGCGAAGGTTCATTAACCCGCGATGAAGGCATCGAGATGGTCCGTAAATACGATCATGTCAAACCCCGTAAAGACCTCGCACGCTGGTTGGATTACGTGGGGATGTGCGAGTCGGAATTCGACCAAACAGCCGACACCTTCAGAGATCCCCGGGTCTGGTTCATTGAAGATGATCAGTGGGTGAAAGAAAATATTTGGGGTGGACGTTCGGCATACGGTCCGGTCCATCTGACTGAAGCTCAACAGGAAAAATACAAGCATCCCAATTCCTCAAGCGGTTGCCGTAGTGATTTGGGAAACCGTTGCGGATGCGCCGAAGAAACATTGAATATTGCCTAAAGACACCATGAACAAATCATCCACCCTGAACGAAAACGCCATCCGCCCCGACCATCTAATGGCTCGATCCTTCGAATTGTTGGAGGAAGACACCAAACGGTTGATGCAGGACAAGGACGAGTTCATTTCCGTCACATGTCCGGCCTGTGGTCATGTGGAAGCCGACTCCTACGGCACCAAGCGGGGCATGTCCTTCCTGGAGTGCCATCAATGCGAAACGGTCTATGGATCGCCGCGCCCCACACCGGAAAGATTGGCGCGGTATTACCGGGAAGCGACATACTACGCTTACTGGAATGAGTACATCTACCCATCCTCCGAGGATGCGCGTCGAGATCGAATCGTAAAACCGCGTGTAGACCGCATCCTTGACTTTGTGGAACAACATGGCATTCCGAAACGGCGCATGATCGAAGTGGGCGCCGGAACCGGCCAGTTCTGCGAAATGATGCAGCAAACCGGTTCCTTTGATGAAATCGTCGCCATCGAACCTACCCCTTCATCAGCAGATAGTTGCGAAAAACGAGGATTGAAGGTCCTGAGACAACCGGTCGAATCGGTTTCAGTTGAGCAGGGAAATGCGGGACTTATTGTGTCCTTTGAAGTATTGGAGCACCTGTTTTCACCCAAAACCTACCTGGAGCACTGTTCACGCCTCCTGGCCCCGGGCGGCATGCTCGTTGTCACGTGCCCGAATGCCAGAGGATTCGATGTCAACCTTCTGAGAACCGTTGCGGACACGGTCACACCTGAACACCTGAACCTCTTCAACCCAAAATCCCTAAAGCTCCTTTTCGAATCCAAGCAACTGGAAGTCATTGAGTTACTTACCCAAGGCCGACTGGATGCGGATATTGTCCGTAAAAAAACCATGGCAGGAAAATTCAGCCTGGAGGGTCATCCGTTTCTCAAACGGGTGTTGATTGACGAATGGGATCAACTGGGTGAAAAATTCCAAGACTTTCTCGCTGAGAACCTTCTTTCCTCGCATATGTGGATTGTGGCGCGAAAACCCGTCCTCTAATAACAATAAGCTGTTTTTCAATAAGCTGCTGCTTAAATTAGATACTTGCCACCACCTTGGGCATTCGGTATAAACCTCCGACGAACCCATTGAGGACTGATTTTCAATCAAGAATAAAAAATATGAAATTAGCGTACACACAAGCAAACCGAAGCAAGACGGTTCGAAGTGGTTTTACACTGATCGAGCTGCTCGTTGTTATTGCCATTATCGCGATTCTCGCAGGCATGCTCCTACCCGCCCTTAGCAAAGCCAAGGACAAGGCCAAGGGCATTCTCTGCATGAACAACACCAAGCAGCTCATGCTCGCCTGTCACATGTATACGGGCGACAATGAAGAAAGCTTTCCAAAAACCCGTCACGGGGGTGGAAGTGAAATCAACCAGGGTTCCTGGGTGACCGGTTCCATGACCTGGACCGTTTACGAAGCCAACACCAACGTCCAATACCTGTTGGATCCAAGATACTCCAAACTGGCTTCTTACTTCTCCGGCGCTAAAAACATTTTCAAGTGCCCTTCCGATCACTTCCTGAGTGCCGCCCAACGCCGCGCCGGTTACACCGAGCGTGTTCGCAGTATCTCCGGTAACATCCGTGTAGGCGACGATTCCAATGCTTGGGATACCGCCGCATTTCCTCGTTACACAGCAAAGACTTCAGGTCTGACCAACCCTGGCCCTTCCGAAACCTGGGTTTACATGGACGAGCATCCTGACAGCATCAACGATGTGGGTAACTTCACCTACGAACCCGGTGGTAACGGCTGGGTGGACGTGCCCGCCAACTATCACAATGGTGCTGCTGGTATCGCCTTTGCAGACGGACACTCCGAAGTCCACCGCTGGACAGGCGGTCTTTCCACGGCTCCTTTCGTCATCACACCCGCTGGCACCGGAAGCCTTGGCGCCATTCGTGCCTACTGTAAGGCGGATGCTGATGCTCTCTGGTGGTCACTGCGCACACAGCGTAAGGACAACATCACCGAGCAGTGGATTCGCAGCCAGTTTTAAGCTCGACTTGACCCATAATCATTTTCCAAAAGCCCGCTGTTTACGCAGCGGGCTTTTTTTATTTCACCGACACAGATAACCGCGCCCGCAGATCCAACTCATGGGGCGGTGAACCGGGACTGCATTCATTCCAACTTCTTTCTTGCTGCGAAAATCCATGCGCGCCATGACAGCATCACCACTGGAACTCACTGCTTGTCAGGTAAATGTCAAAACCACCCCAAATCAGGTTGTAGGGCTTGATATCAGTCACAGACTTCACGATAAGAAGGATACCTGATAACGGGAAAAGGGAATTTCCCAATGCAGGAGCCTTCAGAAGCGACACGGAGGGAGGGATAGCACTCCGAGGTCGGTCACTGAAGAAAATGGTGAAACTGAAACTTGAATTAAAGAAAGTCGTAACATGCTACTAGACCACCCCACCCACCCTTACACCGGCACCATGAGCGGCCTTGTCGATGTCAACGACATCGTCGCAGCAGCCAACGAGTTCGAGCCTCTCAATCCTACCATTGTCAAACTGAGCTCCATGATTCTGGATCCGTTCACAGGGATCAAGGAAATGGCAAACCTGATCGCATTCGACCAGGCCCTGACCCTCAAACTACTCAAGGCCGCCAATTCGGCACACGTCGGAAGCGCCATGCGCATTACCAACGTAGGAGAAGCCATCTCCTTCATCGGCGAATACCAGACCTTGAACCTTTTACTTTCCTGCACCATCGGACAAGAGTTAATGGCTGCAAACCTGGAAGCATACGGCTACACGGAAGGACAGTTGTGGCGGGAATCCGTCATCGCTTCCCTGGCAGCGGAACAATGTGGCAGAATGTTTCGCACCCCTGTCCCCCAGGTGAGTGCCACGTCAGCGCTCCTTTACAACGTCGGCAAAGTGGTCATGTCCCGTTTCATGAACGAGGATGTGCAGGAGTACATCTCCTTGTGCAAATCAGGGGGACAAAAAACGGCTGATGCGGAAATGGAGATCCTGAATGTTCACTAGGGCGAAGTCGGTGGTCTCGTCGCCCAACACTGGGGGCTACCACACGAAATGGTCGTGGGTATCAGCTTTCATCACAACCCGGACACCGTTCGCAGCAGCATCAGCGATGTCACACATGTCTGCCACTCCATGGTGGAGCACCTCAAAGGCGTAGCGGCGCAAACTCCGAATTTCCACCAGATCAATCCCAACGTCATCGAACGCCTGGAACCCAAATACGATAACTGGCTGGAAAAACTCGAAGCATACGTATGCGATCGATTCAATGACGTGGCTCCAAGTTACGGACTCAAACCCGACCTGACAGTCAAGGAATCCGCTGTGGCGTAAGCCTGAAAGACTTTCTCGGGAAAGCTGGGGTGGAGTCGGATTTAAAAAACGGAGGGATGATCACCATAGCTTGACACCGCTGGATCTCAATCTACTATCCGGCCACGTTCTTTGAAACATCCCCGGTCGTTGTGACCGGGTTCAAGAAAGCGAATCAATGACAGGGAACCCCGTGAGATTCGGGGACGGTTGCGCCACTGTGAAGGGTGACAAGTTTCCAATAGGCCACTGGCAACATGCTGGGAAGGCGGAAACAAGGTTTGGAACTCTAAGTCAGGATACCGGTTGTTTCGCTCTCGTCCGGGCCCCAAAGGGCTCACTTCTCCGTCAAAGAGAAGGATGAGGCCAGCCGAAACGCGAGTGCGTTATCGGGTAGCGTTCGTGTTGTTTTTCGACAACCTTCATTCTCTATGTGGTGGGACTGAAGGTTTTTTTGTGTCCCCTCCACCTGGTCTTCAACAACCCAAATCCATTCCATAAAGGAATCATTAGAAAGACCAGTATCCATGAAACATCATCACATCCCCATCAATTCAAAGTCTCTCATTTTACTTTTGTTCACTTTGGGTTCGCTCAGTTCATTCACCCGTTCCAATGCCTCCTCTTATGCTACAGAAGTGATTGCATACTCCCCCGGAACTGGATTTGCCGTGGAGTTCGCTTCCGGCTTGGGCTACACCAACACTCTGGCCGTGCTGGGTGAACCATCACGCACCACCCCTGGACCGTTCGGGGGCCCTGTTGATCCATTTTCACCGCCCTACCTCTCCGAACAATTGCTGTCAGTCGGTGAAGGAGGTTCGGTGATCCTTTCGTTCGACACACCTGTTTTTAATCATCCTGACAATCCTTACGGTCTGGATTTCATCCTCTTTGGCAATACCGGCTTCAACATCATCAACGGCGACTATTCGGGTGGAGGCATAACGGATGGTTCTCTTTTCGGAAACGATCAGGCAGAGGTCTCTGTTTGGGTCAGTGAGGACAACGCAAGGTTCTATCAACTCAATCCCGAACAAACCCCCAAAGTCGATGATTATTTCCCGATAGACGGAACAGGACATTTTCACATCCCGGTTGATCCGCTGCTCAATCAAACTGACTTCGATCAGGCAGGACTCAAAACCATCCGAGACCGATACGCGGGATCGGGAGGGGGAACGGGATTCGATCTTGCCTGGGCCATGGGCAGCCCGGAAAACTTTGCCGCAAGATATGTGAAAATCGAAGTCACTTCCGGAAAAATCGAACTGGATGCCGCCTCCATTGTGGCCCCCGCAGCAACCAGCTATTCAAACCACCACGAAGAAGGCTTTTCAACAAACCCTACGGAGTCATCCGGCTGGCGCACCTTCGGTGATTCCAGTTTGTTTGCCTGGGATTCCAAGCATGAACGCCTCTCAGTCACCTGGGATTCTCGAAAACCCAACAGTTACTTCTACCTCCCGTTTGGCTCCAGGATTTCCCGCCATGAGGATTTCAGTGTCTCATTCACGCTTCAACTCGATCACATCGAACTCGGTATCGATCCTGAAAAGAGTTTCACCTTTCCCCTCGCCATCGGCTTGATCCAAACCGGGGAAGCCTTCCGGGACAATTTCTACCGGGGGTCGGGCATTCACGCTGAATATGGACCTCGAGGATTGGCGGAATGGAGCTATCATCCGGATTCCGGATTTGGTGCCACCATCTCATCAGGTCTCATTTCCCAGGACAACCAATGGTCCGTGGAAAACACGTTCCCTCTGGAATTGCAAACCGGATCCGTCTATGAAGTGGAACTGAACTACACCGCCGATGATCAAACCCTGCGAACAACCATGACCGAAGACGGATCCCCCTTCGGCCCCATCAAAGACGCAAACCTGGGAACCGTCTTCGGAGGTCCGGCGGGAGAGTTTACCGAAATCAACGTGGACGCTTTTGCCCTGATCAATTACAGCGACGCTCAACAGCCATCACCGGAATGGGACGGATCCATCCTGGCCAACGGTTGGGTGGACAACGTATCCATTAGACGCAATACCTCGCTCAACATTGACGGTATCGAGAGGACTGAAACGTCCATCACGGTCATGACTCAGGCAAGCGCAGGATGGGAATACTGGCTGGAAAGCACCGACAATTTCATCGACTGGGAAACGCGAGGCTACGCTTCATCTGATTCGACTGGCACCCTGTCCATCAAGGACCAGGGCCCGGAGCAAACCGCCGGATTCTATCGCGTCCGAAGCCATCCGAAACCATGAGTAAGAGGCAGGGATTCACGTTGATCGAGCTGATGGTGGTGATCGCCATCATCGGCATCCTTGCGTCCCTGCTCACCGCCGCACTCACGTCCGCCAAAGAACGAGCCCGTCAGATCCAGTGCACTTCCAATCAAAAACAACTGGGACTGGCGGGACAAATGTATTGGGACGATCAGGATCAGCGTGCCTGGTCGTATTCAGGGCAATTCATCGACAACGGCATGGTCTACTGGTTTGGATGGCTCGGAAAAGGTCGCGAAGGTGAGCGGAAGATCGATCACAGCAAAGGCGTCCTCTGGCCTTATCTGGGCGGCAAGGTTGTTGGCATCTGCCCGTCCTTTCGATTCCATGATCCACTTTACAAGCCCAAAGCACTGGGAGCCTCCTTCGGTTACGGCTACAACCTCCATCTCGCCTCAAATGGAACCCCATCTTCAAACAACCAAAAAGGAGGGGTGATCATTCCACAATTACCCAATCCTTCGGGAACCGCCCTGTTTGCCGATGCCGCCCAGATCAACGATTTTCAAGCACCCGCCTCACCGGATCATCCAATGGTCGAAGAATTCTACTACATCAACGACGGCCCCGCCGCCTACGCGAACGGACATTTTCGACATGATGAACGAGCGGTCGTCGTCTTTTGCGACGGACATGTGGCAACAGAAAACCCATCCCCCGGAACCAGAGACCTGAGATTACCCGAAGCCAACCTCGCACGCTTCCGAAAAGAGATTCTCACGCCCTCCCGCATTCGCGGGATAGAGACGCAGTGACGCAGAGGTTTAAATCAACAAATTACTACCAAGCCAGGCGATGTCTTCCTCCTGTCTCACATGGAAACACGGAACCCCGGTGGCAGCCAACTCCGCGCGTTCTTCGGTTGGAGCAGCCCAGTCGGGTTTGAGTTCACTCTGCCAATTGACCTGCACCATGGAAACCCGATAACCGGATGCCTTGAGTGTCACGATCCCCTGAATCAAAGACGAAGTCAGTTCATGCGCCAGCACTATGACCGAGGCATCCCGCGGCAGCCAGTTTTTGTATTCAATGATCCACTCATCGAACAACGCATCGCTGGCGAACTCCATCTTGGCAAGCGCTTCCTTGATGACTTGTAATTGCCCTCCTCCTTTGCGGGTGGGCACGATGATGGATTGCTCGAGTTGCCGTTTCTCGCGAGGTTGTGAAGAAAACCACGGACGATACAATCGCTTCAACGCCTCCCTGTCTTCCTGCTGAATCCGCTCGGCCTTGTTCCCCGCCAATGCCACCAGACCTATCTGTTCACCCGCCTCATCAAACGCATGCGCCAACGACGCCGTCGTGGTCACCAACAACTCGGCTTCCGCATGATCCTTCCCTCCCCCAAAAGAGGATGCATGGAAATCAACCACCAGCGTGGCTCCCTGAATACAGGACGGATCAAACATGCGGGTCTGCAATTCCCCTGCCCTCGCCGTGGCACGCCAATGAATGCGGTTCAACGGATCACCCGCCTGATAGGGCCGAATCCCTGAAAACCTTGCGGGGTCTTCAAACAAGCGATGCGTGATCCGGGTTTCTCCCAGTGCCCGATTGGAAGCCCACTCATTACGAAGAATAGGCAACACCTTTGGAAGCACCAACACTCCATCCCGCTTCCCAAAAGTCCGGTGCTTTCGATGCAATCCGAACACATCCCCCGTTTCCACCTGCGCCGGACCAAACACATAGTACCCGCGAGCCTTCATGGTCGCTTCATAGGTCCAAAACTTGATCGCCCCGGACTTGAAACGTTCGATCCCCAGACGCGGCCCCTTGAGCTGAAGCTTGACCGGTGTGCTGGTAAGGTCATCTTTGGGACCTTCTTCTTCAAACAAAACCCAGGGAATGGTAAAGGGGTGAATGTTCTTCAGCTTAATGGATATTTTAACGGTGTCCCCAATCTCCGCCTCCGTCTGGCCCATGTGACGGGAACATTGCAGGCCTTTGATCCAGATGGCAGACAGGGTTCTCGTCACAAAAAGAATCCCCCCCAACACATACATGGAATAAACCAGCAGACTGAGCTGAAGGACAAAACCAATCAGCAGCAGGATGAGAGTGCCAACGATCCACTTCATGCGTTCAAGTCTTCGGTCCGAATTTGGGGCACAGAAATGGAGTTGAGGATATCGCGCATGATGTCTTTGGCAGATCGTTTCCTCAGTCGGGTTTCCGGCTTCAACAGCAGACGATGCATCATGATGAAAGGAGCCAGGTATTTGACATCGTCAGGTGTCACAAAATCATATCCGTGAATCCCCGCATAAGATTGCGCACAACGAAACAAGGCCAGAGATGCCCTGGGACTGGCGCCGAGTTGGATGTCATCGTGATTTCTGGAAGCTTCCACGATGTCCACAATGTAACCCGCCACCTTGGGATGCACCTTGATATTTCGCACAGCCGCCTGACATTCCAGAACCTCACTGGAATCGGTGACGGCTTCCAGCGTTTCAATAGGGTGTTGCAACTGATTATTCTGAAGCATCTGAATCTCCAGATCGGTCCCTGGATACCCCAACTGCAGGCGCATCAAAAAACGATCCAACTGCGCTTCCGGCAGTGGAAAAGTGCCCTCATGATCAATGGGATTTTGAGTAGCAATCAAAAAGAAGGGCGCTTCCAAAGCATGCGTTTTCCCATCCACCGTCACCTTACGTTCCGCCATCGCCTCCAACAAGGCAGACTGGGCGCGCGGCGTGGCCCGATTGATTTCATCCGCCAACAACACCTGTGTGAATAGCGGGCCGGCACGAAATTCGAAATCCGTGGTCTTTGGATTAAAAACCGATGAACCGGAAATATCACTCGGCAACAGATCAGGCGTGCACTGGATCCGTTTGAACGGACACCCCATACTGACCGCCATGGCACGCGCCAACATGGTTTTGGCGACACCCGGCACATCCTCAAACAAAACATGACCATCGGCCAAACATGCGGTCAGGGCCAACGCCATGGTCTCTTCCTTCCCAACGACGACTTTCCCCATATTGGAAAGCACCTTCTGTGCAACACTTGCGATAGGAGACTCGGCACTTTGACGAATGCTCTCATCCACCGCTGAAGGAATACGCACCAGGATATCGGACATGACCGGCAACTTGGTCTGCGTCCCGCAATGAGGACACTCCACCTGCTGCCCTGCAAGTTCCTCGGGATACTCCAACGGTTGATTACAAATATGACAGGGACACTTTGGCATGATTCAAGAAGACCTACGCAACGGTCTATTTGTGGTTGAACTGGAATTAGATATGACCAAACCAGACCACAACCCAATCCAAAAAGCAACGCAAATCCATCATGATCACTACCAAAGCCGACAACAACCTCACCCCCCCAAAAAAAACCACACCAAGCAAGCCCCCCCTCTGGATTGCGGTGAGCATCACCGCTCTGGATACCCCAGGGAAACGTTGTGCCCTCCGCAAGCCAAAGGCACTCCATCCCTCATGACGGCAACTCCTCACGTATAAGTTAGCTCTTGCGGTATTTGAATACAACCAGCGTATGCGAAGCGTAACCAGAGCTCCGATGACTCGGAGCTCTGGTACACCTATGGCGCACAAGGAACATGGCACCACTTTTGATATCCTAGGGCATGAAAATGCTGGCAGGTGATCCAACCAGGCGTGAGGCGCTTTGATCCGGATGCGTCTGAAGATATCGGTTCACCAGTGCGAATCCTATGGAGTAACCAGTCCAGCGCGGAATATCAGAGTGAGTTCCGAAGAACCACTCGGCATGGCGATAACCCGGTTCCAGCCAAACCTTAGAGGCCTCTTCCATCCAGTGATCCAATGTTTCTCCCTGAACCGCGACCGACCAGATGGGTGGTTCGACGCCGGCAATTTCCATGGAAAAATGGTCCGCCAAGCCTTCGGAAACAACCGCTTCCAGCAAGGTGGAACCATAGTCCACCAGGTGGGTACGTCGGGCATGGTGCATTTCATGAGCCAACAGGGGGAACAAATGGGTCTCGATCGAATCATCCAATGATTGAAACGTGGGATGAACGAACAATCGGATTTCAGTGGCCGAAGGGGTATACCCGTTCAATCCAATTTCAGGAATCACGTTGGTTTGACTGGCGAAGACCCGGATGGAAAGTCGCCCAATGTCCCATTTCGCGGCAACAACTTCAATAGTGCGACGAACTTCCTGTTCGATCAAAAGGTGATACGAAGCCAGGCTGCCCTCATCTTCAAATAACAAAGCAACTCCATGATTCAAACGGACTTTTCTGAAGTCTTTTAAGGCATGTGATCGGTTGGAAGGAAGATCAGAACGGGAACGACAGGCAGTCAAAGCAATAGCCGCCATGACAAATAAACACAACCATCCGGCTTTTATTCGATCAAAACTCACAATCCTCTTCCTTTCGAATGCACACAGCTTGTTGTCATATTTTTCTTCCAAAGCGTGAGAGGGATCGAATCATGTTTTGTTCCCTCACTTTTCAACACCAAAGATCAGTGCGGCTGATTAAGAGATCCAACAGTTTTTCATCGGCTTTGGGAAACTCAAAATCTCTTAATTGTGCTACGGAGATCCATTCCACTGCGGCACATTCCACCGGTTTGGGCTCCCCTTGATGCAATTGGCATTGATAAAAACGAATGTCGATGGATTTGCCCGGGTAGTCATGCTTTGTCTGGAACACCTGATCGCCCACGCGGATATCACAATCCAGTTCCTCGCGGATCTCTCGCTGAAGGCAGGTTTCGAAGGTCTCACCGGATTCCCGTTTGCCGCCCGGGAATTCCCATAATCCGGCGAGGTGGACGCCGGGAGGCCGTTGGGCGATGAGAAGTTTCGAGTGGCGGAAGATCAATGCCGCGGCAACTTCGATAACCGGTTGATTCATAAAAAAAGCGGCGGTCACCCGAAAGTGCCGCCGCGTAGAAAACTCATTGAAATGTCAGTGAAACAATCCCTTATTCGGCCGATTCAACGACGGCTTCTTCGGCAGGAGCCAGTTCGGGATGTTTCTTCAACAGTGATTCACGACGTGAACCGGCTTCGCTGCTGTAGGTCACCGGGACTGTCGTGTGAGAAAGCTCATCGTAAACGGCCAGTGCCTGGGAGGCTTCGCCCTGGGATTCGTAAAGCCCGCCCATTGCCAATTTCGCCTGAAAAGCCAAATAGGAATTGGCAAAGCTACTGGCCACACGGCGGTATCCGTCAATCGCATCTGCGGTTTGCCCAAGTGCGTCCTTACAGGCGGCGACACAAAACATGGCCGTGCCGCGCAACGGACTGTCACTGTAGTTGGCCAGGAAGGCTTCAAATTGTTTCTGGGCTTCGTCGTACTGACCTTTTTCAAAGTAGGCACTGGCGGCAAAAAGCACGGCCCGTCCACCGGCAGAGGTGCCGGAGTGATCCGAAGCAACCGTCAACAACTTGGTTGGGTCAGCGATTTCGGCTTCCTCTTTCCCCATGGCCAAACGGGCCTGGAAAAGATCGTTGGATGCATTCAACTCGGTCTGTGTGGTCTTCCAGTTGGCAAAATAGCCAACGAAACCGACGACCAGGAGTACAACGCCCACTCCTGCCACCTTCTGCTTGTTGGTTTCATACCAAGCCAGAAGATCAATCATTCCGGTTGATTCTGTTTCTGAACTCATAAGGACGGGTATCTTTGAGATCCAGCGAAAAAAGGCAAGTGCGAAATGTGACAATTAGGCCCCATTTGGGCAAAAAAAGCTGTTTTAACGTGAAATCCGGGCAGATTGAGCCATTTTTCGGAATGCTTTGTCCGCGTCATCCACCAAATCACGCGGACCGGTGAACTTGATGAAGATATGCCCCTTGGGCGCTTCAATGATGGCTCCAAGCAGCGCATAATCGGCTTTGGGAGTCTTTGGCCCGAGTGGTGCGCCACTCATGTAGGTGCCATAAGCCTTCACAAAAGTAAGGGTCACGGAATCAACTTCACTCTTTTCGGTCTTGGCGCCCAATTGATCTCCGGTTTCCTTGAACTGCCCCAACCAACGCTGCACATTGGCCTGGGTTCCTCCAACCGCGCCGGGACCAAAGTGATAAAAGACAACTTCCCCTTTATCCTGAATACCTTCGCGCACCACGGCAAACTGCGCCTTGCGCATGGGCGAAGTGGAGGTAGCTTTCTTCCAATCCGCCGGAGCTTCAAACGCGGTATCACTGACCGTAAAGGCAATCGGATCTGCAGCGTGGCCCAGGGTCAATGTTAAGAAAGCACATAACAGGATGGCATATTGAATCATGCTTTGAAGAGGTTTTTGCGTGTTGTTCATGAGGCCATTCCATACGGCTTGATCAGCCATTTCGCAAGTTGTTTTCTAATATTTACCCCATGAAGAGCACCACAACCCGATGCACTCATCAATTTCGTGCTTTCAAAACACCCAAGAGTCAGCAACCTATTCGACGACCATGCGATCACTGAACATCAAAACACTCCAATCCGGAGGGCTACTGGTAATGCTCAGCCTGAATCTTTCCTGTGGGCAAGGCGTGCAAACGACTCCAGCCGCTCAAACACAGCAGGCCGACACCAACAGCGCCAGCACAGACATATCCAAGGACAAGGCATGGACCTCCTTCGAGGATTGGATCAGGAAATGTGATCCCCTGCCACCCAACCGCAAACTCGGCATGACATTGCCGGACAAGAGCCTCCTGCCAATGCAGGACCTCACCGAATTCAGAGCAGTTCTGGATCGCTTTTTTGAGTTGCAACTAACCGGCCCGCTTTCTGACGCCGGCAAATGGGTCAACTCAAACAAACCGGACGCCACATTTTACGATACTTCCAGGGTGTATTTCGAACGTGGCGGGATCCCTTTCCAACCCTTTACCCAGAAACTTTTTCTCAGTGCGGAATCCAAAGTCCTGTTGCACGGAGATCTGCACGGGGATGTTCACTCGTTGAATGCATGGCTGAAACACCTCAACGATGAAGGCATGCTCAACGGCTTTAAAATCCAATCACCGGACACACACATGGTGTTCCTGGGGGATTACACCGACCGGGGCGCTTACGGAGTCGAAGTGATGTATGTGCTGCTGCGGCTCAGGGTCGAGAATCCTGATAATGTGTGGATGGCGCGCGGCAATCATGAAGACATTCGATTGACCATGGAATACGGTTTCCTGCGCGAGGCCAATGCCAAGTACGGCCCGGAATTTCCGATCAAACCCCTCTCACGCATCTATGATTTCCTCCCGGTCGTCATTTATCTGGGGCATCAAAGCAATTTCGTACAATGCAATCATGGCGGCGTGGAACCCGGATACAACCCTTCCGAACTGCTCGATCATCGAAGCGACATCGCCTACCAGCTCATCGGCGACATCAAGCAACAAACCTTCCTGTCAGAAACACCCGGCATCGATTCGGTTCTGGGCAGCGGGGCTCAGTTGGCCCATTCCAATTTCAAGGACCACACTCCCACGAGCCCGTCCACACCAACGGTTCTGGGTTTTATGTGGAATGATTTCAGCCTGACCAAAGGCGAGGCCCAGTTGGCCATCGACCCGGGCCGGGCATGGGTTTATGGAGACCGTTTGACACAATTGATCCTGAAACAGGGATCCAGTTCTATACACCGTATTCGCGCCATCATGCGGGCGCATCAACACTCCAGCCTACCCAATCCCATGATGCGCCGATTGGTGCACAGTAAGGGTGTGTTTCGACACTGGCAGGAATCCATCCCTCCATCTCAATCCGAACAGTTGTCATCCTTGTCCGGATTGAAGCTCGAAACCGGGAATCAACGTCCTCTGGTCGATGGTGCTGTTTACACCTTCAATGTGGCGCCGGACAGTTATTACGGTGCCGGGAACAACTACGATTTCGACACCTTTGGGATCTTGCACCTGGGCGCTGAATTTGAGCAGTGGAAACTGGAAGTGGTCAATTTGAGCAACATCAAATGGTAAGCCCCAAAGAGTCGGCCCATGGGATGTATTTATTATCCGCAGATGTCGCAGATTGACACAGATTTCAAACTGATAATTGATCTACCACTTCGGCTGAGGCTCAGGGCGAATCTTACACTCCACAAGAACCGGATTCGCTCTGTTTATCTGCGCAAATCTGTGACATCTCGAAGATCCCGCGACTGCGGTGGTAAGGATAAAAATAACTAATTACTCAAAATACAGATCGTCTTCAGGAGGTGCGGAGTCTTCTGATTCGGGGGTTTGATCCAGCTCGGCGTACAATTCCGCAAACGGAATCAACAAGGCCTCGAGTCGTTCAAAATAGGCAGCTTCATCCATGTCATTGCGATGATCCCGCAATTCAAAGATGGCCTGCTCCAGTTCGTCACGGCGCTGTTTGATTTCCGGTGACATTTGCTTCTCAAGAGCATTTTCCAGCAGGTGAAATTGACTGGCAATGCGTCCGTCCGGCTTGGATTGGCCTTCGGGTTGTTTAACAGGTCGCACCCCTTTGAACCAATCAGCGGCAATCCCCTTTTGGTCCCCAGTATCATCAAGCAAAGCATGTTCGGAAGCGAGTCGCCCTTCCACTTCGTAGAACTCGTCCACTTGGCGCGAAGCCATGATAAACGCCTCCAGCAAGGACGTTTGACCATCCTTGTCCAAATCGGCCGTGGAACTACCCAAGGCCTTGACCAGGTAGGAACCAAATCGCGCGAAATTGAGCTCGAACCCGTCCCGGGTGGCGGTGAGGATCACCCGGTTGGGACCCGACAGGGCATTCAAAAACGGAGCGGATGCCGATGCGGTGTTCATGACCGCCAACGGACGCTTCAAAGGCTTCAACCACTCGGCCAGTTCCTGGCTCGATACATCGGGACCGGCAATGTTGAATTTTGCCGTCCGTCCATCAAAAGTGCCGTGTCCGATCATGGCGATCCACAACGGTTCACTGGTGTCGGCGGAAAGAGATTCGATGGTGGACTGAAGTTGGTCTTTCAGATCCCCGGTGCTTCCTTCCGGCAATTCGGGGCCGACGACCGTGACTTTGGCCTGCGCTTGTTCACCGACACTCCGGAGCATGGAAGTCCATTCAGAAAACAATTCCTGATACTGCTCGAGACCACCTGCCCCCACCACAATCAACAAGTCAGCCTTGCGGGTCTCACCTGATGCGGCATCGGCATTTTCTTCGGCAGCCGACAATCCCAAGTTTCCCCCTATGCCAACCAACAGGATCAAAACGCAAGCAACCACGGTCTGAATCCATTTCTTTCCCACTGAATCGATCATGCCAAACCTCTCTTTCTTCGTAAGTACCATTCCAGCGCAAACAAAACCATGGCAGCCCCGAACAGATAAGGTGTATGCCAGAGCGGTGTAGAGATGGTTTCCATGATGGGAGCGGCCTCGAATTGGAGTTCCGATGCCCAGCTGTCGAGATCACTTTGTTCCAACACACGCCCCCCGGTCTTCTGCGCCACGGCATCCATCCAGGCACGATTGGGAACCAGCGATTGAAATTCTTCGGCGTTCGGATCATTGGTCCAGCCGGCTTCCTCCCGGGCAATGACCAGACCATTGGCATCAGTCACCTCAACCCCCAAATGGTAACCGCCCGCAACCCGGGGAATATAAGTCGCCTCATACAAACCCGGTTCCCGGATGCTTGGTTCGGCATTGATGACCACCTCACCACCTTGGTCGGTTGCTGTGGTTTCACCCGAAGGACCGGAATCCTTTTGGTCGGGGGTTAGCGTTTTGACGGTCAGTCGAACATTGGCGTTGTCGATCGGCCAGAATTTCTCGTCCCGCACAACCACATTCACCTTCATGGCGGCCCCCGCTTCGGTATGCTCGCGTTTGAGATCAACCTTGATTCTTCCCGGCACATCAGCAATCAGTCCGCGCACCAGTTGACGCCACGCCTTGCCCAAATCACCACTGCCTGTTTTATCGTGCATCTGCCAACGCCAAAGATCTCCCACCGCCATCACCATCGTGCGACCTGATCCATAGCGTTGACTGACCAGTGCAGGATAAGTGTCTCCCGAATAAGGATCCTTGGCCTGCATCAGCACCGAGGCGCCGGGTTTGACTTCCTTGACCAAATTGATGACTTTGAACTCGGGCATCGATGACAGCCGCTCCTGCTCCAACGACTCCGTGGAACGTAATCGCACCCAAGGTTGAAGCCAACCTTCCCGGGTCAACTCCAATGAAACTTTCTCCACTCCCTGCAAGGCGCGCCCGGAATCCAGATAAACCGGCAGCATGCGTCCGATCGGTGTGTCGTCATATTCCCCGCGCGTCAGGGATTCATACCCGCCCAACATCATCAGGCCGCCACCACGTTCGGACACGAATTTCTGAAGCAAACTCATTTGATCGCGCGTAAAGAATTCGGATTCCAAATCATCCAGAATGATGGCCGTGTAACCAAACAAATCCTCCGCTCGCTTGGGGAAACCTCCTACCAGTTCTGTTTCGTCCTTGATGTTCATCCGGGTGAACACAGCCTGATCCAATTGCTCGGTAAATTCATCCTTCTTGTCGAACCCACGATAAAGTGGATTACTGGTCTCCCCTCGCCGGCCTTTGAATTCAAACTTCGGTGCCCGCTTGGCAATCCGAATCAAACCAACCAGCTGCACCTGATCATCCTCAGCCAACGCGCGGTTCAGGAATTTATATTCCCAGTTGGGTCGTCCGGAGACATACAGAATGCGATGAGGTTCCGAATCACGATCCACAACGGCAAGCCGTTGGTTGTTGGCCAGTGTGGCCTCCTCGATCTGTTCCCCGGGAAGGGCGCTGTCTTCCACGGCCGCCACGTCCAGTCGATAAAAGGAGACCCCTGCTTTGGAGGGACGGAACTGGAAACGAAAGGTCAATGTCGTCTGGTCAGAAGAAATTCCCTGGGCTTGACTATCCAACGGTTCTTCCTGCTGAGAAACTCCATTAGAGGTCGCTTCGCCATCATTGGAAACCGCAGCCGGTTTGTTGGAGAAATCCGCCTCATAAAGACGAGCCACCACTTCCTTACCAGCAAAGCCGACCACATCCACGTCGGCACGCAAGGTAACAGGCGCATCTTCGAAAGCCGTCTGGCTGACCGCGATGTTGCGAATGGATACATCGCTGGTGGTCTGTTCCGATCCCACCACAACCGGATAAACGGGAGGGAGTCCACTGAGATCCAGAAGCGATGCATCCGCCCCATCGGTGGCATTGCCATCGCTGATCAACAGGATCCCAGCCAGGGGTTGATCCTGAAATCGTGAAGCCAACTGCCGCAGTGCGGATCCGAGCCCGGAGGCTCCGCCGTCGAAAGTCAGCTCTGAAAAATCTCTCAATCCATGCAACCGTGAATCCATACCATAGCGACGCACCTGAAACATGTCTTCGAGGGTCGAACGCCATTGACCGGGTTCCGTCACCAACATCCCGGTAACTGCCTCGGCTCGAGTGCGGCCCAGGCCCGGATCGAAAATGGACATGCTCTGACTGTTGTCAGCCAGGGCGGCGAAGTAGTTGGCCCCGGCTTCCGGTTTCTGGCGGGTCAGTTGAGGCTCCAGAAGGCAGAGCAACAGGAGCGCCACCGCCACAGCTTTGAGGAGAATGCAAAACAAACGGCGCCCCATGGACATCCCGGTGCCACGATAGGTCCAAGCCAGAACCAATAAAAAGACCGCAAAGCCACCCAGCATACCGGGCAGCCACTGCGGGGAAGAAACGACGATTTGCCCGGGCAGTTCCATAAAGCTATTTGAATCGCAGCTAAACTAACCTAAACCAGACGGGATGCAAACCCTCTAATTCAGCTTAATTTGAAGGAGATTCCTGCTGTGCCGCAGCATGTTTGGCCCGCTGTTCCAGCACCTTCAGTGTTGGTTGATAACCGGCAATGAATACCTTCCTGAATTCGCCAAAGGTCCCGTTGTCCAGATGCGACCGGATGTCACGCATCAATTGCAGAAACATATGGCTGTTGTGCACACTGAGCATACGGAGCCCCAGAATCTCATTTACATTGAGCAAATGCCTTAAATAAGCCTTGGTAAAATGCTGACAGGCGTAGCATTCGCAGTCCTCTTCGATCGGGCTCCAGTCGCGTTTGGCATAACCTGCCTTGATGCTGATGGTGCCCTTCTTGGTGAAAGCCGTCCCATTGCGCGCCACTCTGGTCGGCAGCACACAGTCGAACATATCCACCCCACGTGCCACCAGTTCAACCAACTGAGCCGGTGTTCCCAGCCCCATGGCATAACGGGCTTTGTTGGCAGGAAGAAACGGTTCGGTGTATTCCACAGCCTTCATCATTTCGGGTTCCGGTTCCCCGACGCTCACCCCACCGATGGCATACCCGTCAAAATCCATTTTGCACAATTCCCTGGCACAATACTCGCGCATCCCGGCATTGCTCCCCCCCTGCACGATCCCAAAGTATTGCTGTCCTTCCGCCCGGGGCTGTTCACGGCATAGCTCCGCCCAGCGCAGAGTCCGGTCCACCGCTTCCTTCATCTCACCCTCCGGAGCATCGTGGTGTGGGCATTGGTCAAACACCATGGCGATATCCGAACCAATCTGACGTTGAATGGCCATGGCCTCCTTGGGCCCCAGAAAAAGAGGGGAACCATCCAGATGGGACCGAAACTCCACCCCATCCCGCTGCACCTTGCGAATCTTGGCCAAACTGAAAACCTGAAATCCGCCACTATCGGTGAGGATCGGCAAATCCCAATTCATGAACCGATGCAAGCCACCGGCCTCGTTCATGATGTCCATACCGGGACGCAAAGCCAGGTGATAAGTATTCCCCAGCAGGATCTGAGTCCCCATCTCAAGCAATTCCCGAGGATCCAAAGCCTTCACACTCGCCTGGGTTCCCACAGGCATAAACACAGGCGTTTCGATCACCCCATGGGTCGTGATCACTCTCCCGCGACGCGCCTTGCTACTGGCATCTGTCTTCAACAATTCAAACATGAGACGCCAACATATAAGACAGCCACCACCTAAAACAAAGTTTTTCCTATCATGACAGCCAATCCCAACTAAAAAGGCAGCGAACCAACGCAAAAAATCACCTTACGACAAACCCCATCCAGCACATCCTGTTCATCCTGTCTAAAAAAACCCGAAATGTGATTGTCACCCGCCCCACAATCCATTTACATCCTGCCTCGCCAAAGAAGGATTTTCGCACATGACGAACGCAACAAACTATATCGAAACCATCAGCAAGGAACTGAACCTGCGCGCCGCCCAGGTATCCGCCACAGCCAAACTGATTTCAGAAGGCGCCACCGTGCCCTTCATCGCCCGATATCGCAAAGAAGCCACCGGCATGCTGGACGAAGTGGCCGTCACCAACATCCGAGACCGCATGCAACAACTGGTCGAACTCGACCAACGACGTGACGCCATACTCAAATCCTTGGACGAACGCAATCTCCTGACCGATGAGCTCAAGGCGTCCATCCTGAAAGCAGAAACACTCAGCAAACTCGAGGATCTCTACCTCCCTTACCGCCCCAAACGCCGCACCCGCGCCACCATCGCCCGGGAAGCCGGACTTGAACCGCTGGCAACCAAACTGTTCGATCAAGGACAGTTCGATGTGTTCGAAGCAGCAAAAGATTTTATCGATCCCGAAAAGGAAGTCCCCGACACCGACAAAGCCCTTGCCGGTGCTCGTGACATCATCGCGGAATGGGTTTCGGAAGATGCGGGCGCCCGCGAAGAAACCCGCCAACTCTACCGCTCCAAAGCACTGGTGCGATGCCGCGTGCTTTCCGGCAAAGAAGAGGAAGGCCAGAAGTACCGCGACTACTTCGACTGGACCGAGCCCCTTTCCAAAGTCCCGTCCCACCGCTTGCTCGCCATGCGCCGTGGCGAAACCGAGGGCATCCTCATCCTGCGCATCCACCCCGAAGAAGATGAGGCCATCCAACGACTGGAACGGGATTTCGTCAAAAACAACGGACAAGCGGGAGAACAGGTCCGACTGGCTGTCAACGACGCTTACAAACGCCTGTTGGGACCATCCATCGAAACGGAGATGCGATTGGACTCCAAAAAACTCGCCGACGAACAGGCGATCACGGTATTCGCCGAAAACCTGCGTGAACTGTTGCTCGCCTCCCCTCTCGGCGAACGGGCCGTTCTCGCGATCGACCCCGGCTACCGCACCGGATGCAAAACGGTCGCCTTGAGCGCCCAGGGCAAGTTGCTCCATCACGACGTGATTTACCTGACCGCATCCGAACGCGAACGCCTGGACGCTGCCCGCAAGGTCATGGTGCTGATCAAGGAATTCAAACTCCAGGCCGTGGCCATCGGCAACGGAACCGCGAGCCGCGAAACAGAACAATTTTTCAAACAACTCCAACTGCCTAAAACCATCCCCATCGTCATGGTCAATGAAAGCGGGGCCTCGGTTTACAGCGCTTCGGCCGCCGCTCGCGAAGAGTTTGCGGACTACGACCTGACCGTGCGTGGCGCCGTGTCCATCGGACGCCGCCTGATGGATCCCCTGGCGGAGTTGGTCAAGATCGATCCCAAATCCATCGGCGTCGGCCAATACCAACACGACGTCGACCAAAACGCTCTGAAGCATTCGCTTGATGATGTGGTCCTCAGTTGCGTGAACAAAGTGGGGGTCGAAGTGAACACCGCAAGTCGGCAGTTGCTAAGTTACGTTTCAGGTCTGGGACCACAATTGGCCGATAACATCGTCAAACATCGCGACGAAAACGGTCCCTTCAAATCACGCGCCGAATTAAAAAAAGTAGCCCGACTCGGTCCCAAAGCATTCGAACAATCCGCCGGATTCCTCCGCATCCGCGATGCCAAAAACCCACTCGATGCCAGTTCCGTTCACCCGGAACGATACGACGTCGTCAAAAACATGGCAGGCGACCTGAAGTGCACCGTCAATGACCTGATGAAAGACCCCATGCTGCGCCAGCAAATACGACTGGAACAATACCAGACCGCAGACGTCGGTATGCCCACACTCACCGACATCATGCAGGAACTCGCCAAACCCGGACGCGATCCTCGCAGTCAGTTCGAGGCGGTTGAATTCCAGGACGGCATCGAAAAACCCGAAGACCTCAAACCCGGCATGAAACTCCCCGGCATCGTCACCAATGTAACCGCGTTCGGGGCGTTCGTAGATGTGGGCGTGCATCAGGACGGATTGGTCCACATCAGTCATTTGTCCGATCAATTTGTCAAAGATCCCGCTGACGTGGTCAAGGTCGCCCAAAAGGTCAACGTCACCGTCCTCGAAGTCGACCTCGCCCGCAAACGCATCGCCCTCTCCATGAAATCCAATCCGGAACTGGGCTCCGCATCCCGCTCCTCACGCCCCACGGACAGAAAACCAGCAAGACGAGAATCGGCCCCACCCCGACCAAAACAAAATCAAGCCATCGGAAACGACTGGTTCTCGCAGGCACTTTCCAAAGCAGAAAAACATCAAAAACGTTAGAAACCAGGATGGAGCCCAAAAACCTCCGCCTGAACCACACCAATCCCAACATCCAAAAGAGCGTCCAAATCATCATTGATCTGGCTCAAAAAGGCCGCATGGAAGAACTAATCCAGCGATTGGAGCCTGAAGCTTGAAGTGAAATCACTCACTGGACTCCATGTTCATTCCTTTTGGCCATAGATCAAACCAAGTGCCGCACCTGTCAGGACAAACTGAATGGATTGAAAGCCTGAATGGTAGATGAGAAAAGTCATGATGGGCTCGATCTTGATTTTTGCAGCCATCGCAGGCCCCATGGTGGTGTAAATCAACAAACCGGCAATAAAGGTGAATTTGATCCCCTGGATGATGGGATGACCACCGCGGTACCAGAACGGATAGAGGTACGCAATCACCATTCCTTGAATGACCATGGTGAGTAAACCCAATGCAACAATGGGTTCTTCACGAGTAAACGCACCCATTTTCTCATACAGATCGTGAAACCAGAATAAATGCCAGGGAAGAGCAATCGCCATGGATAGCACCACATAAGCGATGGTCGCTAAAATCAGTTTCTTTTTATCGTTCATAATCTACTTGCAAATTGCAAGTGCTTGCAAACTGACCCAATCACTTGTAAAATGCAAGCGATTAAGTAGAAAAAAAACTATGTCCCCACGACAATGCCACAGTGAACGCACGCAGTGCCCCATCGCACATGCACTTGATATCATCGGGGATCGTTGGACGCTTTTGATTGTGCGCGATCTGCTATTAAAGGGCATTCATGAATACAAAGACCTGATGAAATCGGTGATCGGAATTTCCACCAACATCCTTTCCGAACGCATCAAGCGATTGGAAGATGCGGGACTGCTTCAATCTATCGAGCATCCGGAGAGCAAATCCCGCAAATTATATTACCTCACACAACCTGGCAAAAACCTTGTTTACCCGCTCGTCGAAATGGCGCGTTGGGCAAACGATAGCCTCGACACGGTCATGCTTCCGCCAGACTTGCATCAGCAACTCACCAGAAATCCCAAGAGCATCATAGACCATGCGCTTGAGGAACTGACTGAATGGGAACATCAGCACGGGATACAAAATACCTAAGCCCATCTCGACATGAAGGATTCCCTGCCATTTTTCCGTTGGAATCCCTCTTCAATCAGCATAGAAAAGATGGCGTCCTATGAGCTTACAATCGTTGAATTATTGGGAAGGCCTGAAACCGTTTGACCCTGAAAAGGGAACGGTCGTCGTGGAACCGCTGGGTGAAGGCGAAGGTTTCTGGGTGGGCGCATGCAGTGTGGTGTTTGATCCATCGGATCAAACCTACTACCTTTACTATCGAGCCCGCGAACCGCGCCCTATTCGCGGCGGCAAATGTTTCGTCGCTCAAAGCAAGGATGGCATTCAGTTCGAAACGATCTGGAAAACCACCAAGGACGAACTGAACACCGATTCCATCGAAAAAGCCAGTTTGTTCAAAACCAAGGATGGCCGCTGGCGCATGTATCTGAGTTATGTGGATCCTGACGACCAACGTTGGCGTGTCGATCTCCTTGAAGCGGATCATCCATCCAAGTTTGACATCAACCAACGCACCCCGATCCTGACCGCCGAACAGACGCAGTGCGAAGGCGTCAAAGATCCGTTCGTGATGGAAGTCGACGGCAAAATTTACATGTTCCTCAGCTACGCTCCCGGCAACACTTCTGCCAACGAGGAGGAACGTCAGCAAATGCACGCAACATCCGACATCTACAACACCGGCCTGTCCAAATCTTCATCCGCCCTGGCGGTCAGTGATGACGGCATCCATTTCGAATGGCTGGGCGACGTTTTCGCCCCGCGTGAATCCGGTTGGGATTGCCACGCCGCACGCCTCGGTTCCGTGCAGGTCCTGCCGCCCGTTTACCTCGGATTCTACGACGGTGGACCAAGTCATACCGAAAATTACGAAGAGAAAACCGGTCTGGCCATCAGTCTGGATTTGAAACAGTGGCATCGCATCACGCCCGATGGACCTTACCTGACCTCACCACACGCAAGCGGATCATTGCGCTACCTGCACCCACTGCAACTGGAAAACGAATTGCGTTACTACTACGAATACGCACGTGCCGATGGGGCACACGAAATTCGAATGATTCGTTTTCCGAATCAATAGGACGTTTTTTCAGCATGGCAAAATGCCCAAACATTCTCTGGATCTGCACCGATCAACAACGCTATGACACGGTGCGTGCACTGGGTAATAACCGCATCCACACCCCCAACACAGACCGTCTGATTCGGGATGGGGTGGCGTTTACGCGCGCCTATTGTCAAAGCCCTGTTTGCACGCCGAGTCGCGCTTCGTTCCTGACCGGACGTTACGCCCGCACCACACGCTGCCGACAAAACGGGCAACAAATCCCCAAGGACGAACGCCTGTTGAGCCGCATCTTTGCCGATCACGGTTACACCTGTGGTCTGGCCGGCAAACTGCACCTTTCCAGTTGCGCCAAAGGACGTGTTGAGCAGCGAATCGATGACGGTTATACTGTCTTCGACTGGTCGCACCACCCCCAACCCGACTGGCCTGAAAACGCCTACACGCAATGGCTCACTTCAAAGGGACAGACATGGGATGCGCTTTATCAAGGTCCGGGGACTCCTTATGTCAAAGATGGTGTCCCTGCTGAATTTCACCAAACGACCTGGTGCGCGGAAAAGACCATCGAGTTCATTCAAAACTATCAGGACCAACCTTGGTTTTTCAGTTTCAATTGTTTTGATCCGCACCACCCCTTCGATCCTCCGGCGGATTACATGAAACGCTACAATCCGGCCGACATGCCCTTACCAAAGATCAAGGAAGGCGAATGGAACAACAAATCAACATACCAAAAACTCGACCACCGATGGGCTCACAACGAACCGGGGTATTTTGATCTCGAAGCCATGACCGATGATGATCGCCGTGAGGTCACAGCGGCTTATTACGCCATGGTCACATTGATCGACGATCAACTCGGTCGTATCATCGAAGCTCTCGAATCCACCGGGCAATTGAACAACACACTGCTGATCTTCATGTCCGATCACGGTGAAATGCTGGGCGACCATGGCCTTTACCTGAAAGGTCCACACTTTTACGAAGAAGCTTTGCGTGTCCCGCTCGTGCTCCATTGGCCGGAAGGTTACAAATCCGGTATTCAATGTGACGGATTGATCGAACTGCTGGATCTGGCACCGACATTTTGCGAGGCTGCAGGGATTCCCGTTTACGAAGGATTCCAGGGCAAAAGCCTGACCAGTATCTGCCGTGGCGAATCTGATCCCGCCCATCATCGCGACTTCGTATTCAGCGAATACTACAACGCCTGGACCCATCGTCATGCTTATGGAACGA